>Ga0310811_10002439_pt1 | contig 23288 bp, 21 predicted proteins | sample YCmetagenome_FD_207642 | JGI IMG/M metagenome (GOLD analysis project Ga0310811, IMG submission 207642) | Soil microbial communities from experimental microcosm in Duke University, North Carolina, United States - YC | ecosystem: Engineered > Artificial ecosystem > Soil microcosm > Unclassified ... | reverse complement strand
CTAGGGGCTGTTCGTAGTTCGGATCATGTGGCTGGGGTGAGTGTCTTCAGCCACATGATCGATCCTCGGAGGTGGAGTCCGGCTTCGTAGCTTTGCGGGCTCTTGTCGTAGCGAGTGGCCAGGCCGTGCCAGGTCTTGACCTTCTGGAAGCAGCGTTCGACGACGTTGCGCTGTTTGTAGCGCTGCTTGTCGTAGGCGATGGGGCGCCCGCCCTTAGCGCCCTTCTTCTTGCGGTTGGCCTGCTGGTCCTTCTTGTCCGGGATGACGGCGGTGATGCGTCGTCTTCGCAGGTAGTCGCGGTTGGCCTTGGAGGAGTAGGCCCGGTCTGCGGCCACCGCGGTGGGCCGGGTCAGAGGGCGCCCGAGCGGTCTGCGGATGCGGATCTTCTCGAGCACGGGCTGGAAGGAGCGGGTGTCGGATGCCTGGCCCGGGGTGAGGATGAACGCGAGCGGCAGGCCGCGGGCGTCGACCGCGGCGTGGATCTTGCTGCTCAGTCCGCCTCGGGAGCGGCCGAGCCCGGCCGCGTGGGCGCGGGCTTTTCGGCGGCGACGCGCGGCCGCGCGCTCTTGGTCCGCCGCATCGCTGTGCGTGCCGGCCGGTTCGGCCCGCGCGTGCGGCGCATCACCCGCAGGACGCTCACCTGCTGACCCAGTGGAACCCCCTTTTCCTCGGTCAGGGCCTGCTCGAGCGCATCGAGCACCTCGCCCGAGACGGCAAGTCCCGCGGACTCGTGGTGCGCGCGCACGATCGTGGAGTCCACGCTGACCAACTCCAAGCCCACCTGCCCGCGCGAGGCGGCCTCCGCGATCAGCCCGTCCATCAGGTTCTGGAAGACGCCGGCCAGCGCCCACGCCCGAAACCGCGTGTAGATGCTGGTCCACGGCCCGTACCGCTCGGGCACATCACGCCACCCGGTGCCATTGCGGAACCGCCACAACACCCCGTTCAACTGGGCCCTCGCCCGCGTCGGCAGCGGCCCGGTGGCCGCGACCGGCAGAAACGGCTCGATCAGAGCCCATTCGGAGTTCGTCACATCGAAACGCGCCACACCCGAGTTCTACCAGCCACGACCACCAGCCCAGCCACCAAGCCAGAGATCTGAACTACGAACAGTCCCTAGGTTCGTGCGGCAGTGTGGGGAAGTGGTGGGCTGTGGTAGCGGACTATCTCGCGGCCGTGGCGCTGCTCGAGGATGCGGCTAAGGTCGGCATGGACCTGCACGCAGCGGTGAATGCCTTGGAGGGCCTGAGCTACGAGCTTGATCAGATGGGAGCTCCCGAGCGCCACGAGCTTGCAGAACTTCTTGACCGCGTAGCGGCTTCGGCTGATCCCGCTCAGCGAGAGTGGATTCGAGACCTTCCGCGAAACCTCGGCCTTGACGCTTGAGCCTCACCAGTGGTGCAGCCGCAGTACCGCAGTGGAGTACAGCAACTGGCCCGACGCTCAGCGTTTCCAAACGACGCTCGACGAGCCAGTCCGCTCGGGTATGCCCCAATTTGACCAGGGGTTGCCGCAAGTTCGGGACGAAGAGGTCACCCATCGACCATGGCGCGCGACCGAGCCATTCCTGCATCATGGTCGCGTGAAGTCATGGATGCGAGAGCAGCCGCTGCCAACGCTCTTCCTGCAATCCGTATGCGCCGTGCTTATTCCCAGCGTGATTGCAGTCAGCATTGTGGTGCGGTTAATCCTGCATGATCACTGGACGGGGATTGCAGTCGTGTTGGTGACCATGGGCTCGATTCAGACCGCAATCGGAGTCACGATCGGAGAGCGCAACCGACGTCGGGACTCAGCAGCGGTTCGTGGCTGAAAATAGGACCACGCCGGTGCCCGTTGCGTGCCCGTCAGGAGGTAGCCGCACGGTGAATCACGGGACTCACGGGAGATCGACTCGCATCGAGCCTCTGACCTGCGCGCAGGTCAGCGTGGGTGCGAATACTCTGCTTCCCAAGCTGACAGCTTCGGGACGTGCGGTGCACGCTGGCGACGTTGGCAGCGATGCGGTGACCGGTAAAGCTGCTGCATGCTGGCGTAGTGCCACGAGGGGATGGGGCAAGCGTGCGGCTGTGCGCGGTGGCATTCTCGCTGATCTTCATGGCCTACGGCGCCTGGTCCGTCTACTTGGGCGTGCGCTCATGGAACGGGCATGGGTTGCGGCCCTCCGAGAGCGTCGCTATAGCTCGGGACAGTCAAGGGGCGTGCGACAGTTCGTGGATCGCTGCATTTTGCCGCTTGGGCTCCTGTACCTCAGTCTGGGGATGTCTTGGAGTCCGCGGGCACCTGCCACACCGTCTGACGACGCCGTCGTGCCGTGGCGCCGGGAACGCGAGTGCACACCATGCCCGAGGCCTTGGCCACGTCGATGCCCGCGACCCTCTCCAAGATCAAGTCCTGTGCTATGTCCTGCACTTATTCGTCTGCCACCCCACGCCTTCCAGATCGAGTGGGCTGAGCACCAAGCACCGTCCAGGGACTGCAAGGGCAAGGTTCGAATCTCTTCGGCGCGCTCGAAGCGGCAGTGTGCGGCCCATGTGCGCAGTCCCGTCTCCAGACTCCCTCACGGTCTCGGAATCCCAATGGCTCTGCGAGCTCGACCGGACGGTACAGCAGGGATTTTCACGCCTGCGCCGACGTCTAAACAGACAGACCGACTCCCTCAGGGAAGCTCCAACGGACAGGCTGCGGATTCTCGGTGGTGGCGGGTCAACTCGGTTCTTCCCGTCGCCCGTCACCCGAAGGGAAGCCAGACGCCGACCGACACGTCAAGACGAAGAGCGTGTCTTGACGCGCCGACCAACGCCCGGCATGGCTGTGCCTGACCGACCGAGCAAATGCCAGGACCTCGGCCACAGCTTTGGGCGTAGCCCAGAGCCGCGTTGCGTCGACCAGGAACGATGACCATGCTCTTGTTAGTTCTCTGGGAAAGACGATGGCGCCGGAGGGAGCGAGAACGTGGGACTGGAAGACCGCCTGAGCTCGGTACTGCAAAAGCAATTCGCGCTGATCCAGGAGTTGCGCAGCGCGCGTGGGGAGGTGGCCGCAGTGCGCACGAGGCTCCAGATGCGCATCGCGGAGCTTGAGGAGCAGGAACAACACGCGCGAAAGCAGCACGAAGAAGCCGTTGCTGAAGAGGATCCACAGGCCGAAACGATCCGCGAGTGGCCGGAGCGGACGCGTGCGCGGATCGAGGAGCTTAAGACCTCGGTAGTCGAGCTGGCGACAGCCGAGGAGATGGTGTCCGAGCGGATTCGCGCTGCCGAGCAAGATGTCGAGCATTTTCGAGTGCTACAGCCGCAACTGATCGCGCGAGTGACGGCTGCACGGAATGCGGGAGTCAGCCGGGAGGTCTTCGACACGCTCAATGACGCGCTGAACTATCTCGAGCTCGTGTTGGACTCCGCAACAGACGAGGATCCCAACGGGCCGTTGAGGCGCGGCTGAGACAGGCTCGAGCACGGACCGAGCGAAAACGGTTGTCTTGAGGTCCCACGAGGTAGGCACCTATTGGCAGCTGCAGTCAGCGAGAAGTCAGCGAAAGCGTCAGCAGCAGCCGACAACAGACGACATCAGGCGAGAAACTCAGCAGCGGACCACGGGGGACGACACCGGGACGCACCAGCTGGGACCCCGGATCCGCCCTGATACGGAAGTTGTCAGGCTGCCGCTGCCGCTGCCGCTGCCGAATCTGAAGATGGTCCCTCTTCCGCGCGTGACTCTGCTTCTGGGATCATCCTTCGATGGACACAGCGAGCCGCGCCGGGAGTGCGTCCGAACTCCCGGTTGCCACGATCGCCGTACGACGCCAGCCCGGGGGTCAGCGCGACATCTTCAGGGCGTATCGCATCGTCGTTGATGGAAAGACCGTCGGCAAAATCAGGCGGGGCCAGTCACGCGAGGTCCAAGTCTCTCCCGGCTCGCATACTCTTGTGATCGCCATCGACTGGGGCTCCAGTCCCATGGCGCAGGTCGAGCTTCAGACCGGCGACCGTGCTGCGTTCGTGTGCGAACCAGGGGGAAGCGCGGAAACTGCACTGGTAACTAGTCTCTTCGACCGACATGCCTACATCAGCTTGAGTTGGGACGTGTCGGCCCGTGCCCGTTGCGTGCCCGTCAGGAGGTAGCCGAACGGTGAATCACGGGGACTCACGGGAGATCAACTCCGTGTCGGGCCTCTGACCAGCGCGCAGGTTAGCGAGGGTACGCGTGCTCTGCTTCCCAAGCTGACAGCGCGGCCAACGCGCGGCAGTCAGCCGCACACGCGCTACGGTGGCGGCGTGAGTAGCGAATCGGTTGAGCACACCCGCTTTCGCGGCCTACGTCTACGCCCTGCCCAACGTCTCAGACACCGATGAGTGCAGCCTCATTGCCGAGATTTTTCACCGATGCCGACCACGCGATAGCAGACGCCGCCATCATCGGCCATCCTGAGCATCAGGCCGCTGCCTTGGCTAGCGGCACCGCGTTCAGCACGTGGTATTCGCAACTCGCCAGTGTCCTTCACACACGCATCGCTCCCGACCGCGGTCTGCGCGAATGGTCGCTCATAAAAGACATCGACTCCGGCCGGCCCTGGCAACGCGCGGATCTCGTCGATGCCTCTGACTGGCTACAGCGGCATCTCGCCGAGCACACCACATCCCAAGCTGCCCTGGCCACCCTCGCTACACAGGGGCGAACGAAGCGGATCCGGACACGGCACGCGCCCGCCTCGAGCGGTGACCGGCGAGCCAAGCGTAATTAGCCCGCTGAAGTTGGCCGCGTTGCTTCCCGGTGCGGAAGCTGTCAAGCCAAGTGAGACAACATGTTGTTATATGGATTGTAGAAGCGGTTGTGGCGTGACTGGATAGCCGGCATCAGCCGGCCAGAGCCAGCAGTGCACGTGCCCGTTCCGCGGCTGCCGCGAGTCGCCGAGGGCGTTCGGGCGTCGTGATCAGCGATGCGAGCACGCGATGGGCGAGGCAGGCGCGGAACGTCTGCTCGTCGCTGGCGGCGATCGCGGCTTCGACGATGAGGTTGGTGGTGGTCCGGTCCTCCGGTCTGGAAATTCCGGAGTCGAGCAGCGCCACCAGATCGATGGTGCGGGTGCCGCGTCCGAAGCCCTCGACGTCGATGACGGCGCTGAGCCGTCGATCGACGGTGAGCAGGTTGCGTGTGCTGAAGTCGCCGTGGACGAAGTTGCCGCTGGGCAGCGCCGGCACCGGATGCGATACGAGGTCCAGCGCCCGCTGGGCCAGGCTGGCCAGCTGTGCGGGGAATCGGTGTTCGGTGATCCCTCCGTTGAGGAAAAGAGTGATCATTGCGGACCAGTCGCGGATGTGGGGCGGATGCACCCCGGCGTGCAGGTCGACGGCGGCCAGGACCTCGCGTGCCACGACCGGGTCCAGTCCGGCCGGCTGGGATCCCGCAGCGAACTCGGTGGCCAGGTAGAACCGGTCCTCACCCAGGTTCCCGAAGCCCAGCACGGCCGGCGTCGGGTAGCCCGCCGCTCGCAGCGCGTCGGTTGTCACCGCTGTTCGTTCCAGTTGGCCGCCCCACCACTGGCCATTCTTGATCTTCACCACCGCGCGGGCGTCACCGGATCTCAGCAGTTGCACACTGTCCGCCATCCCGCCGGCCAGTCGCCCCAGGACGCACCATCTGCGGCCGGTCTCCCGATTGACGGCCTTCAGGTCCGCATGTGTGAGCCCGGCCGGCGACTGAGGCTTCATCGGAGCCGGGCCGACGTGGAGCAGCCGGTAGCCCTGTTTCGAGGCAGCGCGGGTGGTGGGATGCCCGACTTCGTTCAACCACCGGTGTAGCGCGTCGGCGCCCATGGCCTGCTTGACGACCAGATAGGCGTCCCCGCCGGGGGCCAGCCGCGCCAGCCAGCCCGCGAGTAGCTCGTGCAGGCCGTCGCGGCCGGTCTTGATCGGCGGGTTGCTGTAGAGCCGGTCGAACCGCAGCGCCGAGGGAACCTCCTGCGGTTCGGCGGTGACCAGGTTGCCGACGCCGATCGCGGCGGCGTTACGGCGCGACAGGCTCAGCGCCCGGCGGTTCACGTCGACGGCCCAGATCCCGGCGCTGGGCTGCCGCAGCCCCATTGCCACCGCGATGGGTCCGTACCCCGCCCCGATGTCGACCGCGCTCGCGCAGACCGGCGGTCGCGGGGCGTTGCGCAGCAGCACCAGCGTGCCGTGATCGACGCGCTGCGCGCCGAACACTCCCGACGCCGTCACCAGCGGCAAGGACAGATCAGGCAGATCGAGTCGGACCGTGCGCTCCCGCGCCGGGCCCTCCGGGTCCTGCCGCCAATATGCACCGGTCATACGGCCATGCTTGCAGCATATCCGCCGACATCCCCACACATTTACGACGCTGCGATATTCCCGATGGACACGCGGCCCGGTCAGGGGTTCCGAGGCTGTAGCCGACGCTGTAGCCGATCGAACCCCAGACGGCCTGGGCGACGAAGGAGCACACCGGCGGGAGCGTCAGGCCCCAGGCGCCGCCGTTCGCGGTGCCGTCCTCGGCGATCAGTACGTCGCCCTCGCGCACGAATTCCTGGATGGTGGCCCAGTACTCGCCCTGCGTCAGCTTGCCGTCCGATGGCGCGGTGTTCGTCGCGACCGGCAACGGGGCGGGGCGGGCGAACTGCCTGCCGGTGACCGGCTCGGCGACGTCGATGACCGCGCGCAGCAGGTCTTTGAGGGTCACTGCCTGGTAGTTCACGCCGTCCACGTCGGCGGGCGTGTGGTGCATCAGCAGCCGCTGGTCGACCGCCTTGAGTGGCAGCGAGCCGCAGACGACGACCACCGGGATGTGCTCGCTGTTGGAGCCCGCGACCGCGTTGATCGCGCTGAGCGCGCCGAACGCCGTTGGTCACGACCAGGCCGGCGATGCTGTTGATGCGGGCATAGCCGTCCGCGGCGTACGCGGCGTTCAGCTCGTCGCAGGTGCCGACCCAGGTCAGCACGTCGCCGTCCTCGAGCTGCTGCATGAACTCGAGGTTGAAGTCCCCCGGCACGCCGAACAGTTGGTGGACGCCCGCCTCCCGCAGCTTGCGCAGCAGGAAGTCGCCGATGGTGCTCGTGGTCAAGCGTGGTGTTCCTTTCGCATCCGTGCTCAGTGCGCAGGGCTTAGTGCTTAGTGCTTAGTGCTCAGTGCCCTGTCCCTGTGCCCAGCGTCCAGTGCTCAGTGCTCAGTGCTCAGTGCTCAGTGCCCTGTGCTCAGCGTCCAGTGCTCAGTGATCAGTACTCAGCACTCAGCGCTTTGTGCTCAGTCGAGTACGCCTGCCGTCGGCGCCAGCGCCCAGTCGAGCGCGAAGTCCGCGACGGCCTCCCAACCGGGTGCGCCGCAGGTGAAGTGGTCCCGGCCGTCGAAGACCTTGTGCGCGGTCACGGCGGTGGAGTGCTTGACGTTCTTCTCGTAGTTCTCCCGCTGCACGACCGGGGGCAGGATGTGGTCGCTGCCGCCCGAGACGAACAGCAGCGGCGGCCGGTCGTCGTCGGCGAAGTCGTACGTGGTCGCGGCGTCGTGGGTGAAGTTCGCGAGGCCGCCCTGGAACAGGATCCTGGCCGGAGTGGGTGCGGCGTACCGGTCGTAGGCGCGCTGCGAGTCCTCGGGCGAGAGCGTGTTGGTGAACGCGTAGTGGAACTGCTCCGGGGTGAGCGGCACGGCGCGCCTGCTGTTGGCCGGGTTGCGCAGCACCGGGAACGTGGAGCGCAGCTCGGAGAGCGGCAGCACCTTGATCCCCTTCACCGCCGCGCCGTCGATGGAGACTCCCGCCGCGCCGAGGCCGTTGCCGACCAGTAACTGGGCGAAGGTGCCGCCGAACGAGTGGCCCATGATCACGGGTGGGGTGTCGAGGCCCTCGATGAACTCGGTCAGGTGGTCCATCACCTCGCGGACTCCGATGCCTGCCACGGCATCGGGGTCCGCGCGCAGGGCCTGGAGCCCCGCCTCGCCCTGGCCGATGCCGGGATAGCCGGGGGTCAGGACCGTCAGGCCGCGAGCTTCGTAGCGCTCGACCCAGTGCTCCCAGGCCAGCGGCGTCATCCACAGGCCGTGGATGAGTACGACCGTGGTGGGGATTTGCTCAGTCATGTCCCGATGCTCGCAGCGGGCTCGTCGGCTCCGGGCACGAAATTCGCCGCGGATCCTGGGCGCGTGCATGAAGATCCGCATGCCTGTCCTTCTCGGGCCGATCGGTGCGGCACGCCGTGCGAGGATGACGTTCGTGCCCCGAATCACGCCTGACCCCGCCGGCCGGAGCGGGTCCGTCCTGGACCTCCGCGACGTCCTGGAGCGCCTGGATCTCGGCGTCGTGGTGCGCCGGATGGAGATCGGGTTCGCGCACCTTCCGGCGTACACGCGCTTCCTGTGGCCGGTGGATCGCGCGGCCGTGGTGCGCTGGAACGTCGACCTCACGCTGCGCTGGCTGATCAACGGCACTCCGCCGGACGACTACGTGCGCGCCGAACTGCAAGAGTTCCTGCGTGCGCGGGCCGCCGCCGGCCAGCCGATCGAGGACAGCATCCTGGTCTACCGGCGCGGAGCGCGGCTGTTCTGGGAGGCGGTGCTCGACCTCGCCGACGACGCGGCGCGGGCGGTGCTGCTCGCCGGGTCGGACACCGTTTGGCAGTGCCTTGAGGACTATCTCGACCTGATCGTCCGGATGCTCGCCGAGGCGTACGGGGACCAGTTCGACTCACCCGCCACGGCCGGCGACCGCCGCGCCCGCGCGCTGTTCGACCGGCTTTGCGTGCAGTTGCCGATCACGGTCGAGGATCGCGACCGTGCCGCGCGGCTCGGCTTCGACCTCGCGCAGGATCACTGCCCGTTCGTCGCGCAGTTGCGCGGTGGACAGGTGGCATCCCACGCGGCGCTGGCAGGGCGGCTGCGCGAGGCCGGGGCGTTGGCCTTCACCGAGGGCGTGCAGGTGGCGGGCCTGGTACCGGCCGGATTCGATTGGCGCGAGCTCCTGGCCGCCGCGAGTTTGCTGTTCGGTGAGGCCCAGCCGACCCCTCGTCCCCGGCTCGCCGCGGTCACCGACAGCCTCCGCGCGCTCGTCGCCGTGGCCGCGGCGGCCGGACGACGCGGCCGGGCGCGGGTGGACGACTTCCTCCCCGAACTGCTGCTCGCCGAGTCCCCAGAGATGGCGAGCCGGATCGCCCGCCGCGTCTTCGAACCCCTGGAGCGTGCCGACGCCGCCGACCTCGCCGACACGCTTCGCTGCCTCGCCGCCCACGACTTCAACACCGCGGCCGCCGCCGCGGCGCTCCCCGTGCACCGCAATACCCTGCTGTACCGCGTCGGCCGCATCGAGAAGCTCACCGGCCTCAACCTCGGCGAGCAGCGCGACCGCACGCTTGTCCTGCTCGCCGTGACGTGGCAGGGGGTCGCCGACAGCGTGCGGCCGACGGTCGGCGGCTGACGGATCCGCCGATGCGGTCGGCGGTGATCTTCAGGCGGTCCTGGCGGGAGGTGATGCCGTCTTGGCCGGGGTGATTGGTGCCGACGGCGAACTACAGCTTGAGGGCGGCGGAGCCGGTGGCGTCCATGACGTCGACGCATGCGAGCGGGTGTGCGATGGCCTGCGGAATTCGCCTCCGCCGCTGCCGTGCCGCTGGCCTCCGTACGCCGACCTGCCGCAGCGATGGGCAGGCTCGCCGCCGAGATGCTGCTTGAGGAGGCCGAGGACCTCGCCAGCCCTGGGCATCGGCAGGTGGTTTTGCGACCTGAACTGGTGGTTCGGGCTTCGACGATGGCGGCGGGCGGCGGGGCGCCCTTGATTGCCGCGGACGCGCCCGCCGACCCGGCACTCAGTGATTATCGGTCCTGGAGCACCGCCAGGATGTTGCCGGAGGGGTCGGTGAACCAGGCGATGAGCGGGCCGCCGCCGCGGACGATGCCCTTCTCGTCGGCTTCGAGGCCGGGGTAGCGCTGGAAGGCGACGCCGCGGCGGGTGAGCTCGTCGACGGCAGCGTCGATGTCCTCGACCTGGAAGTTGAGGATGGTGAACGACGCGGGCGCGTGCTGGTCGCCCTTGGGGTACGCGATCACCTCGCCGCCGCCGGCCAGGTGCAGGGTCAGGATGCCGTGGGACTCGGACACCTCAAGGCCCAGCGTCTCGCCGTAGAACTGCTTCGCCGCCTGCACGTCGTTCACCGAGAAGCCGCTGAACGCCTTGGTCTTGCCGAACATGCTCACACTCCCATCCACCGCCGGTCGACTCCTTGCTTTCAGTCAACCACGGTGCACCGACAGTCGCCGGAATGCAGGTGGCGCGGCCGGTCAGGCGAGCCAGAACTCCGCGCGGCGGGCCACGGAGAAGATCAGTTCGCGCTCCTGGATCGAGTAGACGGCGAAGCGGTCCCGGAGCGCCTGCTCGATCTCCTCGCCGGCCGTGATCATCACGTCGCCCCGGCTGTCGCGGGCGTTGATCGACGCGGCGCCGACGAAGGCGAGGACCGGGGTGACGATGATGTTCAGGCCGACGGCCTCGGTCAGCGACTGGGCGGCCGACGCGGCTTCGTGGCGGCTGCTGCGCAGGTAGTCCGGCTGCCTGGTGTCGTTGACCCGCACCATGTTCTCGCCGACCCAGATGCGCGCGTCGCGGTGGTGCTTGGTGTTGATCGCGAATACGCCGGGCGGCCCGATGACGAGGTGGTCGATGTCGGCGCCGCCGCGCTTCACGATCGACGACAGCACCGACCAGCCGTCGCGGCGCAGCTTGCCGAGGCGTCGGTCCACGATGCGCTCGCCCTTCGCGCCCGCCTCCCACGACGACGCGTCGGTGCGCAGGCCGAGCAGCCGTGCCGCGACGCCCTGGAACCCGGCCGGCCGCAGTTCGGCGCCCCGCGCGACCACCGTCTCGCCGGGCCGGTTCCGCGCGAGGCCGCTGCCCTCGGCCAGCGCGGGCGCGGGCATCAGGTCGCGCAGCGACCTCGGCACGCTGCTGCCGAGGAACGGCCGCAGCGCCTCCATGACCTCGTACGTGCGGCCCTCGTGCTCCTTCTCGAGCCTGAGCCGACCGGCCTTGCAGTCGTAGAAGCCGACGGAACCCTCGGTCCCGTCCTCGTTCACGTACAGACGCTCCTGCCCGGACTTCCGCCACCGCGTCACGACGAGGCTCACCTGGCCACCTTCCCATGTCAGTCCCCGTTATCGCAGAGTACGAACGCGCGACGGGCGCGATCAACGGCGCGAGGGAGCACGCGGGGTGGGACGGTGATGCGGTGGGACTGCGGACGCCGTCTGCCGTACGCTCGGGCGCCGGGTACCTATGGGGGCGCGGGATCGCCGGGATCGAGTTCGACGTCGCGGTGCGGGACGAAGTGGCTGGAGGCGACGCCCGCGCCCGCAACGTCGTATCCGGCATGTTCTTCATGACCGGGAGCCTCGGCCTCGCCTATCCGTGACGGCCGGGGCTCCCGCGCGCGCCGCGGATCGGGGTCACGAGGTCTTGCAGACGAGCTCGACGAGGTTGCCGTCGGGGTCGCGGATGAGCGCGGAGCGGTTGCTGTTGCCGGCGGGGTGCGGCGGCTGCACGACGGCCACGCCGGCTGCGCTGAGGGCGGCGAAGTCGCGGTCGACGTCGTCCGTCCACAGCACGAGGGCCATCGCGGGGGCGCCGGGCTGGGCCTCCTGCACGCCGTGGACGCGGCGGGCTGCCTCGACGGTGCCGAGGCCGAGCGTGAACCCGCCGATGCGGAACTCGACATGCTCCGGGACGCCGTCCGTCGGCGTGCGGAAGGTCTCTTCGAGGCCGAGCAGGCCCTGGTAGAAGCGCAGGGCGGCCTCGATGTCGCGGGTGTACAGGTTGATCAGGGCGTCTGCAAACATGTATTCGAGGATAGCGACTGCGCGCGGCACTTCCCGGTCATCGCACCGGTGACGCGTTACCCGCCGGGTTTTTCCAAGGCTTTTGCCGGGACCTGACCTTGCGGTGCTAGAAGATCACGTGCTGACTTGGCAGGATCCTGCATGTTGCATTTTTCAGTTTCGGTTATGCAGGCACACAGTCGGGGCGCACGCGTTGAACTACTGCAAGACTTGCCGCAGGCATCTCAATGGCGCTGTGTCCTGTCCTGGTTGCGGCGCCACCGGACTCGAGTTGGCCGGCCCGCAGGACGCGCGCACGACGGTGCGCATGCCCAGGGTGGAGGGGCTGCGGCGGGCCAAATCGCACGCGCGGCCGCAGTCGCCGGATGAGGACCCGCTGGGCGCGACCGGGCGGCATTCCGACGAGACGCGGGTGATGGGCGCCCCGGACGCCGAGGCGCGGATGACGCGGGTGGAGGCCCGGGCGGCCGCGAAGGCGGCGGCCGAGGGCAAGGGCGCACGCGGCTCGCACGCGGCCGGCGGCGGCCACGCCGCGGACGCGGACGACGACGGCCCTGCCCGGCGCAAGGCCCGCGCGGAGCGCCGCTCCGAGCGGCGGCGCGGCTTCGGCCTGATGCTGACGGGCGGGTTCGCGGGCATAGCCGTCGCCGGATTCCTGCTGTTCGGCACTGCAGGAGGAGGCGGCAGTACGCCGAACGGCACTACCGCGGCCGCGACATCGTCGGTCGACGGGGCCGGGCTGACGGTGACCATATCCGCGACGGCCGGCCACTCGGTCGAGGCGACGTCCATCATCCATCTGCCGGTCGCGTCGATCAGCAAGAGCCCGTCGGCCAGCGCGTCCGCGTCCGCGACGAAGTCCGCAACGGCGAGCGCCACGAAGACCGCCCCGGCGGCCACGACTCCGGCCTCCGGCTCCACTTCGGCCACTCCGTCCGCGTCGAAGAGCGTGTCGCCGAGCCCCAGCGCGTCGCCGAGCAACACGCAGACCTGGTGCTTCCTGTTCTGCTGAGCGGGGCCTCGCCTGACGGGTCAGGTCGTGCGCAGTACCGGGACCAGCTCGGTCAGCGCCGCGTTGAGCTCGTCGATCTCGCTGTCCGTGTTCGCCGCCGTGACCTGCACGCGGAAGCCCGCCTGGTCGCGCGGCACCAGCGGGTAGGCCGCCAGCGTCACGTAGATCCCGCGCTTCCACAGCACCTCGGCGACGTCGTCGATCTCGGCGCTCCGCTGCAGGGGGATCTCGATGATGGGGAAGTCGCTCTTGTTCGGGCAGTCGATCCGCAGCCCGCGCACGTGGTCGAGCACTCGCATCGTCTTCCGGTGCAGGTCGGCCCGGATGTCGTCGCCGCGTTTCTCGTTCACCGCGAATCCGGCCAGGACGGTCGCGAGCGACGCCGTGGGGGAGGGGCCCGAGTACAGGTACGGCGCGGCGGCGAACTTCAGCAGTTCCTTGAGGTCCGTCGGCAGCGCGATGAAGGCCAGCAGCGACGAGTACGCCTTCGAGAAGCCGCCGACCAGCACGAGCCCGTCGTATACCTCCCCCAGGTGGCGTACGACGCTGTTGCCACGCATGCCGTAGGCCGACGTCTCGTCCGGGCGCCGCTCGCCGATCACGCCGAAGCCGTGCGCGTCGTCCACGTACAGCAACGCGCCCTCCGCCCGGCAGATCTCGGCGATCTCGCTCAGCTGCGGCGGGTTGCCGGACATGCTGTTGACGCCGTCCATGCAGACCAGCCGCGGCCGGTCCGCCGGGGCGGCGCGCAGCATCTCGCGCAGGTGGTCGAGGTCGTCCATCCGCCAGCGGTGCAGCGTCGCGCCCTGGCCCTTCGCGACCGAGCAGCCGTCGAATATGGTGCGGTGCGCCTGCGCCTCGCAGAAGACGGTGCCGTGGTCGGCGAGCACCGGGATCACGGAGAGGTGGATGTGCGTGATGGTCGGCAGCACGAGTGTGTCGTCGGCGCCGATCAGTTCCGTCAGCCGCTCCTCGATCTCGGGGTAGAGCCGCGGGTTGCCGAGCAGCCGGGACCAGCTCGGGTGGGTGCCCCAGCGGCGGATCGCCTCCTCGGGCGCCGCCATGATCTCCGGGTCCAGGTCGAAGCCCAGGTAGTTGCAGGAGGCGAAGTCCGCCAGCCAGTGGTCGCCGATCCGGATCCGGCGGCCGTCGATCTCCTCGATCACGGCGTCGTAGAGCCGGGTCGCGTTCTTGAGCCGGGCGAGCTCCGCCCAGCGTGGGGCCGGTAGCCCCGGTATGGAGGCGGGAGCGTGCTGCGCCGCGTCGCGCGTCATCTGCTGCGTCCTTCCAGTTCCGCCGCCAGCGGGGCGACCCGGTCGACCGGGACCGCGGGCGAGTAGTAGTAGCCCTGCGCGTAACGGCAGCCCATCTTGCGCAGCAGATCCCGCTGCGCGATCGTCTCCACGCCCTCGGCGACCACGTCGATCTCCAGTGCGTAAGCCACCGTGACGATGCCCTTGAGCAGCCGAAGGTGGGATGAGTCCTCTGCGATCCTGGCCACGAAGGACCGGTCGGCCTTGAGAATGTCGATGTGCAGGTCCCTGAGATACGCGATCGACGAGTAACCGGTTCCGAAGTCGTCGACCGCGATGCGCACGCCGATCTCGGAGAGCGCGTGCAGGTTCCGCTGCACCTCCGGCCCGTGGTGGTGCAGGAACGCCGTCTCGGTGATCTCCAGGATCAGCAGGTCGGAGGGCAGGCCCGCCTCGCCCAGCTGCCGGTCGATCCAGTCCACCAGGCCGTTGTCGAGGAATTGGTGCGCCGAGACGTTCACCGTCACGCGGCGGGTGGCGGCGCCGATCCGGCCGGCGTTCCAGCGCGCCGCGTCCGCGATCGCGCGGGCCAGGATCCACTCGCCGAGCTGCACGATCTGCCCGGTCTCCTCGGCCAGCGGGATGAACTGGTCCGGGGTCAGCAGGCCGAACTCCGGGTGCTGCCAGCGCACCAGCGCCTCGAAGCCGGCCACCCGCTCCTCGCCGCCGCGCAGGTCCACGATCGGCTGGTAGCACAGGAAGAACTCGTCCTTGCCGATCGCGGTGTCCAGGCTGGTGCGCAGCCGGACGCGCTCCATCGCGGACTCGTAGAGCTGCGGACGGTAGCGGGTCCAGGTGCCCTTGCCGTCCGCCTTGGCCGCGTACAGGGCCAGGTCGGCGTTCCGCAGCAGCACGTCGGCCGCCTCGTGCTCGGCCGTTTCCGGCGCGTCCGAGCTGCTCGCGACGCCGATGCTGGCGCGCACCTCGGCCTGCGTGTCCCAGATCTGGAAGGGCTCGGCGAACGTGCTCACCAGCCGCGCGGCCAGCGCCTCGGCGCCCTCCTCGGGCGAGCCGTCGGCCAGCAGCACGGCGAACTCGTCGCCGCCGAAGCGCACCGGGAGGTCGCCCGGGCGCACCGCCAGCGAGAGCCGCTTGGCCGCCGTGACCAGCAGCTCGTCTCCCGCGCGGTGGCCGAGGGTGTCGTTGACCTCCTTGAAGTTGTCCAGGTCGATCAGCAGCATGCAGACGACGCCGCCCTGCGTCCGGGCCCGCTCGAAGGCCGCGGACGAGCGCTCCTGGAACCGGGCCCGGTTGCCCAGGCCGGTGAGCGCGTCGTGGTACGCCCGGTCGTGCAACTCCAGCATCATCGCCCGCGAGGCGGCCAGGCTCTCCTGGTAGCGCTGCTGCCGGCCCTGCATCGACAGGCGCGCCACGACCAGGGCGAACATCCCGGCCGAGAAGACCGCGATGACCGCCGCGTCCTTCACGTTCCTCTGGAGCGCCTCGACGAACAGCACGACCGGCGCGACCATCGCGGCCAGCGCGAGCGGGATCACCCGGCCCGCGGTGAGCCGGCCCTCGCGCTCGTGCGGCTCGGTGAGCTCCCGCATCGACGGGTGCAGCGCGGCGGCGCCCCAGGAGATGTAGAAGATCACCCAGCCGAGGTCGGCCGGCGAGCCGACGTGCCAGGTGCCGTACAGCCTGACCAGTGCGTACGCGATGTCCGAGCCCATCAGCCCGAGCGCGCCGACCACCAGCAGCACCGGCGAGGCGCTGCGGATCCCGCCGCCGGTCAGCAGCCGCATGATCACCGCGAGCAGCAGCAGGTCGCCGATCGGGTAGCCGATCGAGACCGCGTTGTCGAACCAGCGCCCCGGCTGGTCGACCGTCGGGGTGATGGTGAACACCCAGATCAGCAGGGCGAGTCCGCCGGCCAGCAGCAGCGCGTCGATCAGCGCCGTGGTGTCCCGCTCCGGCGAGCGCATCCGGATCATGATCATCAGCCCGGCGGCGGCCAGCGGATAGGTGAACAGGTACGAGGCGTCCGCGAGTGAGGGGAACGGCTCGTTCTGATGGAAGAAGTCGGTCAGGATATTGTAGATCGTGTCGCCGTTGACCAGCGTGAATATGGCCGCCGTCAGCAGGTACCAGGGGAGCCTGCGCGGTGGGGCGTTCAGCCGGGTGCCGACGAATGAGGCGACGCAGCTGGACAACCCGAGCGTCAGCCACAGGCCCAGGTTCCACGCGGGGAGCGCGTAGTAGAGCAGCACGACCAGGGCCGTGGCGGCCACGAACCACAGCGTCAGGTACGACGTGACCTGCGGCGGGCGAACCGCTGATTCGGTGTGCGACTCGTCCGACACAATCCAAGAAGAACACCCGCGTGGCCCAATGTGCAACGTGTGCCGCCCAGCCGGAGGAAATTCAGGGCCCGGACGGGCGGCACACAACTGACATCAGCCCCGCTCGACGACGAGCACCGGCCGCGGTGCGGGGGCGAGCCGGACCGCCGAGCCGACCGGGAACTCGACGGCGCGGTGCGAGGGCAGGTCCGCCTTCGCCTCGGTGCCGTCGCCGAGCCGTACGGTCAGCCGGGTGGTGGCGCCGAGGAACGTCGCCAGCATGACCTGGCCTTCGCCGGGCCCGCCGGGCCCGCCGGAGGCGGCGGAGGCCTCTCCGGCCGGCTCCAGGTCCAGGCCCTCCGGACGCAGCAGAACATTGACCTCGGTGCCCTCGGCCGGGCACGCGCCGTCCACCGGCAGATCGCGGTCGGCCACCCGGACCTTCGCGGCGCCGACGATCTGCCCGGGCAGGTGGTTCATCGTGCCGACGAACTGCGCGACGAACGCCGTCGCCGGGCGATCGTAGAGCTCTGCGGGCGCGGCGCACTGCTCGAGCTTCCCGGCGCGCATGACGGCGACCCGGTCGGCCATCGACAGCGCCTCCTCCTGGTCGTGCGTGACGAACAGGGTTGTGATGCCGAACTCCTGCTGGATGCGGCGGATCTCGTCGCGCAACTGCAGCCGGACCTTCGCGTCCAGCGCGGACAGCGGCTCGTCGAGCAGCAGCACCTTGGGACGCACCGCCAGCGCGCGGGCCAGCGCCACCCGCTGCTGCTGGCCGCCGGAGAGCTGGTGCGGGTAGCGGCCGGCCATCCCGGCCATGCCGACGAGCTCGAGCAGTTCCTCGGCCTGCCTGTCCCGCTCGGCCGCCGAGACCTTGCGCAGCCGGGGGCCGTAGCCGACGTTCTGACCGGCCGTCAGGTGCGGAAAGAGGCTGTAGGACTGGAAGACCATGCCCATGTCCCGCTTGTTCGCGGGCAGCGGGGTCAGGTCCACGCCGTCCAGGGACACCGCGCCCTGGTCCGGGCGGTCGAAGCCCGCGACGATGCGCAGCGCGGTCGTCTTGCCGCAGCCGGACGGGCCGAGCATGGCGACCAGCTCGCCGGGCGCGAGCGCGAGGTCGAAGCCGGCCAGCGCGTGCGTGGCGCCGAAGGAGCGGTGCAGGCCGGACAGTTCGAGGCTGACGCCGCGGGTGCCCGCGGCGTCCTGGGCGGGGGCTGAGGCGATCACGGACATCTACGAACTCCGGTCGGGGCGTCCGACGGCGCGGCGGCCGCCGAGGAAGGACACGAGGAACAGCACGGCCCAGGACAGCAGCAGGCTGAGCAGCGAGACGGCCGGGGCCAGCTGGCCGCTGGTGGCGCCCTGGCCGTCCTGCACGATCCACACCGAGAACGGCAGGAACTGCAGGATCGAGGAGATCGTGTACTCGCCGAACACCAGCGCCAGGGTCAGGATCGCGCCGGAGAGCAGGCCGGAGCGCAGGTTCGGCAGCACCGCCCGCCAGATCGTCACCGGCCAGGAGGCGCCGAGCCCGCGGGAGGCCTCGACCAGCGTCTTCAGGTCGACCGAGCGCAGTCCCGACTCCAGCGAGCGGTACGCGAACGGCAGCGCGATCACCACGTAGACGATCGGCAGGATCAGCGGGAAGCTCTGGTTCTGCAGGTCCGCGGCGAGCTGGAACAGCGGCGTGCCCGGGTCCTGGTCGAGGCCCCAGCCGAGCACCGTCTGCACGCCGACGACGAGCGCCACCGGCGAGAGCACCAGCGGCACCATGGCCAGCGACTCGAGCACCGGCTTGAGCTTCGGCAGCCGCAACTGCACCGCGATCATCGCCGGGACGAGCAGCAGGTAGAGGATCACGATCGTCACGAGCGCGATCTCGACCGTCATCCGGACGCTGGTGCCGAAGCCCTGCGCGCTGAACATCTGGCCGTAGGGCGCGAGGCTGAACGTGTGCGTGCCCGGCGTGTAGACCGTGAACCAGAAGGTCGACGCGAGGGGCACCAGGAAGTAGACGGCCAGCACGCCGAGCACGACGACCCGCCACCAGCGCACCCGGCGAAGGCCGAGGCCGCGCCTGTCGCGGGCCGGCGTCGTGACCGCGGCCGCCGACTCGGTCTCGCTGATCGTCGTCATGATTCCAACCACTTCGCGCTGCGCTTGCGCAGCGGCAGGTAGACGGCCATCATCAGGCCGCAGATGATGATCGTGTTGAAGGCCAGCGCCATGCCCAGGTTGTCCTCGCCGGCGATCACGTTGCCGGACAGGATGTTCGCGATCTGCGTCGTCACCAGCGGAACCGTGCCGCTGGTCAGCGCCTTGGCGGTGGCGTAGGCGGCGAACGCGCTGCCGAAGCAGAGCACGAATCCACCGAGCGCGGCGGGCAGCAGCAGCGGGCCGCCGACGTGCCGCCAGTACTGCCGGGAGGTCCCGCCGAGGTTCGCCGAGGCCTCCTTCCACTGCTCGCGCAGGCCGTCCAGGGCCGGCAGCGTGGTCAGCACCATCAGCGGCACCAGGAAGTACGGGTAGACCAGCGCGACGCCGGAGAATGTCTCCAGCGAGAAGCTCGGCCACACGTCCTGGATCCAGGACAGGAACACTCCGCCGGTGCCGATCGTGGCGATGAAGCAGAAGGCCAGCGGGATGCCGCCGAAGTTTGCCAGCACGCCCGAGGCCGTGAGCACCGCCTGCTTGAAGTAGCGGCCCCTCGACTGGGAGATCGCGTACGCCGCGAACAGTCCGACGACCGCAGAGATGACGGACGAGAGCAGGGACAGTCGCAGCGAGGTGAGCAGACCGGTGAGGTAGATCCCGTGCCAGGAGGCGGTCAGGTTCGCGAACGTCACCGTGGTCTGCTGCGTGGTCGGGTTCGTCTGGTGCAGGCCCTCCCAGAGGATGGCCCACACCGGAAAGCCCAGCGCAATGGCGCAGTACCCGAGGAGCGGCAGGACCGCTCCCCAGGCACCGAGCTTCTTGAGAAGGCGCGTCATGCTAGCCGAGGCTCGAGGCCCAGGAGGTGGTGATGGTGTTCTGCGCCGAGGTCAGCTGCGACTCGGTCGGGTAGCTGACCGTGCCCGAGACCGTCGGCAGGTTCTTCTCGTCGGTGGCGTCCAGGGTGCCGGCCGACTGCATCGCGGCGAACTCGACCGGACGGGCGTAGCCGCCCATGAAGTCGTTCTGGCCGACCGTGGAGTACAGGTACTCCTCCCACAGGCGCGCGGCCGCCGGGTGCGGCGCGTACTTGCTGACCGCCTGGTCGTAGTACGCCGAGTACAGGCCGTCGGACGGGATGCTGACGGTCATGTCGATGCCCTTGGCCTTGAGGTCAGAGGCGAACTGCGAGTTGTTGAACTCCCAGTCGATGGTGATCGGGGTAGAGCCGGCCTCGATGGTGGACTCGGTGTCGACGACCGCGTTGTACTCGCCGTTCGACTTCAGCTTCGAGAAGAAGGTGATGCCGGGCTTGATGTCGTCCAGCGAGCCGCCGCTGGACAGGGCCGCCGCCCACACCGCGGAGAACGCGGCGTTGGCGCTCGTCGGGTCGCCGCTCATGGCGACCTTGCCCTTGTAGTCCGCCGTATAGGAGGAGTTGAGCAGGTCGGCGAAGGTCTTCGGGCACGGGGCCGGGGCGACCTTGGCAGCGACGCAGCCGATGGAGATGTAGCCGCCGTAGTCGCCGTACCACTTGCCGTTGGCGTCCTTGAGCGCGGTCGGGATGTTCGACCAGGTGGAGACCTCGTAGCCGGCGAACAGGTTGGTGTTCGGCAGGGCGTGCGAGTTGCCGACGTCGACCACGTCCGGGGCCGAGGACAGGCCCTTCTCCTTCTCGATGGCGTTGATCTCGTCGCCGGAGGAGCCGTTCGGGTTGGTGTCGGTGATCTTGATGCCGTACTTCTTGGTGAAGTCGTCCATGATCGTGCCGTAGTTGGCCCAGGTGCGCGGGAGGGTGATCGCGTTGAGCGACCCCTCCTTCTTGGCGGCCGCGACCAGCGCGTCCATGCCGCCGCCCGAGGCGGCCGAGGTGACGGTGGACCAGTTGACGGACGAGCCGGAGCCCGAGGTGGAGGACGAGCTACTGCTGCAAGCGGTGGCGGCCAGCGTGACGGCGGCGGCCGTGCAGGCGAGCTTGGCTATGCGGTGCATCGGAGTATCAGCCTTCTGTGAGGTTGAGTCGGACATTCGGTGCTTCGGGACTGCGCTGTACCGGCTGCGCTGTTCGTTGGCGGTTGGCGTTAGGCGTTAGGCGTTAGGCGGTGCCGCGGTTCGGTGGAGCCGCGGCGGCCGGTCTCCGGTGAGGTCGTCCGGCCGTCCTGGTGCTGGTGTCACCGGTGCTCCTCGATGAGCGCGGGCAGCTGCGCCACGTGGTCGAGCACGTGCGTTGCGCCCGCTTCGAGAAGCGCGGGGCGGTCGTGCGCGCCGGTGAGCACGCCCGCGACGAGTACGGCGCCGGCGGCGACGCCGGAGCGGATGTCGGACGTCGTGTCGCCGAGCACGGCGACGGCCCGCGGCTCGTCGTCGGCGAGCCGGGCCGCCGCGGCCAGGATCATGTCCGGGTGCGGCCTGCCCCGGCCGCCGACGTCTCCCGGGGTCAGGGAGAGGTCGATCAGCTCCCGCCAGCCGAGGTGCTCGAGCAGCGCGTCGGCGGTGGCGCGGGCGAAGCCGGTCGTCAGCGCGACCCGCACTCCCGAGGCGCGCAGCCGCGCGAAGGTCTCGACCGCGCCGGGCAGCGCCCGGGTGAGCGAGATCCGCGTGCTGTACGCGGATTCGAAGGCCGCGTTCCCCTCCTGCGCGGTCTCCTCGTCGCCCGGGAACAGCGCGCGGAACACGGTGATCTTCGACTCGCCCATCGTGTCGACGACGTACCGCGTCATCCGCTCGCGGTCCCCGGCGGCCTCGACCTGCAGCGCGTCGAGGGCGGCGGAGAACGCGGCGAGGACGAGGCCGTCGTCGGCGACCGTGGTGCCCGCCATGTCCAGGCAGGCCAGGCGGATCGGCAGCGAGCTCATGGGGCGTCCAACTCGTCGAAGGTCTCCCCGGCGATGCCGGCGGAGCAGGTCATGCCGCGTCCGCCGGGGGCCGTCACGGCGATGACGCCGGGCCGCACCGTCGAGCGGTGGTAGATGGAGCCGTCGGTGGTCTCGCAGTAGACCCCGGCCCAGCGCCGCTTGACCGGCGGCAGCGAGCGGCCGAGCAGCGCTTCGGCGACGCCGATCAGGTGCTGGTACGGCTCTTCCTCGACCGCGAAGTCGAAGGGCTCGTCGTACGCGTGCGTGTCGCCGATGGTCAGCCCGCCGTCCGCGCGCTGCACCATGAGCAGCTGCATCCGGTGCTCGGCCGCGACCGGCGCCTGCGGGCCGAGCCTGTCCAGGCCCGCGTCGCGGTACGCCGGGTAGTAGCGGAAGGAGTCGCCGTCGGCCACGGACGTGGTCAGCTCCTCGCCGAGCGGCTCCGTCTGCATCATCTGGAGCCGGCAGCGCCGGATCGGCGCCGCGCTGAGCTCGGCGCCCGCGATTCCGGTGAGCGTGGCGCCGGTGGCGAGCACGACCACGTCGCCCGCGTGCCAGGCACCGGTGTGGTCGAGCACCGACGAATCGCCGAGCCCGACGGCCTGGCGGTTCGGCAGCCACGTGTAGTCCGGGAACGAGGCCAGCCGGGCCCGGATCGCGCCGAGCGCCTGCACCGGCTCCACCGAGCCGTCGGCCCGCGAGTGGAGCCCGCCGAGGAATTCGCCGCGCAGCGCCGGATTCAGTTCGCGCACGTCCGCGGCGTCCACGAACTCGAACTCCCTCTCCGCCGCGCCGGCCGAATCCGCGGCCGACTTCGCGACGGCCAGTTCGGCATCGTTCCGGGCCACCGTGATCGAGCCGCGCGGCTTGAAGCCGAGGCCGGGCACGTCCTCGGCGATCTCGGCCCAGCGCTTCCCGGCGCGGCGGGCCAGGGCCAACTCGTGGCCGTCCGCGCGCCCGGAGACCCAGACGAGCCCGAAGTTGCGCACCGAAGCGCCGCGCGGCCCGGCCTCGCGCTCGAGATGCACCACCTCGAACCCGCGCAGGCAGGCCTCGTACGCGTGCATGGTGCCGAGGACCCCGCCTCCCACCACGATCATCCGGGCTGACGTCACCGTTGCTCCGTTCGCGTTCCGTTCGCCGGCACCCCTTGCCGGATACCGCCCAAGCGGACGTAACCTGTCTGGACAAGTGGATTTAGCCCGGCGCCGGTAACGCGTTGGTGAACAGAGTGCGATTTCCCGGTTTAGCCTGGCGCAATAACTACTCCGGGCGCGGCGCGCCGTACACCGCGGCGGATATCACGGTCCGATCGCGGTGAACTCGCGGTACGGTTGCGGGCTACAGTCGAGAGGGAGACAGGAGGCGGCATGGCGGCGCGTTACCAGCAGATCGCGCAGGAGCTGCGGGAGGCGATCCGGCAGGGCGACTACGCGATCGGCACGTTGCTGCCGTCCGAGGGGGAACTCGCGGCGCGGTACGCCGTCTCCCGCGGCACCGTGCGCCAGGCGGTGGCCGCGCTGGAGCAGGACGGCAGTGTCGCGGCTCGCCAGGGGGCACGCCGCGTGGTTCTGGGCGAGGTGCCCACGCACAGTTTCGCCGAGATGCAGAGCTTTTCCATGTGGGCCACCTCCCGCGGCCACCGCCCCGGAGCCGACGTCCTGAGCGTCGAGGTCGGCGCGGCGCGGCAGGAGGAGGCCGACCGGCTACGGGTCAACGTCGGCGAGGACGTCCTGCGGCTCCAGCGCGTCAGAACGCTCGACGACGAACCGGTGATGCTGGAGCGCTCCTTCTTTCCGGGATTGGTCGCAGAGCACATACTCGCCATGTACCTGACCATGGGCTC
>Ga0310811_10002437_pt1 | contig 23294 bp, 16 predicted proteins | sample YCmetagenome_FD_207642 | JGI IMG/M metagenome (GOLD analysis project Ga0310811, IMG submission 207642) | Soil microbial communities from experimental microcosm in Duke University, North Carolina, United States - YC | ecosystem: Engineered > Artificial ecosystem > Soil microcosm > Unclassified ... | reverse complement strand
CGCCTTCCTTTGATTATGTCCACGCAAGAATGACCATGCTTCGGCCGACTGTCAAATGACCGTTCGGTGGAGGCCCTCGCTCAGCCGGCGGGCGGCGGCGCCACCACGTCCTCGTAGCGGTGCCGCTTCGTGATCAGCTTCGCGTGCTGGAACACGTCGAGCGCCACCTCGAAGGCCGGGCGCGTGATCTCCGCGTGGGGCGTCCAGCAGCCGAGCTTCTGGTAGTAGGCGATCGTGCTGGACAGGACGGGGCGCGCGATCTCAGGGAAGAAGGACGCCTCGGCCTCGGCCACCCGCTCGGCCGGCGTCGCCAGCAGCCACGCCCGTGCCTTGCGATAGGCGCGCATGAAGCGCCTCGCGGTGTCGGTCGTCAGCCACTGGCGCGTCGCCGCGAGGCTGGAGAACGCGACGGGCCCGATCGCGTCGCCGACCGATGCGACGACGTGGCCCTTGCCGTCGTGCTCGAGCTGCTGCGGCGCCGGGCCCTGCTGGTGGATGTACTCGCCCTGGCCCGCGCGAAACGCCTGGTCCATCTGATCGCTCGGGACGTTGATCGCCTTGATCGCGGCGAAGTCGAGGCCGCGCTTGTGACAGGCGTACTTGAACATCGCCAGCGGCTGTCCGCCGTGATCCACCAGCACCGCCTTGCCGCGCAGCTTGTCCCACGTGAAGGCGGGATCCGGCGCACGCCCGGTGAGGAAGAAGCCGTCCTTCTCGTTGATCTGCGCGAAGTGCACGGCCGGCGGCGGCTGCCCCTTCTCCAGCGAGCCGAAGCCCTGCGAGGGCGCGGACTGGCAGACGTCGACGGTGCCCGCCACCACGCCGTCGATCGCCGACTTGCCGAGCGGCGCGATCGAGTGCTGGGGCTCGAGCCCTTCCTCCCCGAGGAATCCGCCGGCGATCGTGGCGATCAGCGGCGAGTAGAACGCGGAGAACCGGGTGAACTGGATGCGGATCGGCGTGCTCACGAGCCGTCCTCCTTCGCGTACTTGTGGCCGAGTCGCTCCTCCCAGCGCAGGTAGTTGATCATGTCCGCGTAGCTGCGATCGGGGCCGGCCGGCACCACGTCGTCGGGGGTGCGCAGCACGCCGGTGAGTCCGAGCTCGATGGCCCGGCTGTCCTGCTGCCACGCCCGCGTGCCGCCGGCCAGGGCCATCACGTCGCGATAGCCGAGGTCCAGCAGGGTCGAGGCGGCCAGAACCGCGTCGAGCCCGTCCTCGTCCGTCACCACGATCGGGGAGGTCTGATCGGCAACGATGTCGGCGATGCGCATCTCCAGCCAGCCGCGGGGGACCCACCGCGCCCCCGGCACGTGACCGGCCGCGAAGCGATCGCTGCTCTCGACGCTGATCGTCATCGGTGGCACCAGGGAGGCCAGGCGCGAGGCGAGCTCGCTCGGCATGATTCGCCGCACGCGCTGCTCCGCCTCCGCGACGATCGGCTCCGCCGGCTCGTCGGCGCCGGTGGCCAGTGGCAGCCCCGCGTCCACCCAGGCGCCGGTGCCGCCGGTGACGACGCAGACGTTCATGAAGCCCATCTGGCGGTACCACGAGGCGGTGATCGACGCTCGCGCGGTGCCGTCGCAGCAGAAGACGACGATGCCGGCCCGCACCGCCACCGTGTCGTCGGCGCGCTGCACGGCCTGGCCCCCCGGCATCCACCAGAAGCCGGGGATGTGGCCGCGTAGGTACTCGTCGCGCGTGCGCACGTCGACCAGGTAGACCGTCTCGGTGGCGGCCCGGGGCAGGAGCTTCTGCAGCTCGGTCACGCTGAGCGTGCGTACGCCGTCCTCGGCCGCGAACTGGGCCGCGAGCTTCTCGGCCGCCTCGCGCCCGGCCGCCGAGGGCTCGGCCAGCCCGATGCGATCAGCGCCCCGCTCCAGCTCGTGACCCGCCAGGACCCAGCCCGACGTGCCGTTGCGCAGGCTCACGACATTGGGTACGCGCATACGCTGGAGCACGCGCGCTCCGATGATGCTGCGCGTGCGCCCGGCACAGTTGACGATTACCGTGGCGTTGGGCCGGGCCCGCACGATGTCGTGGATGCGCAGCCCGATCTCGCCGCCCGGCACGCTGCGTCCGCCCGGGATGCAGAAGCGCCGGAACTCCTCGGGCGTGCGGGTGTCGAGGATGATCAGCTCGTCGCCGCGCTTCTGGCGGTGGACCAGCTCGTCGGCGTCGATGGTGGGCACGTGGTGCTCGACCTCCACACGCTCGCCGAAGTCCTTGCTGGGGACGTTCATGCCCCACTCGGTCGGCAGGTTGTCGGCGGCCCACCGGTTGACGCCGCCCTTGAGCACCGCCACGCGCGAGTAGCCCATGCGCTCCAGGGTCCGAGCGGCCAGCAGGGCCCGACGCCCGTTGTCGTCGCACACGATGACGTCGACGCCGCGGAAGGGCACGAGCCGGCCCATGCGGGTCTCGAGCTGGCGGCGCGGCACCGAGCTGCTGCCGGCGATGTGGGCGGGGTTGTACTCTCCGTGCTCGCGCACGTCGATGAGGGCGAACGCCGCATCGGTCTGCATGAGCCTGGCCAGTGCGGCGCTGGTGATCTCGGTCGGCATCGGGTTCCTCGCTATAGCTGCCAGTCCTGGTACCAGGTGGATTCCGCGCCGATGCCCTCGCGGGCCACGGCGACCTCGACGACGTACGGCCGGTTGCCGCGCGTGGTGATGTCGAGCCCGCGCCGCAGGGCTGGCTCCAGCTCCTTCACCGTCGTCACGCGCTCGCCCTCCACGCCCTGCGAGCGCGCCAGGCCGACGTAGTCGACGGCGGGGTCGCTCAGCCACAGGCCGGGATACTTGCCGTCGCGGATCATCTTGCTGTCCGGCATGTCCTTGGCCCAGTTGTGGCGGACGATCTGATAACTCTCGTTGTTCGACACCACCGTGAGGATGGCGGTGTTGTAGCGCGCCATCGTCCAGAAGCCGGCCGCGCTGTAGCCGAGCGCGCCGTCCCCCAGGTGCAGCATCACCGGGCGGTCGCGGCCCACGGCGAGCTTGGCGCCGATGGCGGCGCCGACGCCGAAGCCGAGCGAGCCGCCGCCGCTGCGCGTCCACGCCATGCCGCCCTGCCCGAGGGAGAAGAGCGTGGCCCGTGCCGTCGAGCTCTCCTGCACCATCACGGTCTCCTTCGGCAGGAGCTGGGCCAGATGGGCCTCGAGCACGGCGGGATGCGTGAGCGAGTCGTTCTGGTGCTCGCGCGCCAGGTTCTCCTCGCGCTCGATCAGGGTGGCCGCGAAGGCGCGCACCTTGCCGCGCTGGCGCGCCCAGCCGGCGGCGCCGCTGTCGCGCTGGAGCACGTCCGCGAGCTCGCGCAGGGTGCCGCGCAGCTCGCACTGGGCGGCGACGTCGAGCGGATAGTGCCGGCCCATCAGCAGGGGGTTGGGGCCGATCTGCATCACCGAGGGCTCGTGCACACCGCCGTGCACGCCCTGGCAGCCGGCCATGAGCAGTAGATCGGGCTTGAGCCCGGTGATCTTCTCGAAGTCCTTCGAGGCCGGATAGCCGCCGCAGAAGAGCGGGTGCCGTGTGGGGAAGTTGGCGAAGATCGTCCGGCTCACCATGACCGGCGCCTCCAGCAGCTCGGCCAGGCGCACCGCCTCGGCCGTCGCGCCCTCGCGCCAGATGTCGTCGCCGAACATCAGCACCGGGCACTGCGCGGCGGCCAGCCGCCGGGCCATCGCCTCGATGGTCTGGGCGCGGGCCGGTCCGGGGCGCTCGATCTGGTAGCCGGCCCCCTCGCCGATCGTGGATTCCAGTCCGTCCCTGTTCAGCAGCTCGGCGCTGATCGATAGGTAGACAGGACCGGTCGGCGGGGTGGTGGCCTCGCGCAGCGCCCGGATGGTCGCCACGGTGATCGCCGCGGGGTTGGCGTGCACCTGGTACGCGCAGCGCGCCTCCTTGGTGATGGGGCGCATCGACTCGGCCTGGCTGAGCCCGGGGAACGGCGCAAGCCCGCGATAGTCCTGCAGCTCCGAGGCCCAGTCGCCCGCGATCACCAGCAGCGAGGAGCCGGCGACCTGGGCGTTGAAGAGCTGACCGGCCAGCTGGTACGAGCCACCCATCACGTGAGCAATGACGACGCCGACCTTGCCACTGAAGCGGTGGTAACCATCGGCCATCGCGGCGACCAGCCCCTCGTGCTTGCCCACCACCAGGCGCTGGTCACCGTCCTCGGCCAGGGCGGCGAAGATGCCGGTCTCGGCGGAGCCCGGATTCGTGAACAGGTACTCCACGCCCGCGTCCTTGAGGGTCTGGAGCAGCAGCATCCCGCCGGTTCCGGTCACGGTCTTCCGCATGGGCTCCCTCGCTGTCGGTGTGGTGGCCCCCGCACTATACTCCGAGCCCCGCGTGCGTGCCCGAGCGCCGGCGGAGCCGTTCGCGTACACTGCGGGCCACCACACGGCGGAGGGCAATCTCGATGGACGCTCGCGACCTGTTCCTGGAGCAGCACGCGGCGGTGCACACGGCGGCGGTCGGCGGCAACAAGGCCTCCCTCGCGGAGCGTACGTTCGCCGGCCTGACCGATGCGCAGATGCGGGTGCGTCCGCGCGAGGACCTGAACTCGCTGGCGTGGCTCATGTGGCACATCGCGCGGGCCGAGGACATCATGGTCAACACCCTCGTCGCGGGGCGCTCGCAGGTCTTCGACGAGGCGTGGGCCAGGAAGCTCGGCATCACCCGGCGCGACTTCGGCATCGGCATGACGAGCGCCGAGGTCACCGAGCTCTCGGGCCAGATCGATCCCGCCGCGCTGCGCGCCTACCGCGACGCCGTCGGGCTGCGCACGCGCGACGTCGTCTCCAGCTTCGGCGACGCCGACTGGAAGGGCACGATCGGCGAGGCCAACGTCCAGCGCGCCGCCGCCGACGGCGGCTTCGGAGCTCGCGTCGAGGCGCTCTCGAAGGGCTTCGGCGGCCGCCCGAAGGGCGCGGTGCTCAGCGGCATTGCCTTGATGCACTCGGCCGGGCACATGGGCGAGGGCGCCACCGTGCGCACCGCTGGAGGATTCGGCACGGGCATCTAGCAGCACCGCAGCGCTCGATACGACCGTCTGGGAGGGAGCCAATGCGATCCACGACCCTGCGTATCGTCCCGGCCCTTCTCGTCCTGCTCCTGCTCGCTCACGCTGCGCCCCCGGCGCTGGCCGCGCCGGAGGGCACCATGACCTGGGGCGTGCACATCACCCTGGCCTCGCGCTGGCTCGATCCGGCCGAGACCGAGGGGATCATCACGCCGTTCATGGTCCTCTACGCGCTGCACGACGCGCTCGTGAAGCCGATGCCGGCCGGCCTCAACACGCCGAGCCTGGCCGAGTCGTTCACCCAGTCGAAGGACGGGCTCACCTACGACTTCGTGATCCGCAAGGGCGTGAAGTTTCACAACGGCGATCCCGTCACCGCCGCGGACGCGAAGTTCTCGTTCGAGCGCTACCGGGGCGCGGGCGCCAAGCTCCTGAAGGACCGCGTGCGCGAGGTGCAGGTGCTCGATCCCTCCCGGATCCGCTTCGTGCTCAAGGAGCCGTGGCCGGACTTCATGACCTTCTACGGCACCTCGGCGACCGGGGCCGGCTGGGTCGTGCCGAAGGCGTACGTCGAGAAGGTGGGCGAGGACGGCTTCAAGCGCGCGCCGATCGGGGCCGGGCCGTACAAGTTCGTGAGCTTCAACCCCGGTGTCGAGCTGGTGCTCGAGGCCAACGAGCAGTACTGGCGCAAGGTCCCCCACATCAAGCGGCTGGTGCTGCGCAGCTTGCCGGAGGAGACGACGCGGGCGGCGGCGCTCAAGAAGGGCGAGGTCGACATCGCCTATCTCTTCACCGGCCCGGTGGCCGAGGACATCCAGCGCACGCCCGGCTTCAAGCTGGTGGCGCCGAAGGAATCGCAGGGCACGTTCTGGCTGGACATGCCCGATCAGTGGGACCCGAAGTCGCCGTGGGCCGACGTGCGGGTGCGCCGGGCGGCGAGCCTGTCGCTGGATCGCAAGGCGCTCAACCAGGCCGAGACGCTCGGCTTCTCGTTCCCCACCGGCGCGCTGATCCCGCGCGCGCTGGAGTTCTCGCGCTTCTTCGAGCCGGACCCGTACGACCCGGCGCGGGCCAAGAAGCTCCTGGCCGAGGCCGGCCACCCGAACGGCTTCGATGCCGGCGATCTCTATCCGTGGCCGCCGTACTTCTCGATGGGCGAGGCGATTGCCGCCTACCTGCAGGCGACCGGGATCAGGACGAAGATCCGCACGATGGAGCGGGCCGCGCTCACGACGGCGTGGAAGGAGAAGAAGCTCAAGAACCTGATCGTTGGCATCACGGGCGCCGGCGGCAACGCGGCCACGCGTCTGGACGCCTACGTCAGCAAGAACGGCATCTACACGGCGGGTGTCCTTCCGGAGGTCGAGGATCTCTTCCAGCGCCAGGCCCGGGAGACCGACGCCAAGAAGCGCGAGGCGCTCCTGCACCAGATCCAGGGCATCCTGCACGATCGGGTGACGCACATCCCGATCTACGAGCTGGCGTTCATCTGGGGCGTGGGGCCGAGCGTCGAGGAGCCCGGGATCAATCTGATCCGGAGCTTCGCGTACTCTGCCCCGCTGGAGGACCTGCGGCTGAAGCGGCCGTGAGTCAGCTGCCCTGCTGCCAGTAGGGCGGCAGGATGCGGACCTTGAGGACCTTGACGGCCAGGTCAGCCACCTCCTGGTCGTGCACGGCGCCGATCATGACGTTGTGGTGGATGCACGGGTCGAAGTTGCCCTGCGGCCCATCCACGTAGAGGCGCTTGATCGCGCGCAGCAGCTTCTCGGTCGTCGAGGTCACCACCTCCACCCGCAGGCGCACGTGCTGCTGCAGGTCCTCGACCACGGCCACGTCGGTCGGGTCATCGACGGCCACGACCAGGATGCGGTCGGCGCGGAAGAGCGGCACCACGCGGCGGCGCACGGCGTACTTCTCGCTCACCAGGCTGGCCAGCGCGGGATCGATCATCACGCGATCGAGGTCGAAGAAGTTGATGTGCAGCTGGGCGCACAGCGCCTCGCGCATCGTCTCCTCGGTCAGGTAGCCGAGCGACATCAGCACGCGGCCGAGCGGCTGCCGCATCTGCTTCTGCTGGGCCAGCGCCGTCTCGAGCTGCACCTCCGTGATCCGCTTGGCCCGCACCAGCATCTCGCCCAGGCGCGCGCGCTTCCGGTGGCGGCGGAGCACCGTGGTGAGCTGGGCGCGCGTCAGCCAGCCGCGCATCATGAGGATCTGGCCGAGGGGGACGTAAGTCGTGAGCGTGCTCTGCACCCGCAGCGCCTCGTCAAGCTGCGCCTGGGTGACGAGCTTTTCCTGGATCAGCAGGTCGCCCAGCCGGACGACGTGCCCCGACTCGATCGTGGTCGCGTGCTCCTTCGGGTGCTCCTTGAGCGGCAGCGTGGCGAGCAACGCAGTCCTCCTGGGCGACGGTCGCCCCCGATCGGGCTCACGACGCCGGTCGGAGTGAAGGCAAGAGGAGTGCCCTAGCGGCCGCGTGTGCTAACTGTTGAAGAAGGCGAGCGGGTGGGGCGGCCCAGGCACCTCGGGGCGCGAAGACTGGCTAGTTCGGAGCCACCACGCCGGGTGCGTATCGATCAGCGGCAACGCCCTATAATACGGACCACGAAACGGGACGAAAGAAAGACTGGCCATGCCCTATATCGTCGGCATCGACACGGGCGGGACCTTCACTGACTGTGTCGTGATGGACGCCGACGGGCGCCTGGTGACGGCCAAGGCCTCGTCCACCCCAGAAGACTTCTCCGAAGGCGTCATGGAATCCCTCCGGCTGGCTGCCGAGCGGCTGGGGCTCCGCACCGAAGAACTCTTGCAAGATTGCGCACGTCTGGCCCTGGGGACGACGGTCGGGACCAACGCCATGCTCCAGAGGCGGGGGGCCAAGGTCGGCCTGATCACCACCCGGGGCCACCGGGACGTCATCCACATCATGCGGGGTGCCCGCGGGGTACCCGGTCTCAACAACGTCCAGGTCCTGCACTTCCCCGAGAGCGGCAAGCCCGACCCCATCGTCCCCAAGCCCCTCATCGCCGAGGTCAGCGAGCGGGTGGACTGCAAGGGCCAGGTGGTCGTCGAGCTGAACGAGGAGGAGACCCAAGCCGCCATCGACAAGCTGCTGGGCCGGGGCGTCGAGGCCATCGCCATCTGCTTCCTCTGGTCCTTCAAGCACGCCGAGCACGAGCGGCGGGTGAAGGCCATGGTCGAGCAGCGCGCGCCGGGCGTCTTCGTCTGCTGCTCCGCCGACCTCATCCCCCGCTGGGGGGAGTACGAACGCACCGTCGCCACCGTCCTGAACGCCTACCTGGGTCCGGTCATGTCGCGTTATCTCGGGCGTCTGGAGACTCGCGCCCAGGCCGCGGGCCTGCGCTATCCGCTGCAGGTCATGCAGTGCGGCGGCGGCGTCATCCCGGCCGCCGAGTCCGCGCGACGCGCCTTCCTCACGCTCGACTCCGGCCCGGTCGCCGGTGTGCTGGCCTCGCAGTACCTCGGCGGGATCATCGGCCACAAGCACGTGATCGCCACGGACATGGGCGGGACCTCGTTCGACGTCGGCCTGGTCTGGGATGGCGAGCCGGTGGCGAGCTACCAGAGCGTGGTCAACCAGTACGAGTACTTCGTGCCGCGCATCGACATCCGCTCGATCGGCAGCGGCGGCGGCTCGATCGTGTGGATCGACGAGGTCAGCGGGACCATGCGCGTGGGCCCGATCTCCGCCGGTGCCCAGCCCGGCCCGGCCTGCTACGGCCGGGGCGGTACGCAGCCCACGGTGACCGACGCCGATCTCGTCCTGGGCTATCTCGACCCCGACACCTTCCTGGGCGGTCGCCTGCACCTCGACCTGGACAGGGCGCGCGCGAGCTTCGAGCCGCTGGCCACACGGCTGGGCCTGGGCCTGGTCGAGACCGCCGCCGGCGCAGCCCGCGTGGTCGAGCACCAGATGGCCGATCTCATCCGCAAGGCGACGGTGCAGAAGGGCTATGACCCGCGCGACTGCGTGGTCTTCGCCTACGGTGGCGCCGGCCCGGTGCACGCCGGCGTGTATGCGCGGGAGCTAGGCGCGCAGAGCGTGGTGGTGCCGCTCGGCGGCGTCTGCTCGCTGTGGTCGGCGCTCGGCGCGGCCTCGGCGGACCTGCTGCACATCTACGAGGCCGTCGACATCCAGTCGAGCCCGTTCGATCCCGAGCGCGTGATGCCGCACTTCGCCCAGCTCGAGGCGCGCGGCGCGAGCCAGCTCGCCGTGGACGGCATCGAGGCCGGCGCCGGCCGCCTGGCCCGCTCGGCCGACATCCGTTACAAGGGCCAGATCAACGAGGTGGAGGTGCCGGTACCGCCGGGCCCGCTGGACGCGGCGGCGCTGAGCCAGCTCGTCGCCGACTTCCATCGCCGCTACGAGGCGGTGTACGGCCAGGGCGCGGGCTTCCACGAGGCGCGCGTGGAGATCGTCACCTATCGCGTGCGGGCCTCGGCGGTCAGCGCCAAGCCGCACATCGTCGCCTCGGCCGAGGGCGCTCGCGAGCCGGCGCAGCAGGCGCGCGTGGGCGTGCGACCCGTGTACTGGAGCGAGCTGGGCGATTTCGAGTCGACACCGGTGCTCGGGGGCGAGCACCTCGTTCCCGGCAACGTCGTGCCGGGTCCGGCGATCATCCAGGTGCCGGACACCACGGTCGTCGTGCACCCATTCCAGACGGCGCGCATCGACGCCTACGGCAACGTCCTGATCGACCTGGGAGGACAGTGAGCAGCATGACGATCCGACGAACGACCCTCTTCGTGCTGCTGCTCGCTGCTCTCGCCGTCCGGCCCGGCCCGGCGGTCGCCGCGGAGTCGGCGCCACTGGTGTTCGGCATCCTGAACCAGCAGAGTCCCACGCTGACCGCCGAGCGCTGGAATCCGATCCTCGCCCACGTGAGCACGGTCTCGGGTGTGCCGCTCCGCCTGCGCATGGGCCGCACGGTGATCGAGACCGACGACATGATGGGCCGAGGCGAGTTCGACTTCGCGTTCACCAACCACAACTTCCAGACGGAGTACGAGCACATCGCGTTTCGCGTCATCGCTCGCTGGGCCGGTGAGCCCATCCGGGGCGTCGTCGCGGTGGCGATGGACAGCCCCATGACGCAGCTCAAGGACCTGGCCGGCCAGAAGGTGGCCTTTCCCTCGCGCGACGCCTTCGTGGCCTACGCCGTGCCGGTGGTGGCGCTCAAGACCGCGGGGATCACGGTCCAGGAGGTGATGGCCGGCAACCAGGACGGCGCGCTGGCCCAGCTCAAGGCGCGTCAGGTGCAGGCGGCCGCCGTGAACTCTCGCTTCCTCAAGCAGTACATGGAGCGCGAGGGCGTGCAGTTCCGCGAGATCCACCTCTCCGATCCGTATCCGGACCTGGCCGTGATCGCACATCCCCGCGTGCCGGCCGCCACCGTGGACGCTGTCCGCAAGGCGCTGATCGGGATGAGGAGCGACCGCCAGGGCGCCGCAATTCTGGAATCCACTCACTCCTCCGGCTTCGAGCCCGCCACCGACCGCGATTACGAGGCAGTGCGCCGCGTGTACAAGCGAATCGGACAGTGACGTCGAGCCTGCGCACGCTCGTCCTGGGGATCACCAGCGCTGCCATCGTCGTCGTGATGGGCGGCGGCCTGGCCGTCGAGATCCGCCAGCGCGTGCGAGCCGCGGAGGTGCGGCTCACCGAGGACAGCCAGCGGCGCGCCGCCGGCACCCTGCCCCTGCTGACCGACGCGCTCGTGGTCGGCGATCTCGCCACCGCCGAGCAGATCCTCCGCAAGGTGAACGGCGACGGCACGTGGCGGCGCGTGCAGGTGCTGGAGCCGAGCGCGACCTCGCCCCGGGTGATGCTCGACGCCTCGCCCGCGTCCTCCGCACGCGTCTCGACGGCGCCCGAGTGGTTCCGGTCGCTGCTGCCCATCCCCCGTCCCGTGCACCGCCACACGATCACGGTGGCCCCGATGATCTACGGCACCCTCGTCGTCGAGGCCTCGGCCACCTCCGTCGAGAACGACGTGTGGGAGCAGAGCCGCGAGACGGTCCTGATGGCGACCGCCCTGCTCGTCATCCTGATCGTGCTGATCGGCGGCATCCTCACCCGCGGGCTGCGGCCGATCCGCACCCTGGCCGAGCGGGCGGCCCGGCTGGGCCGCGGCGATCTCTCGGCGCGCATGCCCGACACCTCGCTGGCGGAGATCAAGCCCACCATCGCCGCCTTCAACTCCATGGCCGCCAGCCTCGAGCAGAGCCTCGCCGAGGTCCGCGCCAAGGAGGCCACCAACCGCCGGCTGGCCGCGATCGTCGCGCAGTCCGAGGAAGCCATCTTCACGGTCGGCCTCGACGAGCGCATCACGAGCTGGAACCTCGGCGCCGCGAACCTGTTCGGCTGGACGCCGGAGGTGGCGCTCGGTCGCGAGCTCGGCACGCTGTTCGCGCCCGACGCCGGCACGCGCGAGCGCCAGGTGGCGCGCTTGCTCGCCACCCGCCCGCCCGATCGCGTGGAGACGACGGCCCTGCCGGGCTCCACGCCGCCGGTGCCGGTGGTCGTCTCCTGCTCGCCGCTGGCCGGTGACGACGGCGCGCAGATCGGCCACATCGTGATGGTGCGCGACATCACCGCGCGCAAGCGGGCCGAGCAGGAGATGCAGCAGGCGCGCGAGCGGGCCGAGGCCGGCAGCCGCGCCAAGTCCGAGTTCCTGGCCACCATGAGCCACGAGCTGCGCACGCCGCTCAACGGCATCCTCGGCATGGCCGACCTGCTCGGCGGCACCTCGCTCAGCGACGATCAGCGCGAGTCGGTCGACATCATCCAGAGCTCGGGCGAGGCGTTGCTGCAGGTCATCAACGACGTGCTCGATCTCTCCCGTATCGAGGCCGGCCACGTGGAGGTGGAGACGATCGAGTTCGACCTGCGCCAGGTGGTGAACGACAGCCTGCGGGGGTTCACCGCCCAGGCCCAGCGGCGACAGGTCACCATCGGGGCCTCGATCGCGGCCGGCGTCCCCGAGCGCGTGATGGGTGACCCCACCCGCTTGCGCCAGGTGCTCGTGAACCTGGTCGGCAACGCGGTGAAGTTCACCGAGCGCGGCAGCGTGACGGTGGAGATGGAGTGCTCCGCCGGCAGCAACGGCGCCGCCAGCCTCGAGATCCAGGCGTGCGTGCGCGACACCGGCATCGGCATCCCCTCCGACAAGCTGTCGATGATCTTCGAATCCTTCACGCAGGTCGACAGCTCGATGACCCGCCGCTACGGCGGCACCGGGCTGGGCCTGGCCATCACCTCGCGACTGGTGGCGCTGATGGGCGGGCGCGTGTGGGTGGAGAGCGAGCTGGGCCGCGGCAGCGCCTTCCACTTCACCCTGCGCGTCGGCCAGGCCGCGGCCGCGCCGAAGGCTCCCGCGCCGGCCGCCAGGGCGGTCTCGCCGGGCCGGAACCTGCGCGTGCTGGTGGCCGAGGACAACCTGGTGAACCAGCAGGTGGCGCGGCGCCTGCTGGAGAAGCTCGGGCACCGCGTCGCGGTCGTCAGCTCCGGCAAGGCCGCGCTGGAGGCGCTGCACGCCGAGGCCTTCGACCTGGTGTTCATGGACGTCGAGATGCCGGGGATGGACGGCCTGGAGGCGACGAGGGAGCTCCGCACGATCGAGGCCGAGGTGCTCGCCGGGCGCCAGACCCCCGAGGCCGGCAGCTCCTACGCCATCGGCCGGCGCATCCCGATCATCGCCCTGACCGCGCACGCGATGACGATGCACCAGGAGCAGTGCCTGGCCGCGGGCATGGATGACTACGTCTCCAAGCCGGTGAATCCCACGACGCTCGCCGCCGCCATCGCTCGCCTGGCGTGATCGTCGCTCCCCTCCGCTCGCTCGGCGCCGCCGCGCTGCTCGCGGCGCTCGCGCTCACCGGCTGCAGCACCGGGCTTCATCACCTCGCGATCGCCAACGGCAACCTCCTGCGCGTGATCGACGCCGACAGCGGCCGGTCGGTGACGGATGTCACGCGCTACCAGGAGGTGACGCGCCTCGGCTACCGTCCCGACGGCGAGCGGCTGGCGGTCGGTGTCTGCGCGGGCGGCAATCGCGTCGTGGAGCTCACGACCAGCGGCTACGCCGAGCAGGCCGTGGCGATCACCGCCGACGCCTGCCCCGGCGATGTGACCTACTCGCCCGACGGTCAGTCGCTCGCGGCGACGACGCCGGTGCGGCCCTCGCCGCCCGACGCGCTGCTCGGCAACCTGCGCATCGCTGGCCCCGAGGCGCTCGACCGCGAGCTCGGCCTGCCGCTGCCGGCCGTGGCCTATCGCCCCGGGGGCCAGGAGCTCGCGGTGGCGACGCCGACCGGCATCACGATCATCGGCACGGCGCCGGGGTATCCGCAGCAGCTCAGCGTGCCCGGCATCCAGGCCCAGGCGCTCGCCTATACCACCGACGGCGGCCGGCTCATCGCCGGTACCGCTACCGGCTTCGTCGTCCTCGACGCCACGCAGAGCTACGCGGCCGGCGCGCCCGACACCGGCGGCGCGGTGATCGACGTGGCCGTCGCGCAGTCCGGCGGCTGGGTGGCCTTCGTACACAATGGCCGCGTCAGCGTGAGGCGCGCGAGCGATCTGGTCGAGATCGCATCGATCACCAGCGCGGTGGGCTTCCGCTCGGCGGACTTCTCGCGCGACGGCGCGCTGCTGGCGGTGGGCGAGAGGCAGGGCGCGGTGCGTATCTTCCGCACGCCGACGTTTGCCCAGCAGGCGTCGCTGCCGTTCAGCGGTCGCATCGACGCGGTCGCCTTCCGGCCGCGCGACCTGGCGTCCCGGCTACCCGTGCTGTTCGTCCACGGTGCGGCCAGCGGCGTGGGGACCACGTGGTTCGAGCCGGGCACCGGAACGTCGGTGGCCGCGGCGCTGGCCGCCAACCCGCAGCTGCCGATCGACGCGTTCTACATCGACATGCCGGTGCACGGCGGCGGCCAGAACACGGCGCGCACTGTCGAGGAGGACGCGCAGGACATCCTGGCGATGATCGAGGGCGGCCTCGACAGCGCCGGCCGCACCCAGGTGGGCATCCTCAACATGCCCGCCTACGCGAGCGTGGGACGGGTGGCGATCGTCGGCTACAGCCTGGGCACGATGAGCACGCGCTACTACCTCAAGAACCTGATGGGCAGCCGGCGCAGCGGTGCCATCACCGTCTCGGAGTTCGTCGCGCTGGCCTCGCCCAACCACGGCATCGCCAGCGCGTTCCTGGTGGGCTGCGACGACGTGAACCAGCCGGACCGCGTCGGCCGCCAGCTCTGCGCCGGACGCACCGCCACAGTGGCGAGCGCGATCGCCGCGTGCGGCTGCGGCCGCCTCTCCACGCCGCCCGACTTCACGACGAACCAGTCCGGCGACCTCACCTTCCTGGAAACGCTCAACGGCCATCCGCTGGCCGACAGCTGCCGGGCCACACCGGCGGCCGCGAGCGAGGCGCCGAGCAGCCGGCCGACCACGCCCGACGGCGTGCTGTACGCGAGCGTCTACGCCGACGGCAACGCCGACGTCATCGTGGGCGGCCACACGCAGACGGCCGATTGCCTGGGGCGAAAGCTGGCGCGCAGCCTGGCGCCCGACGCCGTCAACCGCGAGATCACCGGCGTGCCGGCCGGGCCGCTGGGGCTCGACACTCATACCAACTTTCCCCACCACTGGCCAACCATCTGCATGGCGCTGCGCACGGTGATCGACCACGCCGTCCCGCTTGATCAGACGGCGGCGTGCGCCGGGCTGACGCAGCCGTAGCCGAGGGATCTTCTCCAGGGCATCCTCCTTGCACCCTCGATCCGGCGTGAACCTCTCGCGCCGGGTCCTGCTACGACGAGCCATGCTCGCGGTTCCGGGCCTGGTCGCGTTTCCTCGGCTGGCGCTGGGCGAGCCCTCTCAGAGCGTGCGCCAGCACGGCGCGCGAGGTGACGGCAAGGCGAGCGACACCGCTGCCATCCAGAAGGCGATCGATGCCGCGGGTGCGGGCGGTGTCGTCCTCTTCCCGCGTGGCGACTACCTGTCCGGCACGCTCCACCTGCGCGACGGCGTGACCGTGCAGCTCGACGCCGGGGCGACCTTGCTGGCCAGTCGCGACGACGAGGACTTCGACCACTACAGCCCACCCGACTACGATTCCTTCGCCGACCGCGAGACGACGGACTTCACCTTCGCGCTCATCCAGGGCCACGACCTCGAGCACGTCGCGATCGTGGGGCCGGGCCGCATCGACGGCAACCGGCGGGCGCGCGGAGGTCCCAAGCCCATCGCGCTCAAGGAGTGCCGGCACGTCGCGATCCGCGGCGTGACGCTGGTGAACGCGCCGAGCTACAACCTCAGCCTGCTGGGATGCGACGACGTCGACATCCGCGGGGTGACGATCAGGAACGGCTATGCCGACGGCATCGATCCGGACTGCTGCCGGCGCGTGCGCATCAGCGGCTGCCGCGTGGAATCGCGTGACGACGCGATCTGTCTCAAGGCGAGCCTGGCGCTGGGCACCCGCCGGTCGACCGAATACGTGGTCGTGACCGACTGCGAGCTGGTCAACGTGCGCAACGGGCTGAAGATCGGCACGGAGTCGTGCGGCGACTTCCGCAACATCGTCTTCCGCAACTGCCGGCTGTCCGGACGCCCGGAACCCTTCAATCCGCCATCGGCACTGGACGTGCGGCCCTTTCCCAGCGCCGGGATCTCCATCCAGAACGTGGACGGCGGGCGGCTCGAGCAGGTGGTCGTCTCGAACATCACGATGGCCAACATCCGCGCGCCGATCTTCGTACGGCTGGGCGAGCGCGGCGCCGGTCAGCCCAAGCCGGTGGCCGGCGAGCTGACGAAGGTGACCATCACCGACGTGGTCGCGACCGGGGCGGACTGGACGTCGTCGATCATGGGCGTGCCGGGCCGCGATGTGACGGACATCGCGCTGAGCAACATCCGCATCTCCGGCAAGGGCGGCGGCGCCGCGGCGCTGGTGGACAAGCCGGTGCCGGAGAAGGAGCGCGAGTACCCGGACGCCGCACGCTTCCGCAACCTCCCCGCCTACGGGCTCTACTGCCGCCACGTGACGCGCCTGCGCGTGGACCGCACGACGATGAAGGTGGAGAAGCCGGATCCGCGGCCGGCGGTGGTGCTGGACGACGTCAACGAGGCGAATGTACGTGGGCTCGCGGTCACCGCGCCGTCGAAGGGCGCCGCGGTCGTCTGGCTGCGCTCCGCGCAGGACTGCGTGCTGAGCGGCATCCGGGCGCCGGGAGCGGCGGCGCTGGCCCGGCTGAGCGAGGCCGAGACCGCGCGCGTGCGCGTGGTGGCCGCGGGCGGCGCGCGCCAGGTGGTGCTGGTCGATCGCGGCGTGGAGGCTGCGGCCCTGCGCACGGAGGGGCCGGTCACGCGCCGGGAGTCACCGGCCGCGGAGCCGCGCGGCGTCGCCGGGGAGTGAGCGGGCCGCGCCCGCGGGCGCGCTGACGCGCTACGGTGCGGCGTAGCGGGCGGAGCGGAGCATCTCCAGCGCGGCGTCGCGGTCGGGGCCGCTCGCGGCATTGGTCAGGATCGTGAAGGTCACGACGAGCGAGCCGACGACCATCTCGCCCTGCGTGATGTAGTGGTAATCGCTCCCGCCCGGCTTCCAGGTCTTGTCGGTAGCGCTGAAGAGATAGCCCGCCGCCTGTGGTCCGCGCAGCTCCTGAATCGCGGGCTTCGCCTCCGCCGCGCGCTCCCGGATCTCCGGCGAGCCTGCCTCGGCCTCGACGGCCGCGCGCAGACGCTCCGGCGTGGGGGGATTCGACCCGGGCGGCGGCGGCAGCGGCGTGGCGAGCACGGTGAGGGCTCGGTTCGGCGCATCGATCTGCACCGTGGGCGGCGTGTTGGACGGTCCCGGGTGCATCTCCGCCACCCAGCCGTCGGGGATCTGCAGCTCGAGCGCGCCGCGCGTGGCGACGGGGAAGCGGCGGGCCTGCGCCGCGCGAGCCAGACCGGGCGCGCCGGCGAGCAGGGCCATGACCATCAGCAGCGCCGCAGACTGGAGTGATGGTTGCCGAACCGATGTGTTAGCCATCCTGGTGAGACTCCTCGAGCTCGGACTATAGAGGTCGGTCACGAGCCGGTCAACGCGGGCGGCCGGTAGCGGCCGCCTACCGGACCTCGACGCGCTCGAAATAGACCGACCGCGCCGGGTAGTTGCTGTGGCTGGACATCTGCAGATACAGGTAGGCCTCGCCGAGCGCGAGCTCGTCTGGCTGCGAGGTCCAGACCTGTCGTGACCCTTCCCGGACCTCCAGGCTCCCGTTCCGGACGCTCAGCGAAAGCTCCTGGACGCCGATGCGACGCCCCTGGCGATTGCGGTCCGGCCAGCCCTCGATGGTGACGGTTCGCTCGCGGCCGTTCCGCGCGAGGCCGACGAGCATCCTGGCGTTGCGTCCGGGCGGCACACCGGCGTAGGCGACCTCCAGCCAGTCCGGCGTTGCCCGCGGGTTCCCGCCGGTCGCATGCGGCGAGAGCACGATGCCGGCCGTCAGATAGCTCCCGTTGGCCTGCTCCCCCCAGTCGAGCCGCACCGTGATGCGCGTGTCCTCGCGCAGCGGGATCGGCCGCACGGTGCGGACGCCGAGCCACTTGACCGTGTCGTCGCGCGTGCCGCGCGTGTCGGCACGCAGGCGGAGGCGCAAGGGAGCGCGAGCCTCGCCCGGCACCACCTCGGCCGACCACTCGCGCGGGTCGCCGTCGAGCGTGCGCTCCCAGCGCGCGGGGTCGAGCCGGCCCAGCGCGAAGTCCTCGACCCATCCGGCCGAGCCCGCACCCGCGACGGAGGCAAGCGAAAGAACGAGGAGGGCGGCGCCGAGCACCGGGTCGCGAGCGCGGCGCCGCCCCGTCATGCGGTGAGCGCTACTTGCCCTGGTCGTGCGCGACCGTGACGTTCACGTTCCGCACCGCGCTGTTGCCGGAAGCATCGGTGCAGCGCACGGTGATCGTGTAGACGCGCCCGCTACCGCCGCCCGAGCGCTCGGCGCGCAGCTCCACGTGCAGGTTGTCGACGATGCGCCAGTCCGGGCTCGTGTTGCCGTCACCCTTGCCGTTGATCGGCTCGTTGCTGGTGATCGAGATCACCTGGCAGCGGGGCGCGGCGTCGCAGATGTCCGAGACATCAACTGTGAAGGTGACGGGGACCATCTTGTGGTTCGGCGGCCCGAGCGACGCCGGGCTCGCCACCACGCTGTTGATGGTCGGCGGCGTCGTGTCCACCACCGTCACCGTCGTCGTCGCCGTCGCGGTGTTGCCGGAGGCATCCTTGGCCGTGAACGTGACCGTGGTGACGCCCAGCGGGAAGACGGCCGGCGCATCGCTCGTCACCGTGACCACGCCACCGCAATTGTCCGTCGCCGTCGGCAGCGGCACGACGACTGGCGTGCCCGCGAGCGCCGTCTGCTCCACCTTGATGGGCGCCGGGACATTGCTGAGCACGGGGGCCTCGGCATCGACCACCGTGATCGTCGCCTGGCAGGAGTCCGAGAGATTGTCCGAGTCCGTTGCGGTCAGCGTGACGAGCGTGCTGCCCAGCGGATACGGGCTGGCCGGCGACTGCGCCAGCGTGACCGCGCCACCGCCGGTGTCGAACGACCCGGCGTCGATCGAGACGTTCGCCGCGGTGCAGACGCCCGGATTGGTCTGCACCGTGCGGTTCTGGCAGAGCGCCTTCGGCGGCAGGAGCGCGGCGAAACAGTCCACCTGTCCCGCACCGGTCGTCGAATCCTCGCCGGCCGGCGGGAAGTCCACCGCCGTGCTGGCCAGCCGCGAGCGGATCGTCGCCGGGGGAGCGTTCGCCCCGACGAGCTGGCGGACGAGGGCGTCGCAGCCCGCTGTGTGCGGCGCGGCGGCGGAGGTGCCGAAGAACCGGCAATCACCCTGGTTCACCGCCGGACAGGTGCCCGACCCGAAGCCTCCCACGCCGCTGACGGACACGCCGTCGGCGCCGAGGAAGTCCAGCCCCTGGAACTGCTGGGCCGCGGGACCGGCGACGCCGTTGCCGCACGGGTACGCGCCGGGGCACACGGTGGTCAGCGCCAGGTCGACCGGGCCGGCACTGCTGAAGCCCTCGAGGTTGCCCGAGCCCGCGTTCACCGCACCGATGACGAAGGCCTGGCCGGTGTAGTTCTTGTCGGGGTCGTTGCTGCCGGCCCGCGTGGGCGTGTCCGTCTGGCTCTGCGTGTTGCGCCAGCGCAGGTCGATGCGGGGCGGCGCGACGGCGCCGGTCGAGTTGAAGACGTTGACGACGATCTTGGCCGGCGTGCCGGCCAGCGCCGCCGGCGTCGTGACCTGCTCGATCGTGTCGCCGGAGCCGCCGCCCTGCGAGGCCGTGCTGGTGGCCAGGCAGGTGGTGCCGGCCGCGTCCATGATGTAGAGGTCCAGGTCGGTGAAGCCGCCGGCGCCCGCCGTGGGGAAGATGGCGCGCGGCTCGCTCCACTGCAGCGTGAAGCTCGAGCCATTGCCCCCGCTCGCCCCCAGCACGACGTCGAAGGTGGTGTCGCCGCCCGGAGCGATGGCCACCACGTTCAGCGGGGCGATCGGGCAGTTGGTGAACGGCCCGGTGTTGCCGTCGGGGCCGGAGCCGGTGCCGATCGCCAGCACGCGCGCGGCGTGATTCTGTCCCCGGTTGCCGGACGAGGAGTGCACGGAGATGCCACCGGCCGCCGCATTCTCGCGCGCGGTGGCGACGACGCCCCGCTGGAACGCGGGCTCGGAGTCGAAGGCCAGGTCCTCGGCGATCACGTTCACGCCGGCGTTCACCAGATTTGTCACGGCCGTGACGTGCCCGGCCGTGCCGCCGCCCGTGCCGTGGAAGGCCAGCGCCGCGCCCGGCGCCATGTCGTGCACGATCTCCAGCATCGCGGTGCCCTCGTCGCCCGAGCCCGCGTTGATGACGGTGACGGCCGGCAGCTCGTTGCGGGCCTGCGCGGCGGCGAGGTTGCTCACGCCGTTGGAGATGACGCCCACGGTCACGCCCGTGCCGGTGATGCCCTGGGCCTGGGCAAGGTCGGCGTTGTGCAGCTGCGTGCCCTCGCTGTCGATGGGGTTGTTCGGGTGGGGGTTGTGCTCCGGATAGGCTGGCGGCGTCACGGCCGCGACCCAGGCCAGCGCGGCCGCCTCCTGGATCCTGTCGAAGGGGACCCAGGCCTGGATCATCGCGGCGGGCGAGGTCAGCACGATGACGATATCCGCACCCAGCGCCTGGAGATCCTTCACCTCGGCTGCGCCGATGGCCCCGGCCGAGTGGAAGACCAGCTCGATCTTCCCCGAGGCGCTCACGTGGACGAGCGGGCTGGACAGCGTTGAGAGGTCGATCGCCGCGCGGGCCAGGGGCCGCGGCGCGCTCGCCGTCTCCAGGTCCTTCACCACTCGCTGGACGGAGTCCGCGATCTTGGAAGGCTGCTTCAGCTGGGCCTCGGCGCGGTACGGCACTGCGGCCACACAGGAGAGGAACAGGATCGTTGCGGCGAACAGCGAGGCCACCAGGCGCATGCACGGCCCTCCGGGATCGGACCGACTCCCCCCAGCGGGGACCTCCAGCGAAGCGCACGGAGAGGCTCGAGCGCCGCGGCCATGATTGCCGACGAGGTGCCCCGCACCAAGCAAAAGAGTTCGGCTGCGACCGACGGTCCGGCACGGGATCTGCTCTACACCGCCGTCCTTGTCACGTGGGAGGGTCGGGCCGGCTGCCCGGCCGGCATGGCCTCCAGGGCGACGGATGCGCAGCCAGGCAGTAAAATGGCGCGCAAGCCAACAACCCTGGAGGCCACCTGATGGCGGACCGGCCGCACCCGAGCTCCATCGCCGGCGGGCCCTACGACGGCACGACGTTCTCCTACATCCCGGGGCCGACCTTGAACATCGACCCGAGCCTGACCCTGCACCGGGAGTTCACGGACAAGATCGATCCGATCACCTACGAGGTCATCCGCCACAACCTCTGGAACATCAACGAAGAGCTGGGGATGACCATCCAGCGGATCTCCGGCTCGCCGGTGGCCATGTACGCGTTCGACCTGAACTCGTCGATCTTCACCGAAGACGGCGAGTTCATCTACTACGGCCCCTACCAGCTCTACATGTCCGGCGTGTCCGACGTGCAGGTGAAGTGGACCCTGGAGCACCGGAGCAAGAACCCCGGGATCCACGAGGACGACATGTTCCTCAGCAACGATCCCTGGGTGGGCGCCGCGCACCAGATGGACGTGACCCTGCTCACCCCGGTGTTCCACGAGGGCCGGCTCTTCTGCTGGATCACCAACGTGCTCCACCAGTACGACGTGGGCGGCATCACTCCCGGCAGCTTCTGCCCGAGCGCGCGCGATTCCTTCGACGAAGGAATACTGATACCTCCCGTCAAGATCGTGGAGCGGGGGGAGCTACGCAAGGACATCGAGGGGGTGTATCTGCGCGCCTCCCGGAAACCCTATCTCGTGGCGCTCGACCTACGGGCTCAGATTGCAGGAAACAACACCGCCAAGAAGCGCATCCTGGGATTGATCCAGCGCTACGGCGCTGATGTCGTCAAGGGCGTGATGCGCAAGATCATCGACAACGCCGAGGCCGCGTTCGTGGCCAAGCTGGCGAAGGTGCCGGACGGCACGTGGCGCGAGCGCAGCTACGTCGAGGTGGCCTACGTCGGCGACCGCAAGACCTACCAGGTCATGCTCACCATGCGCAAGCAGGGCGACAAGCTGATCTTCGACAACGCTGGCACCGTCGACCAGGTGGGCGCGATCAACACGACGTACTCCGGCTGGCGCGGCTCGCTGATGACCGCCATCAACGAGCTGCTGTGCTGGGACCAGCTCTACGCGATCGGTGGGGCGCTGAGACACATCGAGTTCCAGCCGGCGCTGGGCTGCTTCACCTCGGCCACGCACCCGGCCTCGGTCTCGACCGCCCCCGTGCAGGCGATGGAGATCTCGCTCTATCCCGCCTACAACACGATCAGCAAGATGCTGTCCTGCGACCCCGAGCTGAAGAAGGACGTGATGACGATCGGCGGGACCTCGCAGTTCCCGTTGACGGTCTTTCGCGGGATCGATCAGTGGGGGGAGAAGTTCGGCTATCTGCTGCTGGACCCGATGGTGGGCGCGATCGGGGCGTTCAGCTTCCGCGACGGCATCGCCACCGGTGGGCAGGTGCGCAGCCCGATCTGTCGGATCGGCAACGTCGAGCACAACGAGCAATCGTTCCCGCTGCTGATCATCCACCGCAAGGAGAACATGGACTCGGGCGGGGCCGGCAAGTACCGCGGCGGGAACTCGGCGTCGGTGGCGTTCATCCCGCACGGGACGACGCACATCATCCAGGACACCGAATCGTCGGGGGCGGCCATTCCGACAGCGCCGGGGCTGGCGGGTGGGTATCCGGCGAATACGAACTACTATTTGTTCAAGCGGAACACCGACATCCTGCAGCGGTTTGCGCGGCGGCGGATGCCGACGGGGGTCGATGAAGTCGAGGGGGAGGAGGAGCTGCTGCAGCTGCGGCAGATCGATATTTACCAGGGGCCGGCTGACGTGTATGAGGTCGCGTTTGCGGCGGGGGCGGGGTACGGGGATCCGCTGGAGCGCGATCCGGAGGCGGTGAGGAAGGATGTGTACCTGGAGGATATCTCGGCCAGGGCGGCGCGAGAGATTTTTGGAGTGGTGCTGGTCGGGGAGGGTGAAGAGCTGCGTGTGGATGTGGAGGGGACGGGAGCGCTACGACGAGCGGCGTTGATTCAGCGGCTGGGGCGGGAGCCGAGGCCGTACGCCGGAGTGCGACTACCGATCGTCCGCCGGATCACGGAGTACCTCGATCTGGTCGAGCGCGATGGTGCGCGGTGGCTCGCCTGCTCGCGGTGCAAGCAGCCGCTGGGGCCGGCGCAGGAGAACTACAAGCTGCACTGCCACCGGAACGACCGGACGATCCAGGCAGCGAACACGCTGATCGGCGAGCCGCATCGGTTCATCGACGACACCGTGCACTTCCGGCAGTTCTACTGCCCGGGGTGCGGCGGACTGATCGAGAACGAGGTGTGCCGCGCACAGGACGCACTGCTCCACGACGTGGAGTTGTACACCGAATAGTCGCAACCTCTGCTCATCGGCTCGGCCAGAGCAGCGGATGAATCACAACAGATAATCCCCTGCCGCGAGTTTGGGCGCGGCTCGCGGTCGGCGGTTATCGGAGCCGATAATCCCCGGGCCGCGAGCTGGCTGCGGGTGCCGTTCTCGGGGGAAGCCGTCGCGTGA
>Ga0310811_10002436_pt1 | contig 23294 bp, 29 predicted proteins | sample YCmetagenome_FD_207642 | JGI IMG/M metagenome (GOLD analysis project Ga0310811, IMG submission 207642) | Soil microbial communities from experimental microcosm in Duke University, North Carolina, United States - YC | ecosystem: Engineered > Artificial ecosystem > Soil microcosm > Unclassified ... | reverse complement strand
ATTCGCGGCCTGCGTCCTGTGCGTCTTCGGCTTTTTTGAAGGAGTGGGAGTCACCGCAGGCTGCCAGTAACAGCATAGCGGGGAGGATGAGTTTTTGGATCATGGTACGAAAATAATAAAAAAAAAAGGACGGCCCCGGAAATCGGGGCCGTGTTGAATTACTTATTTTCCTGCCGTTCGATGCGAATCGGGGGGCGGTGTGCGTGATGATCTTCGCCTTCGTGTTCCAGTTTTTCTTTTTCGTAGGCCTTGATAATGGCTTTTACGAGGCGGTGACGAACCACGTCTTCTTCGTCCAGCTCGATATGGGCGATACCGTCTATATTTTTCAGGATATAGAGGGCTTTTGACAGACCGCTCTTTTGGTTCTTGGGAAGGTCGATCTGCGTAAGGTCACCGGTGATGATGGCTTTTGCATTGGCCCCGATACGGGTGAGGAACATCTTCAGCTGAAGGTCTGTGGCATTCTGGGCTTCATCGAGGATAATAAAGGCATTATCGAGTGTTCGGCCGCGCATATAAGCCAGCGGGGCGATCTCGATGGTGCGGGTGCTCATATAATAGCCGAGCTTGTCCGCGGGGATCATGTCGTCCAGCGCATCATAGAGGGGCCGGAGATAGGGATCGATCTTTTCTTTCAGGTCACCGGGCAGGAAACCCAGGCTTTCGCCGGCCTCTACTGCGGGTCTTGTAAGGATGATCTTTTTCACCATTTTATTCTTCAGCGCTCTTACCGCCAGGGCTACAGCGGTATAGGTCTTACCTGTACCGGCCGGTCCGATGGCGAATACGATGTCGTTCTTCTCGGCTGCTCCAACCATTCTTTTCTGGTTGATCGTCCGGGCGCGAACGGTCTTGCCGTTGGGGCCAAAGACGAGGATGTCATTGGGATGCCTGTCGACAAAATGGTCTACTGTCTCGGCGTCGTCTCCGCCGAGGATCTGCTCGAAGTAATTCTCGCTGACGTGACCATTTCGTTCAAGGTATTGCACCAGTAGATCGATTTTTTCTTTTGCTGTTTCCACCTGTTCAGGCGAGCCGCTTAGCTTGATCTGGGTACCTCTTGAGAGTATCTTGAGCAGGGGAAACTTTTTCTTGAGAATGTCTAATTTGCCGTTATTTACTCCGAAAAATTCAATGGGGTTAACGGTTTCCAGGTTGATAATTGTTTCTGTCAAATTCAAATCTTTTAGGGTGGCAAAAAATTATGAAACTGCACCGCTGGACTTCCGTCCAGTGGTTGATTACTTTACCGGACTTTGTCCGGTTGGGTGCCCTGGCAGAGGAATTGTTTTCGTCTCTAATCAAATATAACCAAGACAGACCTTATTTTCTTATAATTCTTATTAACAGCATGTGAATATTGGTCCCTTCGTTTTTTTTCCTATGTTTGCTTTGCTGCTTTTTCTATTAAGGAGTTTTTAGGACTCCAGGATCAAACTGCCTTACCTTCCAAAAAGATAACAAAAATCTTACGATTTTGTTCGTAAATCATTTCTGCTCATTCGCTGAACCACAGAGACATTAATTCTACCTTTTCGATAAACTGCAAAAACAGTACGTTGAGAATGAAATTTTTCTGTATTGTAGCCTGGGGGATGCTCCTCATCGCCTCTCCCGGAAGAACCTCTGCTCAAGCCCGGGAGATCGCCCGGCTTCATACTCAGCTGCGGGCGCCCAGGGATCATAAGTTTTACGGGCCGGACACGGCGTATGTCGACACCCTGAACCGGCTTGCACATGCTTTTTACGGGATCAATGCTGACAGCGCCTTTTTTTATGGCCGGAAGGCTGTGGAATATGCAGCAAGTACAGGTTATGCCCGTGGGGCTGCGGAGGGTCTGCGTATGCTGGGCAACACCTATGAGATGGTGGGCGACTATGCCAATATGCTTTCCAACTATCATCATTCGCTGGACATCGCCGATAGCATTGGAGATACCAGGTTGATTGCCAAGGCCAATTCCAATATTTCCCTTTTCTACAAACAAGAAGGGGAATATGAGGAGGCGGAGCGGATGATGGAAAAGCTAAGCGAGAGTTATAAGAAAAGCGGGGACAGCGTTCAGGCCATTTTTGTCTTTGCAGACCTGTCCGATCTTGCTTTTCGCCGCCGGGATTATGACCTGGCGCAGCAGTATGCCAAGCGGGCGCTGGATGTGGCCGAACGGCTGAAGGATGAACAGGAGATCGCCACCTATAATAATGCTGTCGGAAAGATCCTGGTTGCCAGGGGCGACTATTCCGGGGCGCTGGTCTATTATCTCAGGTCCCTGGCTTATTACCAGGAGTCCAACGAAAACCTGGGTTTGATGGCTACGGGGAATTTGCTGGCCCAGGTCTATTTGTCGCTGAAGGATTATCCCCGGGCGCTGCGTTATGGAGAGCAGTCGCTGACGGAGGCGCGGGCGCTGCATCGCAAGCAGGGGATCCAGGGTGCTGCCAAGGTGCTGGCGGATATTTATGAGGCGGAAGGGGAGGATCGTAAGGCGCTGTTATATTATAAGCTCTATAAGGATTATTCGGACAGTCTTTTTAATGATCAGACGCGTAAGCAGGCGGTAGCCAGGGCTGCGCAGTATGACTTTGAAAAAAAGGAATCCCGTTTACGGGAAGAGGCTGCTCAGAAGGATGCGAGGTATGAACGTACGCTGCGAAAAGATTCCCTGCAGATCTCCATTACAGTCTTTGTCATTGCTGTGCTGAGTCTGCTGGCCTTTATCCTCCTTCGCGGGCAGGCGGTAAACCGTCGTGTCAACCAGCTGCTGCGGGAGAAGAGCGAGAAGATCGAAGAGCAGAAGGAGGCGCTGGAACACCAGGCAGTTCAATTGCTTCTGAACAATCAGCAGAAGGATAAATTATTTTCGATCGTCGCTCACGACCTGCGCGGGCCTTTGAACTCCTTAAAGGGGCTGCTTGACTTTCTAAAAGAACAGAAATTATCCGAGCAGGAGATCAATGCGATGATGACCGAGCTTCGGCGGAATGTAGACTCTTCGTCGGAGCTGGTTGGGAATCTCCTGTTCTGGGCCAGCAGTCAGCTGGAGGGGGTCGTCGTAAAACCCGTCACCTTTCCGCTGGAGCCACTGGTCAGGGATACGCTGGCATTATTCGCTCAGCAGGCAAAAGAAAAGATGGTAGAGTTGAGAGAGGAGCTGGCTCCTGCTTTGGAAGGGTATGCCGACAAGGATATGATCCAGATGGTGATCCGAAATCTGGTCAGCAATGCTATCAAGTTCTGTCGTCCCGGGGATAGTGTTGTCGTGTATTCGAACTGGTCTGGGGAAGAGATCGAGGTCCGTGTTGCGGACACGGGTATTGGAATGAAACCGGATGCCCTGGAAAGGATCCGTCGAAAGGAAAGTTTTACCAGCTATGGTACAGCAAAAGAAAAAGGAACAGGTTTGGGGATGCTGCTCTGCCAGGAGTTCACGGCTACTAATAATGGCAGGTTCCGTGTGGAGAGCGAGTGGGGGAAGGGAAGCTGTTGTTATTTCACCATTCCGGTTGCGCCAAGCTCTTCTTCGATCAGTGTGTGAAAGACGGCTTCATTTTCCCAGATCCAGGCAGGTAACTGCTGCTTGATGATCTTCCATACACCATCTTCCCTTTGCATTCTCAGCACGATCCGGTTGCCGCGATCATCGCTCACATCGACAGTAAATAAGCCTTCCTGCAGTCCATTGGATTTGCGAAAGTTGAATTCTCTCAATCGGCCTTCTGCCTTGACCAGTTTGGTAAATTGAATATTCCGGATGAATTGTATTTGCATAAGGATGCCTTTGAAATTAGTTGATCAATTCTTGTGCTAAGGTTGGGTCAGGCTTCCTAAAGAATAGTGAATTTTTTTTACGCAGGGATTAGGCAGATGACTACAAAAATAATAAAATTTGCCTGCCCGGGAGAGCCTTTTTTCAAAATATTTGTCCCCATTTTGGGACTGCCCTTTCAGGGTTAATTGCTCCGTGAGGGCAGCAGGCATCTAGGACATGGTTATGTCATCGATGCTCTGGGTCTCGACCACAGCCATTTCCGCCCGGTACCGGATCACCCGTCTGCCGGTCAGCAGGATCGTAAGGGCTGTTACCGCGCAAGCGGCCATAACGGCGGCCATCGGCACGGCTGTCCGGTTGCTAAGCCAGCCTACTGTTGCGGAGGTCAGGGCGCCCGAGCACATCTGGATGCCTCCCATCAGGGCAGAGGCGGTTCCGGCATTGCGGCTAAAGGGGGCCAGCGAAAGGGCGGAGGAGTTGGGGAATACGCATCCCTGGCAGCAGAGGAAGAGGAAAATGAGAAAAATGGTGCTGAACAGCTCCAGAAACCCGAATATGCTGCCTGCCAGGAGGCAGAGGGCCGTGGTGACTTGCAGGAACAGGGCTATCCGAATGATCTGCTCGCTTTTATAGGTCCGGAGCAAAACGCTGTTCAGCTGGCTGCTGCCGATGAGGCCCAGGGCGATGATGGCGAAGATCCAGCCGTACTGGCGTTCGCTGACGCGGAAAAGTTCCATGAATACGTATGGCGATCCGGCGATGTAGGCATAAAGGCCGGCTGAAGCCGTCGCGCCTGTCAGGGCATAGGTATAGAACTGTGGTTCGCGCATGACGGCCAGGAAGCCTTTTATGATGGGGCCGGGCTGTAAGGAGAGGTTTTTATCCGGTTTTCGGCTTTCGGGCAGCGCAAAATGTACGGCAATAAGAATAATTGCGGCGATGGCTGTCAATACGGCGAAGATATATTTCCAGCCGAGGGTAGCCGCGATGGTCCCGCCCAGGGTAGGCGCGATGATCGGGGAGACGCCTACCACCAGCATCAGCAGGGAAAAGACCTTTGCGTTCTCGCTGACATCAAAAAGGTCGCGGACCATCGCCCTCGATGCCACCATTCCGGCACAGCCGCCTATCGCCTGGAAGAAACGCAGAATGATGAGGACCTCTACGCTATGGGCAAAAATGCAGCAGGCCGACGCTACGAGGTAGAGGGAGATCCCTGCATAGAGCGGTTTCTTGCGTCCATAGCGGTCAAGGAGCGGGCCATAGAGGAATTGTCCGGCGGAAATGCCGATAAAAAAGCTCGACAGGGAAAGCGTTACTTCTGCGACGGTCGTCTTCAGGGACGCTGCGATGGCCGGAAAACCTGGCAGGTACATGTCGATGGAGAAAGGGCCGATGGCAGAAAGTAATCCCAGGATCAGGATGATAAAAAAGGAACTCCGTTTTGGTTGGGGCATACTTATCACAAAGTTAGGTCATCATATGTTATTTTTGGGAATGGCATTATCAATCATCATCATAGGTGCTGGCGCCAGCGGTTTAATGGCGGCCAGAAGACTCAGCCTGGCAGGTTTTGTTGTGACGGTAGTGGAGGCGGGGCCGGGGCCGGGGGGGAGGATATTTAGTTTGCCGGCATCAGAGCCAAAATGGACAGGTCTTCCGTCTACAGGGCCTGGCGGCTTTTCCAATGTCGTGGAAGGCGGGGCGGAATTTATTCATGGAGAGCTTCCGCTCAGTCTCCAGCTGGCGAAAGAGGCGGGTATTGCCCTGGAACCTATCTATGGATATATGATCCGGCTGCAGCGGGGCAAAAGACTTGGTGATGACGGGGACAACGATTTTATGGGAAAGGATTGGGATGAGCTGATGGAGAAGATGGAAGCCCTCGAAGACGATGTTCCGATCGCAGACTTTATGGACCGTCATTTTTCAGGAGAACGGTACAGGAGTTTGAAGGACTCGGTTCGAAGATTTGCCGAAGGGTATGATCTGGCGGATGTGCATAGGGTAAGCACGAAGGCGCTGTATAATGAGTGGGCGAGAGAAGGGGAGGAGGAAGAATATCGTTTGGAAGGAGGATATCGCAGACTTGTCGATTTTCTTGTTGGAGAGTGTCGGAAGCAAGGGGTAATCTTTCATTTTTCTTTACCGGTGGAACGGGTGAAATGGGTTAAGGGCGGAGTGGAAGTGACCGGTGAGAAGGGAGACGTATTTAAGGCTGATCGTCTGCTGGTGACTGCATCGCTGGGCGTATTGCAGGCCGATCCCGAGCTGCTGCGCTTTTCCCCGGCGATACCGTTGTACCGGGAAGCTGCCCGGCAGCTGGGATATGGTTCTGTGATCAAGCTGCTGGCAGAATTCAAATCGCCTTTCTGGAAAGAGAAGAAGCCGTCCGGCAAGACGCTGTTCATAATAAGCGAAGAGGCGATACCGACCTGGTGGACGCGGCCGGATGATAATGACTGTTTGCTCACGGGCTGGCTGGCAGGGGGGAATATGCTGGCTTTTCAGCAGCTGGATCGGGAAGGGCAGTGGGAAACCTGTTTCCGCTCATTGGCGGGTATCTTTTCCGTATCAACGGAACAGATCCGGAGGGAACTGGGGATATTGCAGATATTAGACTGGGCTAATCCGCCCTATGTGCGCGGGGGGTATAGTTTCGATACGGTAGACGCCGGTAAGGCGAGGCGACAGCTGTTGCAGCCGGTGGAGGGCACGATCTGGTTTGCGGGGGAAGCCTTGTATGAAGGCATTGCTCCGGGAACAGTAGAGGCGGCATTGACCAGCGGGCAGGAGGTTGCGGAAAAAATAATTGCGCGGACCTGATTGAAAAAATAATAGCGCAGTCCTAACCGCGCTATTATCGTTTCATGGATATGTTGGTCTTCACGGATAGATATTATGCATATTGATCTCTCAATGTTTTTATTTCGTCATGCGAGGCGCGGAGCGCTTCCTGCTGCTGTGTCAGCAAATCCCTGATAAAAGCGGGCAGGTCGCGGTCCAATGCTTCCCGGTAGGCCTTTTGAGCGGCGTCTTCTCCTGCTTCGCAGCTGGCGAGTATCGCGTGACGGCTTGTCCCGCCAAAAGCTGCTTTTACATCCATCCATGCCCGGTAGATCTTACCCGTAGCGGTGGTGCCTTGTTCGATGGTGGCGCCGAGGGCCTGTACTTCGGTGGACAAGGCGATCCTGATACGGTGGCTTTCGGCTATCATTGTCGCGAACAGAACTTTCAGGTCGTCATCTTCCGTTTTTGTTTCTTTGATGGCCTTTTCGTAACCGGCTATACGATCATTGTTGATTTGTATAAGGTCGTTCAGCACTTCAATCGTTTCTGTTGTGTTTTGCATAAACAAGATTTTAAATTATATGCAGTAAAATCATGCCACGCGTTTTTGGTTGCTCCGGGGAAAATTATTCCTCAGTTGGTCCCTGGCGCGGCGTCAAGTCGGCGCAGTGTTGGCGCCTTTTGCCGGTGCTTTTGTTGGCGCGGTGTTGGCGCTGGTTGGTGTGCTAAAAGATCTTTTGGATCTCTACGGCTTTGCGCTGGGCGATGAGCCGATTGATGGTGAGTGAATCCGAAGTTGGGATATCCAGCTCTATCCCCAGTTTGACCAGCAGGGCTTCTTCACGGGCATCGAGGAGGGGATCATCGATGCAAAGCTCTACACAGTAGGAATATAGCGCCAGCTCGTTTACAGGTTTTATCAATCCTAATAAATAGTGCAGGTAAACCTGTTCATCCGCTATAGAATCTTTATAGCTGCGATAAGAAACCAGCTCATCCTTGATAGTTAGCTTGGTTCCCAGTCCCAGCCCGACCAGCTTGGCGGAGAGATCGTTCATTTCCGTGTCGCTGAAGCGGTCGTCTTCGAGGCAGCAGTGAAAGAATAGATGGCAAAGAGCCTGGTCCTGATTATTGACGATCGAGGTGTACATAATGTTGACGCTTGAGGTGTACATAGTTGTGTTGATGTTTCCTTTGACAATCAACTCTTGTGCCACCTATTTGGGCGCCGGAAGCCTGCGCGACTGCTGCGGGGGCGGGTGTGATCCCCGCAGGGGAGCATTCTGCGGCTGCCCGGAGCTCGTTTTGGGCGGGGGAGTATTTAGATCAGATCTCCCGTTCCGGTTGTTGCGCTGCCGGTGAAACGCTGAAGCCTGTTGCGCAGGACCCTGTTCTCTTCGGCCAGCCGTTGCATCCGGGTGAGAACATGTGACAGGGCTTCGATGCCTTCGGGATTGATGTCCAGCTCATAAAACCAGCGGGTGAACCTTTCCAGCGCTGGCAGATCGTCTGCGGGCAGGAAAACGACCCCATCCCGGACGGTCGTTCTGATGAGACCCGATTCATGCAGGTTTTGGATAAAAGAAAGTTCTACATGGTGAAAGGCACAGAATTCGCCGGCGGGGATCAGCTCTTCGGGCTGCATATAGCGTAATTTTTATGTCAAAAAATTAAGTTTCGTATTCTTCTACCCCTTTCTCATCTGTTCCAGCTCCCTGAACAATTCTTTCTCCTTCTCTGAGAGGTTTGTGGGCAATTTTATTTCGAAGCTCACATATAGATCCCCAAATTCCCCTTCTTTCTTATAAACGGGGAATCCCTTTCCTTTCAAGCGGGTTGTTGTCCCGTTGGGCGTTTCGGCTTTTACTTTCAGCTTTACTTTTCCGCTGAGGGTGTCTACCGTGATCTCACCGCCGAGAATTGCCGTATAAAGATCGAGGGGCAGTTTAGTATAGAGGTCTTTCCCTTCCCTTTTCCACCGTGCGTCTTCGGTGATAGTGAAGGTGATAAACAGGTCGCCTGCCGGCCCGCCATTCGAACCCGGTGCGCCGTGTCCTTTTAGCTTTATGACCTGGCCATTCTCTACCCCTGCGGGTATCGTAATCCGGATATTCTTCCCGTTGACCGTGAGAACACGCTGGTGGGTAGTCGCGGCGTCTGCGAGGCTGATCTGTAGTTCGGCCTGGTAGTCCTGCCCGCGGAAACTGGTGCGACGGCCGCTGCGTCCTCCGCCTGCTGCGCCACCAAAGAGGGATTCGAAGAAGGATGAGAATTCCCCGTCGTCGCCGTCGCCGCCTTCGTAATTCCCATTGAATTCCTGGAACCCACCGGTGCCGAAGCCGCTGCTGCCGCCCCGTTGCCGGCTACTACGGCCAGCTTCCTGCTGCGCCTTTTCATAGGCTTCGGCGTGCTGCCAGTCACTACCGTATTGATCGTATTTCTTTCTTTTTTCGGGGTCGCTCAGGACTTCGTTGGCCTCATTGATCTGCTGAAATTTCTTGTGTGCATCCTTGTCGTTCGGATTGAGGTCAGGGTGATGTTTCCGGGCCAGTTTCCGGTAGGCGGACTTGATCTGGTCCTGGGTAGCGGTCTTGTTTACCCCTAGAATCTTATAATAGTCGATAAAATCCATTTATGGCCTTTTTTTGCAAAGTTAAGAAGCCGCACCGGGATTTGCGCTGGCACAGTTTTTTTATCAATTTAAGAAATTTGAAGCGTATGAAAAGATCCAGCATTTACCCCGTACTGATCGTCCTGCTGATCCTTTGCGGGATGATCTTTGTCAAGTGTAATGGCGCGGACACGAAGCCGGTGACGACGCCGGCGGATTCCACTTCAGCAAGAGGGCCTGCTCCGGATAACAACAGCGCCAACAATCCTTCTCTGGCGGACACCAATTATGAAAAGGACAGGACAAGACCGATCACGGATACCATGAAAAAGCAGTGATTTACAGTTCGTTACTAATTGTAAAAAAGAACTGCGTCCCTTTTCCCGGCTCGGATTCCGCCCAGATCTTGCCTTCATGCAGCTCGACGATCTTCTTGCAGTGGGCGAGCCCGATGCCGGAGCCTTCGTATTGATCCCGGGTATGCAATCGCTGGAAGATGATGAAGATCCTCTCCAGGAACTGGTGTTCCATACCGATGCCGTTGTCGCTGACCGTGAACTTCCATTGGCCGTTCTCAAGTACCGAGGTCACCCTTATTTCCGGGGGGCGGTCGCGATGGCGGAATTTGATGGCGTTGGCTATAAGATTCTGGAAGAGCAGCTTCAGCTCTGTGGGATAGGCGTAGAGGGAAGGAAGATACCCTGCCGTAATTTTGGCTTCGCTATCCCGGATGCTTTTTCCCAGGTCGGCCAGGACCTCGTCTATCAACATGTTACAATCGATGGGTCTTGCCTGTTTTTCCCTGCCGATACGGGAGTAGTCAAGCAGGTCCTTGATCAGGACCTTCATTCTGTCCGATGCCTGCGAGAGATAAGCGAGATACTTTTCGCCGTTGCCATCCAGCTTGTCCCGATATTCTTTCTGCAACAGCTCGACAAAACCGGAAATAGTGCGCAGGGGTTCCTGCAGGTCATGTGAAGCCACATAGGCGAACTGCTCCAGCTCCTTGTTCTTGCTCTCCATTTCGGATGTGCGTTGGCGTACCTTTTTTTCCAGGAAATTGTTGACTTCCCTGTTCTCCTCCTCCAGGCGTTGGAGCTCTTCTGCCATCGAATTGAAATTATTGGCCAGCGTCCCGATCTCATCGCGGGAATAAGTGATGGCCTTGCGGCTATAATCTCCCCTGGTTACCGCCTTTGCTGCAAGCAGGATCTCGCGCAGCCCTTTCTGGATGCTTCGGCTAACGGTTATGGCCAGGATCAGGCCCGTGCTTTCCACCGTCAGGGCGACGATGAGCATTAGTTTCAGCACGACGCCTTCGAGCCAGCGGGAGCCTTCCCCCAGGGCAAAGGAAAACTCATTTTCAATAGGCGTCAGGCGATCGTTCAGGGGATCGATCTCGTCGAGCAGGAAATCGACATTTTCCTGGGAATAGGGTTTGGCGTTGATAGCGTCGTGCAGTCTTTCCCCGATAGCCCTAAAGCCGGTGATGACCTCGTCAGCTTTTGTCCAGGCGACAATGGCCCGGTGGATATATTTGTTTTCGTACCATCTTTGAAAAAGGTGGATCATGCGATCGACGTCTTCGGGGCTATTACGTCCTTCTATGAAACCTTGCCGGGCGCTGTCCAGGTTGGGGTGTTCCTTTAGCAGTTCCATCCGGGTCTTGTGATCACCCGCATTGACGGTCATATAGCCCAGGAATTTCGTGTAATCGGCTTCTTTGTGTGTACGCGCATATTTCAGCAGCTGGTATAACGCGTCTTTCTGGCCTTTGGACCAAAGCCCTTCACCGCCGACATAGGCCCGGACGGAAGACAAGGTATTTATGGAAAAGAAAAGCACTCCCAGCTCGACAATAATGAGCAGTGCCATGATACCGACCGTAAAGTAAAGTTTTTTAGCAATAGAAATATCCCTGAACCATCTGAAAATGGATCTCTTCATATACAAGGTTTTGTAGCGACAGGTCGGTCGGTACAAAGTAAGGGAATTGGGACCAATAATAAAAGTTGGACAAAAAAAGACCCGGACGTGCATTTTGCAGCCGGGTCTGATCCGTAATCCCTAATCTAAACCAAACTAATTATTTAATGAGTGCGGATCTTTGTTTGTGTGTGGTCACCACATAAATACCCAATACAATAGAGAGATAGGAGGCGATGATCAGCAGGCTCGAGAGGTCATAATTGGAGGCCTTAAACTGGTGATAGCTGGTCATTCCATTGACTATTATCGATATCAGCGCAATGAGTGTTATCAGGATCTTCATAATTGTAAATTTTAAGGTTAAAGTTGTTTAAGTAATAGACGGGAAAGGAAAGCCGGCGTTTACTAATGAAATCATAAAGCCTTAATCCTTGTATTCCACGGGGTTTGGCATATCTTTAACAAACCAAGGTTTAAATCGCTGTTGTTGTTATGAAACAAAAGATACTCATCACCCGGCCTCTTTTTCCGGATGTGGTCGATCGGCTCCGCGAATATTTTGATGTTACTGTAAATGAAGGTCCGCGTTATACTTCGGTGCAGCTGCGTGAAGCGCTGCTTGACAAGAGCGGCGCCATTGTCGCGGGCGGCGAGCGGATCGACGATGCTGTCGTGGCTGGGCTTACGGGGTTGAAGGCGCTGTGTGTTTCCGCGGCCGGTTATAATAATGTGGATGTCGCGGCCCTCACGCGGGCGGGGATCATCGGAACCAATTCGCCAGGTCCTGCGGATGAAACAGTAGCAGACTTTACCTGGGGATTGATGATCGCCACTGCCCGGCGACTGGTGGAGGCGGCTCACTGGGTGGAGCAGGGGCAATGGAAGGGGGCGGCTGGGAGCCGTTTCTTTGGGGTGAACCTTTGTGACAAGACGCTTGGGATCATGGGTATGGGGCGTATCGGTCAGGCCATTGCCCGCCGGGCTATTGGCTTTAGAATGCGGGTGATCTATCACAATCGTCGCCGGCTGGACCCAGCTCTGGAAGCCGAATGCCGGGCGACATTCCGTACAAAGGAAGAGTTGTTGCGGGAGGCGGACTTTATCGTCCTGGCCATGCCGTTCTCTCCGGAAAACTATCATCTTATCGGGGCTTCCGAGCTGGCAATGATGCTGCCATCGGCTATGCTTTTCAATATTGCCCGGGGTGGACTGATCGACGAAGCCGCGTTGGCTGTGGCGTTGCGTGAACAACGGCTGGCGGCAGCGGGTCTTGACGTTTTCGAAGGTGAGCCGGCCATCGATCCCGGGTTGGTGGGGCTTCCCAATGTAGTCCTTACTCCTCATATCGCCGGGGGTACAGCGGAGGCTCAGCACGGCCTGGCCAGCCTCGCGGCGGATAACCTTATCGCAGCCCTTGGATTTGGGCCAATGGCGGGGCATCCGCCGTCTGTGTTCAATCCGGATGTAATGAAACGTTAAGGCATTATACCCAATATTGGTAGTTGCCTGGTGACGAATCCCAACAGATCTTGCACCTAAAAGCTCAATAATATGAAACCGGCCCGGCCATTCTGGAAAAAAGCGCGTCTTGTGCTACTCTTTCTGCTGATCATCGGCATTGCTATACAATTCATTCGACCCCGACTGGATAATCCACCGGTAACAGGTGATCTGCAGGCCCCTGAAGAGGTAAAAGCAATTCTTCAGCGGGCGTGTTATGACTGTCATTCCAATCAGACGAAACTGGCCTGGTTCGATCTGCCGGCGCCGGCCTACTGGCTTGTCGTCGATGATGTAAAGGAGGGCAGGGCCGTATTGAATTTTTCCGAAATCAGCAATCTGCCCAAGGGACAGCAGGCGGCCAAGCTTTTCGAATCCATCTTCCAGGTGGAGCAGAATGCCATGCCGCTGAAACAATATACTGCGCTTCATCATGGGGGGAAGATCACTCCGGAAGAGATCGCCACCCTGAAGAAGTTTGCGCTGACGCTGGCCTACCATCCAAAACCGGATACGGCGAAACAGCGATATCTCCTCGACCAGTATGAGAAATGGATGAAGGCGGCTACGGCCGCTGCGGATATAAAACCGGAACATAACGGCATCGGGTATGCTGATCTGGCGGGTTTTAGCAACTGGAAAGCGGTGAGCACAACCGAACGTTACGACAATGGTACGTTACGGCTGATCCTTGGGAACGATGTCGTCGTAAAGGCTGTACATGAAGGGCATACGAATCCATGGCCCGATGGAGCTGTTTTTGCCAAGGTGGCCTGGGATCAGGTCCCGGACTCATCCGGCTCCGGTGAGATACATGCCGGTGGGTTCAGACAGGTGGAATTTATGATCCGCGACGCCAAAAAATACGATACTTCCTTTGGATGGGGGTTTGCCCGCTGGGTAGGAGGGCTGGCTATGAAGCCCTATGGGAAGGATGCGTCCTTTGTTTCGGAATGTATGAACTGTCACAAGCCGATGGGGTATAACAATTATACGTTTACTATCCCGGTGGCGGATACGATCGGCCTTTATGATCAGGCTGTGGCTGCTGTATCTGAGCCATTGGCATCACATCCCCTGACTGGCAGGATAATCACCACCATTGTGAATACCCGGGATAGTACGATGTCTACTTTATACGGGAACGATATTGCGGTAAAGAGCGCGAGGGCTGGTCAGGCTTATCCTGCCGGTGCTGTCGTCTCTCTTGTGACCTGGTCGCAAAGGGATGACCCGCATTGGTTTGGCGGCCGGATCCCGAAGGCGTTGCATTCGATCGAGATGGTGAGCTATGATCCGGCTGCGGTTCCCTCCTATGTATGTTATGAAGGGGCGACGCCTGCGAAAAAGACTGTGACGCCAGAAGAGATGCAGGCAAGGGTAAAATATATAACGGTACAAAAGGCATCGGTTATACCATGACATTTGATTTTCGTTTACAGGTATTTCACACTGTGGCCCAGCGTCTCAACTTCACGCGGGCGGCAAAGGAGCTGTTTATCACGCAGCCGGCTGTGACCCGGCATATCCATGAACTGGAACAGCATTTCAAGGTCAAGCTGTTCGAGCGCAATGGTACGCGGATCAAGCTGGCTCCGGCGGGGAGGCGGTTGTTACAGCATACGGAGGAACTCTTTGCGGTATACCGGAATCTGGAATTTGATATGAGCGGCCTTACCCAGAGTTTTAGCGGACGGTTATTTCTTGGGGGCAGCATGACGACGGCGCCTTATATCATCCCGCCGATCCTCGCGGATTTTCATCATCGCTACAAGGAGGTGCAGGTCAGTCTTACGAACGGTAATACCCAGCAGATAGAACAGGCGCTGGAAGGCAAGCAGATCGACCTGGGCATTGTGGAAGGGCATTCCCGTAATCCCTCCATCAAGTATACCGAATTTATGAAGGATGAGATCGTTCTTGTCAGCAATCCAATGCATCCGCTCGCCAAAAAGCAAAGCATCCGGCCCGATGAGCTGACGCGGATCCCTCTATTATTGCGTGAACCCGGATCGGGGTCGCTGGAAGTGCTTGCGCATGCCCTGAAAGGAATTGGTATCAAGCTGTCGCAGCTTCAAAAGGAGATGCAGTTCACCACTACGGAAATCGTTAAGTCTTATCTGCATCATGCGCCCTGCATGGCCTTTTTGTCGATCAATGCGGTTTTGAAAGAATTGCAGAATAATGAGTTTACCGTTGTGGATGTGAAGGGACTGAAGATCGGGCGGAGTTTTTATTTTGCCCGGTTGCAGGGGGAAACACAGGCGTTGCCGGAATTGTTTATGAAGTTTGCGCTGCATTATACCAAAAAGGGATTGCCTCTCTGATAACCTGCTGTTATTAATCATACTATTAGCGATTTCCTTCGCAGTTTTACATAGTCGAACTTTGTGTCATAGAAAATCAGAAGAACTATGGACACGATCAAAGTTTTCGACAAGCATATCACTATCCGGGAGCTATTCTTTGCCATCGCTATTTTTGCCTGTCTTACCCCCTGGGTAACGCCACCGGTGGCCCTGTTGCTGGGGCTCGCAGTGGCCCTTTTTGTGGGGCATCCATTTCTGCACCTGAATCACAAGGCTACACATATCCTTCTCCAGGTCTCCGTCGTGGGACTCGGTTTTGGCATGAATGCCGCCAGCGCGTTGAAGGCGGGCAGGGAAGGTATCCTGTTTACGGTGGCTTCTATTGCCGGAACGCTGACGGTTGGGTTGCTGATGGGTCGATTTTTTAAGATAGAGAAAAAGACGTCCTTACTTATTGCCGGAGGGACTGCTATCTGTGGGGGTAGTGCGATTGCGGCGTTGTCGCCGGTGATCAGAGCGGAAGAGCGCCAGGTATCGGTGGCTCTTGGGGTGGTATTTATCCTGAACTCTGTCGCGTTGTTCCTGTTTCCTGTGATCGGGCATCTGTTACATCTTAGTCAGTCGCAGTTTGGTTTATGGAGTGCGATTGCGATCCATGACACCAGCTCGGTGGTTGGTGCGGCGGGCAGATATGGTCCGGAGGCGTTGCAGATCGCTACGACGGTTAAGCTGGCGAGGGCATTATGGATCATACCGGTTTCTTTGCTGGCGGCGGTATTTTTTAGAGGGGGGAGTGGGAAGGCGAAGATAAAGATACCCTGGTTTATCGGTCTGTTTGTTCTTGCTATTCTGGTGAACACCTGGCTGCCGATGCCTGCTCTGAGTCATGCCATCGTTCAGGCTTCTCATGCCGGGCTGACGCTGACGCTGTTTCTTATCGGATCGGGGTTGACTCGTGAGGTATTGAAAAATACGGGTTTTAAGCCTATGTTGCAGGGAGTGTTGTTATGGGTTTTGATATCGGGAGTGACGCTGTGGGCGATTGTGAGCCTGGCACGGTGAGTGGTGAAGGCGCTGGTAGAATTAGTTGTCTTGCATAAAAAAATCCCCGGTTTTTGCCGGGGATTTCTATAATTGGTGCGTTATCTACTAGTAGCGATAGTGTTCGGGTTTGAACGGACCAGCTTTCGGAATACCCAGGTATTCAGCCTGTGCGTTCGTGAGTTCGTCGAGTTCTACGCCGATCTTGGCGAGGTGCAAACGGGCTACCTTTTCATCGAGGTGTTTCGGCAGAACGTAAACTTTGTTCTCGTATTTGCTGGTATTGGTCCACAGCTCGATCTGGGCCAGTGTCTGGTTGGAGAAAGAGTTGCTCATTACGAAAGAGGGGTGACCGGTAGCGCAGCCGAGGTTAACCAGGCGGCCTTCTGCCAGGATGATCACTTCCTTGCCGTCGATGTTGTAGACGTCGACCTGTGGCTTAATAGTGTCTTTTGTATTGCCATAATTCTTGTTGAGCCATGCCATATCGATCTCGATGTCGAAATGTCCGATGTTACAAACAATGGCTTTGTCTTTCATCAGGCGGAAATGTTTTTCCGTGATCAGGTCGCGGCAGCCGGAAGCGGTAACGATGATATCAGCTTCTTTCACGGCATCAACCATTTTCTTTACTTCGAATCCGTCCATAGCGGCCTGGAGTGCGCAGATGGGGTCGATCTCGGTAACGATCACGCGGCAGCCAGCACCTTTAAGGGAAGCGGCTGAGCCCTTACCTACGTCACCATAGCTGCCTACAACGGCAACCTTTCCGGCCATCATTACGTCCGTAGCACGGCGGATAGAGTCAACCAGGGATTCTTTACAGCCGTATTTGTTGTCGAACTTGGATTTGGTAACAGAGTCGTTGACGTTGATCGCAGGGATTGGCAGGGTGCCTTTTTCCATTCTTTCGTACAGGCGGTGAACACCGGTAGTGGTCTCTTCGCTCAGGCCCTTGATATGCTGTACCAGTTCGGAGTATTTGTCGAATACGATATTGGTCAGGTCGCCACCGTCGTCGAGGATCATGTTCAGGGGACGATCGGTACTACCGAAGAACAGAGTCTGCTCGATACACCAGTCAGCTTCTTCCTGCGTCTGGCCTTTCCATGCAAATACGCCGATACCGGCAGCGGCGATGGCGGCAGCGGCCTGGTCCTGTGTAGAGAAGATATTGCAGCTGCTCCAGCGGACTTCGGCGCCCAATGCAACCAGGGTTTCGATCAGCACGGCTGTCTGGATGGTCATATGCAGGCAACCTGCGATACGGGCTCCTTTCAGGGGCTGCTGTTTGCCATATTCGGCACGGATGGCCATCAAACCGGGCATTTCAGCTTCTGCAAGACGGATCTCTTTACGGCCCCATTCTGCCAGGCTCATATCTTTCACCTTATAAGGGAGCTTCAGGTCGATGCTCTGAGTTTTTGTTGACATTGGAAAACTGTTTTTATAATTTTGACAAAGGTAAATCTGTAGAACAAAATTATAGATAATCTTGTGAAATTTGGAAGAAAAACATATTTTAAGGTAATTTTATAGAACAAAATGCAAGGAAGCCATGGAAAAAGACCTCCAAAAAGAAAAACCGGCTAATCAGCCGGTTGACCTGGACGAAAAGGACAAGGCCATCTTACGTCTTTTGCAGGAAAATGCCAAGATCACTGTCAGGGAGATCGCTGCCCAGGTACATCTCAGCACTACGCCGGTACACGAGCGGATCCGGCGGCTCGAGGAGACCGGCGTCATCCGGCAGTATGCGACCCTGCTGGACCATTCAAAGGTGAGGCGGGGTCTGCTGGCGATCTGTTATGTATCGTTGAAGGAGCATAATAAAAAATCGGGGGCGCGTTTTATCAGGACGGTACATGAGATCCCGGAGATCACGGAATGTTTTATCATCTCGGGAGAGTTTGACTTCCTGCTCAAGGTGGCGGTGGAGAATATGGATGCCTACTATGATTTTCATGTCAATAAGCTGGGGCAGGTAGAGAATATCGGGCATGTGCAAAGCACGTTTGTGATGGGTGTAGTAAAGCAGACGCATCAGCTGGTAACGTAAAATTCGTAACTTGTGCCGGAAATCTTTTTAGAAATTTCAAACCCGGTCAATATGTTCACTTACGATACCGTAGCGGAAGCCGTCAATGGCCTTAAGCAAAGAGGATATATTATCGACTTCAACCTGGAGGCCGATAAGATCTGCTGTGGCAAAACACCTCTGTCCCTTTCCCCTGCTGATTTTGAGATCACGGAATTTTACCGTTTTGAGGGCAACAGCGATCCCGCCGATGAGGCTGTGGTGTATGCCATCGAATCAAAAAATGGTGAAAAAGGGTCGCTTGTAACGGGTTTTGGTATTAGTGCTGAGGGGATAGGCGAGGAGATGATCGAAAAACTGGGGGTAAAAAGATGATCACTATTCGTCCTGCTCGGGAAGCAGATATACCTACGATCTCCGAGATCTACAATCAAATTATTCTTAATACGACAGCGGTCTATCAATACGAAGCGCAGACATTGGAAATGCGCAAGGCCTGGTATGATGCGAAAATGAAAGACGGTTATCCTGTCTTTGTTGCGGAGGACGGGGGCAAGGTTGTCGGGCTTAGTTCGTACGGTCCTTTTCGCGCCTGGGCTGCGTATAAGTACACCGTAGAGAACTCTGTATATGTGGCGGAAGGGCAGCGGGGTAAGGGTATTGGCAAGTTGCTGATCAAGCCGCTGATCGACTCGGCGCGAGAGAAGGGGTTACATGCTATTATTGCGGGTATCGATGCTACGAATGATGCGAGTGTGAGGTTGCATGAGTCATTTGGATTTGTGGAGGTCGCGCATTTTAAGGAGGTGGGGTATAAGTTTGGGAGATGGTTGGATTTGAAGTTTTTAGAATTGGTTTTGGAGACGCCGGAGAACCCAGTAGAGGGTTAATAATTTTTCTTTACCAGGTCCGCCACTACTTTATCGATCGGCAGCGTTACGCTTTCCCCGCTGAAGCTTTCCCAGTAGATAAACCGAAAGGTCTCGATCTCCTTTTTCTCTGCATATATTTTTAATTCCCGTTCGTCGAAATCGAAGGGTGTCGTGCGGATTGGGGCCTTGATCGGCTCCAGTGCCCGGACAAAATAATAGATGGAGATTATCTGATGTTCGGGATTGAATGCCGACATCTGGAAAAAATCGGTGGTATAGAGGTGATCGGTGACTTCGACGTCAAGGTCCATCTCTTCTTTGAATTCTCTCTTGAGGCAATCTCTTGTGCCTTCTCCGAATTCCAGGCCTCCGCCGGGGAATTTTGTATAATAGTGACCCCGGATATATTCATCGCTAACAAGGACCTGTTTGTTCTCTCCCAGCAGGAGTCCGTATACTCTCAGATTGAACATATTAAAACCATTTCTTTTTCATAAAATACCAGCTAATGATAATGGAGATGCCAATCGACAAGACAATCGGTATATAAAAGGCGTAGTGTGAGTTAGCATAGGGGATGGGTACGTTCATGCCATAAATGCCCGACACTAATGCTGGCAGGGACAGGATGATGGTGATGGACGTCAGCCGTTTCAACACATTGTTCATGTTGTTGTTGATGATGCTGGCAAAGGCGTCGAGGGTGCTGCTGAGGATATTCGTATAAATATTGGCCATTTCAAGGGCCTGGGACATATCTACAGCCAGGTCATCGAGGATCTCTTTTTCTTCGTCGATGAGGCCCAGGAAATTGGTGCGGGCGAGCTTGAGCAGGAGCATTTCGTTCGATCGCAATGCTGTTATAAAATAGACCATACTTTTTTGGATCTTCATCAGCTCAAGCAATTCCTCGTTGCGGTTGGACGCGTAGAGTTTTTGCTCCATGAGGTTGCGGCGCTGGTTGATCTCTTTCAGGTATTCCATAAAGGTCTGTGTGATCTTCTCGAAGATCTTCAGGACCATCATGTTCTTTTTATCGGGGTGCCTGTTCTGGAAGGTGTTGAGGAATTTTTTTATGGCTCCGTTCTCGAAGGAGTTGACGGTGACGATCTGGGTATGGGTAAGGATGATACAGATCGGGATCGTGATGTAATAAGCGTCGCTTTCGTTGAAGGAATTGTTCTCGGTGGGCGTTTTGATCACGATCAGCTTTACGTTGTCCTCTTCATCGAAACGGGCGCGTTCGTCGATATCCAGCGAGTCGGTGAGAAAATCGAGGGGGATGTCCAGTTCGTCGGACAGGTTGGAGAACTCCTGCTGCTTCAGGGGCGGGAGGACATTCACCCATGCGCCGTCTGCCGCGTTGTCGACCTCAATGGTTTGGTGATTGATGTTCCTGAAAAACTGGATCATGAGTTAGTTAAGGGGGTATGGTGGACTAATTTTCGATGGTTCCTTCGAATACCTTTACTGCGGGGCCGCAGAGCCAGATGTTCTCATAGGTGTTGTCGTTGGTGCGATCGAACCTCACGGTCAGCTTTCCTCCCTTGGTGATCACCTTGACATAATTGTAACCCACTTCGTTGTGATAAGACGCCAGGGCGCTGGCTGTGACGCCGGTGCCACAGGACAGGGTTTCGTCTTCGACGCCTCTTTCGTAGGTGCGAACGATGATCTCATCAGGGCGTCGCTGCTCTACGAAGTTGACATTTATGCCTTCTTTTGCGAAATTGCTGTTATAACGGATATCCATGCCCTTATGAAAAACGTCGAGGTCCATCACGTCCGTGACCATTTTCACGTAGTGAGGGGAGCCCGTGTCGAGGAGAAAGTCGCCGTGATAGTCGGTGATATCCTTTACATCCTTCATTTTAAGGCTGACGATGCCGTCCACGTCGATCTCGGCCAGGTGGGGGCCGTCTATGGCCAGGAAATTATATTCCGGCTTGCGGATGCCCAGGTCATATGCGAATTTGACCAGGCAGCGCCCTCCGTTGCCACACATCGAGCTTTCCCGGCCGTCTGAATTGTAATATTTCATTTCAAAGTCATAGGCGGGATTAGGGTTGAGCAGCATCAGCCCGTCGGCTCCTATGCCAAAACGCCTGTCGCAAAGGAAGCGGACCTTTTCCATCGTCAATGCGGTATAGCTCCAGTTCCGATTGTCCAAAATTATAAAATCATTCCCTGTCCCCTGGTATTTGAAGAAGTTCATCTTGTTCATTTCGGTAACAAAAATAGCTTATTCGGGCGAACCGTCCTAGCGGGGTAGGCGAAGGGGCGGGCAGAGGACCGGGCCGGCTAGAGGCCTCCTACGATCCTCAGTGTCTCCTGGATCAGGCCTTCAACAGCCTTGTTGCCGTCCCTGGAAAATTGTTTCGACACCCGGTTGGCGACTATTGCGCTGAGACTAAGGCAGTAATGTCCCAGCATTCTGCCCAGGCCGTAGATGCCTGCCGTTTCCATTTCGAAATTGGTGATTCGATGGGGGCCGTAGGAAAAGCTCGTGAGGCGATCGATCAGTTCAGGCTGGCTCAGGCCAAGTCTCAGGACCCTGCCCTGCGGACCGTAGAACCCCGGGCAGGTGACCGTGATGCCATGGTGGAAGCCTTCGGTAAAATGGCGTAGCAGGGAGGCGCTGGCGCCGCTGATATAGGGTTGGGCGAGGCGATGGTGCAGTTGGGTCTGAGTAGCGAAGGAATGGAGCAGCTGTTTTTCTTCTTCATTCTCTTCGTGGCGGTAGAAATTGAGCAGATTGTCGATGCCAAGGCCGTGAGTGGACGCCACCCAGCTGTCTACGGGTATATTTTCCTGTAAGGAGCCGGAGGTGCCCATACGGATGATGGTGAGAGGGGTCAGCTGGGGTTTGATGGTACGGGTGGTAAAATCGATGTTGACCAGCGCATCCAGCTCGTTGAGGACGATGTCGATGTTGTCGGTTCCGATGCCGGTGGAGACGACAGTTAGTCTTTTTTTGCCAAGATAGCCGGTATGGGCTACAAATTCCCTGTGTTGGGCTTTAAACTCGATCGTATCGAAATATTTGGTGACCAGGGCTACCCGGTCGGGGTCTCCGACGGTCAATACAGTGGGGGCGAGCTCTTCGGGCCGGAGGTTGAGGTGATAAATGGCTCCGCGGGCATTGATAATAAGTTCACTTTCAGCGATTGCTTGCATAAATTGCGCGTTTTTTTTCCAACTTGTTCAAAATTATCTTAATTTTGCACCTGCCCAAAAAAATACGGATCTTTCGGGTCTGGAATTTGAGAAGGGTGATTTTTAAGTGGTTTCGTGGCCGAGTGGCTAGGCAGAGGTCTGCAAAACCTTCTACAGCGGTTCGAATCCGCTCGAAACCTCGAAGAACAAGCAAAGGACCGCCGATCGGCGGTCCTTTTTTATTTGGCGCGGAGCGGATGCGAGCTGGCTCGCAGATCCGCGCAGCGGTAAATAAAGCGAGCGGGCCACGCCCGCTCGTTTGCTTGTTCTTCAGGCCCCCCAAACCGCGGATCACCGGAGGCGAAGCCGGAGGTAATCCGCTCGAAACCTCGAAAGCGGATAAGATGGAACAGATTCCATTTTGTCCGCTCTTTTGTTTTGTGAAAGTCACGTCCAGATTGAATATAATGGTAATAACCTCATTGATTTGAGAGGTTCGAGAATTATTGCCCTTTTATGTCTTCCCGAGGCCCAATCTTAATTTTTAAATACAAATACCACGACTATGGTATTCGAAGCTCATGCCGAGACGCTTATAAAATTCAGAAAGCTGCTCTGGTATTGCGGACCTGATAACAAGAAGGGTAAGTTCCATGGTTTAAGCAAACTATTCAGATAAAAGTTTATGAGTTCCTTCGCCTGAAAAGTAGTCCTTTAAGTCTTGCATTGTGTCGAAATGTGTAATAACATCGTCTTTCAGATAGATGTCAAATTCATTAAATTGCTCATTTTGTTCCTTATGGTGACAAAATGGACATTCTTGTTTGCTTGATATACCGTACACCTTTACATTAGAGGCGTTAGGCTCTCCCACTTCGTTATACCCCCAAATTATTTTATCACCAAGCCTATATTCTAATTGCCTGGTGGCTCCGTATTTAAATTGGATTCGGAATTCGTAAGATTTATTACAATTGGAACACTCCATTTTTGTTAATCCTATTTCTAAATCCTCTTATCCGGTGCCAGTCTATATTGGAATATTGATCTCTTATTTCTTCGGGCAGCCTGTTTGCCGCTTCTCCGATGATCTCGAAATTCCGGATAACCGCGTCGATAGTTTTGTCATCGGCCAGGAACTGCTCATAAGAAAGCCCTTCCGTATAGGTTAGTATCTTATTGGCGCTTCCAATTATATCTTCCAGTAAAAGTCGGGGAGATCTTTTAGACATAAAGTATTTCGGACTCTATTGCCTGATAGTATTGGGGTTTTAT
>Ga0310811_10002435_pt1 | contig 23296 bp, 20 predicted proteins | sample YCmetagenome_FD_207642 | JGI IMG/M metagenome (GOLD analysis project Ga0310811, IMG submission 207642) | Soil microbial communities from experimental microcosm in Duke University, North Carolina, United States - YC | ecosystem: Engineered > Artificial ecosystem > Soil microcosm > Unclassified ... | reverse complement strand
AAGCCGCGCTCGTCTGTCGCAGCTTTCGCGTCCACCGCATCCCCGTCCCACGTTCGTGACGATCGCGAGCGCCCCTCTGGTCGGGACGGGATGGCGGTGGATATAGCCCGGTTTTCATTTCTGGAAAAGCGAAATATTTTTTATTTCGGGGCTTGACACGACTTCCGAAAACCAGAAGTAATTTACCCGACCGGGCAGCCGGATGCCACGCTCCGGACAGCACGGGCGACCTAAAGTTCTCTTTTTGTTCTTGATTTCCTTTGGGCACACGTATTGGATGCAGGGGCCTGTCCCGCCGGTGCGAGTATCCCCCGTGAGTTCAAAACGAAGTCGAAACCGACAAATCGATATGCCGGCGCCGTACCTGCGGCGGGTCTGGCTCGATCCCGCTGCCGTTAGCGACCGCGACGCCTATCCGTTCTGCCTGCCTTTCCTGCGCGACGGCTTTGAGCTGGATTTCGACCGGCCGATCACCATCATCGCCGGCGAGAACGGCACCGGCAAATCCACGCTGCTCGAAGGCATTGCCGTGCTGGCCGGTTTTGACGTCGCCGGTGGCGGCAAGGGCTATATGCCCGTCGATCATTCGGAATCAATCGAGGTGACGGGCGGGGACCTTGCGCAGGTGCTTCGCGCCGGCTGGCTGCCCAAAATAACCAATGGCTGGTTCTTCCGCGCCGAAAGCTTCTTCTCCGTCGCGCGCTATCTCGATGCGGTCGGGAGCCGGTCGGCGGACTTCCTGTCGCATTCGCATGGCGAAGGTTTCATGCGCCTGTTCGAGGAACGCTGCGACCGGCAAGGCATCTTCATTTTCGACGAGCCGGAATCCGCGCTGTCGCCGGCAAGGCAGATGGAATTCCTGAAGCTGATGCACCGGATGGCGCAGTCGACGATCTGCCAGGTCATCATGGCCACGCATTCGCCCATGCTGATGGCCTATCCCGGCGCGCGGCTATTGCAGCTGAAAAAATACGGGCTGGAGCCGGTGAGCGTCGAACAGACCGACCATTTCAGGGTGACGCGAGAGTTTTGCGCCGATCCGCGTGGCTTCGTCGATGCCGCGATCGCGGAGTGGACGCCCAATCGCAGGGACGACGATCAATTCTGACGACTGTCGGCACGGGGCGGAGAGCATGAACTCGAGACGCAAACGCACCATCGACATGCCCGCGCCGTATCTGCGGCGCGTCTGGCTCGACCCGGACCGCGTCGCCGACCGCGATGCCTATCCGTTCTGCCTGCCGTTCCTGCGTGACGGTTTCGAACTGGGTTTCGACCGGCCGATCACCATCATCGTCGGCGAGAACGGCACCGGCAAATCGACGCTGCTTGAAGGCATCGCCGTGCTCGCCGGTTATGACGAAGCGGGTGGCGGCAAGGGCTATATGCCGGTCGATCATTCCAACGCGCTCGAGGTGATGGGCGGCGACCTGTCCAAGGCGTTGCGTGCGAGCTGGCTGCCCAAGATCACCAACGGCTGGTTCTTTCGCGCCGAAAGCTTCTTCTCGGTGGCGCGGTACCAAGACCAGATCAACAACGAAGATATTCCCGGATTGGGGAAGGGCGCGCCGCCGGACTACCTCTCGCACTCGCACGGCGAAGGCTTTTTGAAATTCTTCGAGGAGCGCTGCCAAAGCCAGGGCCTCTTCATTTTCGACGAGCCGGAATCGGCGCTGTCGCCGGCGCGTCAGATCGAGTTCCTGAAGCTGATGCGGCGGATGGAGACGTCAACGATCTGCCAGATCGTGATGGCAACGCATTCGCCTGTGCTGATGGCCTTTCCCGGCGCGCGCCTGCTGCGGCTGACGAAGTACGGGCTGGAGCCGGTGACGGTGGAGGCGACGGATCACTTCAGGATCATGCGGGAGTTTTGCGATGATCCGGCGGGGTTTGTGGAGGGGGTCATCGACGAATGGACGCCCAATCGGAGGGAAGACGACCGGTTCTGATGGAGCCAGGCTGGTGAACGCCGAGGGGGACACAATTCGCGACAGCGGCCTTCATAGGTACAAATCACCTGCGGTTCGGTCAGGATTGCATTGCGGAACAGAGTATAAAATGGGCTAGGCGTCGGCCCAGTCTGTCAAGCAGAGATCGGCGTCAATTCAAATACTCGGCCATACTTCGATGCTTCGGCGATATTGCCCTCGTGTAGCGCAAGCCGGACCGTTTCCAGTTTTTTTGCATCGTCGAGAGAAAGGTATGGTGACCATCCGCCTTCTTCTTCGATGAGTTCGACGGACACTTCGGCGATATATTTGCCGTCACGGATTAATTCGATTTTTGTTCGAGTCATGGCGTCCTGCGTTCTCTAAAGTCCGACGACCATAGCAGTGGATCGGGTCGGTAGGCCGTCACCAGAACTGCGGGACCCGGGCTGCCTCCCCAAACGACATGAACAGGTCGGCCTGAGGAATCTTTCTGCAAGACCAACACAGTCGGTCCTCGTGTTGCATCAAAATAATCCCTATTACAACGGCTGCCTCGATGCCGCCGAGGAGATCGTCAAGCAGAATACCATCTGCTGCCAACTCGCGAAAGCCATGTAAGGACGGACGAACTTCGTTCCGTGAAACAAGTTCCTGAACCCGGGCAAGGACATTACTCATTGTTCTTACCCTTGCCTATGATCTCACTCCGCCGCCTCGCTCGCCCCCGCGCTCTTCCGCGGCTTCCCCGCCGCCCGCTTCAACACCGGCTCCAGAAACTTGCCCGTATAGCTCCGCGGCGCCTTGACGATGTCTTCGGGCGGGCCCCAGGCGACGATTTCGCCGCCGCCGTCGCCGCCTTCGGGGCCGAGGTCGATGACCCAGTCGGCGGTCTTGATGACTTCCAAATTGTGCTCGATCACGACCACGGTATTTCCCTGCGACACCAGTTCGTGCAGCACTTCCAGCAGCTTCTTGACGTCGTGGAAATGCAGGCCGGTCGTGGGTTCGTCCAGGATGTAGAGCGTGCGGCCGGTGGCGCGCTTTGACAGTTCTTTTGCGAGCTTGACGCGCTGCGCTTCGCCGCCGGACAGGGTCGTGGCCTGCTGGCCGACATGGATGTAGTCGAGGCCGACGCGGTGCAGGGTTTTGAAGGTCTCGCGGACGCGCGGCACCGCCTTGAAGAATTCGGCGGCTTCCTCCACCGTCATGTCGAGCACGTCGGCGATGCTCTTGCCCTTGAACAGGACTTCCAGGGTCTCGCGGTTGTAGCGCTTGCCCTTGCAGGCGTCGCAGGTGACGTAGACGTCGGGCAAAAAGTGCATCTCGATCTTGATGACGCCGTCGCCCTGGCAGGCCTCGCAGCGGCCGCCCTTGACGTTGAAGGAAAACCGCCCGGGCTCGTAGCCGCGCGCCTTGGCTTCCGGCAGGCCGGCAAACCATTCGCGGATCGGCGTGAATGCGCCGGTATAGGTCGCGGGATTGGAGCGCGGGGTGCGGCCGATCGGCGACTGGTCGATGTCGATGATCTTGTCGATATGCTCCAGCCCCTCGATGCGGTCGTGGGGTGCTGCGCCCTCGCTGGCGTTGTTGAGTTTTCGGGCAATGGCGCGATAGAGCGTGTCGATCAACAGCGTCGACTTGCCGCCGCCGGACACGCCCGTGACGCAGGTGAACAGCCCCAGTGGAATTTCCGCCGATACGTTTTTCAGATTATTGCCGCGGGCGTTGATCACCTTGATGGTACGGCGATGGTTCGGCGGCTTGCGCTCGGGGATCGCCACCGACAATTCGCCGGTGAGGTATTTGCCGGTCAGCGAGTTCGGATTGGCCATGATCTCGGCCGGCGTGCCCTGCGCCACGATATGGCCGCCATGCATGCCGGCGCCGGGGCCGATGTCGAGCACGAAGTCGGCCAGCCGAATGGCGTCCTCGTCATGCTCGACCACGATCACGGTATTGCCGAGGTCGCGCAGCCGCTTCAGCGTCTCCAATAGCCGCGCGTTGTCGCGCTGGTGCAGGCCGATGGAAGGCTCGTCCAGCACGTACAGCACGCCGGTCAGACCCGAGCCGATCTGCGAGGCGAGGCGGATGCGCTGGCTTTCGCCGCCGCTTAGCGTGCCGGAGGCGCGCGCCAGCGTCAGGTAATTGAGGCCGACGTCGAGCAGGAAGGACAGCCGCTCGCGGATTTCCTTCAGCACGCGCACCGCGATCTCGTTCTGCTGGGCGTTGAGGGTTTTGGGCACGCTCTCGAACCATTCGCCGGCGCGCTTGACCGAGAGTTCGCTGATCTCGCCGATATGCTTGCCGCCGATCTTGACGCACAGCGCCTCCGGCTTCAGCCGGTAGCCGTTGCAGCCGGCGCAGGGAATGTCGGAGAAATATTTTGCCAGCTCCTCGCGCGCCCATTCGCTCTCGGTCTCGCGAAAGCGGCGGTCGAGGTTGGTGATGACGCCCTCGAACGGTTTTTTGGTGTCGTAGGAGCGAACGCCGTCCTCGTAGGAGAATTTGATCTCGTCCTCGCCGGAGCCGTGCAGGATGGCCGCCTGCGTCTTCTTCGGCAGATCCTTCCACTTGGTGTCGAGCGTGAACTTGTAGAATTTTGCCAGTGCCGTCAGCGTCTGGATGTAATAGGGCGAGGACGACTTCGCCCAGGGCGCGATCGCGCCCTTGCGCAGGGTCATCTCCTTGTCGGGAATGACCAGATCCTCGTCGATATGCTGCTCGACGCCGAGCCCGCCGCAGGCCGGACAGGCGCCATAGGGGTTGTTGAAGGAGAACAGCCGGGGCTCGATTTCGGGAATGGTGAAGCCGGACACCGGGCAGGCGAACTTTTCCGAAAACAGGATCCGCTCGGGCCCACTCTTGTCGTGGATTTTTGCGGTTTTCTTCTTCTCGTCATGGCCGGGCTTGACCCGGCCATCCATCTCTTTTGAAGAAGATGGATCACCGGGTCTCGCGCCTTCGGCGCGGCCCGGCGATGACAAAGAGGGCACGTCGGCATACTCGATCACCGCGAGCCCTTCGGCGAGTTTCAGCGCGGTCTCAAAGCTCTCCGCGAGGCGCTGGCCGATGTCCGGACGCACCACGATGCGGTCGACGACGACGTCGATGTCGTGCGGGAATTTCTTGTCGAGGGTGGGAGCGTCCGCGAGCTCGTAAAAGGCGCCGTCGATCTTGACGCGCTGAAAACCCTTCTTGAGGTACTCGGCGAGCTCTTTCTTGTATTCGCCCTTGCGGCCGCGCGCGACCGGCGCCAGCAGATAGAGCCGCGTGCCTTCGGGCAGCGCCAGCACCCGGTCGACCATCTGCGACACCAGCTGGCTCTCGATCGGCAGGCCCGTGGCGGGCGAGTAGGGCACGCCGACGCGCGCCCACAAGAGCCGCATATAGTCGTAGATCTCGGTGACGGTGCCCACCGTCGAGCGCGGGTTCTTCGACGTGGTCTTCTGCTCGATCGAAATCGCCGGCGACAGGCCGTCGATCTGGTCGACGTCCGGCTTTTGCATCATCTCCAGGAACTGGCGCGCATAGGCCGACAGCGACTCGACATAGCGGCGCTGGCCCTCCGCATAGATGGTGTCGAAGGCGAGCGAGGACTTGCCGGAGCCGGACAGGCCTGTGAACACGGCCAGCCTGTCGCGGGGAATCTCGACGTCGATGTTTTTCAGATTGTGCTCGCGCGCGCCGCGGATCGTGATCGCGCGCGTTCCCGAACCGGCGTTTAGTTGGCGCTTCGCCCTCAGCACTTCATCCATATCGGCATTTCCAGGCGCTCAAAACTCGCGCCGCGTTTGGGCGCGCATCGCCGGGGATGCCGGGAACAGCGCCGATGGGTAATGCCAGAACGTAGGAAGAACGGGGAAGGATTTCCAGTGCCGTGTGCGGCTCATCAACGGATAGTTTGGCCGGGCGTCTCATTGGCAGCAGATGGCAGCGTCGCGGCAATCGAGGAGTCCACCGCACAACAAAAAAGGCCGGCACGCGGCCGGCCTTCTCCGTATTCAATCCGGTTGGCGAAAATCAGTACTTCGCGATCACCGGGCCACCCCAGCGATAGTTGACGCGGACGGTGACGAGATCGACGTCCTGGCGGATGCGATCGACCGTGGTCAGCACGCCGGCGGCGTTGGTGAAGCCGATGTTGCGGTCGCCCATGAACAAATGATCGTACTCGACGGCAGCCGACCAGTTCGGGGTGAAGCCATATTCGAGGCCGACGCCGACAGTGCCGCCCCAGCGGGTTTCACTCGCCGAGTCGAAAACCGCATTGGTTGCCGTGAAGCGGTGATCATAACGATCCGACGTCACGGCGGCGCCGCCCTTCACATAGAGCAGCGCGTTGTTCCAGGCGTATCCGATCTGACCCGTGAACAGGCCAAAGGCGCGGATGCTCGAACGCGAAACCGCATCGCCGGGAGCGACGATGAACTGCTGGCTTATGCGCGAGCCCTTGAGGTCGGCCCAGTCACCCTGTGCTTCGAGGCCGAAGACCCAGGCGGCGGACTGAAAGCGATAACCGATCTGACCACCGGCGACACCGCCGGTCGCATCATGACATCCTTCGGCGAGAAGCGGGCCCGCCACCGGGACGACATCCCAGCACTTGTGGCTCGAACCCCAACCACCGTTGGCGCCGATATAGAAGCCGCTCCAGTCGTAGATGGCGGCGATCATCGGGGCCGCCTTGGTGTAGGGGCGCGCAGCGAGATCAGCGGCAGCGGCAGGAGCCGCGAATGCAACGAGAGCAACCGTACCCAGCAAAAACTTTTTCATCGTGGAATTCTCCAGTTTTGTCGCTTCTCGTTGGTCCCGAAGCGTTTCAGTTGAGCACGCGAGCGCCGCGCCGTTGCCAGCAACATAGGCCGACTCAGCCGCAAAAGCCGTCGCCGAAATGCAACAGTCGGCAGCGAAGTGAGGTTACAGCAAGTTAATGATTTGATTATGGATTCGAGCCGTGGCGGAACCCGGACCGGGTTCCAGTCGGGTTCCCTAGCACCAAGATACCGTCCGCTGATATTTACGGGAGGTTGTATAGAACAAAACTGGAACAATCCCGCCGGCGATGCTATATGTGGATAACGGCGGTATTGGCGAGACCGGGCCTGATCCGCGCGGTGTGCCAGCGTATAGGTCTTGCGACGTAGTGGCGACGGTTGGGGGCTTGAGGCCGAATGTCCGGCCAGCCCGGTAGAGTGGAGAGCGGCGATGGCGGGAAGCGTGAACAAGGTGATCCTGGTCGGAAATCTTGGCAAGGATCCGGAAATCCGGCGGACACAGGACGGGCGGCCGATCGCCAATCTGAGCGTCGCAACCTCGGAGACGTGGCGCGACAAGGCTACCGGCGAGCGCAAGGAAAAGACCGAGTGGCACCGGGTGGTGATCTTCTCCGAACCGCTCTGCAAGATCGTCGAGCAATACCTGAAGAAGGGCGCCAAGGTGTACATCGAGGGCGCGCTGCAGACCCGCAAATGGACCGACCAGAGCGGTGTCGAGAAGTACTCGACCGAAGTCGTGCTGCAGGGTTTCAATTCGACGCTGACCATGCTCGACGGCCGCTCCGGTGGCGGTGGCGGCAGCTTTGGCTCCGATGATGCCGGCAGCGATTTCGGCTCCGGTGGACCGGCCAGTTCCGCGCCGCGCCGCGCCGTTGCCGCCGGCGGCGCCCGCAACAGCGACATGGACGACGATATCCCGTTCTAACCGGAGCGCGGCCGCCCGATCTAGTGCTGGCGAGCCGTCGAGACCGGTGGCTTGGGCCGCCTGTCGAGCGCGTTTTCTCTTAAAGCCTCCGGCTAACCTATTGAAATTAGGTGGAAACCTTGCATGGGCGCGGTGCGGTTTCGCGCCCAATCGTTTGATGTTAATGATATTTACACGATGTAAGTGATATTCACATGGCGAATTAAAATCCAACCGTCCCGGGATTGGAGCTTACGGAAACGCCCGCCATGAGTCTTACGCCGTTGCTGGATGCCGCTCCCGCGATACCAATGCATGCATTCGCGGCGATGGCAGCGTTCGCGCTCGGGCTTGTCCAGTTCGCCGCACCCAAGGGGACGCTGCCGCACCGGACCATCGGCTGGATCTGGGTGTTGCTGATGGTGTCGGTTGCGATCAGTTCGTTCTGGATCCACACCATCCGCCTCGTAGGGCCGTTCAGCCCGATCCATCTGCTGTCGATCTTCACGCTGATCGTGCTGCCGATCGGGGTATGGCGGGCGCACCGCCACCGCGCCGCCGACCACAAGCGCATCATGACCATGATTTTTGCCGGCGCGCTCGTGATCGCAGGCCTGTTCACCTTCCTGCCCGGGCGGATCATGCACGCGGTGGTTTTCGGCAACTGACAGGATGCTCAAAAGCCGGTGTTTCGCGGTCCGGTTTCGAGCCTCCCGGAGGGCTGTTCCGGCGGGGTGCGGCTGAACCTGTAAGTATCTGAAAAAACGAAGAGAAAAACAGTTGATCCGGAACGCTCCGGGGTGGTTAAAACCGCGCCGATACGCTATATGATTCCCAGCTAAGAATTGACCGGATTCCCCCTTTGTCTGACCCCGATGACAACAAGCCCGGCGAGCCGCCGGCGCCTTCCGATATTCGTCCCGTTTCCATTCTCGACGAGATGAAGCGCTCTTACCTCGATTACGCGATGAGCGTGATCGTGGCGCGGGCGCTGCCGGATGCGCGCGACGGGTTGAAGCCGGTGCATCGGCGCATTCTGTACTCGATGTACGAGCAGGGGCACACGCCGGACAAGAAATACGTCAAGTCGGCGCGCGTCGTCGGTGACGTGATCGGTAAATATCATCCGCACGGCGACCAGTCGATTTACGACGCAATGGTGCGGATGGCGCAGGATTTCTCCATGCGCGTGCCGCTGGTCGACGGCCAGGGCAATTTCGGTTCGGTCGACGGCGATCCTCCGGCGGCCTACCGCTACACCGAAGCGCGTCTGTCGAAACCGGCGCTCGCCGTACTCGGCGACATCGACAAGGAGACGATCGATTTCACGCCGAACTACGACAATTCCGAAACCGAACCGTCGGTTCTGCCGGCCAAGTTCCCGAACCTTCTGGTCAACGGCGCCGGCGGCATCGCCGTCGGCATGGCGACCAATATCCCGCCGCACAATCTCGGCGAAGTGATCGACGCCTGCGTGGCGCTGATCGACGATCCCGCGCTTTCAATCGACGACCTCATCAACATCATCCCGGGCCCGGATTTTCCGACCGGCGGCATCATCCTCGGCCGCCAGGGCATCCGCGCGGCCTATCACCTCGGCCGTGGCTCGATCGTGATGCGCGGCAGGGTCACGGTCGACACCCGCCGCAAGGACCGCGAAACCATCATCATCACCGAAATTCCGTTCCAGGTGAACAAGGCCACGATGGTGGAGCGGATTACCGAACTGATCCGCGAGAAGAAGATCGAGGGCATCGCGGAACACCGCGATGAATCGTCCCGCGAAGGCCTTCGCGTGGTCATCGAGTTGAAGCGCGACGCGTTGGCGGACGTCATTCTCAATCAGCTCTATCGTTTCACGCCGCTGCAGTCGAATTTCCCCGCCAACATGCTGGCGCTGGATTCCGGCCGGCCGCAGACGATGAATTTGAAGGACCTGCTGACGCTGTTCATCAGCTTCCGCGAGCAGGTGATCACGCGCCGCACCAAGTTCCTGCTCAACAAGGCGCGCGACCGCGCCCATATCCTGGTCGGCCTTGCGATCGCAGTCGCCAATATCGACGAGATCATCCGCGTCATCCGCACCTCGCCCGATCCCACGACAGCGCGCGACACCCTGATGGCGCGCGACTGGTCGGCGCGGGACGTCGAGGCGATGATCACGCTGATCGACGACCCCAGGCACCGCATGACGCCGGAGGGCACCGCGCGGCTGTCGCTGGAGCAGGCCAAGGCCATTCTGGAACTGCGCCTGGCGCGCCTGACCGCGCTCGGCCGCGAGGAGATTTCCGAAGAGCTCGACAAGCTCGCGCTCGAGATCGCCGATTATCTCGACATCCTGCGTTCGCGCGCGCGCGTGCAGGCGATCGTCAAGGCCGAACTGGCCGAGGTGAAGAAAGACTTCGCCACCCCGCGCAAGACCGAGATCGCCGATCAGGAGGACGAGGTCGAGGACGAAGACCTGATCCAGCGCGAGGACATGGTGGTCACGGTTTCGCACGCCGGCTACGTCAAGCGCGTGCCGCTCTCGACCTACCGGGCGCAGCGCCGCGGCGGCAAGGGCCGCGCCGGCATGCAGACCCGCGACGAGGATTTTGTAAGCCGGCTGTTCGTGGCCTCCACCCATACACCGGTGCTGTTCTTCTCCTCGCGCGGCCAGGTCTACAAGGAAAAGGTCTGGCGGCTGCCGGTGGCGGCGCCCAATGCGCGCGGCAAGGCGCTGATCAACATCCTGCCGCTGGAGCAGGGCGAGCGCATCACCACCATCATGCCGCTGCCGGAGGATGAATCCTCCTGGGCCAATCTCGACGTGATGTTCGCCACCACCGGCGGCACCGTCCGCCGCAACAAGCTGTCCGATTTCGTCGATGTCCGCCGCTCCGGCATCATCGCCATGAAGCTCGGGGAGGGCGAGGCGATCGTCGACGTGCAGATCTGCACCGAGCACGACGACGTGCTGCTGACCGCCGCCGGCGGCCAGTGCATCCGCTTCCCCGTCACCGACGTGCGCGTCTTCACCGGCCGTACCTCGATGGGCGTGCGCGGCATTGCGCTCGCCGACAACGACAGATTGATCTCGCTTTCGATCCTGCGCCATGTCGAGGCGACCTCGGACGAGCGGTCGGCTTACCTGAAGATGCGCCGTGCGGTGGCCGGCGAGACCGCTGCCGATGAGGCCGCGGATGGCGAGGGCGAGGAAACCTCAGGTTCGCTCCAGCTCTCCCAGGAGCGCTATGCCGAGATGTCGGCGCAGGAGCAGGTGGTGCTGACGGTGTCGGTCAACGGCTACGGCAAGCGCACCTCGTCCTACGAGTACCGCACCACCGGCCGCGGCGGCAAAGGCATCGTCGCGATGTCGGTCAACAACCGCAACGGCAAGCTGGTGGCCTCGTTCCCGGTCGAGGAGGCCGACCAGATCATGCTGGTGACCGACAAGGGGCAACTGATCCGTTGTCCGGTCGAGGGCATCCGCGTTGCCGGCCGCTCCACCCAGGGCGTCATCGTGTTCGATACCGCCGAGGACGAGCACGTCGTCTCGGTCGAGCATATCGGCGACGACGGAGAGAACGGCGAGAACGGCAACGGGAACTGAGGACGCGAATGGCGAGTGGCGAATAGCGAATAGGGCTTCCATCCGCCATCCACCATTCGCTACTCGCCGTTCGCGCCTACTTCTTCTTCGCGGCATCCACCGATGCGGGCTGCTGCAGCGCGCGGCTGAGTTCGTTGCCGGCAGCGTGGCCTTGCGCAACAGCCGCATCAGCGTCGCGGCCTCGGCGGTGGACAGGTCGTCGCAGATCGGCAAGTTTCCGGCCCTGAAGGCGCGTCAGCCACGGGAGGGTTTCGTGCAATTCCATCTCAACGGATTCGAACCCGGCGATCCCGAGATCAAAAACCCGGCGCAGCGGGCTGTTGCGTCGGGATCATCAGGCCCGGCTCCGGCGGAGGTCGACATCCTCGTCGTCGGCTGCGGTCCGGCCGGGTTGACGCTGGCGGCCCAACTGTCCGCCTTTGCCGACATCAAGACCTGCATCGTCGAGCAGAAGCCGGGCCCGCTGTTGCGAGGCCAGGCCGACGGCGTTGCCTGTCGCACCATGGAAATGTTCGAAGCCTTTGGCTTCAGCGAGCGCGTGCTGAAGGAAGCCTGCTGGATCAATGAGACGACGTTCTGGAAGCCCGACCCCGCGCAGCCCCAGAATATTTTGCGCAGCGGATGGGTGCAGGACACCGAGGACGGGCTGTCGGAATTTCCACATGTGGTTCTGAACCAGGCGCGGGTGCACGATTTCTACCTCGACGTGATGCGCAAATCGCCATCGCAGCTCGAGCCGTATTATGCGCGGCGCCTGCTCGATCTTCAGATCGAGATCTCCGGCAACAATGCTCATCCGGTGACCGCGAGATTCGAACGCCTCGATCCCCCGCATGAGGGGCAGATCGAGACCATCAGGGCGAGCTATGTGGTGGGCTGTGACGGGGCGCGCTCTACGGTGCGCAGGAGCATCGGGCGCACGCTGCACGGGGATTCCGCCAATCACGCCTGGGGCGTCATGGACGTGCTGGCGGTCACCGACTTCCCGGATGTCCGCTTCAAGTCATTGATACAGTCCGCCAATGACGGCAGCATCATCATCATTCCGCGCGAGGGTGGATATCTTTTCCGGCTGTATGTCGAACTCGACAAGCTCGGTGCCGGGGAGCGGGTATCCAATCGCAATATCACGGCCGACGATCTGATCGCGGCGGCGCAACGCATTTTCAGGCCTTATTCGCTCGAGGTGAAAGAGGTCGCGTGGTGGTCGGTCTACGAGATCGGCCAGCGCCTGTGCGACAAGTTCGATGACGTACCGGAACAGGACGTCGCGAAACGTCTGCCCCGTGTGTTCATCGCCGGCGACGCCTGCCACACGCACAGCCCGAAAGCGGGCCAGGGTATGAACGTATCGATGCAGGACGGCTTCAATCTCGGGTGGAAGCTGGCGTCGGTCTTGCGGAAACAATGCGCACCGAGCCTGCTGCATAGCTATTCGGCGGAACGCCAGGCCATCGCCAGGGAGCTGATCGACTTCGACCGCGAATGGGCCACGGTGCTTGCCTCGAGCGAAGGGTTCGATCCGGTCGAGACGCAGAATTATTTCGTGAGGCACGGGCGCTACACCGCAGGAACCGCGGCCCGTTATAGTCCCTCGATCCTCACCGGCGAAGCGATCCATCAGCATCTGGCCGAGGGACTCAAGATTGGCATGCGCTTTCATTCCGCGCCGGTCATCCGTCTGGCCGACGCCAAGCCGGTTCACCTCGCCCACACGGTCAGGGCCGACGGCCGCTGGCGCATTTTCGCTTTTGCCGACGCCGAAGATCCCGCTTTGCCCAATTCTGGCATCCGGTCGCTCTGCGACTTCCTTGCCGGGGCGGAGGACTCGCCGTTACGGAAATACACAACTGACGGCGAGGATATCGACGCTGTCATCGATGTCCGTGCGGTGTTCCAGCAGGATCATCACGCGCTCGCCATCGGGGCCATGCCGTCCTTGCTGCTACCGCGGAAGGGACGCTACGGGCTTCGCGACTACGAAAAAATCTTCTGTGCCGATCTGAAGGGCGGCAACGATATTTTCACCCTGCGCGGCATCGACCGCGAACGAGGCTGCGTGGTGATCGTACGGCCGGACCAGTATGTGGCGCACGTTCTTCCGCTCGATGACCTTGCGGGACTGGCGGCATATTTCGATGGATTCATGACGCGGCGGAGCTGAAGGCTGCGTACGGACTCAAGCCGTCCCGGAAGTCGCAACGTTTGCCGAAGGCCGCCGCCATTGCCATGCTTGCGGGCGGCCCCGAGCAAGAACAAGCAGCCGCACTGGTCGCCGCTCGTCCGCATGTGACGGTCGATCAATTAGATCACACCACGGCTCCACAGATACGTCGCGCTATCTCTAAGTCTATCGATAGCGCGCTGAGGTGTGATGGTGTCGATTTCATCGCGGGTCAAGCCGATGTCCATCAGCTCTCGGTCACTCAAGCAGGACAAGGCGGCTCCGCGTCGGCGCCGAAACGTACGCCAATATCGCTCGAGCAGGCTTAACGCGCTTCGCGTCAATGCGGCCGGTGGTCCAGCAGCCTCCTTTTCCGACAAAGCGTCGTCCAGCGTTGCAATGGACGCATTGAGGCGCGCCGCTCTCGCCCGTGCGATGCGGAGTTCGAGGCCTGCGGCGTCGCGCTCGGTCCCGAATGTGATGTTCGTTGGTTGGGGTGGCATCGGATGCTCCTGCGGTTGCGCCGGCAGGGAACATGGCCAAACAAAAGGCCCCGTCCGATGCCGGCGGGGCCTGGTGAAAAGATCGCGTCGTCGAATTCCTAGCGCACGACTCCTTTCACGGCCCAGCGAGAGCGGGTCATGTGTTTACGGAAGCAATTGCGCACGACGTTGATCATGCTGCCTGCCTACCACGGCGATCGCGCAAGATCAAGGGATGTGCAGCGTCTCGGTCGCGAACGCGACCACCTGCGCTACGCCCCCACCTTGGCCAGAACGTCGGCGCGCAAAAAGCGTTCGATGAACAGCATGAACAGCACGGATGGCACCAAAAGGATCAGCGCGGTGATCGAGGCGACCTGGTAGTTTCCGCCCATCGCCGCGTTGTAGAGCAGAAGCGGCAGCGTCGTGACCTGGGGAACGCCGACGAAGAACGTGCCGGTGAACTCGTCCAGCGATTCCAGGAAGACGAAGATGCCGCTGGCGACGACACCCGGCGCGGCCGAAGGCAGCGTCACCGTGAAGAAGGTGCGCAGCGGCGAGGCGCCGATGTTGCGGGCCGCGAGTTCGAGATCCTTGTCGACCGCCGCAAAAGCCGCAGCCGCGATCCACACCGAATAGACCAGGCCATGGGCGGCGTGCACCAGCACGACGCCGAGTATCGTGCCGTTGATGCCGAGGTTATAGAAGATCCGCGCCACGTTGATGTAGATCGCTACCGACGGGAATGCCTGCGGCAGCAGGAACACGATCATGAATAGCGCGCGCACCGGCAGCTTCAGGCGCGCCAGCGCGTAGCCGGCCGGCACCGAGAGCGCGAGGGCGACGACGACGGTGAGCACCGCGATCCAGACCGAGGTCCCGAGTGAGGCCATGGCATCGCCGGTCGGGCGGAACACCTGCTCCCAGTAGCGGGTGCCGTAGGTGACCGGCAGCTTGTAGGGCGTGTACCAGCGCTCGGCCACCGACCACAGCGCCAGATTGGCGAGCGGGCCGATCAGCGCAAACGCAAAGGCCGCGAGAACGATCGCCGCCAGCGAGGCACGCAGCAGGGACGCGACACGGCTCACGGCGCGCTCTCCTTCGCCATGCCGTGCCTGATGTAGAGGATCGCAGCACCTGCGCTGATCAAATAGGTGATGACGCCGAGCGCGTTGGCGGTGGCATAGTCGCCATAGGCATTGATGCGGAACGCCATGTCGACGGTCAGCATGGTCGGCTGCGAACCGGCCACCATCATCGGCACTGATAGTACCGATAGCATGGTCACGAAGGAGAGCACGAGTGCGACGAGCAGCGTCGGCATCACCTGCGGCAGCGCCAGCTCGATCAGAATCCGCAAGCGCGAGGCGCCGAGATTGCGCCCGGCCTCCAGCGTCGCGCGGTCGAGCGAGGCGAGCGCGCCGGCCAAGAGCAACGCGACGAACGGGGTCTGCTTCCACACGAAGGTGATGATGATCCCGCGCCAGTCGAGGTAGCTCATCGCCTGCAACGGCTCCATCAGGCCGAGCGAGACGAAGCTGTTGTTCATCAGTCCGTTCTTGGCCAGGAAGGTACGCATGCACTGCGCGGCCACGATGAAGGGAATGAACAGCGGCCAGCGATAGAGCGCGCGGAGCGTTCCGACAATCCACGGGTTCTCGCCCAGCGTCAGCGTGCCGGCGATGGCGACCGCCGCCAGCGCGGTCAGCGCGCAGGAGGTCACCACGATGACGATCGTGAACAGGATGTCGCTGGAATAGAGTTCGAAGGCGTTGCCGAAGGCCTGCAAGGAGAACCCGCCCTCCGGACCGGTGAAGGCCGAGACAAGCGAGAAGCAGAGCGGATAGAGGAACAATGCCGCAACGAGGATGAGACCGGGCGCAATGAGCAGCAAGGCAAGCTGGCGTTGGGACAGGCTCATGTTACGGTGTTTCTCGGCATGGTCGGGGCGTCCCAAACGCCATCCCGCAACGGCGCACCTCAGTTGGCGACCTTCTTTTCGTAGCCCTCGAGGATGTCGTTGAAATAGGGCGCGATCGGGAACGGTTTTCCGTTCCTGGACAGGTCGGCCGGGGTGATGTCGGTGAACAGCTTGTCCCAGGCCGCCTTGTCGAGCTTGCCTTCGAGGTTCTTGGCATCGATGCCCGGATACCAGTTGAACTTCTTGACGATGCCGTCCGCCTGGACCTGCGGGCTGGTGGCGAGTGCGATGAACTCCTCCGCCAGCTTGCGCTGCGCCGTCTTCTCCGGCACCGCGTAGTACATCGGCTGCCCGGGCATGCCGGGCGAGGCGAGCTTGAGCTTCATGTTGGGCGGCAGCTTGCCGTCGGCCTGCCAGGAATAGAACATGTCGACCCAGACCGGGCCCATTGCGATCTCGCCGCGGTTGAGCATGTCGAGCGTGCCGGCATTGCCTGGCGTGATGACGACGTTCTTGTTGAAGTCCTTCAACTCGCTGAAGGCTGCGTCCCACTTGGCCTTCTCGGCCGGGTCATACGGTCCCTGGATCAGCTTGCCGGCGTCGCCGCCGAAGGCATAGATCCAGCCGGCGACGAAAGCGACGCCGGACATGCCGCCCTTGATGCCATTGTAGCCGAACTGCTTCGGGTTCTTCTTCGCCCACTCCTTCAGCTCGGCGAAGTTGTCGGGCGGGTTCTTGAGCATGTCGGCATTGTAGGCCAGCGCCGTCTGCGACTGGAACATCGGGATCACGTAGCCCGAGACGTCGGCGCCCAGCGAATTCTTTGCGGTCTCGCTGGAAACCAGCTTTGCGGTGTCGACCTTGTCGGTGTATTTCGCCAGCAGCCCTTGCTTCACCATGGTCCCGGCGGCCTTCTGGTGGATCACCACCACGTCGAAATCGGTGGCCGCCGCACCCTTCTGGGCGTCGAGCTTCTCGAAGATCTTCTGGGAGCCGGCATCGCCGGGGCCGGTGCCGACCGAGACGACCTTCACACCGGGATGGCTCTTCTCGAACATCGGGCCGAGATAGTCCTTGACGTAGTCGACCATGTTCTGGTCGCCGGCCGAGGCGACATTGAGGGTTTGTGCCGCCAGCGGCGAAGCGGCGAGCAGCGCCGCGAGGGAATAGGCCAAGTTGAGAATGCGCATGGATCTGGCTCCTTGTCAGGCAGCGATGGCGGCTTCAGTCGCCGGGAAGATGTGAAGGCGTTGCAGGGGGATGCGCAGGCCGACGGCGGCGCCGGGTTCATGCCGTGCGGTGTCGTCAACCGTGATCTGCGCTCCGGCCGCCTCGACGCGATAGCGATAGAGGCCGCCGGGATAGCTGCGCGCGACGATGCGCCCGGGCACGACGAGATCGCCCCGCGGCGCCGCGTCGGGCGCGTCGAGAGTAGCGACATCGTTGCGGAAATAGGCCATGGCCGCGCCCGCGGGCAGCGCGGCGGCGTCGCCCGCGAGCCCGATGACCGTGGGGCCGATGCTGACGGACATTCCGTGCTCGTTGCGCACGACGTGCACGGGCAGGGCGTTTTCCGCACCCATGAAATTTGCGACGAAGGCGCTTGCCGGGGAGTCGTAGATCTCCTCGGGTGTGCCGACCTGGGCGATCCGTCCTGCCTGCATGATGACGAGCCGGTCCGCCATGGTCATGGCTTCCTCGCGATCATGCGTGACATGGATGGCGGTGACGCCGAGCCGCTGCTGGATCGCGCGGATCTCGTGGCGCATCGTCATGCGGATCTTGGCGTCGAGATTGGACAAGGGCTCGTCGAGCAGCAGGATGGGCGGATCGACCGCCAGCGCCCGGCCGAGCGCGACGCGTTGGCGCTGCCCGCCGGACAGCGCCGTGACCTTGCGGTGCTCGTAGCCGCTCAGCCCCAGCATCGCGAGCAGCGAAGCCACCTTGGCGGCGATTTCGCTCCTGTTCGCACCCCGCAGCTTCAGCCCATAGCCGATATTCTGCAACACGGTCATGTGCGGCCACAGCGCGTAGGACTGGAACACCATCGCCATGCCACGCTTCTCCGGTGGCAACCTGGCGACGTCGTCGTCTCCGACCAGAATTGAGCCGGAGCGCACCGGCACGAAGCCGCAGAGAGAACGCAGAAGGGTGGTCTTGCCGCAGCCGGAAGAGCCCAGCAGGGCAGTAAAGGTGCCGGGAGCGAAGTCGAGGCTGACGCCGTGCAGCACTGGCGTGCTGCCATAGGCGACATGCAGGTCGCGCACCTGGATGGCCGCGCCGGCGCAAGACACGCCTTGCGTTTCCGCCCGCAAAATCGGTCTCCTCCACGCCGCTCTGATGTTGCCGGAATGGAAATGTTCTTCCATTCCGCGACCGGCTTGGAATAAACGTAACGACCCGTAGCGTGCCGATGCAACAGATTTGTGAAACGATACGATGACGCCGACAGAACTCGAATTACGGCGCTATGCCGTGCAGGGCCTCACCGCCGAGGCCGGGCGCATGGCGCTGGACTATTTCGGCAAGCAGGGAACGCTTGGCATCACCATGAAGGGCGCTCAGGACTGGCTGACCGTTGCCGACGGTGCCGTCGAGGACTTGCTGCGACAGCGGCTGGCCTTGCTGTTCCCGACCGATACAGTCATCGGCGAGGAGGGCGGGGGTGCGGCGAGCGATGCGGTCTGGATCATCGATCCGATCGATGGCACGGCAAACTTTGCCCGCGGCGACCGTAACTGGTGCATCTCGATTGGTTTTTTGTGCAACCGTGTTCCCACGATCGGGATCGTGGCCGCGCCGGCGCTGGACGAGCTCTATGTCGCCCAGCGCGGACGGGGCGCGACGCTGAACGGGCAGGGAATCGCCGTCTCGGGCGCCGAGGACATTAACCGCGCCTGCGTCGAGCTCGGCTGGTCGACCCGTGTTCCCTTCGAGCGCTACCTTGCTGTGCTGCAACGCCTCAACGCCGCCGGCTGCGCGGTGAAGCGTTCCGGCTCGGGCACGCTCGGGCTCTGCCATGTCGCGAACGGGCGCACCGACGCCTATGCCGAACTGCACATCAACGCCTGGGACGTCGCTGCCGGCATCGTGGTCGCCGGCGAGGCAGGTGCCTCGATCAATGATTTTTTCGCTGGCGACGGCATCGGCGATGGAAACCCGATCCTCTGCTCAACGCCCGCGCTTGCGCCCCGCTTGCGCGAAATCACGGGAATTCCTTGAGCAGAAAGATCGCGACTCAAATCTCGATCTCGGTCCCGAATTCCACCACCTGCTTGGTCGGCACTCCGAAGAAAGCCGCCGAGCGTTCGGCGTTGCGCTGCAGGAACGCGAACACCGACTCCCGCCACACCCACATGCCCGGAATATCCTCGCGCGGGATGATGGTCTCGCGGCCGATGTAATAGGTGATGTCTGACAGGTCGATGCCGGGCAGCTTGCCCTGTTTGCAGGCGAGGATCAGCCCCTCATAGATCGTCGGATACTGCATGAAGCCATAATGCAGGATGACGCGGGTAATGCCGGGAATGATCTCGATGATCTCGGCGCGCTCTTCGTCCGGAATGCGCGGAGATTCCTCGATCAGCACGGTAACCAGCACCACGCGCTGGTGCAGCACGTGATTGTGCTTGACGAATTGCGTCAGCGCCAGCGGCACCCCCTTGGGAGCGGAGGCCAGGAACACCGCAGTGCCCGAGAGCCTGGCGTGGCAGCGAGTGACGGCGGTCTCGATCAGATCCTCTTCCGGCTGGCGCAGCTTGCCGCGGGCAGCCTCGACCAGCCTGACGCCGCCGCGCCAGGTCAGCATCAGGAACGCGACGATGAAGGCGAGCAGCAATGGAAACCAGCCGCCTTCGAACAGCTTGACCGAGTTCGCCGCGAAGAAGATGCAGTCGATGATGAAGAAGAAGCCGTTGACCGCGATCACGATGAACGGCGAATAGCCCCACTGGATCGCAACCAGGGCCGCGAGCAGCGTGGTGATCGCCATCAACAACGATACCGCAATGCCATAGGCACCGGCCAGCGCGTCCGAACTGCCGAAATGCAACACCGCGCCGAGCGTCGCGGCCGCGAGCAGCCAGTTCACCAGCGGCACATAGATCTGGCCGATCGCATCGCTCGTCGTGTGCAGGATATGCATGCGCGGCAGGAAGCCGAGCTGGATCGATTGCTGGGTCAGCGAGAACACGCCTGAAATGATCGCCTGCGACGCGATCACGGTGGCGAGTGCGGCGAACGCGACCAGCGGGTAATGCACCCAGTCAGGAGCGAGCTGGAAGAACGGATTTTCGATCGCGGTTGGGTTGGTGATCAAGAGCGCCGCCTGTCCGAAATAGTTCAGCACCAGCGCGGGCAGCGCTACGGCAAACCAGGCGAGCCGGATCGGCATGCGCCCGAAATGCCCCATGTCGGCATACATTGCCTCCCCCCCGGTGACGGCGAGGAACGCTGCGCCGAGTATGCCGAAGCTGACATGGAAATCCTGGTGGATCAGGAAGTCGAAGGCGTAGAGCGGGCTCAGCGCGGCGAGCACCGCGGGCGCCTTGACGATGCCGTGGATGCCGAGCGCGGCCAGCACGGCGAACCAGCCGACCATCACGGGTCCGAATATCCTGCCGATGAAGCCGGTGCCCTGCTTCTGCATGACGAACAGGCCGATCAGAATGGCGACGGTGATCGGCACTACGGCCGGCTCCAGTGAAGGCGCGTCGACCTTCAGGCCTTCGATGGCGCTCAGAACGGAAATTGCGGGCGTGATCGCGCCGTCGCCGTAGAGCAAGGCGGCGCCGACGAGACCGACGACGAGCAATTGCGCGCGCCAGGTTCCGGGCCTGGCGTTCCGGGCGGACAGCAATGCCAGGAGCGCCACGATGCCGCCTTCGCCGCGGTTGTCCGCGCGCAGGATCAGAAGCGCATATTTGATCGAGATGATGAGGATCAGCGCCCACAGGATCAGCGACACCACGCCGAGGATGGCCGCATGCGTCAGCGGTCCGCCATGGGTGGCGGCCTTGGCCGCTTCCTTGAGCGCATAGAGCGGACTGGTGCCGATGTCGCCATAGACGACGCCGAGGGCGCCGATGGTGGCTGCGGTGGGGAGGGGAGTGAGATGGCCCGTGGTTGCAACTGGCGAACTGGTCACTGGCGCCCCCATTGGCGGTCGCGCCCGCCGGGTCATCCGAACGGCGCGATCAACTGCCAGTCTGCGACGAGCCGCCGCAAATTACCATGGGGTGCTGTTACCTGAAATGATTGGGTCGTATCTCGCTACCGAGATCGACCACGGAGGTCGTCCGTGTGAATCACGAATAGCCGAAAACGCTGAAGTCCTCGGGGGGCATCCCGAGGACTTCAAACCAGAGCAGGCTGGGTGGTCTACTGAGGCAGAAGGTAAAGACGCGTCGTTATGGGGTACGGTCGGCGGTAACCAGGCGCGCTTCGCGGATCATGGAAGGCGCGGTGGCTTTGGCGCCGGCGACGCGGAGGCAGGAAGCTTCAAAATTCGGCCAGGCCTGCTGCGAGCAATCCCTGCCGACCGGGCGAATGTCGAGCCGGTCACCCTTGGCGAGAACCTGGGGTACGCTGGCTTCGACCGTGGGAGCAAAGCCGGGCAAAATGGTCAATGCAGTCGCGATGAGCGCAGCAAAAGCGACTGCGGAAAGTGCCTTGATCATGACGGTCCCCTGTCATGGGCCGTTTCGGCCCGTCGTTTCGTTGGATGGATGTGTACCCACCGCAAGTTTCCGGGCGTCTTCGCCGGTTCCGAAAATGGTTTCATCCGGACCGAGTTTTGTTTCGTCGCCCGGAGGGGACGAAACATTGCCGGCTCGCCTAGACAGACGCGCCGACCGTGAAATTGGTTCATGGACCGGCCCCAAATAAAAAGCCGCCCGGCAGGGAACCAGTGCGGTTTCAAGTGAAAGCCTGCCCGGGACTTGATCCGGGCTGGCTTGCCGGGCCGCCCCGGGCGGGTTAGGAGGGTCGTATGCCCCGTATTGCGCTTTATCCCGGCTCTTTTGACCCCGTCACCAACGGCCATCTGGACGTGGTCCAGCACGCCGTCACCCTGTGCGACCGCCTGATCGTTGCGGTTGCGGTCCATCCAGGCAAAAAGTCGCTGTTTTCGACCGAAGAGCGTCTGGAGATGCTCAAGGCGGTATGCGCGCCGATCGCCAGGAAGGCCGGTTGCGCCTTCGACGCCACCACCTATGACAATCTGACGGTCACGGCGGCCCGGAAGGCCGGGGCCACCATCATGGTCAGGGGCCTGCGCGACGGCACCGATCTCGACTACGAGATGCAGCTGGCCGGCATGAACCAGGCCATGGCGCCCGAGGTGCATACGGTGTTCGTCCCGGCCTCGGCTGCGGTCCGCCCGATCACCGCCACACTGGTGCGCCAAATCGCGGGCATGGGCGGCGACTTCTCCACGTTCGTGCCGCCCTTGGTTGCCGCCAAACTGAAGGCCAAATTCGCCAGCTAGCGCGTGATCGCGCTTCCTTAGCCTTACCTCTCTTGCCTCTCTTGCTCCCGGAGTTTCCATGATCCGCATTCTCGCTTTTGTCGCCGCGCTCATCTGCGTGGCCCCCGCGATCGCCCAGCCGCTGCCGGCCAATCTCGACAAGGCCAATGCGATCGTGATCGACACCACCAAGGGCCGCATCGTGATCAAGCTGCGCCCCGATATTGCGCCCCAGCATGCCGAGCGGATCAAGCAGCTGGCGCGCGAGGGTTACTACAACAACGTGCCGTTCCACCGGGTGATGGACGGCTTCATGGCGCAGACCGGCGACGGCCAGAATTTCAACGGCACCGGCGGCTCGAAATATCCGAACCTGAAGCAGGAATTCTCAAAAGTGCCGTTCACCCGCGGCATCGTCGGCATGGCGCGTCGCGGCGACAGCGTCGACACCGCGAACTCGCAGTTCTTCATTATGTTCGCGGAAGGCTCGAGCCTGAACGGCCAGTACACCGTGATCGGCGAGGTCGTGTCCGGGATGGATGTGGTCGACAAGCTGAAAAAAGCGCCGCCGGGATCGTCGGGCGGCCAGGTCACCGACCCCGACAAGATGGTGAAGGTGCAAGTCGCATCCGACATCAAGTGAGCGATGGTGACGCCGCGCAGCACGCCACTGCTCGGGTTTTTCGCATCATTGCTGTTGTTTGCGTTGACGGGACCGGCGCTCGCTCAAACGCAGCAGCTCGACACCATCAAGGACGTCTTCATGCGGCTTCACGCCTGCTGGAAGCCGCCGCCACTGTCGCAGGCCAACCCGATCGACATCACCGTGATCGTCAGCTTCAACCGCGAGGGCGCCATCCTCGGCCATCCCCGGATCACCTATGAGTCGGAACAGGCCAGCGACAACGACCGGCTCAAGTACCGGATCGCCGTGATGGAGACATTGCAACGTTGCACGCCGTTGCCATTTACCGAAGGACTGGGCGGTGCGGTTGCCGGCCGGCCTTTCGCGGTCCCTTTCAGAACCCGTAAACGTCCACCCAAACCCGAAGAGAAGCGAG
>Ga0310811_10002434_pt1 | contig 23301 bp, 16 predicted proteins | sample YCmetagenome_FD_207642 | JGI IMG/M metagenome (GOLD analysis project Ga0310811, IMG submission 207642) | Soil microbial communities from experimental microcosm in Duke University, North Carolina, United States - YC | ecosystem: Engineered > Artificial ecosystem > Soil microcosm > Unclassified ... | reverse complement strand
TCTCCAGCGCGCGCTCCCTCTACTGGGAACGCGCGCGCGACGAATTCTGCGCACGTGTTTACGGATTCGGCGAAGTGTTGACGTTAATATCCGTCTTCTTCTCTTCTTTCGTCGTGGTGCTACTGCTTCCCGGTGGGTTTACGACGGTGGTGTTACTTTCTTTCTTGTCGGGCGGAGTGACAGTCGTCGTCTTTTGCTCGCAGGCCGCGAACAACCCCAACATAGCGAACAGGTAAATCGTTTTTTTCATATCACCTGAATCGTATTCAACTGTGATTCGGTTGCCTCGGCGTCGAGCGTTAAAGCGTCGAAGGCACAAAACACGTGTTCTGTGATCTCGCACATTTGCCGGCCGCTGCGCAATCTAGTTGGATGTCCGATTAGCGCCCCGGCCCGGGAGCAGTAGATCCGCCGGGAATCGGGGAGGGCATTTCACTCGCGGAGCCTTGTGTCTTGGTTGCGTTTCTGCGCGGCGTCGTGTTGACCGCTCCTGTGGTGCCCGTCGTTGCCGTCGTGCCCGTTGACCCAGTTTGTTGGCAAGACGCGAGAAACGCCATGCCGATGAGGATCGCGATTAGAGAGAGTAGTTGTTTCTTCATAAGGCGTACTTCGCGCGGAGCATGGTCTCTGGTTGTCTTAAATCTAATGAACTGTTGGACATGGTGGCGATAGCGTGGCGAAGTAAGTGCGGATTGCCGGCCTGTGTGAGCGACTAAAAAGCTTTGCTTATGCGGTTGCTTTACTAATTACTTTTCGAAAACAGAGTGCATCAGTTCTTGTGGTTGAAGTTAAATCGCGTCGATGGTTCTAGCTCGATAACCTCGGTTAATAGCTGATATGAGATTTTGGCCCAACGAGGGGAATCGTGTTTTGGTCGTCGGTATTTTCCAAAGTGCGGGAGCTGCTCGCGCCGTGCTGCAAAATCTCCATCACGCCCGGTTTCGTCGTGCCGCAGTAATCTACGCTTCAGCGAAAGGTCGGCAGCGCGTCCAGGAACTTGGGATTTCAGCGATTGGCGGGTCGATTGCCGCTCTACTTGTTAGCGCGGTTCTTGGCGCATTTATCTTTTGGGCTCGCGGAACGGTGTGGGTCAACGGGCCCGCTGGGATAGCTCTGCCGCTTGCCGCATTCGCATTCGGAGGTGCAATCACCGGTTGGATTCTCGTCCAATTGCTTAGCGAGCATGTCGATTCGGCCAGCTTCGCCAGATTTACCAACACTATCCTGCCGAATGAAACTGTCGTCTTAGCTGAAGTGAAACCGAGCGAAGCCTCCGGAGCGCTGGCGATTTTACGAGGGATGGAAGCCGAAGCGCCTGCGACGTTCGGTTTTTATCCGCCGCCGCCTTTTTCTACGCAACCGAGCGCATCAAGACTGCCCAGTGATGAAGCGGCTTCGAGTCAGCGTCTTGTGGAAAAGGCAGCAAGCCTTGCAAGCGCTGTGGCGGTCAGCCGCGCAGCGAAAGCGCGGGGGCCAGCCTTCATGCAGCGGTTACTCGAAATCGAAAACGCGCTGGAATGGGCGAACATGAGTCTCACAATGTCGGCTGAGGCGCAACACGCCTTCACGCTTTCGGCAGAGTGGCTGCTAGACAACGCTTATTTGATTCGCGAGCAGGTAAGAGACCTGCGCAAGAGCCTTCCGCAAAAATCATATGGAAGGTTGCCTCTGATTGCGAGCGGCCCCGGTGCAGGGTTGCCACGGGTCTATCAGGTTGCGGCTGCGATGGTCGCTGAGACTGACGGAGCCTTGGATCCTGAGATCATCCGCAGATTTTTAGGCGCATTTCAAACGACTACGCCATTAGATATCGGAGAACTCTGGGCTCTTCCGCTGATGTTGCGATTGCAATTGCTCGAATCGCTTCGCACGCACGCCATCCAAGTCGACCAACAGCAACGGGAAAGCGAGGAGGCGGATTTCTGGGCGAACCGTCTCATTATTGCAATCCGGCACAGTTCACCGCGATTTCTCAAAATAATGGAAGAACTTGTGGAACGGAATCCGGCGCCGACGCCGCATTTTGCGAGTGAACTCATGGCGCATCTCTACGACGACGAGGGAGCGCTCCCTATAGTGAGCGGCTGGCTTGAACGCTCTCTCCGTTCGCCGCTGCTCGAAGTAATGCAGCAGGAACAGCGGTACCAGGCGGTACAGCAAACCGCCCTTACGAATGCAATTAATAGTTGTCGCCGGCTTGCGCAAATCCAGTGGCGGGAACTCTTCCAATCCCTCAGCTGGGCGGAAAGTGAGTTATCCGCGGATCCCGCGGGCGTTTACGCTCGCCAGGATTTTGAGACGCGCGATCGATGCCGCGGGGCGGTGGAGCAAATCGCCCGCTGGTCACAATGTTCCGAACAAAAAATAATCGATCAAGCCTTCGCGCTGGCGAAAGCCGCGGAGGACGAAGTTGCGCGCCAGGTCGGCTACTACCTCATTGACGTGGGCCGGCCGATTCTCGAGCAATCCACGGGTGCGAGAGTACCGCTGCGAGAAAGATCACGCCGATGGCTTCATGCGCATGCGTCGGGGGCTTACTTTGGAAGCCTTTTGCTGCTGACGCTTATCTTCGTGGCGGTTCCTCTGCTTTTCGTCCCGGGGTTGGTTTCTTCGGTGACGCTGGTCCTCGTTGTACTTTTTCTCCTCCTGCCCGCGAGCGAGCTAGCCGTGCTGATTGTGAATTACTTTGTCACCTCGCTGCTCCCGCCGGAGGTCTTGCCGAAAATGTCCTTCGAAAAAGAAGGAGTTCCTGATGATTGCCGCACACTCGTCGTGGTGCCGATGCTGCTGACCAGTCCGAGCGCAATCCAAACGCAACTTAACCGGCTTGAAATTCATTACCTTGGAAACACGGATGCGAATCTACGCTTTGCGCTCCTGACAGATTTTTCTGACGCCACGCGGCAGAGCATGCCTGAAGACGCAGAATATATCGACATCGTTGCACGCGGTGTTGAGGAATTGAATCGCCGACACGGAGAGGGCCATTTTTTTCTTTTTCATCGCGGGCGCGTGTGGAGCGACAGCGAGCAACGCTGGAGCGGGTGGGAGCGCAAGCGTGGCAAGCTTGAACAGCTCAATCAATTTCTTACCAACGACTCCACGCAAGCCGTGGAAGGATTTCTCCATGTTGGCGATCGCGCGCAGCTCACAGGCATTCGCTTCGTGATTACTCTCGATGCCGACACACAACTATTGCGCGACACGGCCCGGAGAATGATCGAAACGATCGCGCACCCGCTAAATCAGGCGCGGCTTTCGGCAGATGGTCGCCATGTAATTCGTGGGTACACGATCATTCAACCAACCGTTAGTGCGTCACTTCCCAGCGCAACGGCCACATGGTTCTCACGCATCTTTGCTGATCCGCGCGGGATCGATCCTTACACGCACGCCGTGTCGGATGTTTACCAGGATTTATTCGGAGAAGGCAGCTACCACGGCAAGGGCATTTATGAGTTGCAGACATTTCACCGGCTCTTATCGGGACGATTTCCAACGGCCCACCTGTTGAGCCATGATTTGCTGGAAGGATGTCATGTCCGCGTGGGGCTGGCGACCGACATCGAGCTGCTGGATGTGTTCCCGAGTAGTTACATCGCATGGTGGAGTCGCCAGCACCGCTGGATTCGCGGCGACTGGCAAATCATTGATTGGCTCAAGCGTTGCGTGCCGGCGGGCGGCGGCAGGATGGAACCCAATCCGCTTTCCGTCTTCAATCGCTGGAAGATCTTCGACAACCTGCGGCGCAGTCTGGTTCCACCAGCAATCATAGCTCTCCTTTTAATCGGCTGGTTTTGCACACCTACTCCGATTCTGTGGAGCGCAATCATCGGGGGCCTGCTGTTGTGGCCAGTCCTGAATGCTTTACTAGCTGTACTGTTCCATCCGCCACCTCCCGGAACGAGATTTTGGCGCGAACCGCGCGACCGACTCCTGCGCGTCCTGCTCACAGTTATTTTTCTGACGGATAATGCCGCGATGGCGCTGGATGCGGTTGTTCGCGTCATCTACCGGCGAACGGCGTCGCATCGGCGGCTGCTGGAATGGGAAACTGCAGCAGATGCTCACCGGCGCGCGAAAAGTCGCCAACTGCAATTCATTCTCAACAGGCTTTGGATTCCCGCTGCCTGCGTGCTCGTTCTCGTCGAAGCGACCTTGCGCGGCACGGAGACGATTTTAGCTGCGGCCCCTTTCCTCGCCTTCGGGGCTCTGTTTCCAGTGGCGATAATCATGATCAACCGGCCGGCTAAGAGTTGGCGTGGCGGAACGCTAAATTCTGAGGATCGCCAATTTCTCCGCGCGGTCGCGCGACGAACGTGGAGATATTTCGATGAGTTTGTTGGACCCCAGACCTCCTGGTTGCCGCCGGATAATGTTCAGGAAACGCCGACGCGTGAGATTTTCATGCGCACTTCACCCACCAACATTGGCCTGTCGATGCTCGCCACGGTATCGGCGAATGATTTTGGTTACATCACGATCGATGATTTCATCGAGCGCAATCTCCGCACCTTTGAAACTCTCGGTCGGCTCGAGCGTTTCGAAGGCCATCTTTTTAATTGGTATGATCTGAGCAGTCTAGAGCCTTTGCGTCCACGCTATGTCTCCGCCGTAGACAGCGGTAATTTGCTTGCCAGCCTCTGGACGTTCAAGGCTAGCTGCGAAGAGTTGGCCGCGCGTCCCCTTCTGGATGAATCCGCATTGCGAGGATTAGCGGATGCTTTGAGCGTGCTTCGTCAAATCGCACCCAACCAGAAAGAAGGGGAACGCCCTTTGGCGGTTCTTCGCTTGGACCGCCTTACCAGAAGCAAGCCGACGAATTTGGAAGAAATCATTCAACGAATAAGGGCAGCGCAAGAACTCGCGCAGGAGCTTTTGCTCCATTACCGCGGCCAGGGAACGGATCCCCGGAGGTATTGGGCAGAACAGATTTCGAAGCAGGTCGCGGCGTGGAATGGCGTCATCGATAAATATCTGCGGCCGGTGGAAATTCTCATGGAGCCGCCGGCGCAATTGATGTCGTTAGGCGAAGCGACGCATGAATCGCGCAGGGAGGCGCTCGCGGCCACCTTTTCGTTGCGCAACATTGCCATCGAGAGCATCGCGGGGTTGGTACCGCTGCTTCCTTTTTATCAGAGACGGGAGGATCAGGAAATATCTCGCGACGTGCGCGAGTGGCTCGATCTTCTCGTTGCGGAGGTCGACCGTTCGCGCCGGAATGCGTCGGAGCAGCTCGCGCAATTGGACGAATTAATCGCCGAGAGCCGAGAACTGGAAGAAGGGGTGGGGCTTCGATTTCTCTACGATGAGGAACGACGGATATTTGCCATTGGGTATCAGGTCGCCGAGCGCCGCCTCGACACCTCGTTTTATGATCTTCTCGCAAGCGAAGCGCGCCTAACCAGTTTTCTGGCTATCGCGCGCGGAGAAGTACCGGTAGAACACTGGTGGGCTTTGAGCCGCCCGTTTGGGTCTGCGTATCGGCGACTGCCTCTTCTGTCCTGGAGCGGCACGATGTTCGAATATTTAATGCCGCTGTTGTTCACTCACACCCATGAGAATTCCCTGCTTGATCGCGCGTGCTACGACGCCGTTCATTGTCAGATTGGCTATGGAAGGCAAAACCGAATCCCGTGGGGCATTTCGGAATCGGCCTTTAGCGCGATTGATCGACACAACGTTTATCAATATCGGGCCTTTGGGGTTCCGGCGCTCGCATTGAAACGTGGACAGGACGAAGACTTGGTTGTTGCGCCATATGCCGCTGCGCTCGCACTTGGCGTCGAACCGGCCGCTGCGATGAAAAATTTGCGACGGCTGGCTGTCATTGAGGACTCAGGATTGCTCGGTGAATACGGGTACTACGAAGCGATCGATTACTCCCGACGCACGGAGCTCGACGGCGCGGCAGGAATCATCATCCGCTGTTACATGGTTCATCATCAGGGAATGTCGCTGCTGGCTTATGGCAATGCGTTACATGATAATGGGATGCGCAGGCGGTTTCATTCCGATCCGCGGGTTCGCGCCACCGAGCCGCTGTTACACGAACACATTCCGGAACAAATTTTGCCCACGACCGGTGAGGGACATGAAGAACGCCCCGTACGGCAGACAATAGCCCCGGTTGCAGCCGGCGCGCTCGAGCAAACACCGGAAATTGCCTCGCCGCGCATTCATCTCCTGTCCAACGGGACCTGCTCCGTCACGGTGACTAACTCCGGCGGCGGATATATGCGCTGGCTGGACCTGGACGTGACGCGCTGGCGCTCCGATCCAACGTGCGATGTGTCTGGGCAGTTTTGTTACATCAGGGATTTGGAAAGTGGAACGACTTGGAGCAACACACATCAACCGGTGAGATCTCCCGAGCGCGGTTACAGCTGGAGTTTCACGCCGGATAAAGCGCAGTTTCATCGGCGGAGTGGGCCGTGCGAGACGATCACAGACATTGTCGTCTCCGCTGAAGACAACGCGGAAGTCCGACGAGTGACTTTGGTGAACACGTCGCGCAAACGGTGTCGACTGGAGTTGACCAGTTACATCGAGCTCGCTCTTGCGCCGCATCGAACGGATCGCGCGCATCCCGCCTTCAACAAGCTGTTCATCGAAACTGAGTGGCTGCCGAACTGCGACGCGCTCGTCGGCTGGCGCCGGCTTCGTGGTCCCGACGATCGTCCGGTCTGGGTCGCGCATCTCATGGTTCCGGAAAGCGCCGTCGAGGGGGCGGAATTCGAAACCGATCGAGCCAAGTTTCTTGGCCGGGGTCGTACGCCGGAAAATCCGGAAGCACTCACGCGAGGTCTAACGAACACTGTCGGTGCGGTGCTCGATCCGATATTCAGTCTGCGACGTCGCGTGACAATTTTGCCTAACCAGCGGTTTCAGTTCGCCCTCGTCACCGTTGTGGCAGATTCGCGCGAAGCAGTTGTTACGCTGGCGGCGCGCTATTCTGAGTTTCACACTTGTATGAGAGCCTTTGAAACCGCATGGACCCATTCCCAGCTGGAGATGCGCCGCCTGCACATTCGCAGGGCCGATGTGCAAACATTTCAACAACTGGCCGGCCTGATCATCCTTCCACAAGCGCAACTTCGACCGGCGCCGGGACGTCTCGGCCGGGCAGAAGGTCAGCGAGCGCTTTGGCGACAAGGCATTTCGGGAGATCTGCCGATTGTGATCGTCATGATTGGTCATGTTCGCGACATGGATCTTGTGCGAGAGATATTGACTGCACATACCTTTTGGCATCTCCGCGGTCTCAAAGTCGATCTTGTCCTGGTCAGCGAGGAAGTCGGGAGTTACGAGGAGCCATTGACCGAACATTTGCGCCGGCTCACCGAAGCGCAGGCGCACTTCACCGGTGTGGATCAACCGGGCGGCGTGTATCTCCGCTCGGCAACAAAAATTTCGAAAGAAGAGCTGCTCGCACTGCAAGCCGCTGCACGAATCGTATTGGTCGCAGCGCGGGGGACATTGCGCCAGCAACTTGCCGCGAGCGCTCCAGCGGCAGCGAAGCCGCATCAACTATTGCCCGCGCGCCAGTTCAACGAAGAGCCCTCTGCGCCCTTGGCTTTTATGGAGTTGAAATACTTTAATGGTGTCGGCGGCTTTACTGAGGACGGGAAGGAATTTGTCATTTATCTCGGACCGAACCGACATACGCCGCTTCCGTGGATCAATGTGATGGCGAACGCAAACTTCGGGGCGTTGATTTCTGAATCTGGCGCGGAATTTGTCTGGGGCCGCAATAGTCAAAACGATCGCATCACGCCGTGGTTTAACGATCCGATCTGCGATCCGCCGGGAACCGCTATCTACATCCGTGATGATGAGCTGAACGTCTTTTGGTCGCCAACAGCCAAACCAGTTCGAGAAAAAGACGCATATCGTGCACGACATGGTCAGGGTTACACAACATTTGAGCACAACAGCCATGCGATCGAACAACGGTTGCTCACGTTCGTGCCGGTCGACGAGGCCGGGGGAAAACCCGTACGCTTGCAGCGCCTGCGCTTGCGCAACAGTTCATCTCGGCGGCGAAAGCTGACTGTCACCGCTTACGCCACTCTCGTTCTCGGATCGGATCCAGAGGAAACCGGTATGCACGTTGTTACGAAATGGGATCTTCAGAGCCAGAGCGTGTTCGCGCGTAATTCTTACAATCCCGAATTTTGCGATTGCATCACTTTTGCCAGTTCGGCTCCGACGCCTGCTTCGTTCACCGCGGATCGTGCGGGGTTCATTGGGCGTAACCGGTCGCTGAGTGATCCGGCAGCGATGCAGTACGAACGATTGTCCGGGGATGTCAGCGCGGGCGTTGACCCTTGTGCCGCCGTGCAGGTGATAGTGGAGATTGAACCAGGGCACACCGCTGAAATGACTTTTGTCCTCGGCCAGGCGGATGACGAAGAAAAAGCGCGTGGATTCGTTAGGCATTTTCGCGATCCCGCTAATGTCGAAGCCGCTTTCCAGAAGACCCGCCAATGGTGGGACCGACTCCTTAGCACCATCGAAGTGGAAACACCTGAGCTTTCCACGAATTTTTTGCTCAACCGTTGGTTGGTTTATCAGACTCTCAGCTGCCGAATCTGGGGCCGTTCGGCTCTTTACCAATCGAGCGGTGCCTACGGATTCCGTGACCAGTTGCAGGATGTGATGGCCTTGGTGCATTCCGCGCCGGAGTTGGCGCGCGATCACATTTTGCGCGCCGCAGCGCGACAATTCCTGGAAGGCGATGTCCAACATTGGTGGCACCCAGAATCTGGCGCAGGCGTTCGGACGCGGATGAGTGACGATCTTCTCTGGCTTCCCTTCGTCACCGCACATTACATTCGTACTACTGGTGACGCCGCAATCCTCGATCAGATGGTTCCCTTCCTCGACGCCAAACCACTGGAGGAACAACAGACTGAGAGCTTTTCCATTCCGACTGCTTCCGCCACTGAAGGTTCTCTGCTCGAACATTGCCAGCGGGCGATAGCGCGCTCCGATACAGCCGGTCCTCATGGGCTGCCTTTGATCGGAAGTGGCGATTGGAATGATGGCTTTAATCGCGTTGGATTGGCCGGCAAAGGCGAAAGCATCTGGCTCGCCTGGTTTGAAATTTGCGTATTACAAGGTTTCGCTGAGCTGCTCATCCTCCGCGGCTTGGACGATGAAGCCCGTAAATGCAACGCGCGCGCGGCGCAGTTGGCTAAAGCAGTTGATGCACATGGATGGGACGGGGAGTGGTATCGTCGCGCATACCTCGACGATGGCACACCCCTGGGCTCCAGCGAAAATAGCGAGGCCCGCATCGATTCATTGCCGCAAAGCTGGGCCGCCATTTCCGGTGCTGGCGTGGCCGATCGTGTTGATGTAGCGCTGCGATCCCTCGAGAAAAATCTTGTGCGTGACGCCGACAATTTGATTTTACTCTTTACTCCGCCTTTCGACAAAACCACTGCCGATGTTGGCTATATCAAGGGTTATCCACCCGGCGTTCGGGAAAATGGCGGCCAATACACGCATGCCGCAACGTGGGTGGCCATGGCTTTCGCGCGCCAAGGCGATGGCGACAAAGCCGTCCAACTCCTGCGAATGCTCAATCCTGTGGAGCACGCCCGGGACGAGAAAGACTGCGAACGCTACAAGGTCGAGCCATACGTGGTGCCGGGTGACGTTTACTCGCTAGTGGGCAATGTCGGGCGCGGTGGTTGGACTTGGTATACCGGCGCGGCAGCATGGACTTATCGCGTCTGGCTGGAAGAAGTTCTGGGGTTTCAACGCTGCGGCGATACACTCACCATTAATCCCGTTATACCGAAAGCCTGGCCCGGTTTTCATCTGCGTTACCGTTTCAAAAACACCAACTATCACATTAGCGTCGAGAATCCTGAGCACTGTTCCAGCGGTGTCGTCGTGACGACAGTGGATGGAGTTTCAGCAGCGGACGATGTTGTGAACTTGAGCGACGATGGCGTCCAACACGAGGTGCGTGTTGTTCTGGGGAACAAACCGCGGGCGTGAGTCACTGGTCGGCGCCGAATTTAGGCGTTTCGACGCAATTTTCCGGTGATGGCCAAACAGACGATCAATCGCCGGAGCGAATTCAGCTATTAATAGAATCACATCTGCTCAATCTCAGATCGAAGCTGATCTCTTGATTTGCCTAACCTCTTTTGAAGACGACCGAGAAGCTCGTCCTCCTTGCCCTCGGCAAAGGCCAAATCATCGTCAGTGAGTTGACCATATTTCTGCTTTAGTTTGCCTTTCATTTCGTTCCAGTTCCCTTTGATTTGTAGCTTCATAACACACACATTTCGTGTTTCAGACATCCATTGGTCTTCACGTTTTACGAGCTCAGAGCCGCTGCACGAAAAAAAACGCGCCTTGCTGTTCGCATCTGGCAGAACAGGAAGGCGCGTCGGAGACGAACGAGATTAAATTAATCTTCGTCGACGATTACGCGATCAACCATCATGTTGTCGCCTGTTCCGACATAATGGACATGGACTGGTACCCCGACTCGAACCTTGGTTTTTACCACGTCCGGATCCAACACCTTGCCGCTTTTGGTCACATAGGTTACCGACTTGCCGAAGCGATAAGTGCGCGGTCCGCTGCTCTCTTTCAGAATGATCTGACTGCCAGGAGTATACTCCGTGATCGTCCCGCTACCCTCGGTCGTGGTTGTCGTAGTGGTAGTCTCTGAAACCTGGCCCCACGCGAACGGCGCTACAAACGCCAAAGCAATGCTTAATACTGTCTTTTTCATGTTTTCCCCTTCGTTAGTTGAATTGCGGTAGTCATCTTCGCCCCTCAGTTTCGTCTAATGAGGATTGAAAGGACTGCTACACCCGATTCGGATGCGCGCTGTGCTACGGATGTTTGCGTAAGGCCTTTTCTGTTGAAGCATTCTTTCGCACAATGGACCGTCTTGGCCTGACCAAATGAATGTCTGGATCGGCACGTCTGGATTTCAGTACTCGGAGTGGAAAGGAAATTTTTATCCCGAAGATTTGCCCACGACGAAGATGTTGCCGTTTTATGCCGAACGATTTTCAACCACTGAGATCAATTACACATTTCATCGCATCCCCGCGGCGAAAACGATCGACAACTGGAGAGCACAAACCCCGGAGAAATTCCGGTTTGCGCTCAAGGCGCCACAGAAAATGACGCACTGGTCGAAGCTCCGTGATTGCGGGGATACACTGGAGTATTTCTGCAAAGTCGTGACCGGTTTGAATGAACGCCTTGGCCCGGTGCTGTTTCAGTTGCCGCCAACCTTCAAGAAAGATGCGGCCGTCCTAAGCTCATTCATTCGCGAGTTTCCAGACATGCGCGCGGCCTTCGAGTTCCGCAACGAATCTTGGTTCGATGAAGAGATTTTCGATCTGCTTAAATCGCGTAACATCGCCCTTTGTATCGCCGACACCGACACGATTGCTACCCCGAAGAAAATCACTGCCGACTACGGCTATCTACGGCTTCGGCGTGAAGATTACACCGACGAAGACGTGAAACACTGGTCGGATTTGGTGCGCGAGCAAGACGCAAACTGGAAAGAGGCGTTCGTCTACTTTAAACACGAGGAGAGCGGCATCGGGCCGAGGCTCGCAAAGCAGATGATAGAAATGCTCGGTTGATTCTGCCAAGCCTAGCGCCCGATCAGAATGAAAATCCCTGCCAGTAGCGCCAGAACGCCAGTGACGATGCCGATGCCAAGTCCGGTGAGAGTGACGACTCCCACAGCGATGAGATAGATTGCGAGCAGGAGCATGCCGATGTTTTTGGTGATCATGTCGCTAGTATGAGCGATTGCACCTTACGTTGACAATCGCGAATAGACTATGCCAGGTCGGCAGATCATCACCAAGTTGAGAGTCGCAAACGAGCTGCTATTTCGCCGCGCTACGAATCACGACGGCCGAAATATCTTTTAAGTTAACGAAGCCGTCGAAGAATTCTGCCCCGGTAAGATGGGAAAGTAGTACGACATTATCATTAACCTGTTCGACTTTACCGCCGATCTTTTCTCCAGAGCTCAAGCGTAGCTCAACGGTTTTGCCCGTGTTGCCCTGGAGAACACTGGGGATCGTCCCGTTCGGTGGGAGCGCGGCTTTATCTTGGGCACGCAAACTGGAACAGGTCACCGCCGCAATAATAATTCCGATCAGGAGCGAGGAGCGTTTCATAATCACCGTTGTCGATAATTCACTGCCAATTGACCAGAAAATAATCGCGGAATTACTAGGCCCCGCAAATTGAGAGCGGCGTGATTTTACATTGGCAGGCGCAGCGCGTGCCCTACAATTCCGCATGAGTTCGGTCGCCGAAAATCTCGAGCGCGTTCGTGAGCAAATCGTACGCGCCGCGGCGAACTCGGGCCGATCGGCTGATGAGGTTGAGCTGGTCGCAATCAGCAAGACGCATCCGGCTGACAAAGTTCGCGAAGCGATTGAAGCCGGGCAAACTTTGTTCGGCGAAAGCCGCGTGCAGGAAGCGCGCGTCAAAATTCCGGAGCTATCATCGAACCTCCGGTGGCATTTCGTCGGACACCTCCAGAAAAATAAAGTGCGCCAGGCCCTGCCGCTTTTCGAAACAATCCATAGCGTCGATTCTCTGGCGCTGGCGCAAGACGTTAATCGAATTGCGGAAGAAGAAGGAATGTATCCGCGGGTTTTACTTGAAGTGAATGTGGCCGGTGAGGGGAGCAAATTCGGATTTGCGCCTGACAAGTTGCGTGAGCAAATGGAAGCGCTGCTGGAGCTGGTGCGCTTGTCAATCGAAGGCCTGATGTGTATTCCACCGCTGGCTGTGGAGTCGGAAGACTCGCGGAAGTTTTTCGTTCAAGTTCGGGAATTACGCGATTCGCTCGAGAAGCAATTTAACGTGAAACTGCCGCAGCTTTCGATGGGAATGACGCAAGATTTTCCAATTGCAATAGACGAGGGCGCAACGCTTGTGCGCGTTGGCACAGCGATTTTTGGTGAGCGCTCAAAGAAGCAGAGAGCCACAGATGAACAGGGATTTTCACCGATTACAGAAGTCTGAAATCAATCCTGTTCTTTCCGCGTTTCATCCGTGTGCATCCGTGGCTAAAGAAGGGATCGAGGGCTGACATGCGGCTTGAGCCGACGAACATCCAACAAATCGGAGACGAACTCGCTATTGCCTGGAATGACCGCACCGAATCGTTTCTGAAACTTGAACTCCTGCGGCGCGCGTGTCCCTGCGCGAGTTGCGGCGGCGAACCGGATGTGCTCGGGCACATTGTGCGTCCGCATGTGAGCCACACCGATAAGAGTTTTGAGCTTGTCGGAGTTGATCTCGTGGGCGGTTATGCTCTGCAGCCGCGCTGGGCCGACGGACACAGCACCGGGATTTACAGCTTTACTTATCTCCGCCGTCTAGCGCAGCATTCCCATTGAACTCAAGGAACAAATCGTACTTTGCGCTGTGAGCCGGATACTGAAACTCGCGATCGTCCTCGTCTGCTTCTCATTGTGTGCAGCGAGCACCTTCGTTGTGTCTACGCCGCGACACGAAGGATCGCAGCAGAAAACAAATTTAACGCCCGTGAGGAATCGCGAGCTCATCCAACGCAACTGGATTCAGGTCTAAGGCTGCTGCAGCTTCGGAATCGTCACGTTCAACAAACTCGTGCCCGGCACGAGTGGTTTCAATTGCCGATCCTCTAAATGCGCTGGAACAAGAAAAACTTCTCCCGGAGCGAAGCTCGCGTTCCCACAGCCGACGTTTCCAGTGAGGCAACAAACGATCGTGAATTGCCAGAGCGGGGCTGCTTCGCGGGGTTTATCAAGATTCCATTTTCGGACCTCGAACGCGGGATCGCTGATTAACAAGTCGTCTTCCGATTGAATCAACTGCGGCTTCACGTCTTCGAAATTGATGCACTGAACCGCCTGCTCAACGTGCAAAGCCCGCTTCGTGCCAGTTGCCGGATCGGTTCGATTCCAATCGAACACGCGGTAAGTCGTGTCGCTATTCTGTTGGATTTCGATTAGCAGATTGCCAGCGCCTATGGCATGAACACGGCCCGCGGGCAGGAAAACAGAATCGCCTGCTTGAATCGAAATTCTGTGAACGTGATCGATCACCGTGCCCTCGTGAAGTTTCTGCTCGAAGCTGTCGCGCGTGATCGCCTCGCGGAATCCCAGGAAAAGCTCGGCGTGTGGATCTGCGGCCACCACGTACCAAAACTCCGTCTTCGGTTCGCCTCTCAGTCTGGTGGCAACATTGTCAGGTGGATGCACCTGTAGCGATAGCTTCTCCTGCGCATCGAGAATTTTTATGAGCAACGGAAAGCGTGGAGTGTCGGGAACATCCGCAAAGATTTCGTCTCGCTGTTGAGCCCATAATTCGTGCAAAGTTCTTCCGCCGAATGGGCCGCCGACCACCACGCTCTGCACTTCGCAACGATCGACAATTTCCCACGATTCGCCGATGCGCTTCTGCGGCGGGAGCTTTTTGTGAAATTCGGATTCGAGGCGCCGGCCGCCCCATATTCGCTCAAACAAAATCGGTTGGAAGCTGAGGGGAGCACTGACTTCGTTCCGTGGCATTTCGCGTTAACCGTCCAACGTCCAATCCGCCTTCGCAAACGCTACGGCCTCGCAGGCGTGAAATGCTCAATTCAGAACTGCGAGAGACTCTATTACTGCAATTGGACGTGCGGTGTTCGTTGTCGGATGTTCGGCGTTTCCGTGCTGACCACCGATTTCAGACGCCTGACCTCTGGATGAAATCTTTCCTCAAACATTGGCTGCCATTGCTGATTTGGCTCGGCGTGATCTTCGCCGGGTCGACCACTTCCATGTCTACGGAGCACACTTCGCGATACATCGTTCCGTTGTTACTCTGGTTCAAACCGGGGATGTCCCCGAACACTTCGTGGATAATTGTCGTCGTCACTCGTAAGTGCGCGCACGTTAGCGAATACGCGGTTCTGAGTATTCTGTTATGGCGAGCTCTTTGGAGCCTTCCGGCTCTCCGCAAACAAACGCCAATTGTCTTTGGCGCAGTTTTACTTGGTTGCGCACTGTTTGCCGCAAGCGACGAATTTCACCAAATGTTCGTTAAGTCGAGAACGCCGTCAGTTCACGACGTGCTTCTGGACATTGCAGGAGCACTCTTCGGATTGTTGATTGCCACGAGCTTCACACGCCGTGATCGGGAAAGATTTCGAGTCGCCAGGCACAGCGAGGTTGTTGATGCGCAATCGTGAGGCTGGCATGACAGGCCACGCGCATAAGTCTTTTCACCGACAACGGCGCATCTGGTCAGTGATCCCGAAAATTCGATTAATGATGGCTGCCATTGTGGCGTTGTTAGCCATCTGTTGGGGAACAATGGTGACGGCGCGAGCCGCTCCCCAACAAAATGAAACGAGCAGCAATTCACCGGGACTTTCGCATGTGCCTACTATCACGGCGAATCCCGAGCGCGTCATGCTTACCAACGGACGTGGCAGCACGCACATCGAGTGGGATACGGGAACCGGATCGATGGGTTTCGTTTTTCTCACTGAGGACGGTGGAAAACCGCTTCCTTTTGCAAGCGGTTCGCTAGGTACTCAGCTCGCTCCGTGGATCGGAGATCATCGTTACGTGTTCGAACTCTATGGTGACGATCAGCGACAGACATTGCTCGCCAAAGTAGCTGTCCTCGGGTCTGCCCAGAACACATCATCCCGGCAGACGGTCTCGTGGCAACTTGTTGGCCGCTGGGCGCTAATTATCGGATTGGCAGCGCTCTCGTACTTTGCGGTTTATCTCAGTTCGGCTGGACCGGTGCGAACGGTATTTCCAACGGAGCCTAAAACGTCGCCTCGGCAGCTCCACGTTTCCCGAAACCTTTTGCTTGGAATGGTCGCCTTTGTTTGCGTGGACGCTGCCGTCTTTCACAGCGGAGTGTACGTCTCAATTCTGGCTCCAAATTCATACGCGGGACGGATCTGGAGAATCACGCGAGCGGAAAAACAACGCGCTTCATCAGGTCTCAAGGAGGTACTGGTTCTCGGTGACTCGCGCATAGCCGAGGGATTTTCCGCTACACTGGCGAATGAGCTTGGTTCGCCGGATGGGCTCAGGTTTATTAGTCTGGCTGAACCCGCCGCATCCGCTAACACATGGTATTACATGGTTCGGGAAGTAGATCCCACCGGACGCCGCTACGCGGCGATCGTTATTCCTTACGGCATCGGCTATGAACCAAGCAGCGCCGACGGCCTCCGAATTTCCATGACAGCTCCGCTGCTGCGATATTCAGACTGCTTCAATTTTGCCTCTGGTTTTCAACGATGGTCTGGTGGGGCCAGAGCATTTGTTGCGTGCATACTGCGCGGCTCAGCGTACCAGGACGATGTTGCCGATCTTCTTGCGCATCCAGTCGCTCGAATGATAAGCATTCGAGAGACTGGCAAAGTTCACGCCAGACGGGAGTACAAAGGGCGGGACTACGATCTTGTGGGAACATCCTACGATGCAGCGACAGGACAGGTGACGTTCGCGCCAAAATTAACAGAAGCTCAAAGGCTAGCTTTCCGAAAGAGTCTAATTAAACCATCCCAATCGGACACAGAGTACTCCCTCAAACTACAACGCGATTGGATCCCTCGAATCATGGATCGTTATTCCCAAAGTCCCACTGCTATCGTCCTCACGCCTCTCCCTCGCGGTCCATACTTGGCGCTGGGTGGATTTTCAGGTGGACATGAATCCGTCCTTCCAAGCTCTGTCATTCACAGGACGAATTTTGCGCTCCCAGAACACACGTTCGATTTTCTGGAACAACCAGAAAACTACTTTGACGCATTTCACCTTAACGCGAAAGGGCGGCAGAAATTCACGGAAATGCTTGTGTCGGAGGTGGTGGGGCGCGTTCGATCAGCTGATTCGAAGCCACAAGATAATTCCGAGCGCCAATTCGCTGTGAACCGAGGGCGCGCATCTGATCAGGCGAACTAAGTTGCCGACCTAACGAGTCTTACATGTTATTTAACAGCTTCCAGTATTGGATCTTTTTTCTCATCGTGGCCGCGCTGTTCTACAGCGTGCCGTTCCGCTTCGGAAAGATCCTGCTGCTGCTGGCAAGCTATGTCTTCTACATGTGGTGGGATCCACGATTTATCGTGCTGATCCTGACTTCAACAGCGGTCGATTACTACCTTGGCATCCTTTTGGAGACTGCAACAGGCCGCTGCAAGAAACTTCTGCTTGTAGTTAGTCTCGTCGTTAACCTGGGGATACTCGGGTTCTTTAAGTATTACGATTTCTTTGCCGGCTCACTAGCTGCATTGCTTCGACTTGCTCCGTCGTCGGTGGTGTTGCAAATCGTGCTTCCTGTCGGCGTCAGCTTCTACACCTTCGCCAGTCTCTCCTACACCTTCGACGTCTATTGGGGAAAAATGAAGGCGGTCCGAAATCCGATCGATTACGCGCTGTTCATCGCATTCTTTCCTCATCTCATTGCCGGTCCGATCATCCGTGCCCGACAATTCATCTCTCAGATCTGGTCATGGCGACGCCCGGCGGCAATTGTCATCCAGAGCGGAATCATCCTCGTCATCACGGGTTTGATAAAGAAGATGGTGTTCGCAGATCGCTTCGCCGTCGTCTCGGACTCATATTTCAACAGTCCAATGGCCCATCCGGGCTGGCTGGCTGCCTGGTCGGGTTGTCTCGCCTTTTTCATGCAGGTATTTTTCGATTTTTCCGGTTACACCGACATCGCTCGTGGCTGCGCCAAGCTGCTTGGTTTTGAGTTTCCACTTAATTTTGCGCGGCCGTTTCTGGCCAGGAACCCGCCTGACCTTTGGCAAAGGTGGCACATAACGCTTTCCACGTGGGTGCGCGACTATGTGTTCATGCCATTCAGCCGAGGGAGAAAAGGCCGGCTCGTGTTATATCGCAATATGTTTGTTGTTATGTTACTCGTGGGTCTGTGGCACGGAGCTAACTGGACATTTGTGGCATGGGGTGCCTACCATGGCTTTTTGTTAATCGGTTATCGTCTTTTCGACCGGACGACAGTAGGAACAGCGATCGACAAACTTATGAAGAAGCGCTGGTTTGTGCCGTTTAGCGTTGGAGCAATGTTTGCAGCCTTCATCTTAAGCGCGGCTCTTTTTCGTCCGAAGACGCTTCAAACCAGCGCATATGTCTTAGGTGCGCTGTTTGGCTCTGACCATGTAACCGGGGAATTCCTCCTCACGACCGGCACGATCGTCCTGATTTTCATTTCTCTCTTCCTGGCTGTCGCCCAGGAACGCAGCCAGTTCATTGATCGCCTGGCTTTGCAACCAGCGCGCGTTCAAATCCCGGCATACGTTTGCGCGTTTCTCGCACTGGAACTGTTTCCCGCAACTGGTCCCGTGCCGTTCGTTTATTTTCAGTTTTGAGGAACGTCGGCAACCGTCGTTAGGCCTGTCGAGCGTAATCCACGGCCTCTGCACAGTGAAGTTCGCGTCGCTCTGGTCCATGATGGACCGATTGCCCTGCAACAAGATCTTTACCCTGCCTTGAATAGTGGGGTAATTGTCCACTTGCCACGAATAACTGAACGATAATGCCGGCACGTCCTGCGCAATCCTGAACCAGGTAGCTCACCGGTGCGGCTGTACTGGATTATCAGGCGGTCGCTATTCTTCAGGTTGCCTCCCTTCCATCTGATCTCATCGACGCTTCCCATCGTCCAGACTTCGTCCCCGTTCGGCTCGATGACAGTAAGCGGAGGCGGTGGTTCCGCACAATATCTCCCGCCGGTGTTCTGAGGTACGGGTCCGCGGCCACCCCAGATCATCATTTCACTGCCGGTCCAGACTGCTGCGGAGAACCATCGACGCGAGGGTGCGTTGGTGGTCCTGGTGGCTGTCCAACTGTTTGTGATGGGATTATATCTGCCGCCGGCGCAGTCCACCTATTCGTGGTGGGATTATATCTGCCGCCAATGTTAAGCATGCCGCCGTTGGTTCCGCCCCAGATGATCATTTCACTGCCGGTCCAGATTGCCGTGTGATGCGTTCGGGCTGCGGGCACGTTCGTAATGCTGGTCGCTCTCCAAGTATCCGTGCTGGGATTGTATCTCCCACCGGTGGAAGTATAGGTGTCTCCACCCCAGACGATCATTTCACTGCCGGTCCAAACTGCCGTGGCACCGATTCGGCCTTCGGGCACGTCGTCGTAGGCGTCCACGTATTATCAGTGCACGTGTCCGCAATTTCGGGAAGCGTGAAGGTGACCTGTCCTAACGTCCTTGTCACTGACATCGCAAGGAGTTCGTTGGTCTGCGGGAATTCAACGCGCCGGGTTTGGCCTTGCGCTGAGAAATCCGTAATCGAAACACAGCCCACGCGCCGTTGCGAACGATATGACCACCGATTTTGCTTTTCGTTTTCATCGCCTTCTCCGTCGACTGAATTTGCTCCGCAAATATTGAGAAAGGTAAAACTGATTCGGTTGCGCCCTCCTTCACCTACGTTGCGAATAGTGCAAATTTCGGTGCAGCGTTATCTCCGTGCGCAATTATCCGAGCCTCTGCGACGAGTGCGGCGGTGGTGTCTCTGTAGTTTGCAATCCGCGAACGACAATTTAATATCGGAATTCACACGGGGGCATAGCTCAGTTGGTAGAGCGCCAGCTTTGCAAGCTGGAAGTCAGGGGTTCGAATCCCCTTGCCTCCATTTCAATAGCCAATCCGTGTTGAGTGTTTGTTGACGCCAATCGTTTAAGTCGCTAAATCATTTAGTCGCTAAATTTTGGGCCTGTAGCTCAGTTGGTTAGAGCATGCGCTTGATAAGCGCAGGGTCACTGGTTCGAGCCCAGTCAGGCCCATTTTGAGTTTGCGCAGGCGAGGCTGCTTTCGCCAGCATGCGCGGCGTACGCGCTCCAATCCGATTTGTTTGCGACGCCGCGCAAGTAAAGAGGAATGCCGGACGTCGACAAAAGTCGAACATCCGGCACGCGTTGTTTCTCTTCTCGGTTTAGTGAGAGATGGGCACCGCCAAATAGGCGGTTAAAACGCCCGTAATTGGATCGGCAGCTCTACCTGTAATCTGTCCCGCGTTATTTATATCTTTCGCGCTTGTCAGGATGGCAAAATAGCCGGGCGCTTTGAGATCGTTCAGGTCTGTTGGTGTATTGCCGTGATCCCAAATAACTGCACGACAATCAACCAGGTCGGCGTCGCATGAGACACCGACTACCTGCCGGGCTTCATTAATACCGTAGGCCTCACTGTCCACATGTCTTGGGGTACGGTTTGGCAAAGGTTTTAGCTGTCGGATGCCATCCTCCCTAGTCCACATGAACGCGTGTAGGACGTCGCCGTCAACAAACCCCGGGTCGCCGGCAAATCCGACTACATCGCCTCGTTGATTGATCGCAGTGGGCGTATTCCACCACGGCGCCGCAGCATTCGGATAGATATCCGTCACAGTGCCATTTTCCCAAAGCACGGCATGCTTAGCGGTGCGTCTTCCAACGGCCTGATCGCAGATACCGGAAATGCCCACGATTTGCCCATTGTCATTGATCGCCGTCGCAGCTCCTGAGCTGTCTCCGGTGATTAGGGGCAGGTCCTGGATCTGATCGGGTGGTCCCAGAGTCCACACGGCTGGACGAAACTGGAGTACTTGGGTGCAGCAACAGTTAGGGTCATGAACGCCATTCTCGGCCCAACCGACCACCTGACCGAGGTTGTTGGCTCCGGTTGCAAAGCCGTTATTGCCGCCCGGAAATGGGGGAAGTCCCCTCATCTGGTTGTTTTGCCAAACGAACCCGAGATTGATATAGCCCACATTGTTAGGCGCGCTGTAGAATGCTGCGCTACTCCAAGATTCTCCGAGAGGCTCAGGTTCCGCGGTCTGAGAAATACCGACGATGACACCTTGCGTATTCTTCACGTTCCATGTGACGCTGCTGTTCGGTCCGCCGAGTGTGCCGAGGTCGGTGAGCAAACTGCTTCGCCACAGCGCGGCGTGCCGGTTCCTATCGGGCATTCTGGCATAGCCTGACACCCAGGTTTGGTCATTGATACTATTCCCTCCATTACTCGTCCCACCAAGCCCGGGAAGATCTGACACCTGGTATTGCGATTTTGCCTTCGTTGCTTCCGGCTTTTGTGCATGCACCGGTGTTACTACCGCACCCCAGCAGACGGCGATGAGAACAGTGAGAAGAGTCTCAGTAGCTCTGTTGATTTTGAATTGTGTTGTCATGTTTGTCTCCTTTGTTGAGTTTTCATGACGACACTTTAGGAACCGGCCAGGTGTCACTACCATAGCCACTTCGCAGATTTGGTACGGGCCATTTCTGGGGAGCGCGGGCATTCTGCCCGCCGTGTTCGGCATTCTGCCGAACAGCCTTGAAAGAGTCGTATGCCACTCGCTGCCGAATGCAATGTCGAGAGCGTGTTGAAGTGTTGCTGCGGCAACATGCCTGCAGGAACGAGCAAAATGCTCGCGCTCGCCAAGACAATTCCGCGCTTCCTCGATATCGCCTAATTCAATTCAATGTTGAATTAAGGGCTGCGGCGAATTTGCCAAGCCCCTCACGGATTTGCGCGCGCGACCATGCGGCGAAACCGAATGTGAGCGCGGGCTTCGGCTCTACTTTCATAAAGCACGACGATAAAGGCGAAGGCCTGATACCGATGCGAGTGCATACACGCGTGATCACTGGCATCTGTTCTTTCTGTCGCACCCACGCGACGAAATGTAATCCAGCTTCGGGGATTTCGAGGGTGAAATATCTGCCTAACAAGTCGTTGAATTGTTCGATAAAAAAGTCCCTTCGATCCGAATATAATTTTCGCATCCGCTTGATGTGAGTAAAGAAAAACCCTTCGGTCAGAAATCGGGCCAGTGTGGCCTGATCGATTGCTGGCGAGTGTTGGTCCATTACAGCCCTGATCTTGATCATCGGTTCTATCAGTTGCTGTGGCGCCACGATGTAGCCCAGCCGCAAGGATGGGTACAGGATCTTACTCATGGTGCCCGAGTAGATAACACGACCGACGTTATCCAAGCCTTGTAAACACGGGAGTGGGGGACCGGTATAACGAAATTCCGAGTTATGATCATCCTCGAAAATGTAAGCGTCGCATTTCCGGGCAAAATCAATCAACGCTGTTCTGCGTGCGAGACTCATTGTCATCCCGAGCGGGAATTGATGAGAAGGAGTTACGTAAATTATTTTTGGTGAACGCTGTTTCGACGGTCGCGCGATCGTGATTCCCTCAGTGTCGACCGGTCTGGGCACGACCATCGCCCCTGCAAATCCGAAGGTTCGGCGAGCTTGGTAAAAACCCGGGTCCTCAATCCACGCAACATCACCGCGATTCACCAGTGCCATCGCGCTAATCATCATTGCCTGCTGCGTTCCAGCGGTGATGATGATTTGATCCGGATGGCAGCGCGCGCCTCTATGATCGCACAAGTACGTTGCCACCGCGTTGCGCAACTCGGGATCGCCACGACTTGACGCATACTGCAGCAGATGCGCTCCTTTTTGCGCGAGAACTTGTGCTCTGATCCGTTCCCAAACGTCGATGGGAAATTCATCCAGCGCGGCGACAGCTGGAACAAAGGAAACGCCAGGCGGCCCTGCAATTCCGAAGTCGAACTGCTTACCGGCTCGCTGATCTGGAATATCTTTTACCCGTTTGGAAAGCCGCGGTGGTCGTTCTGTCGGTGGCGCTGCTGTTGTTGTTCGCGCACTTAGGAACGTTTCCGGCAGCGCTTCCGAGATGAAGGTGCCCGATCCAACTTTGGATTGAAGATATCCTTCCGCATGAAGCCTCGAGAGGGCGAGGTTTACCGTGAAGCGGGACACTCCGAGATCCGCAGCCAGTGCCCGAGAGGACGGAACTCGCGACGAATTATTGTTGAAACTTCCCGACGCGACTTCATCGCGAATCTGCCGGTAAAGTTGTTGATGCAGTGGTTCGGCCGCTGCGCGATCCAACCGGACCATTTCAAAAGCCACTATCGAATGGCGACGTCGCGTTTTTCTAACTGCATTCTGATTCGCTGATTTCATAGTGCAATTACCTTTGTTTGGAGTTCCACCTTCAGGCGGATAACATCCCTGCGCCATGGTAGAACCGCGTAAACGCGGAACTCCAAACGCAGACAGGATTGTCTGCGTCACTACGGCTGGTCGCAAGCCTAAGCCCAACTGGTCTGGCCATTTCACTCCAAGTGGACTGTTGACACTTTATCACACGGTCAGAACCTTTCGTTCAAATGCAGACTAAAACGCCATGTACCGACTACGTTGAAACAAAAGG
>Ga0310811_10002433_pt1 | contig 23312 bp, 30 predicted proteins | sample YCmetagenome_FD_207642 | JGI IMG/M metagenome (GOLD analysis project Ga0310811, IMG submission 207642) | Soil microbial communities from experimental microcosm in Duke University, North Carolina, United States - YC | ecosystem: Engineered > Artificial ecosystem > Soil microcosm > Unclassified ... | reverse complement strand
TCGGGGCTTCCTCAGCCTTCGTTTCCTCGAGGCTTCTCCTGAAAGCGGTGACCAGATCAACGACGTTCCCGCGCTCATACACCTGCTCTTCTGGCGGAGGCAGGCCGGCAATCTTGGCGTCGAGCATGGCGCGCAACCGGTCCTCGTAGCGGTCCACCAGGTCGGCCGGGTCATATTTGCCGGTCTGGCGCTTGATGAGCTGGGTGGCCAGGTCGACCATCTCAGGGTCAACCGGCAGCTTTGCCGCCTCATCAAAATACTGGCGGGCCTGATTGAGGTCGCGCTCCTCCAGGAGCGTGTGGGCAATGATACCTGGCCCAGCATGCCGCAGCGCCACGGTGCGCTCCCGCTGGGAGATCACCACGCGGGTGAGCGCGATCGTGCCCGTTTGCGCGATGGCATCGCGCAGCACTGCATAGACGTCCTCGCCCGCCCGCGCATCCGGCGCCAGGTAGTAGCTTTCGTCAAAATAGATCGGGTCAATGGAGCCGGCCTCGATGAACTTCTCGACGGCCATGATGGCCGAGCTTTCGACCTTCACGCTGTCCAGATCTGCCTCGGACAGGAGGACATAGCGCCCCTTCGAAAACTCATACCCCTTCACGAGCGAACTCCGCTGCAGCTCCTGCCCGGTCTCGCTGTCCTTCGTGACCATCTTGATCCGGTTGCCGGTCTCTGGATTGATCATGTTGAACCGTACACCGGCGCGATCATGCCGGGCGTTGTACATGGCCACCGGACACGAAACGAGCGCTAGACGCAAATGCCCACGCCAAATGGGACGGGCCGCCACGGCTAAGGTCTCCTTAATTTTGATCCTATGAGGGATTCGGACACCAAGCGGCATAATCAAGGACAGGCGCAATTTCTCGCACGGGAATGTGAGCTACCCTGCGCTTGGACACAAAACGCCTATGGCAAGGCGCGAACCGCTGCGATAGATCCCGAGGCTCAGAGGGGCAGCCTGGGGACCGTCCGGCTAGGCATCAAGTCATCAGTCGGGCGGATCCTGCCCGGCATGGCCTGGGCAATTGATGACCTTTTGGAGCCATACGGAAGCCTCCTGGAGGCAGGCGGCCCGCGTGTCTTTCCTGGCTCTATAGATGCGGCCGTGGACGACGCATCGCGCATGATAGCCCCAAGCAAACGCGACCTTGTCTTTGTCGCCGTTGGAGATGACCACGCACGGCTCTAGGTCTTCGACGGCATATGTCAGGTGATTGGGCGCTAATTCACGCCACCGAGCCAAGGGACATGTGAACTTCAGGTCGTAGGTCCCGGGAGAACCGTTTGGCATGCGCTGCCCTTCCAATTTTGGCCCAGCATCGTAGGTTCGTGCGGTTTCGCTTTGATCCAAATCAACTTGAGGCAGCTAGATGCCTATTGCTCGGCCGACCAGAGTCGTAAGCTCCCGCCAAGTGCGGCCGTTATGCCAGTGTCACGCCTCCAGATGCCATCGCCCGCCTAATGAAGGCGCTGCGGCAGCTCCCGAACATCGCCCCGAGCTGGAAGCCCCCGGGTGAACGCGCCAGGGAACAATGACGCGCGATTGCTCGAACCCTCCCCGGTCGACGGCCGTTGCCTAATGACCAACTCGCTCATAGAACGTAGTGAGGCGCCTGACACAGAGTAGAAGTGTCTTCAGCCGGCACCGTTTCTCCGGGGTTCAATAAGGAGTGGCGCGATGGAAACTACCCTAAAAAGTGCGGCAAACATCGCGAAACTGAGGCCATACCAAAGCGATGCTGTTATTGTGCTTGCGGCCCAGGGAGCTTTGAATGTGGGAGATATCACCAAAATCGGCATCGAGAACAGCGCGGTGATTCCAGACAACCAGATGCCCACGCGCACAAATTTTAAGTATTGTAAAAACGCCTTTGAGTTGCCTAGCCGTCGCGTCGTCGGAGTATCACTCACCAACAACGCATAGAGGGCAAGCAGACTACCGATCTCGATGGCCGAAAAGCCAAACACCGCTCCATAAAGTTGATCAAGGTGCCAAAGCCGAGCATCTGAAAATGCCTGGGCAACATGACCAAACAAATCGCATACGAGAAAAGCCACAACAAACGAGCTTTTAGCCGCATGATATTCGAGGAATACATGAAGCTTGTTCGTGATTTGTCCTACAGGGCTTTCCACAGCAACTTGGGTCATATTTCCTTATAAGCCGAGAGATCAGTTTCATTAGCCGAAAACGCTCTATCTATAAAGCGTCTTCTACCTAAGAAGTTTTCTGCAGCATCATCATCTGGTAGCACTAAATGCTCTTGAAAGCTAATTAAGTCTTCCAACAAGTCTAATGATAGCCGGGACCGAGCATCTTCATCATCAGTATAGCCAAAGACTTTTAGCGTTTGGATATCTCCGGTTCCAGCAGCGGCATTCTGCCCAAGCCATCGCAAAAGTTTCCGAGAACGGCTTTGGTGAAGGTCTTGCTTAGAATGGCCGACGGAAACCATAGTTTCGACGTACCGCCCCCCAAACGTGTGTAGCATGTGTTTCAAGTTCTCTTTAGTGGTTTTGTTTCGTCATCGAGATCAGATAAGTCGTCTGGAGACCCGATTTTAACCTGCAATTGACGGACTCTCACACTTGATAGGCGCATTAACGCCCCTTTTCGCGCGAGAGGGACAAAAGAGTACCCGCCGCGATCAATGAAATAGGCAAGGTACGTAGAAAGGTTTTTTGTACTGAGACCCGAGCGGTTTGTTTGCAAGCATAGGATGGATCGCTCCCGATCATAGCCGAATGCGGCTGTGTGTGTCAGTGCGTGACCCACGGGAAGATTTAATGGCACCTCCGCCGTCGTTTTACTCGCCATACCCGGCTTGTTGTCAGCCTGCAGGCGCACGAAATCGCCATATATCATGGTCCCATTCGGCCGATGCTGAAGCCGTTCAAGGCGTACGTCCGAACTTTGGACCTCCTGAAGACGATCCTCAAAGCTAAGGTCGTGAATTGTTTCGAAGGTTTCAGATAATGGTGGCGTCCCATCGGCGGCGGCAACCCTAAAAAACCGCGCAGTTATCATCTTGTCCATGGTTCGCCTACCTGTCTATTTTAATGGACTGATAACAATTTGTGTCAATTCCGCAAGGGCCTCTCTATGCCGGTCCAAGCGAGTAATCGCCGACCTTCGAATTTTCCGGGGGACTGGCCGCTCCCACGCAGGGCGCCCGTCACGCCGCGCTACGGTATCCCGTACTGTTTCCGCAGCGTTTGCGCCTCGGTGGCAGTGTTGAAAACCTGACCTTCGTGCGGGTCTGGCTTATCCTCAAAATAGGCGACCTTCAGCTCATAGGCCGGCCACTGCGGATTACGCGCTATGGATGCTTCACCCTCCACGGCCATCCACGGATAATCGAGCGATTGTCCTAGATCTGCGGCGCGCAGCATCGCCATGTTGTAAGCGTAGTGCTGGCCTGTGAAGCCGTTGGCGGCGAACGTCACGGTATAGAGGTTTTCCGCTAGCCGATTGTCCATATAGCCGCCTGTGGCGTCCGTTCCGATCGGCTGATAAGCCGTTGCGCAGCCGCTCAGAAGCAGAGCGCCGTATAGTGCGGCGCACCGTACAGTTTTCATGTTTGCCTCCCTGTTTTTATGTCACTATAGCTGACACTATCGGGTGCCAGCTAGAGCGACCACTTTACAACCCAAGGTTTGTGAGCCTAACGGAAACAGGTCACCATTTCTATGAAAGCGAGTGAATTCGTTGAAAAAAGTTCCCTATCTTGCTTTGGCTGGAACTCTCTGCCTGGCAGTATCCGGATGCTCTACACCACATTTGCGGCCGAAACCCGTTGTAGCTATGGTTCCCGACCGGATTTTCGTTCCGACCTCTTCAACCGTCGCCATCGCACACCTCACTGCCGCTCTGCAAAAATGCGATCATGCCGAAAGCGTCACAACGGTCCGGAACAATGGTGGAGCCTATCTTCAAATCATGTATGCCGACGGCATCGGCGGCCCCGTCAACGTAACAAATATGACCATTAGCAATGTGCAAAATGGATCGGAGCTTGTTGTTCAAAGCGGGAACTGGACCCAGTTGACTTTGAACCAACTCCGGGATTGGGCCATCAACGGCGCAGACTGCTCGGCTAAGTAGCGTTAGATTACCCTCCGCGTCCGTTTTACACGACCCGTCTGGAGCGCAAAGGCCCGGATTGCTCCGGGCCTTTCGCATATTCTTAGGCAGTGTCTCAGTTTGAAAATCTAAAGATTTAGACGTTCGGCCATGTAGCTGCGATAAAATGACATGCGTTTTCAATATCATTCATGCGTCTAGAGTTTGCGTTTGGGGCCACAAAAATCTCACCATGCTGGATATCTACCGACATGCATAGGCGGTTCGCTGGTGCCCGGTCCGAACTAAGATTCTGCTCAATGTGGAGTCTCGCCAGGGACGCTACATATATGCCCATATTCCGGCGGCGTTCCCTGGCGGCGTCGGTCTCGGCGTCATCTTGGGTCATACGAAGGACGGCCGCCCCGATCTGTTCCTGGCCCTTCGCCATGCCATGCACCAGTAGATCGGCCCACACTGAAATTTCGACTCCTCCAACGATTAGCTTTGGCTGTTCGCGAGGCGCAGCAACAAAATCGAACGGCCCAAGTTGGTTTGCCATGCGCTGGACGGCATGAAGGACTTCGATCGAAAATTTGGCGTCTTCTTGCCAAAAGGCTGAAATGGCAGGGTCTTCCGACTTCTGCTTAAGCATTGACTCGGCTAAGACAAGTTGATTCAAGCTACGCGTGCGGTCCGTCAAATACCGGCAAACGGCGTCACGTGCGTCCCGATACCGGAGCAACGGAGCGGATTGAGGATATTTGGCGCGGCGTAGGATGCCCATACGCGCTGTGTCAGAGGAGACCGAGCTGGACGTAGTTTGCATATCGCAACGTTGTCGCGTCAAACGATAATTGAGTCTGGAGCGGAACACATGGGGTTCGAGGGTTATTTCCTGTTCGAGGCCAGCGACTCCAAAGGCCAGAAAGGCATTAACATTTTGTGCAAGGCCTGCTCGTTTGAGGCAGCACTGCGCCTTGCTGATCTTTGGGAGGGTGGCCGTCAGCTTAACTGATTGGTACCCCGGGACCTTCTCTGCCCGCCTCCCCGAAACGAAAAGAGGCCCCGGATTGCTCCGGGGCCTCTTCCAATTACCAGCCGCTACCGCGCGCCGCCGCCCATGATCAGCACCTCTCCGACCTTCTTCTGCCGGGCCCCGTTCACCGTATAGACGGTCTCGACCGCCTCGATATCGAACGCGGCAAAGGTCCCGCGCACGCCCGGCACGTCATTGAGCGACAGGATGAACCGCCCCTTGATGTCGGCGAGGCGCGCGGCCAGTGACTCGAAATCGGCCCGACTGAACACACCGTCACCATAATCCGTCTCGTTCCCCCAATAGGGCGGATCCAGATAGAACAGGGTGTCCGGCCGGTCGTAGGCTGCAATCAGCCGGTCGAACGGCAGGCACTCGATCACCACACCAGCGAGACGGTCGTGGATGTCCTCGAGGATGGGCCCGAGCTTCGCCACGTCGAACCGGGCGCTAGTCGATGGGCTCACCCCAAAGGTCCGACCCGAGATCTTGCCGCCGAATGCCGTGCGCTGGAGGTAGAGGAAGCGCGCTGCGCGCTCCAGATCCGTCAGCGTGTCCGGTACCGCGGCGCGGAGACGCTCGAACTCGGCCCGGCTGGTGAGCTGCCACCGCAGCATGTCCATGAGGGGAACGTAGTGGCGCTGAAGGACTCGGAACAGATTCGCCACGTCCCGAGACACGTCATTGATCACCTCGGCTCGGGCTTTGAACGGCCGGCGCAGGAAAACGCCGCCCATGCCCACGAAGGGCTCCACATAGGTCGTGTGGGGGCGACTCGCGATCCGTTCGATGATGTTTGCGGCGAGACGCCGCTTGCCACCCAAATAGGGTGCAGGAGGAACAGCCGGCGACGCCGGCGTGAGGATAGACTCCATTTAAATTATCCGATTGATAGCCTCGCCTCCCGGCCGGAGGTGCGGGGCGGTTTATCCGTGCGAGTCCTCCAACTCGCGGCTTGGGCTGTGACAGCAGCCCAACCCCCGCCACTGACGGCGGTGGAATTTCGCAGCTACTTTTATGAACAAAAGTTAACAAAGAAACTTTTAAACTTTTTCTTTCACGCGGCAGCCGGCGCGCGGACCATCTGCCTGGCCGCCGTTTGGCATCGCACCGTCCGAGCGGTCCAGCCATTTCCAAATTCACCAACTGTCCACACCAGCGACCAAACCGGCCATATCGCGCCTGGATGCCAGCTCAGCGTTAGCTTGAAAAACGTGGCGTTTTCTGCTTGCGGTACGGCTAACTCCATAGCCATTAGGGGCGTACTATGAGTCCAATTGCGTTCGAAATCATCGCGACTGAAGACAATTTTGATGAGAACAAATACCTTGCTGCGAATCCTGATGTTGCCGATGCAGTTAGGGAAGCTCGCGTTCCGTCAGGACTGGCACACTTCCATCTTCATGGAAAAAAAGAAAAAAGGCGCATACGCAATCCACCAGCGCTCGGCGCCTCAAAAAGAGAGAAATTAGCTAAAATCCGCCATCTTCTGCGGACCGACATGCCTTTCGTAGATACCCCAGCCTATATCGACTTCCTAAGCGACGAACTCCGTGAACAATTTAATATTATCGACACAGATGCTGTATCCAGTAACGACTACGACGAAACCGTCTTGGCTTTGATCGAAAATCACCGGGACGGGATGATACTTGATTGTGGGGCAGGCCTGCGGAGCATCTACTACCCAAATGTGGTGAATTTCGAGATCGCTCCGTATGACACGACCGATGTTCGCGGCGTTGGTGAGGTCTTGCCGTTTAAGGACAATTCCTTTGACGCCGTGATTTCGAGCGCCGTCCTAGAACACGTAAAGGACCCATTCCAGTGCGCCAAGGAGATCATCCGCGTCCTCAAGCCTGGTGGCGATCTATTCTGTGCTGTCCCATTTCTCCAGCCCATGCACGGCTATCCGCACCACTACTACAACATGACCGAAACTGGACTTCGAAATTTGTTTGAGCCCGGCATTACTATCGAACGTCACTATGTTCCCGATGCGCTTCTGCCGATCTTCTCGCTGCAATGGATCCTGAAAAGCTGGTCGGAGGGCTTAGAAGGGAAGGCGAAACGCGAATTCCTGAAGCTGAAAGTAGCTGACCTTCTCGATGCTCCCGCGTCCTATCTCAAAAAGCCCTGGGTCCGTGAACTTTCCGAAGAGAAGAACTTTGAGATCGCGGCCGGAACAGTAATCACCGGCCGGAAGGTTTAGGAACAACAAGGGCACCCGGAGACCGTAGTAGTCCCGTCGCCGACATACTCGCCTGAATCCCACAATCGCCCATTTACCCTGAAACGGAAAAGGCTCCGGATTGCTCCGGAGCCTTTTCCGGTACGACAGATACTGCCTAGCCGCGCATCGCCGCGGCTTCCCGAAGCATAGACCCCGCCGCTGCCTGGCACCGCACCGTCCGGGCGATCCAGCCGTTACCGAATTCGCCATAGCCGGGCAGCCGCCGATAATAGGCCTGGTGGCTGAGGGTTAGTGCGGCGATCACCCAGGCCGGATCATGCCGGGCCAGCGCCGCTAGCGTCACCGGCCCGATGCCGCCCTTCTGCTCGACCTTCAGGAGGCCCTGCAGCTGCATCGCGCTCGCGCTCGGCCCGGCGTTGACCGCGAAGTCGAACACGACGAGGTCAATGCCGATCGGCAATTCGTCGCCGTTCACCTTATCCCAATAGTCGGCCTTCATCATGATGCCGGCCTGGGCCTGGGTGAGGTCCTTTATGTCGATCTGCGGATAGGCGGCGGCGCTAATGCCGAAGGCGGTACCGGCACACACGCCGATGCCACACGCCCCGCCGGTCCAGTTGCCTGGGTCTGCCGGGTTGCTGGTATAGCCACCCTCCTGCTGGGCGGTGAACGCCCAGCAAGCGGAAAAGTTTCGGATCATGCTGCCTCCGGAATTTTGGTAATCTGGATGCCCGGCTTGACCGCGCGCTGCGGTAGCCAGATCGGCCAGCTGATGCGATGCACGCCCTCACCGGCGCCGCGGTGGTGCTCCTCGCAGAGCACCAGCAGGTTGCGGATATCGTCCGGGCTCTCGATCGGCGTCTCGGGATCGTGCGCCGTGAACCCGTAGGGGTCGAAGCAGTAGAGCGCATCCAGAACACGCTCCGGGACGAGCGCGGGCCAAAGGCTCCATTCGTGGAGATGGTGAACCTCCCGCTTCTCCCTGGATCCGCAGACCCAGCACGGAAGGTCGAGTTTCCGCACAAGCCTGTGCTTGTTACGGGTGAATTCGGCGCTCTCTTTCCTTTGGACATGCTCCGGATAGAGAACGTCCTCATGCAGCGTTTCGCGCTGCTCATGCGCGGCGGTCATTGGGCAGTCCGGAACAGCTCGTCACCAACGGCAGCAATGACGCCGATGATTGTAGCCAGCGCCGTCAGCTTGGCCCAGGTGATCTCCACGCGGTGGTGGTTCGCCTCGCGGGTCTGGCGTTGCTTTTCCGCAATCACCTGGCGTTCCTTACGGGCACCCTTTTCCTGGTTCACCCATTCCAGGATCTGCTCGACTTTGGCATCGAGTTCGCCGACCGCTTTTTTGAGCGTGCTCACTTCCGTTTTCAATTCCGCGATCTCACCATCATGCGCGCCCATCACGCGTCCGCTCCCAAGCCGAGGATGCCCCGCATGCGTAGAAGCCTGGCGTCGAACTCTTCCATCGTCAGGCCGCTCGGCGACGTGCCGGCGCGACCGATCCATTCGCGCCTGAGCAGCGCGTAGCTTTCGACGCCGTAGGCCTGCCACCATTGCCAGGTCAGCCGCTGGAGCTTGCCCCAGGTGACGCAGATCAGGCCCTCGGCGTCATAGGCCACCAAGGGGATCCCGTGCCCGCCCCAGGTGCCGGGCCGGCCCGTGGTGTTAGCCCAGGGCTTGCCGGCGTCGAACTCCTCCTCGGCTTCGATCGGCAGCTCCACGCCTGCATAGCAGACGCCGAACGCCGCGATCGCGCGCTTCACGTCGACTAGGTTGTCCGGCTCGATCGCGGCGAAGCCATCGAGCTGGTCCAACGCGCCGATGGAGGCAACCGGCAGGCCTGTATGCATCCAATAGAGCAGGATGTCGTTCTCGACCGCGCCATTGTCGTTGGTGCCGGTCTTAGGGTTGTAGCCGGTCGCGGCGGCATAGCCGGAAAGCGCGCAGGCTGTGTCGGGCACGATTTCGGTACCGGCGTTCGCGGTCCAAAGCTGCACGGCATGCAGTGCGGCGGCGATCGTGCAATCACCGCAGACATCGTTGCCGAGCATCGGCCAGGAGCTGACCGCGTGCGTCCAATCGATGGCGGCGGACGGCATCGGCAACGGATTGGCGCCCAGCATCATGTGGAACGCGGGGCTCACCGCGTCATGTGGACGCGGTTTTCTTCCAAGAAAGCGGGGCATTCACCCTCCAAAGAAAGGGCGCTTGAAGGCGCCTTGGTGGCGAGGATCGGATCAGGATCACATCAGGAAAGCGGGATCGGGATCGGCGCCGCGATGACGCGGGCCGCAGGCATGGCGCCCATGGCGGCCGAGGTCGTCGGCGCAGGCACGCTGGTGAGGCCCTTGATCAGCGCGCTGATCAGCGTCAGCCCCTCGGTGATCGCGATCGCGGTGTCGGCCGCCATCGGGATCAGGCTGACCAGCGGCGTCAGAGCGGAGATCACGTTCGTCGCCTCGGTGGCATAGGAGCCGCCCGTGGGAATTGCGGTGAACACGGCCACCGCGTCCTTGGCGATGGTGAGACCCGAGGAAATCTTGGTCTGTGTGGCGGCGGGCAGAGCCGGGCCCACGTCGGCCTCGATCGTCGTGAAGGCGGTGAGGATGGCGCTCGCCTGCGCCTGCGCGGCCGGGAGGGTAATGGCGAGGGTCGCCTGCATGTTGCAGCCGGCCAGAACGGCAAAGCTGGCAAGCGGGATTGTGCCAAGAAGGGCGCGGCGGGTCATATTCATGGATTGGTCCTTGCGCTGGAATGGGAGCGGCCGGCACGCGGCCGGCCGCAGGGTTCAGGCCGCCGGGGCCGCGGGCGCGGTGCCATGGGAGGTCGGTGCGGGAGCCGGCACGGCGCCGGAATTGGCCGGCGCATTCGTGCGCGCGCCAACGCGGGCCGTGATCAACGACGCGATCTCGTCCGGGGTGATGCCCAGCTCGGCGATCGCCGCCGGAGCGAGTTTCGCCACCAGTGCGGCGGCCGAGGCCAAGGCGCCCGACGGCAGCGTCAGGGCTTGGTTATGCGCGGCCAGGCTCTTGAGGAAGTCCAGCACCAGTGCGGCGCCGTGCTCGAGCGCCTGGTCCAGATCGTTTGCGGCCTGTGAGCCGGCGGTGAGCTTCAGGTGCTTGTTCGCCAGGGAGATCAAGATCGGAACGCCGGCCGCGAACGCCGCGCAGGCGAGCGACAAGGTGATCTGCCAGATGTCGGAGAGCGCGATGGACTGCGTCGGCGCGCCGGTCGCCGCCAGTGCCAAATGCGGGCTGAGCGCCAGCAGGCCAACAATCACCGCCAGAGCCAGGCGAAGGCAGCCCCGGCCAGCAGGGCGGAGCAGCGCGGTAAAGAAGAATAAATCGCGGACTAACAGCGCGACCATAAGGGCAAGCAACAGCGCGCCCAGAATGAGCGTGAAAAAAATGTGCATGATATTTCCCTTGGAAAGCGCGGAACCGCCGCGCGCGGATCGAGGGTCCTGGATCGACCGGGTGGACGCCCTCTTCGCGGCCGTAAAAAGAGTTTCCTCTGATCGCGATCTCCCGCGTCAAGGCAACGTTTGCCCTACTGTACGCGGGTTCGTCCGAAAGGTATGAACCGATGACGTTTGGTTAACGCAATTTGCCCGGAGGATTCGGTGGGATTTTATTCGATATGGCCGCTTTTTGTGTGCCTAACTCTGCTTGTCTTCGTGGCAGACTCGCCCGCATTCCGACCTATTGACGCAGATCCGATCTCCGGAACGCGCACACCGAACGGCATTGACGGCCTTCGCGGGTTTCTGGCTCTCTCTGTCTATTTCTATCACAACTCAATCTACAACGGATATTTGAGAACCGGTAACTGGACCCCTCCTCCATCCGCGTTTTATAGTGTTCTTGGACCGACAGGCGTTTCTTTGTTTTTCATGATCACTGGCTTCCTATTTTGGGGCAAACTGGTCGAGAGAGAAGGCCGACAGGAGTGGATGAAGGTATATGTCGGGAGAATTTTCCGGATTGGTCCGGTCTACCTTCTGGCAATAATTATTATGTTTGCGATCGTTTTTGATCGGACGGGGTTTCGTCTACACGTGCCTTCAAAGGTCCTGGCAACTCAGATGGGCGATTGGCTGCTCCTTGGACTTTTTGCGCCGAGCATCAATGGATCAATCCAATCGATGATAGCTCTCGCCGGAGTCACCTGGACGCTGAGGTATGAATGGTTCTTCTACTTTAGCCTTCCGTTCATCGCGGTCCTTGCACGATACAGATGGGCGCACTTGCCTTTTTCAATCGCTGGTTTTTTCGTGTTGATCGGTTTATCTTCCTATGAGCACTCCGGAGTGAGTTCTCTGCTAGCGCTATTTGGCGTCGGCATGATCGCCGCATCGCTCAATGCCCTAAAGGTCGTACCAAAGGTCCCAAATTATCTAAGTTCATCTTTAGTCGTGCTTTCTCTGATTACGGCATTCACGCTGCGGTCTAGCATGCCCGCAATCTCTTCAACTTTTTTGATCGGGTTCGCATTTTACCTGATTGCATCAGGTTGCACGGTTTTCGGCCTTCTAACCACCCGCGCTGCTCGTCGATTGGGCGACATCAGCTATGGGATTTATTTGCTCCAAGGAATAGTTATGGCATTCCTCTTTTCTTGGGGACCGGCTCGGAAATTCTCCTTGGCTTCGCCCGCAGGACATTGGGCCGTGGCTCTTGCAGGTGCGCTACTGCTCATAGGTTTTGCGGGAGTTGCCCATATCTTTGTTGAACGTCCAGGCATCAGACTGGGCCGAAAATTAATCTCTCCCAGGAAGCTTATCGCCGCTCGCTCTGCCGCAGTGCTTTAGGGGGTAAAGCTCCTGCTCAATGCCATCCCTGGCCTCCGCTATTATCACGGCCAGCGGATTGCCTGTACGGCGGCAACGGTTGTTGCTGCAGCGATATCCGCCAGCAGCCCAGCATAAGTCGCCTGCTGTGCCTGGATATGCGCCGCAAGGTCCTTCTGGACCTGTTGGGCCTGTACGGCCGTATGCGCCGTCAGTGCCCACTCGCCATTGCTCGGCTGGCACCAGAGTGCGCCGCCAGAGATTGCCGCCAGCGCGATATTGCGCTGAGTGGTCTGGTCGCTTGGATAATTATCCACGGCGCCTAGTGCGGAGCTGGTGAAGCCGGCGGTGATGGCGGCTTGGCAGGCGATCCGCATCGCGGCAGATTGCACGGCCTGAACCGCCGATAGCGCCGGCTCGCCCTGCGTCACAATGCCATCCGCGACCGTGCAAAGGCTCCAGTTCTGTGCCTGCGTGGAGGTGCAGGCCACATAGGAAAATGTTGCATTCACCTTTGGCAGTGTCCCGTCAGGCGACACGCCCGCCCCAACAGTCGAACCAGAAGAATTTAGGACAAGATAAGAAATCGGAGATGTCATGCTTGCCCCCCTTAAGTGGCGGAAGTGATAATGGGGATATAGATAAGTTGCACCCACGCCGTGAATGCTAGGCCATATGCCGCCGTATATTCTGCAGAGACGGCACCACCGGCGGAAATTCTTACCGACGCAAAATGGCTAGCTGACGCCTGCGTGGCGTCATTGGCGACCTGAACGCCGTTGATGTAGAGTTGGTCTCCATCTCCAACATTAGAGTTTGCATTTGATACGTTTTTTGCTCCCCATGCCAGCAGCAGGCCAGGGCCGGGCGCAGTAAAACTGACGCTTGCTGTGACGGTGTCTGCATTTCCAGCAGCCGATGCATATGCAGCCATCGGACCAAGCATCTGTGCCAGGGTTACAGCTGAGTTGGGGTTCGAGCTAGGGGCACAGTTGAACGGCTGAGCCGCATTGCCATTCAGCGCCGCATAGTTGCCGCTGACAACCCAGTTCGATCCATCGGATACGAGGACAACTATTTGCCCATTTGGCACAGTCAGCGCAGCCGCCCCGCTACCAGCTGGTCCATCAAATCCCCCGGCAGGCGTCTCCAGGGTTTGGGTCGCCCCGTTCGCAAAGAAGCGATACCGTAGACCGGCGTTTCCCACGGGAGTCGGCATGGTAGTCGTGACAGTCGATGGCGCGCTTTGCTCGACCAGTGCCCCATTGTTGGCAGCCGTGAGTGTTGCGGCTGCGGTAAGAGACACCACCGGCCCAGGTGCGCTTCGCCCGCTATTGAGCCACTGCGAACTGCCGTTGCCGATGAGGGTCAATTGCCCCAGCCCCGCAACCGAGATAGACGACGTACCGCTCGGCCAGATTGTATCAGTGCTGGCCGTCTCAACCGTCACCGTATTGACGCTCTCATCCGTGCGCATGAACGCAAACGGGAGCCGGATGCCGCCGGCACTTGCCACCGCCGGCATGGTGATCACGACGTTACCGGCCGAGGCGTTGACGAGCACCAGCCCCGCATTGTCGGCCGTGAGCGTCGTGCTTGCATCGACCGTCGTCACATTGCCGCCCGCAAGCCGCTTGATCGCCTGAATGATCTGGGCGTTGTTCGCGCCGCTCGGCGTGATGCCGGTGCCTCCGATCAAATTATTGACCAACTCCTGCAGTAGCCCGTTGAACCAATACGCGGGCCAGAGGGTTGGCGGTACATTGGTCGCCGGGTTCCCATCGGTGGCGTATTGAGGCGTTCCAGAAACAGGTGGAGTATCAGCGTTCACCAGCGGCACGCTGTTAGTCGCGATCAGCAGATCCATTGAGACCTCAGGGAGTGTAAGAGAAGAGAACGACGGTGTGAGCCGGGGCGAGCCGCTGCAGCTCGCACTGGAGAACGGTGTTGCCCCAAGAGGAGAAAGAAGCGCCAAAGCCGTTGCCGAACGCCAAGCGCTCGATCGTGAATTGGGGCGCGTTCACCTGCCACGCATAGGCCCAGGCGATGCCTCCGAACGGTGATCCAAAAGGGCGCCCAAACCGGGAGGGTGCGAACCGTGTGATCGTGATGTCATAGCCCAATGACGCCGCGACCTTGATGAAATACGCCGCTGACTGACCGCCCGACGCGATGAAGCGCGCATTGACCTGCTGCTGCCGGACCTGGATGGACGGCGATGTCCCCGCGCATGGATCCGGCAGTCCGAGTGTCTCTTCCCACTCCGGTAAGAGCATAACCGGAGCAACAGGAAAGGCGTCCGCCAAAAGCCCCTGCCCGCTCGCCGCATTGCGTGTGTATCCCTTGATCAGCGCGCGGGATGCCTGAACAGGAGGCTAAGGAAGCCGGCGAGAAAATCTTCGTCGGTGTATGTCGGAAGAGTTCCACTCATGAGCCAAGCGTCACCGTGCCGAGTATGAACAGCGATCCAGATGCCGGCCTGATCGGCCCAGCCGGCGCCGGCATGTTGAAATTGTTGAGCCCGGAGATCGCGCTGAGCGCGGCAGCGACAGGAACGGGGATGGTTCGAAGAGGCTCACGGCGCCACCCCCGTTACCTCGAACGGCGCCATCTGAAGATGGGCGCGCAGCTGATTCGCCGCCTTGAGCAACCGCTGCGACGTCGGCACCACACCCGAATTCCCACCAGCCTTATCGAACCATGCGCGGACCTGCTCGATTGACACTGGCCCAGCGACGTCATCAGGGGGCGCTTCCACGGGTTTCCGGAGATAGCCAAGCGCGGCCGCTTTGCGGATGATCGTCGCGGCAGTCTGCTTCGGACCGTCCATCTCGTTAAGCATGCGCGCGATCGCCTCGGCTTCGTCACCACGCTCCCACATCCCCTTGAACACGAATTTCTGCTCGCTCGTAAGCGGCGCCAGGACGGCTGGGATTTGGCCAACGGGCTTTGACGTCGGAGATGACGGGGCATCGTGCTGGCGCGCGGTCTGCACCTCAGCCGCCTGCAGTAACGTCTTGATAGCGGGCACGCTTTCCGGAGCGCCGGTGACACCCGGATCGATGCCGCCGGTAATGCCCGGAGACTCGGTCTGTGCCGCACTCGGCGTGAATTCAGCGCGCTCTTTGCGGAGCTTGGCCAGCTTGACGCCGACCGACTCGATCGACGCGATGGGCTCGCCGGGCATCGCGTTCAGGCGCTTGAAGCGTTCTTTGCAGGACACTCCCGCGTCGGCCATCGCGAGCAATGCGCTCATCCGTTCAGCGGTCCAAACCACCGGTATCAAAGCACCACGATCCTTCAGAGACGGAACATCCGAAGGAGTATCGGCGGCGGCCTTCGGCACGTTCGGAATGGCGTGGCCGGTACGCGCCAGCCCCGCAAGCAAGCGATCAAACTCCGGCCTCACAGCCTCAACGAAGCGGTCGATCGCGGCCTGCACGATCTGCTCAACGTCAGCGACGATCTCGACGCGGACGGGAACGCCAATCGCCTTTTGGCCCTCGCTCATGCCGCCTCCTCGCGCACCACCAGCCCGGCCGCGCCGGACGAATGCAGCATTGCCCCGCCGCCCGGCGTCACCGGACACTCAGCCTGCGCCACAGCGGCCACCGGCCCATCAAGCGGCCGTATCCGCACGAGCGTGCACTGCTCGGTCGTGACCTTCGCCTTGACGTGGTGAACGGCCAGCTTGAGATGCGCCTGGTCGTCACCGGCAATAACGCCCAGCCCGTAGGGATGGCGCTCAGACGCGGGCTGCAGCACGTCCAGCAGGTTCTTGGCGGAGGCGACCAGGTTATCCCAGTCGGGCATCTGCACGCTGTGCCGCCAGATCGTCACCTGAGCGAATTCAAAGGGAACTGCCGGCCGGGCGCGGCCAAGCACGGCCAGTACTTCCCAGGCAAGGTCTTTCTTCACCGCGGCGCGGTGGGCCCAATGCTGGCGCAGCTGCACGTTCAGGAGCGGCAGCGGTGCGGCTAGGCGGAATACGATGTCGGTCATGCTCACATCCCCAGCGCGCGGCGGTAGATGTCGAGCAGGCTCTCCTGCTCCTCGACATCGGCGGATCGCGATGAGAGTCCTGAGCACCTTCACATCGAAGCCGGCGCTCTTGGCCTCCGAATAGATGTCCTTGATGTCGGCGCTCAGCGCTTTGCGCTCTTCCTCGAGGCGCTCGATGCGCTCCACAATGCTGCGCAGGCGCTCGCCGGCGACACCGCCCTCGTCGTGCCCGGCACCGGGCGTCTCAGGGAGCAGCATCGCCTAGATCCGCATCGGCATGACGATTTCGAGCGCGCTGTCGTCGCCAGCCGTCCGGATGGTGACCGGCGCGGCTGAGTCGCCGAACCGGATCTCAAGGTCATCGCCAAACGACGCCAGGGCATCGCTCAGATATCGCCCTTGGAATCCAATCTCCAGCGCTGCACCGGTATATTGCGTCGTGCCGTTCAGCTTGGTCTCGGATGCCCCATATTCAGGGGACCTAACCGCTAACATCACCTTCTCGGGCGTCAGGTGCAGCGCAACCGGCCTATGTCGGTCGCTCGAGATGGCTGTTACCCGGCCCAATCCCGCTCGGAGCGTCTCACGCTGGATCGTGAGCACCTTCTGGGGGGCTTCCGGAATCACGCGACGATAGTCCGGAAACTTGCCATCGATCGGCTTCACGGCGATGAGCATCTCCCCGAACCCGAAGGTGGCATCGACACGTAGTTTGGTCTCTGTTCCGCCGGCAAGGCATGCTTTGCCATGGAGTCTGCCTGCCAGTCCGTCATCCGCACAAGCACGTCGCCGGAGTAGCGCGCGAGGAGCTTCCGCAGCTGTTTCACGGCTTTGCTCGGGAGGATCGTTTGCGGGAAAGCAGTCAAACCGGGAATGCTTGGCGTTTTGATCAGGGCAAGCCGGTGGCCGTCCGTTGCCACGACACGCAGCTCAGCATCCCCGCCGGCCGCCGTGGCTTCGATTACGCCCCCATTTAGGTAGTACCGGGTCGGTTCAGTGCTGATCGCATGCGACACGTGATCGAGGCACGCTTTCAGCCGCCGCCCGGCAATGGAAAACGAGTGAGGGAACTCCATATCGACCCGGCCCGGCCGCGGGAAATCAGCCGCATCGATCATGAACAGCTCGGCGCTGAAATCGCCGGATGTGATCCTGAGCCTATCCCCCTGCCGCCTCGAGGCGAACCACGTCATTCGGAGACAGGCTCTTCGCGATGCGGGAGATCGCCGGCGCATAGACCGTCACGCTACCGTCCAGGATGTCCGACGCAGGCACGCCCTCGGCAATGGTCACCTCCAAGTCGGTCGCGGTGAAGGTCACCCGGCCGTCGCTTGCCGCCATCATGACGTTAGCGAGGATGGGCACGGTCGAACGGCGCTCGATCGCCCCGCAGACATTGGCCATCACCTTGGCGAGCACCGCCGCCTCCGTGGTGAAGGCGAAGCTGTTCTCCGGCTTATCCACTCCTTGCACTCCCAACTTGGCGATATCTGACGATCTTTCTGAGGCCGAGCGCATCCAGGACCGCCTGCGACGGCTCCCGCTCCCGGCTCAAAACCTGTGTAATGAAGGACGACGACACGCCCGCCGCCCGGGCAAATGCCTTCTGAGATGTGGGGCCATTGCACGCACTTGGCGCGAGGCTGGCGCGGAGATCCGCAAGAAGATGGAGGATGAACAGGCGCACGTTCTGCATAAGCTTCTGTCGATTTACGCGGAACACGGCAGTAAATGGCGCCCGAAGGCGGCGGAGTGGCTGTCTGAGATTAGGGGGTGTGCTGTGCTACTGGATGCGCGGGGAAAGGCTGAAGGGGGTAAGTTTAATGACTGACCGCCCCATCATCTTCTCCGCGCCGATGGTGCGCGCGCTGCTCGCGGGCATGAAGACTCAGACACGGCGGCTTTTGAAGCCACAGCCGTTTATCGACAACACGGGAAACTTCTGCGTTCCCGACAAAAAGGGCAAAGCTTGGAATTGGGGCCAACACATTGACGGAAAGCCCTGTACCAGGAATTACGTGAAGACGGTGCGATTCAAGGTCGGCGACCGGCTCTGGGTACGCGAAACTTGGTCCGTTGCCAGTGTCTTTACGGATGTCGTCGAGGTCAGGTACCGCGCGCATGAACGGGCAGCGCATTCGAATTTTGTTGAGCAGATCCCGCGTGCTCGGGCCCGAAAGCCTATGGCCACATGGCCTGTGTGGAAGCCTTCCATCCACATGCCGCGCTGGGCGAGCCGCCTGACGCTGACCGTCACCGATGTGCGCGTGCAGCGCCTCCAAGATATCACGTCGAAGGATATAGCTGCCGAGGGCATCGATCATCTTTCTTTCGGCGGCGCGTCGGGAGCTTTCGATCAATGGCTGATGCACCAGTTCGGCGGCCTTTGGGACAAGCTGCACGGACCCGGCGCCTGGGACGCTAACCCATGGGTCGCGGCCATCACCTTCGAACTGCGCAAGGGGAATATCGATGGATGGCTGAGAACAGCAAGATCGAATGGACAGACCTATTAGCGCGGACACACGCTCCAAAGCTCGAGGCCATACTGATGCACGGTTTGATGGCACGGTCTACAAAGCGTGACACCGTTGTCGACGTTGGTGCGAAGGTCGACATGCGTTGCAAATGGCTTGATGTGGTGAGCCTGGAGGTTTCCGCCCCGATCATCCCCGCAGTGGACACAGACAAAGCAGTCGCGCGCCATCACATCGTAACGCCACCGCTTCACAGTGGCAGCGTGACGTTCTCCGAGGCGTTCAACACCTTTCCCGTCTATCCAGCCTGGAGCTTTATCGCCTCTCGCTGCCGTCACGCGCAGCCTCGCGCTGATTTTCTGCCCGACTTCGATCGACCGCTTAGCGCCGCGCTTCGGGCTTGGCTTTCCTTTGCGAGCCGCGCTCATGGCATTTCTGGCTTCACTGGTGTGTGCGCACCCCTTGAAGGTGGAGACGCGTCCCTTGGTCGATTTGCGTGTCTTCACGCGTCGGCACGAAAAGCACCTAGCCGCAAGGCCGTCATAGCGCGACCGATCGGAGCAAAATTCGGCATGTGGCTGCCACACCTTGCATTTTGTGCAGCATTTCAGGCCTTCCGCCACTTTCGCCGCGTAGGCTTCCTCACTCAATCCCATTTTCTTGGCCGCGATTTTGCGCGCCTGCCGGAGTCTGTGCCATGGCTGAAACTACCATAGAATGGACAGCGACACAGCTACCCGATGGAACGTCCGTTCCAGGGTTCACATTTAACCCCTGGTTAGGCTGCACCAAGGTCTCGCCGGCTTGCGATCACTGCTATGCCGAGGGCTGGGCAAAGCGCGCTGGCTCGCCGGCGCTCTGGCAGGGGGAGCGGCGCCGCACTACCGAAGCTTACTGGCGGCAGCCGCTAAAGTGGAACCAAGACGCATGCGCAGCGGGCGCCCGCCGCAAGGTGTTCTGCGCGAGTCTCGCCGACGTGTTCGACAACCAGGTGCCGGACGCCTGGCGGCAGGACCTGTGGGAACTGATCTCAGTGACCCCGCATCTTGATTGGCTCTTGCTGACCAAACGCCCCCAAAACATCGGCAAGATGCTGCCGAAGCCTGAAACGATGTGGTGCGGAGACGATCCACATTATGCATGGCCATGGCCCAACGTCTGGCTTGGCACCACGGTCGAAAACCAGGAGGAGGCCGATCGGCGCATCCCTCACCTGCTGTCGGTACCGGCGCCCGTGCATTTCCTGTGGTGCGAGCCGCTGCTCGGGCCCGTCGATTTGTCGAACACCCGCTCCAGCCTATCTGAGGGCGGCTCTTGGCGTGATGTGCTTGAGTGCGGCGACAGCGGACGCCTGCCGTCTATCGACTGGGTGATCGCCGGCGGCGAGAGCGGGCCCGGCGCGCGGCCGTCGCACCCTGACTGGTTCCGGAGCCTGCGCGACCAGTGCCAGGCGGCCGGCGCAGCGTTCTTCTTCAAGCAGTGGGGAGAGTGGTGGCCTGAGCCTGGTGGGTACATTGAGCCACTGCAGCATCAGGTGATTCCGCTTCATCTCTGGCCGGACCTTTCGCCGTATTCCTATAGCGTGCGCTTGGGAAAGAAGCGCGCCGGTGCGCTGCTCGACGGCCGCGAGTGGCGCGAGGTGCCGAATGGCTGACCGCGCTGCCCAGCGCCAGAGCGCCTTTAACCTGCCTGTCTTACGCAAAGTCGTCATCGATGATGAGCCGGGCCGAGTCATTCTCAAGGTTATGGATCAGCATACCCAGGCGGAACTGATGCGGCTGGAATTCAGCCCTGATGAGGCAGATGCAGTGGCCCGGCACTTCTGGAGCGCATCTTCATGCGCTTCTGTCCCACGGGAGGCTGCAAATGTCTGAGCGGCAGGTAGCGGCGTGGCCCCGCGGCATGTCTCTTCCCGTCGCCGCGGAATATTGCGGCGTTGGCACCGCCACGCTCAACCGGGAGGGGCCAAAGCCCGTTCCTGGGCTCGTAGCCCTTCCGGTCCTGCTCGGGCTCTATACGGCACAGAGACGGGCCGACGTGATCAAACTGCCCTGGTCAGCGTATGATGGCCGCACCATCACCCTCCGCCAAAGCAAGGCGCGGGAGAAGGCCCGCATTCTCGTCATCCCGGTCCACCCGGTTTTGAGGGTTGCGCTGGATGCTGCTCCGCGGACGGCTGTGACGATTTGCGCGCGGGCCGATGGGCACAGTTGGAAGATCGACCACTTCGCCAAAGCATTCGCAGCGGCTCGGACCAAGCTCGGCCTACCGGATGACATGCAGTTTCACGGATTACGCCACAGCGCGGCGAGCCGGATGGCCGAGGCCGGCGCCACTGATGCCCAGGTTCAGGCAATCACCGGCCACGAAACACGCCAAATGGTCGAGTTCTACACCGCCGGGGCGAAGCAGAAGAAGCTGGCCAAAGCGGCGATCGCGAAGCTGCCCAAGAGGCAGATCAAGAACAGCTCACGAACAGGCAGTGAGAAACCGGTTTTTGAAAAGTGAGAAACTAGGTCCGATTTGAGCCTTAAATGGCCCGCAACCCTTTGATTTTATTGGCGCGCCCTGATGGAGTCGAACCATCGGCCTCAAGATTAGAAGTCTCGTGCTCTATCCAACTGAGCTAAGGGCGCGTCGAGGTTGGTGGTAACCTGCGCCTGCTTCCCTCGCAAGGTGGTTTCGCCGGCGCGGTGGCAGTCAGTGCGTCCAGTTTTCCTTGCGGTCGGCACGGAAATTGTCAGCGTAGGATTTCGGTTTCTTGGTCCGCGTGGTGGGGATCTCGAGGTCGTAGGGGATGGCGTGCTTCTCCGCATAGGCCAGGGCCGCCTCACGGGTGTCGAACATCACGCGGATCTGCTGGCGCATGTCGTCGCTGCCGGTCCAGCCCATCAGCGGGTCGCGGATCTTGGCCTTCTCCGGCTCGTATTCCAGCACCCAGCGATGCGTCTTGGCGGTACCGGACTGCATGGCCGATTTCGGCGGCAAATAGATGCGGGCGCGCATTCACCTTCTCCTTCGTGGTCGGGGCGCCCGGATTCGAACCGGGGGCCTCTTGTACCCAAAACAAGCGCGCTACCAGGCTGCGCCACGCCCCGAACCTTATTTCCCATCGGGCGCCACGGCCGGTGCTCCGATCCCTGGCGCCTCCGCGTTCGCTTAGCCGCCGCCCAGCTGCTTGGCAATGACCTTATCGCCAACATTAATATCGTCGGCGGCGGTGATGCCCCCTTGCAGCTCCAGCGTGGCGATCACCGGCACGCCGCTGGAGATCGCCCGCAGGCTGTAGGGCACGGTATCCTCGGCGATCGCCTTGATCTTATGGTCCGGCCCGATGAACACCATGTCCAGCGGCACGATGGTGTTCTTCATCCACATTTCCGAGATCTGCGGCTGGGGCCAGGGGAACAGCATGCCGGTGTCGGCAGGAACCGAGGTGCGGAACATCAGCCCGGTATCCTGCTGCTGCGTGGTCAATGCCATTTCCACGGAGAAGACGTAGCTCTTGCCGTTATCCGCGACGATGGTGAGTTTTTCCGTCGGCAGTTTCGGCTGCGGCCCTGTGGGGTTGTCCGTCTGGGCGCACGCCATCCCGGCCGTCATCATCGCCGCCACCAGCCCCAAAGCAAAAACCTTCATAAGTCCCCCATTCGCTTCATCGCGCCGCGCCCACACAAGGGCCATCCCGCCCCGGCAGCATGCCAGCCTTTCCAGTTGTAACCGCCGCCGCCGAACACGGCCAGCCTCTGCCCCCATGGACAAATCCAGGCGCGGCTGCGATCACCACAGGGTGACGACACGGCGCCTGCCCTCCTGGCTGGTCGCGTCGCTGTTCTTCGTGGCGACCCTGCTCAGCCGTATTCCGACCTTTTCGCGGTCCGTCCTTGATTGGGACGAGAGCCTGTATTTCCTCATGGCGCAGCAATGGCGCCAGGGCCACCTGCCCTACACCACCATCTGGGACAATAAGCCAATCGGCATCTATGCCGTTTTCGCCGTGGCCCAAACCCTGTTCGGCGACCGGGTCGCCGCCATCCGCCTTGCCATGGTGCTGTGCGTGAGCGTGCTGGCCTTTGCCGTGTCCCGGATCACGCGCGCCTTGACCGGCGACGAAGCGGCGGGGCTGGTCGCGGGCGTCGCGCTGATTCTCTGCTCACTGAGCAATGACGGGCAGGCCTCCAACACCGAGCTTTTCATGGCCTGCTGCACCGCTCTGGCCGTGTGGGTGAGCCTGAGCACGGAGCGGGCTTTCCTCGTCGGGCTGCTGCTCGGCGCGGCCTTCATGATCAAATATGTCTCGATCTTCGAGGCCCCGGCGATTTTCTTTTTTTTCCTGGCCCGCCATCGGCGGCCTGCCGCCGGACTGTGGATGATTCTCGGCGCCACCCTGCCCATGGCGCTCACCGCCCTGCTCTACGCCGCACATGGACGGCTCGGCCTGTGGTGGGCGACCAGCATCGCCTCGAATTTCCGGCGCGCCGGCACGCCTTTCGCAAAGCAGGCGTTCGATTACGTGATGCATATGGAGGTGCTGCGCTGGGGCACGATGTATCTGGCCGGGCTGGCGCTCCTGGTCCTAGCCGCCGCCCGGCGGCGGGCTGCCGATTTGTTCCTGGCCGCTTGGGCGCTGGGCGGGGTGGTCGGCGTGGTCGCGGCGAAGTCCTTCTACGACCATTATTTCCTGCAGCTCCTGCCGGTTCTGTGCGTGAGCCTTGGCGTCCTGTTCGCCCGGCT
>Ga0310811_10002432_pt1 | contig 23323 bp, 21 predicted proteins | sample YCmetagenome_FD_207642 | JGI IMG/M metagenome (GOLD analysis project Ga0310811, IMG submission 207642) | Soil microbial communities from experimental microcosm in Duke University, North Carolina, United States - YC | ecosystem: Engineered > Artificial ecosystem > Soil microcosm > Unclassified ... | reverse complement strand
GCCTTCCTGTTCGATGACGACACCGCGATGGTGCGCATCGACATGAGCGAGTTCATGGAAAAGCATGCGGTGGCGCGGCTGATCGGCGCCCCGCCGGGCTATGTCGGCTATGAAGAGGGCGGCGTGCTCACCGAAGCGGTGCGGCGCCGGCCCTATCAGGTGATCCTGTTCGACGAGGTCGAAAAGGCCCATGCCGACGTGTTCAATGTGCTGCTGCAGGTGCTGGATGACGGCCGCCTGACAGACGGGCAGGGCCGCACCGTGGACTTCCGCAATACGGTGATCATCCTGACCTCCAACTTAGGGACGGAATTCCTGTCGGTGGAGGGCAGCGATGTCACCCACAGCCGCGCCCAGGTGATGCAGGCGGTGCGGGCGCATTTCCGCCCCGAGTTCCTGAATCGGCTGGACGAGATCATCCTGTTCCACCGCCTGACGCGGGCGAACATGGACAAGATTGTGGACATCCAGATCGGCCGGCTGCAGCGGTTGCTGGCGGACCGCAAAATCACGATCACGCTCGACGACAAGGCGCGTCACTGGCTGGGCAATGCAGGTTACGATCCGGTCTATGGCGCGCGGCCACTGAAGCGGGTGATTCAGCGCCGGTTGCAGGATCCGCTGGCGCAGATGATCCTGGAAGGCAAGGTCGGCGAGGGAGCGGCCGTGAAGGTCAGCGCGTCAAAAACCGGACTGACGATCAACGGCCAGGAGTTCTCTTCCGTGGCCGACGACCTGACGGATACCCCGCCGCCAGGTGTGGCATTGAATTAAAACTCAATGTCATGGCCCGGCTTGTCCGGGCCATCCATTTTGATAACCATCTGGATCCCCTTTCCTCGGCGCTGGACGCGCCTTGCCGGGGATGACACGCCGCTTCAGCGGCGTGTCACTTCGCTTTTGCCTGCCTGAGATCCGTCGCGTTGTCCGCCACCTTGGTCTCCAGCGGCGCGCTGGCGACCAGAGTGTCGACCGCCAGCCGCGCCTCCTGGAACTTCCTCAGCAGCGCGCCAGCCAGCATGCGCCCTTGCGCCATCTTCACCGCCAGCGGATTGACCTGCCCGCCATTGACGCGGATCTCGTAGTGGAGATGCGGGCCGGTCGCCATGCCAGTCATGCCGCTATAGGCGAAGATCTGGCCCTGGCGCACATGCGCGCCATTGCGCATGCCGGGTGCGAAACGCGACAGATGGCCATACGCGGTGGCGTACTCATTGCCATGGTTGATCAGCACAAAGTTGCCGTAACCGGAGGCGCGGCCCATGAACTTGATGGTGCCTGCGCCGGCCGCCATCACCGGCGTGCCGGTGGGCACGGCGAAGTCCACGCCCTTGTGCATGCGGGTGTAGCCCAGGATCGGATGGAAGCGCGAACCGAAGCCGGAGGAGATGCGCGCGCCGTCCACTGGCGTCTTCATCAGCAGGCCCTTGGCGCTTTCGCCCTTCTGGTCGAAATATTCCGCCGGTTCGTCCGGATCGGCCTGGAAGCGGTACATGGGGATCTGCTTGCCGCCGATGGTCATCATCGCATAGCTGATGCCGCCATACTTCGCCGGCTGGCCGTCGGGCGTGTAGTAATAGTCGTAATAGACTTCGAAGCGGTCGCCCGGCTGCAGGTCGCGCTGGAAGTCGACCTTGTAGGAGAACATCCGGATCATATCCACCACCACCTCGGCGGGGATGCCGGCCTGCATGGCCGTCAGATAAAGGCTGGAGTCGATGGTGCCGCCGGCGCGATGATGATGCGCCTCAAGCACCTTCTTCTGCATCTCCGCTGTGTAGGTGCCTTCGGTGGTGCGGGTGACGGTGACTTCCTGGTCGATGGTGGGCGAGAAATGCAGCGACAGCAGCCGCGAGATCGACTGGGAATTCTCTTCCGTGGCGCCCGCCTCGTCGTCAGCCTCGACCGGCACGACCACGGGCTTGTGATTGACCATGACGACCGTGGTGCGGCGTCCGCCGGTCGCATCGATCGTGGCGACGGGATTGGCGATGGAATAGGTGATGTCGAAGCTCTGTCCGGCCTTGAGCTGGCGCGGGGAGAAGTTCTTGCCCATGGCGGTCACCACCGCATTGGCATCCTGGGCGTTGATGCCGACATCCTCCAGCATTCCGGCCAGGGTGTCGCCTGCGTCCAGGGTCACGGTGCGGCTTTCCACATCGGGACTGGGATTGGCATTGTCGGCATTGGCGTCCAGCGCGTTCTGGGGTTCGCTGGCGCGGATCAATTTGGCAAACAGCGCATAGGGAAGCGCCGAGCGGCCCGGCGACACCATCGGCCGCGAGACGGGCAGGGTGCCGACCGCCATCCAGGCGATGGCGCCGGCCACCAGGGCTGTGAGGCCGGTGGAAACCGCCGCCCAGCGCATATCGGTCGCAGCAAAGCTGCCATCGGCCTGGCGCCTGGCGTTTGTAAGTTTGGGGATGCGCGCGATCACATCGCGGGTCTTGCGGTCCACGTCGGCTCCGTTGTTGTGGAAACGTGACCGGCGCAAGTCCCCCGACTTGGCAACCCGGCTATCGTCCCAGCCCCGGCGCGCCCACCCATCCCCGGCGTGCGACCTGAGGTCATATAACTGTTATTCGGGTGGATAGGTCAACCTGGAACTTCGCCAAGGGATTGTTCCCATTGCGTTTTGAGTCGCTTCCAAAATTTCTCGCGCTGATTGCATTGCTGGCGCCGTCAAAAGCGCTGGCCTGGGGCGCGGAAGGCCATGAAATCGTGGCTGCCATCGCGCTGCGGGAACTGACGCCCGTCGCGCGGCAGGAAGTCGGCCGGCTGCTCGGCGGACCGGTGATGATGGTGCATGACGCCAGCTGGGCCGACGAGATTCGCGATTCGCGGCCCGAGACCGGCGCCTGGCACTATGTGGACATTCCGCTTTGGGCCGGCAGCTATGACGCGCAGCGCGATTGCGGGAACGGCGACTGTGTGGTGGCGCAGATCGGCGATGACCTTCGCGTCCTTTTCAACCGCCGTGCGCCCGATGCCGTACGTGCCGAAGCGCTGCGGTTCCTGATTCATTTCGTGGCCGACGTGCACCAGCCGCTGCATGCCGAAGACAATGACGACAAGGGCGGCAACCAGGTGCATCTGCGCCTCGGGCGCGAGCGCGCCAGCCTGCACAAACTGTGGGACGTGGATGTGGTCGAGCCTCTGGGTCCCGATCCCGACGCTATCGCGGAGAGCATCGAACGCAATCTATCGCCCGGCCAGCGCCAGGACTGGCAATCGGGCACTCCGGCGCGCTGGGCCAACGAAGCCCATGCGATCGCACGCGAGCACATCTATCCCCCGCTTGGCGGCGCGCACGAGCTGCGGCTGCCGCGCGATTATGCGTTCCGGGAAGCGCCGCTGGCGCAGATTCTTCTGGCCAAGGCTGGGGTACGGCTGGCCTGGCTGCTCAATACGGCTCTGAAATGATCACTCGCTGGCCAGGATCGTATTGCGAACCATCGGATAGATCTGATTCTGCCACCGCCGCCCCGAGAACACGCCATAATGGCCGGCGCCGGCCTGGACATAGTGTTTCTTGCGGAACGGCTTGACGCTGGAGAGCAGATCCTGCGCCGCCATGGTCTGGCCCAGGCCGCAGATGTCATCGCGTTCGCCTTCCACCGTCAGCAGCGAGGTCTTGCGGATGGCGCGCGGGTCCACCTTGCGGTTGCGCCAGCTATAGATGCCGCGGGGCAGGTGATGTTCCTGGAAGACCTTGCGCACGGTCTCCAGATAGAATTCCGCCGGCAGGTCGGCGACCGAGAAATACTCGTCGTAGAAACTGCGGTTGGCGTCGGCCTTGTCGATCTCGCCCTTCAGGATGTGCCCGAACAGGTCCATGTGAGCGCGGATATGGCGCGCGATGTTCATGGTCATGAAGGCGGAAAGCTGCAGGAAGCCGGGATAGACGCGCCGGTGGGCGCCGGCATAACGGCGCGGTACGGGGGAGATCAGGTTCTGCTCGAACCACTCGATGGGATGTTCCTGGGCCAGGGTGTTGACGCGGGTGGGATTGATGGAGGTGTCCACCGGCCCTGCCATCAGGGTCAGGCTTTTTGGCGTCGCCGGATGATTGTCTTCCGCCATCAAGGCCACGCTTGCCAACATGGAGGGGCAGGGCTGGCACACCGCCATGCCATGCGCGCCCGGGCCAATATGGCTGAAGAAGGCCATCAGATAATCGATATATTCGTCGGTGCCGAAACGGCCGGCGCTCATGGGCACATCGCGGGCGCTTTTCCAGTCGGTGATATAGACATCGTGATCGGCCAGAAGGACCTGGGCGGTGTTGCGCAACAGGGTGGCGAAGTGGCCCGCCATCGGCGCCGCCAGCAGGACCCGCGGCTGCTTCACCGATATCGCTTTGCGGAAATGCACCAGATTGCCGAACGGCAGGTCCAGCGCCACCTCCTCGGTGACAGCGACCGGCTCTTTGCCGACCAGCACCGTGTCGATGCCGTAGGACGGACGCTCATGGATCAGATGGGAGCGAAACAGGACTTCCGCCCCAGCCGCCAGGGTCCGAAACCAGTAATTGGCGGCCGGACCCAGGGCGGTATCGCCAAAGGCCGAGCGCGTCAGGTCGGCGCCGGCGCGAAAAGGCGCCAGCATGTCCTGCCCCGCCTGATAGGCATCGTACAACATCCCGATCCTTATAAGCCCCAGAGGATTAAAGGCGATTTGCAAGCCAGGACACCGTAAACGCGAATGTGATGCTGCATTGCAAAAAAATCCTTGTCAACGCGCCCAAAGCAGCCAAAAGTTGGGGACATGAGCGGCGCGGTGCTGACGATCTCCAGCAAGAACTACTCGTCCTGGTCGCTGCGCGGCTGGCTGCTCTGCCGGATGGCCGGCCTGGAATTCCGGGAGGAGATTCTGTCCGCCGACGACCCTTCGACCCGGGCCGAGCTGCTGCTCTTGTCACCATCCTTCCTGGTGCCCTGCCTGACGCATAACGGCGTGAAGGTGTGGGATACGCTCGCCATCGCCGAATATCTGCAAGAGATTTTCCCCCGGGCGGGAATTCTGCCGCGCGATCTGGCGGCACGCACCCATTGCCGCGCGGTCTCGGGCGAGATGCATTCGGGTTTTGCGAACTTGCGCTCGGCGCTGCCCATGAACCTCAAGGCCCATTATCCGGGCTTCAAGATCTGGGCGGCGGCGCAGGCCGACATAGACCGCGTTACCGCCATCTGGCGGGAATGTCTTGGCCGCTATGGCGGCCCTTATCTGTTCGGCGCCACGCCGACCCTGGCCGATGCGATGTATGCACCGGTGGCGACGCGCTTTCAGACCTATGACGTCAAGCTCGACCGGCAATGCGCCGATTATCGCGAGACGATTTTAACCCTGCCGGACATGATCGAGTGGAAGGAAGGCGCCGAAGGCGAGCGCACCGGCATCGAGGAGCTTGAGGCCGAGTTCTAGGCTAGCTGCCGCTTTCGTTGGGTTTTGTCTGCAGCTGGATAAAGTTCTCTATGCCCATCTGCTCGATCAGCCGCATCTGGGTCTGGAGCCAGTCGATATGCTCTTCCTCGCTTTCCAGGATGTCGGTGAAGAGCTCGCGGCTGATGTAATCCTTGACCGTCTCGCAATGGGTGATGGCGAGCTTGAGGTCGGGCAAGCCCATCATCTCCAGCGACAGGTCGCATTTGAGGACCTCGCGCACATTTTCCCCGATCAGCAGCTTGCCGAGATCCTGCAGGTTGGGCAGGCCGCCCAGGAACAGCACGCGCTTGATCAGCCGGTCGGCGTGCTTCATCTCGTCGATGGATTCTTCGTATTCCTTGTGCGCCAGGATGCTGAGGCCCCAATCCGCCAGCATCCGCGAATGCAGAAAATACTGGTTGATCGCGGTGAGCTCGTTCTTGAGCACCTTGTTGAGGAACGAGATGGTGGCCGGATCGCCTTCGAGCGAGGCGTGGGGCAGGGGGCCCGGTGCACTTCCGCCGCTTACTCCGCGGCTTGGGCCAGCGCTTCCCGGCTTTTTTCCAGCATTCCTTCGATCGTTTCCTGGCATCGTCCGCAATTCTTTCTCACGCCGCAGCGCGCATAAACATCATCGGCGCATTCCGCGCCGCCGCAGATGGCAGCACCGATGCGCTGATCGTTCAACCTATTGCAGACGCAGACGATCATTCCCGAGCCCAGTTGAGAGACATTCTCAGCGGAGAGTCATATCGCCTTTCTGCGAATGATTGTCAATTTCTTCTGACGTCGGTTAATTCGTTCCGGTTAAGCCTTTGATTTACCTAGGAACCTGTGAAGCATGGCCATCGGCAAAACCACCGGTTCTCCTGTTGGCTTCCCAGAGCGTCAGCAGTAACATTTTACGGGCTAGGGAGGTGCTTCGCATGGCGATGAGTGCCCAAACGGCAACCGGTCAGGTCATGGTGGAAATGAACACCACTCCGCTGATCGATGTGATGCTTGTTCTTCTGGTCCTTCTGATCGTCACTCTGCCGATCCAGACCCATGCGGTGAAGCTGGGCATGCCGTCCGGGCCGCCATCACCACTTACGCCGACGATTGTCGAGCTGGGCGTGGATTTTGACGGCGCAGTCTCGTGGAACGGCGTCCATATCAGCCGCGCCACTTTGGATTCCTATCTTGCGGACGCGGCGAAACAGACCCCGCAGCCGGAGGTCCACATCAATCCCAACCGGCTGGCCAATTACGATGTGGTGGCGAAGGTACTGGCCGACGCCCAGCGCCTGGGCGCGACACAGATCGGGTTTACCGGGATCGATCAGTACAGGTAGGCCGCGAGCAGCAGGCGAGAAGTATACAGGGCGCTGCGCGCTCGCGAACCTAACGCTGATAAAGCCCTTCTTCCTTCAGCGCCTGCTGCACGCCGGGCCGCGCTTCCATCCGCGCCTTGAAGGCCAGCAGATGCGGCAAAGACGACAGATCCAGATGCAGGGTTCTGGCCCAGCGCAGGATCACGAACAGATAGGCGTCCGCGACGGTGAAATTCTCGCCCATCAGCCAGTCGCCTGACAATGTGTCCTCGATGAAGCCCAGGCGCAGCAGAATCTCCTCGCGCGCCTCGGCCTTTTCATGCTCCGAGCCGCCGTGAAAAAGCGGTGTAAAGGCCTTGTGCAGCTCTGACGTGATGTAGCCCAGCCATTCCAGGGCGCGGTAGCGCGCCATGCCTTCGGACGGCATCAAGCCGGTCCTGTCGCCCAGATAGGGCAGGACGGCCGTGTTCTCGGTCAGCAGCGTGCCGTCATCCAGCTTCAGGGCCGGCACATAGTCCTTGGCGTTGATGGTCATGAAATTGACGCCGGATTCGGTGCGATGGGTTTTCAGGTCCACTTTTTCCATTGCCAGGTCCAGGCCGCCTTCGATCGCCACGATATGAGCGGCCAGCGAGCAGGCGCCGGGCGAATAATAGAGTTTCATTGCGTGATCCTTGAGAGAAGTGTCGGTTAAACCTGCGGCGTGGCGCCTTGTTCCGCCTCGGCCAGCCTTTGCACGGTGACATAGTCGGTCTTGCCGGTGGCCAGCACCGGAATGGCCGGCAACACCAGCACCCGGCGCGGCACCGTCAATTCCGAAACACCATGGTTCTGGGCCCAGGCCACCAGCTCCAGCCGGCGGGCCTCGGGAAAATCGGTGGCCAGCACGATCTGCTCGCCCTTGCGCCCGTCCGGCACCGCCACCGCAGCATGAACGTGATCGGGCCAGACCGCGGCGGCGACATTCTCCACCACCGCCAAGGACACGGTCTCGCCGCCGATCTTGGCGAAGCGCTTACGCCGGCCGCGGATGGCGATGAAGCCGTCGTCATCGATCGAGACGACATCGCCGGTATTGTACCAGCCGTCTTCGGGCGGCACGATCTTTCCGGGCGCGTCGGGCTTGATATAGCCCAGCATCACATTGGGACCATGCACTTCCAGCTCGCCGGCATTGGCTATGCCTTCGACCGGTTTCAGGCGCACCCGCATGCCCGCCATCGGCCGGCCCACCGTGCCGGGATGATTGGCCTCGATCTGGTTGGCGGCGACGACCGGCGCGGCCTCGGTGACGCCATAGCCTTCCAGCAGAGTGACGCTGGATTTGCGGCGCAGAAAGGTGCGGGTCTCGTCGCGCAGCCGCTCGGCGCCGCATACCGCCATGCGCAAGGTATCGAGCTCGCCGGCGTCGCTGGCGCGGGCATATTGATTGATGAAGGTATCCGTCGAAATCAGGATGGTGGCGCCGTGGCTGCGGATGCGGCGCACGATCTCGCGCGGCTGTAGCGGTGTGGGGTGGCACACCACCTTCACGCCCGCGATCAGCGGCAGCAAGGTGCCCACCGTCAGGCCGAAGCAGTGGAAGACGGGCAGGGGATTGAACAGCACGTCGCGCGGATAAAGATCGATGTGCGCCTGTACCTGGGCCACGTTGGCCAGGATGTTGGCGTGGGAAAGGGCGACGCCCTTGGGCTCGCCTTCGGTACCAGAGGTGAAAAGGATAGCGGCCGGTTTATCGGGATCGGGCCGCGCCGCCAGCAGCCGCGGCAAAAGCTTGCCCGCCACCGCGGTCAGCTTGTCCTTGAGGGTAAGACCGCTGCGGACATCCTCCAGATAGACGATCTGGGCATCCAGGCCCGCAACCACCTCCTGAAGCCCGGCGACCTCGACCAGGCGGCGCGCGGTGACGACACGCCTCACTTGGGCGGTGCGCAGCGCGCTTTTGAGGCCCGCCAGCCCGCTGGTGAAGTTCAGCATGGTGGGGATGCGGCCGAAGGCGGTGAGCGCGAAGAAGGCGAGGGTGGCCGCCGCGCCGGTCGGCAGCATCACGCCGACACATTCGCCGCGCCGCGTGCCGGGTTTCAGCGCCGAGCCCAGGGCGAAGGCGGCGCGGATGATCTCGTCATAGGTGAGCTGGCGTTCCTCGCCGTCGATCAGGGCGACGGTGGCGCCGCCATGGCGGCCCCGCGCTTCGGCCAGGGCATGAAAGAGCGAACGGCGCGCCACCGCGGCATCGAACGGGATGCGTTGCGGCGGTCCAAGATCATGCATGCGGCCATCCGATTCGGCTCGAACAGCCTCTTATCCTATTTGTGCATCAGGTAGCGTGAAAATGCCCGATCCAGCTCTGGAAGCTGCGCACCAGCTTTTCGCGGCCGCCCGGAGTCGCGGATTTGAACAGGCCGGCGATCTGCTCACGCAGGGGCCGGGAGTCGGCCCAGAGCTTTTCGGCCTGGGGTTCGAGAGCGCCGCGCAAGGGCTTGATCACGTCCCGCTCGATCCGTTTGGGGCCGACCAGGGCGACAGCGATCGCGGTCAGGCCGATGGTGCCGATTACCGCAAAGGCGGCACGGGCAGGGGGCGTGGCGGCCAGCTTCAGGAGGTTCCCCGCCAGGCCGGACGGGCCAGTATTGCGGCGAACCTGCTGCACGGCACGGACGGGGCGGCGGCGGGAACGGACAGAGGCGGTGGCCATTTGAGGTTCTCCGAGGATGGGTTGAGTTTCAGGAACGCATCCGAGGCCTGCGGGGTTCATCAAAAGTTGGTATTAGGAGCATATTCCCATTGGGAAGTTCTTGGCAGCGGCCAAAGAATCTGAGGCAGACGAGACAGGAAAGACATTCCTGACCTCGTTCAAAACCATTGGGAAGCACAAGTCTAAGACTTGAAGGTCAGACGCTTCAATTATTGCCCATATTCCCGAAATCTTTGTTGATGGCGGTCCGGATGTGCGCCCATTCCGCATTGGTTTTGCATACTTTCCTCGCAATATGGCTGAGGGGCTTATACTCGAGGTAACAACTAATCGAACTTGGGTTCCCGTTACCTCCAGGCTTGGTCGGATAGACTTGAGCTTCTCCTGGCGCGCTATGCGCAAAGGCTGGAACCGATATTGAGAGAGCGCAAAGGACGATCGTCAGGACACGGGTCATGCGGATGCTCCCGGCTTTGCCTACCCCAGGCTACCCCTTTTGGTACGGGAAGTATAACATTAGGAGCATATTCCCAAAACGCGGACCTGCTACGACCGCGGGCGAGAGTGATTTCGAAAGCCCGCCCGTCTATATCTCGGCCATGACCACCGTCATCGATAAGTTGCGGCATCCGGAAAAGGCACACCGTCCGGACAACCTTATCCAGCGCAAGCCGGACTGGATCCGGGTCAAGGCGCCGGTGTCGAAGGAATATGCCGCCACCCGCGAGATCGTGCGCGCGCACAAGCTGCACACGGTATGCGAGGAGGCAGCCTGCCCGAACATCGGCGAGTGCTGGACCAAGCGCCACGCCACCATGATGATCATGGGCGACACCTGCACCCGCGCCTGCGCCTTCTGCAACGTCAAGACCGGGCTGCCTTCGGCGCTGGATACCGACGAGCCGGTCAATGTCGCCCGCGCGGTCAAGACCCTGGGCCTGACGCATGTGGTGATCACCTCGGTGGATCGCGACGATCTTTCCGATGGCGGGGCGCAACATTTCGCCGACGTGATCAATGCGGTGCATGGCGAGAGCCCCGGCACCTCGGTGGAGGTGCTGACCCCCGACTTCCTGCGCAAGGACGGCGCGATCGAGACGGTGATGACCGCCCAGCCCGAAGTCTTCAATCACAATCTGGAGACTGTGCCGCGGCTTTATCTGACCATCCGGCCCGGCGCGCGCTATTTCGCTTCGCTGCGTCTGCTGGAGCGGGCCAAGGAGTTGATGCCCACCGGTTTCACCAAGTCGGGGCTTATGGTGGGACTTGGCGAGAGCCGGGAAGAGATCATGCAGGTGATGGACGACCTGCGCGCCGCCAAAGTGGATTTCCTCACCATCGGCCAGTATCTACAGCCGACCAAAAAGCACGCGAAGCTGGAACGCTTCTGGACGCCGGAAGAATTCGCCAGTCTTGAGAGCATCGCGCGGGCCAAGGGCTTCCTGATGGTCTCGGCCACGCCGCTGACGCGCTCCTCCTATCATGCCGACAGCGATTTTGCGGCGCTGAAGGCCGCCCGAAACAATCAGTCCAGTCAGCTCGCAGCGCGGGCGTGATTTCCCATCGCGAAAAACGCGTCGTGCCGTTTGCGGCCGACCTGATGTACAGCATCGTGGCGGACGTGGAGCAGTATCCGAAATTCCTGCCCTGGGTGGTGGCGTTGCGGGTGCTGTCGCGGCGCCAGGATGGTCTGACCGCTGAGATGGCGGTGGGCTATGGCGGCTTGCGCGAGCGCTATACCAGCGACGTCAAGCTGGACCCCGCGGCGCGCACCGTTGACGTGGTGGAAATCAAGGGCCCGTTCAAGTGCCTGGAAAACCACTGGCGCTTCACCCCCGCGGAGGGTGGCTGCGAGGTGGATTTCTCCATCCTCTTCGAATTCAAAAGCCGGCTGCTGCATGGCGTGGCCGGGCATGCCTTTGAAAAGGTCATGCTCAAGATGACCGATGCCTTCGAGGCGCGGGCTGCCGCGCTTTCCCGTCCCGTTTCCTGAGCCTATAGTCCTGCGAAAAATAACGGGGAGGGTGCGTGCTTTCATTCAAGGCGCTGCTGACGGCAGGCATGCTGTCGGCGCTGGCGGTTTCTTCAACCCAAGCCCGGACCGTCCTGTTCCTGGGATCCAGCTTTACCTATGGCGCCCATTCCGCCGCCCAGCACTATCGTCCCGAACTGGTGAAGGACCTGAACGGTCCCGACAAATATGGCGAGACCTATGCTGGCGTTCCGGCGATCTTCAAGCAGTTCACCTTGGAGGCAGGGCTCACCGACTATGACGTCAGCTCGGAGCTGGTGGGCGGCAAAGGTCTGGAATACTGGTTCACCGTTCCCGAGATTTTGGCCCGCATCAACAAGCCCTGGGATGCCGTGGTGATGCACGGTTTCTCCACCCTCGACCAGGCTCATCCCGGCGACCGGACCTTGCTGCTGTCCGGCTCCAAGCGCATCGCCGAGCTGTTTCTCAAAGCGAACCCGAAAGCCAGGCTCTATCTCTTCGCCACCTGGAGCCGCGCCGACCAGACCTATCCCGATACCGCCGCGCCGGCCTGGAAAGGCAAACCCATCCAGCAGATGGGCAAGGATGTTGAGGCCGCTTACGAGCAGGTGGTGAAGGAAGAGCCGAGTTATGCCGGCATCGTACCGGTGGGCCTGGCCTGGAACAGAGCCTTCGATACCGGCGTCGCCGACGGCAATCCCTATGACGGGATCGATGCGAACAAGGTCGATCTGTGGGCCTATGACCACTATCACGCCAGCGCCTATGGCTATTATCTCGAAGCGCTGATGGATTTCGGCAAGATCACCGGCCACGACCCGCTGGAGCTGGACGGCAAGGACCGCGTCGCCGAGGCGCTGGGAATTTCACCGCAGCAGTCCCATGCCTTGATGCAGGTGGCACACGATACTTTGGGGGCGCAGAAATGAAGAAGCTTGTTCTGGTGCTTCTGCTGGCGGTGACGCCGGCAGAGGCGAAGACGATCCTGTTTGTGGGCAACAGCTTCACCTTCGGCGCCAATTCGGCGGCGCATTACTACAAGCCCGACACGGTCACAGATCTCAACGGCCCCGCCAACGGCAAGACCACCGGCGGTGTGCCAGCCTTCTTCAAGGCGTTCACCAGGGAAGCTGGGCTGGACTACACCGTCTCGCTGGAGACAGTGGGCGGCAAGGGGCTGGACTTCCACTATGCCGAAAAACGCGCCCTGCTGGACAAGCCGTGGGACGTGGTGGTGATGCACGGCTATTCCACCCTTGATCAGGCCCATCCCGGTGATCCGGCGCTGCTGATCTCGTCGGCCAAGCAGATCACCGACATGTTCCGCGCCAAGAACCCGAAGTCAGAGGTCTGGCTCTCCGCCACCTGGAGCCGCGCCGACCAGACCTATCCCGACGGCAAACCGTGGCATGGCAAACCGATCACCCAGATGGGCAAGGACATCGCCGTGGCCTACGGCGCGGCGGCAAAGTCCGCGCATGTCACCGGTGTGGTGCCGGTGGGGCTGGCCTGGAACAGGGCGATGGATACGGGCGTGGCCGGCACCGACCCTTACGCCGGCATTCCCGCGGGCAAGGTCGATCTCTGGGCCTGGGACAACTATCACGCCAGCGCCTATGGCTATTATCTGGAAGCGCTGATGGTGTTCGGCAAGGTGACGGGAAAAGACCCACTGTCCTTGGGCGACAATGAGACCGTCGCCGACGATATGGGCTTTTCCAAGCCTCAGACCCATGCGCTGCAGCAGGTGGCGCATGACCAGTTGGCGGCGTCGAACTGAATGTCATCCCCGGCGAGCATCGCGTCAGCGATGCGAGGGAAGGGGACCCAGGTGGAAAGACCGCGTTTGATCTAACCACCTGGGTTCCCTTCCCCTCGCGCAGCTACGCTGCGCTCGGCCGGGAATGACAGTCAGAGCAGTTGCATCAGCATCGCGAGCGCTGTTTCGACGCTGGCCAGGCGTATTTCGCTGCGTCCGATATCGCCGAAGCGGCATTCACGATGCAAGCTCGCCTCGCCGGCGCGCGCCGCTGTGATATGCATCAGCCCGACGGGCTTTTCATCGCTGCCGCCGCCAGGACCAGCGATGCCCGTAATCGCTACCGAGAGCTGAGCCGTAGAATTGCGGATGGCGCCTTCGGCCATGGCACGCGCGACAGCCTCGGAGACCGCGCCGTGCTGGCGGATCAGGGCGCCGGGCACGCCCAGCAGGTCCCGCTTGGCCTGGTTGGAATAGGTGACAAAGCCGCGCTCGAACACGTCCGATGAGCCGGCAATCTCGGTCAGGACGCCCGCCACCAGGCCGCCGGTGCAGCTTTCCGCCGTGGCGATCTTCAGACCCTTGGCGCGCGCATCCGCCAGCAGCTTTTCGGCGCGAGAAAGAAGATCGGCCGGAAACATCAGAGATGGAAGAAGTAGCGGGCCAGCACCACCGGCACACCCGCCATCAGCCCGGCGATCATGTCGTCGGTCATTACTCCGATGCCGCCGGTCAGTTCCTGATCGGCCCAGCTCACCGGCCAGGGCTTCCAGATGTCGAACAGCCGGAAGAACACGAAAGCCAGCAGGAAGGCGGGCAGGGAGATATGAGTCACCGGCAACAGCCCGCCGAAGGACAACAGGCAGAAGGAACAGGCCAACCATTGCCCCGCCAGCTCGTCGATCACGCATTCGGGCGGGTCCTGGCGGCCGGTCTCGCGCACATGATCGGCGCAGGCCAGGATGCCGATCACCAGCGCGATGATGGCGGCGCCCAGGATGCCCATGCCACCGCCGCCAAAGATGCCGATCAGAAGCGCCAGCGGCACGGCGACGGCGCTCATGATGGTGCCGGGCGCGACGTCGAAATAGCCGATGCCGAAGACCGAGGCGACGACCGTGGAGGCACGAGGGAATTTCATTTCAAAGTCTCACAGTAGCGATGGCATGGGCGGCAATGCCCTCGCGGCGGCCGGTAAAGCCCAGGCCTTCGGTGGTGGTGGCCTTCACGCTGACGCGCGACGGCTCGATCTCAAGAATCTGCGCGATCCTGGCCTTCATCGCCTCGCGGTGCGGTCCTACCTTGGGCCGCTCGCAGATGATGGTGATATCCACGTGATTGATGACACCGCCTTTGGCGCGAACAAGATTGGCGGCATGGTCCAGGAATTTCCAGCTGGGCGCGCCTTTCCAGCGATCATCGGTGGGCGGGAAATGCTGGCCGATATCGCCTTCGCCGATGCAGCCGAGCAGGGCGTCGGTGATGGCGTGCAGTCCGACATCGGCGTCGGAATGGCCTTCCAGCGCATGGGTATGCGGTACTTTCAGGCCGCACAGCCAGATGTGATCGCCGTCGGTGAATTTGTGCACGTCATAGCCGGAGGCGCTGCGTACGTCCCCCGTGCCCAAGAGCTGCTCGGCCAGGGCGAAATCTTCCTTGCGCGTCACTTTGATATTCTTCTCTTCGCCTTCCACCATCTCGACTTTCAGACCCGCCAGCTCGGCCAGGGCCACATCGTCCGTGACCTCTTCGGCCGCATGGTCGCGGTGCGCCTTCAATATCTTGGCATAGACAAAACCCTGAGGCGTCTGGGCGCGATAAAGATTTTCGCGATCCACCAGCAGCCAGCGGCCGGCCGCATCGCGCCGGCGCAGCGTATCGGAGGCCGCCACCATCGGCAGGGCGCCATCGGCGCCGGCTTCCAGCGCCCGGATTACAGCATGGATGACCTCGCGCGAGATCAGCGGGCGCGCCGCGTCATGGATCAGCACAAAGTCGGGTGCGTCTTTCGCCAGCGCCTCCAGCCCCAGCCGCACCGATTGCTGCCGTGTCGCGCCGCCGGTGGCAGGGGCGGGAAGCGCAAGACCTTCCAGCGCGCACGCCGCGAGGTCTTCCTGGCCCGCCCCGATCACCACCTGAACCAAGTGGCCAGAAAAAGCTTCCACTGTCCGGCGCAGCATGGGTCTGCCGGCCAGCCGTTCATATTGTTTCGGCAGCTCTGTCCCGGCCCGCAGGCCCTTGCCGGCGGCGACGATCAAGACCGCGATCTTGGCCAATCCCTGCGTCCCTCCCAAACCGGCCCCTGCCTAACATTTAGGGGGAGCCATAGCGATATTTTGTTGCTTTGCAAAATCCTGCCTATATTATTGGCGAGTAATGTTGTTGCTCAAACAATAGGCATTTATGCCCGGAGTCTTGCAAAAACTACGGAACGCCGCGCTGGCCGAATCCGGCACCGGAACGATCGCCAACGCCTTGCCCATGCCCGTCATGCTGCTCGGAAGCAGCCAGGAGGTGCTCTACGCCAATCCGGCGGCCGAGCAGTTCTTCGACACCGGGCTCACCATCCTGCGCAAACAGACCCTGTCGGACCTGATCGCGCCCCATTCCCCGCTCTTTCAGCTGGTCGCCCAGGCGGTGGAACGCAACGCCTCGGCCGCCGAGCGCGATATCGATCTTTCCACCCCCAAGCTGGGTGAGCGCGCCGCCGACGTCACGGTCACGCCGGTGCCGGAGCCGGAAGGGGCCATGCTGCTGACCTTCCAGGAACGCAGCCTGGCGCATCGCATGGACCGGCAGCTGATGGCGCGCGGCGCGGTGCGTTCCATGCACGGCATGGCGGCGGTGCTGGCGCATGAAATCAAGAATCCGCTCGCCGGCATCCGCGGCGCGGCCCAGCTTCTGGAAGAAGCGCTGGCGCCCAGCGAGCGTGAGATGACCCAGTTGATCATCGCTGAAAGCGACCGCATCCGCGGGTTGATCGACCGGATGGAAAGCTTCGGCGACACCCGCGGCTTCACCCGCCATCCGGTCAACATCCACGAGGTGCTGGACCGGGTGCGCAAGGTGGCCGAATCCAGCTTTGCGCGCGGCGTCACCATCCAGGAGACGTTCGACCCCTCGCTGCCGGCGGTGGCCGGCGATCGCGATCAACTGATTCAGGTTTTCCTCAATCTGGTGCGCAATGCGGCCGATGCGCTTCCCGAAACGGCCAGCGAGATCATCGTCACCACCGGCTACCGGCCCGGCGTGAAGTTCGGCACCGGCACCGGCGGCGAGCGTGTATCCCTGCCGCTGGAAGTGACGGTGCGCGACAATGGCGCGGGTGTGCCGGCCGATCTTCTGCCGCACATCTTCGACCCCTTTGTCACCACCAAACCGCGAGGCTCGGGGCTTGGCCTAGCCCTGGTCGCCAAGATCGTGGGCGACCATGGCGGGGTGGTGGAATGCGACTCCGTTCCCGGCCGCACCATCTTCCGCGTGCTGCTGCCGCAGGCGCGCAGCGAGGAGACGTCCTGATGTCTGCCACCATCCTTGTCTGCGACGACGACAGCGCGATCCGCACCGTGCTCAACCAGGCGCTGGGCCGGGCCGGCTATGACGTGCGCACCACGGGCACGGCCGCGGGCTTGTGGCGCTGGATTTCGGCCGGCGAGGGAAGCCTGGTTATCACCGATGTGGTGCTACCCGATGAATCGGGTTTCGACCTAATCCCGCGCATCAAGCGCATGCGGCCCGAACTGCCCATCCTGGTAATGAGCGCGCAAAACACGCTTTTGACCGCCATCACCGCCGCCGAGCGCGGCGCCTTCGAATACCTGCCCAAGCCCTTCGACCTGAAGGAACTGACCAGTGTGGTGTCCCGGGCGCTGGCCAGTCCGCAAGGCAGGCGCGATGACAGCCTGGAGGCATCGGAAGAGCGGCTGCCGCTGATCGGCCGCTCGCCGGCGATGCAGGAAATTTACCGCGTCATCGCGCGGCTGACCCAGACCGATCTCACCGTGATGATCATGGGCGAAAGCGGCACCGGCAAGGAGCTGGTGGCGCGCGCCCTGCACGATTACGGCAAGCGGCGTCACGGCACCTTCGTCGCCGTCAACATGGCCGCCATCCCCAAGGAGCTGGTGGAAAGCGAGCTGTTCGGCCATGAACGCGGCGCTTTCACCGGCGCCACCAACCGGGGCATCGGCCGCTTCGAGCAGGCCGAAGGCGGCACGCTGTTTCTGGATGAGATCGGCGACATGCCGCTGGAAGCCCAGACGCGGCTCTTACGCGTGCTGCAGCAGGGCGAATATACCACGGTCGGCGGCCGCACGCCGATCAGGACCGATGTGCGCATCATCGCCGCCACCAACCGCGACCTGCGCCAGCTCATCAGCCAGGGCCTGTTCCGCGAGGATCTGTATTATCGCCTCAACGTGGTGCCGCTGCGCCTGCCGCCGTTGCGCGAGCGGGTGGAAGATATTCCCGACCTGGTGCGCCACTTCCTGCGCAAGGCGGAAGATGAGGGCCTGCCGCACAAGACCCTGGACAATGATGCGTTCGATCTTCTGCGCCGCCACCGCTGGCCCGGCAATGTGCGCGAACTGGAAAATCTGATTCGGCGACTGGCAGTGCTGCAGTCGGGCGACGCCATCACCGCTGCATCGGTGAGCACCGAGCTGAAGGAGCCGGCCAAAACCTTCCCGGCGGATTCCGGCGAGGGACCGCAATCCCTGGCCGCCTCGGTGGAGCAGTATCTGACCCAGTATTTCCTGTCCCAGGGCGACCGCCTGCCGCCGCCGGGCGTCTATGACAGAATTGTGCAGGAAGTGGAGCGGCCGCTGATTTCCATCTGCCTGGCGGCGACCCGCGGCAACCAGATCCGGGCGGCGCAGCTCCTGGGCCTTAACCGTAATACCCTGCGAAAGAAGATCCGGGACTTGGGGTTGGAAGTGATACGAGGTCTTCGGGCCGAATAGGCCCGAAGCCGAGAATCGCTTCCAACGGCGCAGCGCGGCGCGGCGCCCTAGCGGCAGCGTAGTGGGCGCGCGACTTGAGTGGCCCGAGCCGGGGACTGCTGCCACCGGCGATTCCCCACTTTTTCCAAGAATCCAGCCTTTCCACCCGCTAACCGCTGTTGTGAAAAAAGCACGCTGCATTCTTGCAACAGTGCGTGCCTTCGCTACACTCCAGCCCAAGGACCGTGTTTCGGGGCGGGGGCCGGTCCAATGGAAGACATGGTTAGCGAAACGACGTTTCCAGAGCGGCGCACCAGTCTGCGCGCGGTGTCCCGGCCTTCGCAGCTCGCCTTTGGCGTGGCGCTGCTTGCCGTGCTGTCGGGCTGCGTCACCTACGCCCTGCTGACCGGCCTGACCCCTTTTACCCCCGATCACATCGGGCTGATCACCCTGGCCCTGATCAATCTCGCGCTGGTCCTGACTCTGGCCGCGCTGATCGGCTGGCGGCTGACGCGGCTATGGGCGACGCGGCGCTCGGGGCGCGCCGGCGCCCGGCTGCATGTGCGACTGGTTACCTGGTTCTCCGCCATCGCGGTGGTGCCCGCCATTCTGGTGGCGGTATTCGCCGCGGTGACCTTGAACCTAGGCCTGGACGCCATGTTCTCAGGGCGGGTGAAGGACGCCCTGGGCAGCGCCGTCAATGTCGCGCAGGTTTACGTCAAGGAGCATGAAGCCAGCATCCTGGGCGATATCCGCTATATCGCCGATGCCATCCAGCGCGACCCCGAACTGTTCGACGAAGAACATCATGTGCGCGCCGGCCTGCTCTTCGCCAAGCTCGGCACCATCACCCAGAACCGCGGCCTGCAGGCGTCCTACATTCTGGACGGCAAGGGCCGCGTGCTGGGCTCGAGCAAGATATTGCTCAAGGACCCACCGCTGCCGTCCGCCGCCGATCTCAAGCAGGCCCGTGAAAGCGTGGTGCTGGACACGCCCGACAACGGCACTGTCACCGCCCTGGTGCAGCTTCAGACCCTGAACGACGCCTATCTGGAGACGGTACGCGTCGTCGACCCCAAGGTCTTCGCTTATTACCTGCGCACCCGCGCCGCGGTCGGAGAATATAACCGCCTGGACCAGAACCGCACCCAGGTCTCGCTGGTCTTCGCCGCCCTTTATGCCGTGGTCTCTCTGGTGGTGCTGCTGGCGGCGATCTGGTCTGGCCTGTGGGCCGCCAACAAGCTGGTACGTCCGATCTCGCGCCTGATCGATGCGGCCGGCAAGGTTTCGGAAGGCGATCTGGATGCCCAGGTGCGGGTGGACCGCGACGATGACGAACTCGCCACACTGGGCCTTGCCTTCAACCGCATGACCCAGCAGCTCTCGGCCCAGCATAACGACTTGATGGAGGCGGGCCGGCTGAACGAGACCCGCCGCCGCTTCATGGAGACCGTGCTCTCGGGTGTCAGCGCCGGCGTGATCGGCATCGACGGGGAAGGACACATCACCATCGTCAATCGCGCCGCGGCGCGGCTGTTGAATGCGGCGCCGGAAGACATGGAAACCAGCCACTATTCCGAGGCGGTGCCGGAGCTGGCGCCGCTGATCCGGCGCGCCATGTCCGAACCTGTGGGCCGGGCCGGCGGGGAAGTCAGCCTCAAACGGGTGGGGGCCACGCGCATGCTGAGCGTGCAAGTCACCTCCGAGCGCGGCTCCACGGAAGGCTTTGTCGTCACCTTCGATGACATCACCGATCTGGTCAGCGCCCAGCGCACCGCCGCCTGGGCCGATGTCGCCCGCCGCATCGCCCATGAGATCAAGAATCCGCTGACGCCCATTCAGCTTTCCGCCGAGCGGCTCAAACGCAAATATTCCGGCGAGATCACCACCGACCCCGAAGTCTTCCAGCAATGTACCGACACCATCGTGCGGCAGGTGGGCGATATCGGCCGGATGGTGGACGAGTTCTCATCCTTCGCCCGCATGCCCGCGCCGGTGATGCGGCGCGAGAATGCCCAAGAGCTGGTGCAGCAGGCCGTGTTCCTGCAGCGTGTCGCCAATCCGTCCATCACCTATACGACGGACTCGCCCAAGAGCCCGGTCTGGTTCGAAGGCGATGGCCGGCTGGTCGCCCAGGCCCTGACCAATGTGCTCAAGAATGCCGGCGAAAGCATCGCCGCCCGCATCGCCCGGGGCGAAGACGAGCCCGGCCGCATCGCCATCGCGATCGAGCCCAAGGATTCCACCTTCAGCATTCGCATCACCGACAATGGCGTGGGCCTGCCGCCGGAGCATCGCCATCGCCTCACCGAGCCCTATGTGACCACCCGCGCCAAGGGCACGGGCCTGGGGCTCGCCATCGTGCGCAAGATCGTGGAAGACCATGGCGGGGAGATCGTCCTTGCCGATGCCGAGAGTGGGGGCGAAACGGGGGGAGGGGCGGAAGTCACGCTCACCTTCCCCTTCAGTCAGAAAACAAACAAAGGGGCAGAAAAGCCCGCCGACGTAAAAGCCGACGTAAAAGGAAGTGAAGATGAGCAAGAACGGATCGCTGATCGCGTCTGAAATCCTCATCGTGGATGATGAGGAAGATATCCGCGACCTGGTCGCGGGGATTCTGCATGACGAGGGCTACACCACCCGCGTGGCGGGGGATTCGGAAAGTGCGCTTGCCGCCATCCGCAGCCGCCGGCCGCAGCTGGTGGTGCTGGACATTTGGCTGCAGGGCTCCAAGCTGGACGGCATCGAAGTGCTGGACACCATCAAGCGCGAGCAGCCCGACCTGCCGGTGGTGATGATCTCGGGCCACGGCACCATCGAGACGGCGGTCGCCTCGATCAAGAAAGGCGCCTATGACTTCGTGGAAAAGCCCTTCAAGGCCGACCGCCTGATCCATGTGGTGGAGCGGGCGCTGGAAGCGGCGCGCCTCAAGCGCGAGGTCCAGGAACTGAAGCTGAAGGCCGGCGATGAAGGCGAACTGGTGGGCAATTCGCCCACCATCACCCAGCTTCGCATTCTGATCGAGAAGATCGCGCCCACCAACAGCCGCGTCCTGATCGCCGGTCCCGCCGGCTCGGGCAAGGAAGTGGCGGCGCGGCTGATCCACGCCCGCTCCCGCCGCGCCGGCAATGCTTTTGTGGCCATCAATTGCGCCACCATGGAGCCGGACCGGTTGGAAGCCGAGCTTTTCGGCGTGGAAACACCCGACGGCACCCGCAAGACCGGCCTGTTCGAGCTGGCGCATAACGGCACGCTCTATCTGGATGAAGTTTCCGACATGCCGCTGGAGACGCAGGGCAAGATCCTGCGCGTGCTGATCGACCAGACCTTCACGCGCGTGGGCGGACAGGTGCGCGTCCAGGTGGATGCCCGTGTGATCTGCTCCACCACCCGCGACCTGCGCGCCGAGACCGAAGCCGGCCGCTTCCGCGAAGACCTCTATCACCGCCTGAATGTGGTGCCGGTGCGCGTGCCCTCGCTTGCGGAACGGCGCGACGACATTCCCGTGCTGGTCAGCCATTTCATGAAGCGCCTGTCGGCCGCGGGCGGGCTTCCCATGCGCTTGATCGGCGACGATGCCATGGCGGTGCTGCAGACCCATGGCTGGCCGGGCAACGTCCGCCAGCTGCGTAACATTGTGGAGCGCATCCTGATCCTGGCCAGCGACGACGTCACCGAGGCGGTGACGGCCGATCTGCTGCCCACCGACCTGGGCTCCGGCGTCGGCGCAAACAAGAATGGCGACCTGGTGATTTCGCTACCGCTGCGCGAGGCGCGCGAGATCTTCGAGCGCGACTATCTGATCGCCCAGATCAACCGCTTCGGCGGCAATATCTCCCGCACGGCGGCCTTTATCGGCATGGAGCGTTCGGCGCTGCATCGCAAGCTGAAGTCGCTGGGCGTGGGCTCAGCGCAGAGCTTCCCGAACTAACCTCGCTGTCATGGCCCGTCCCTACGCTGTCGCTAGGAACAGTGGGGGCCATCCAGTTGACGCAAACTCAATTTCTGACGGAGAAGCTGAAATAGTTCTGCGCGATTTGTGCCAATTTCATCTGGATGGCCCGCATTCGCGGGCCATGACATTGAGTGTGACATGAAAAAATGGTCCGACAGCCGGGCGCCGGCCGGCCGCGTGGCCTACGTCAATGGCCGTTACTTGCCGTTCGCCCAGGCTAGCGTCCATGTCGAGGACCGCGCCCTGCAACTGGGCGACGGCATCTATGAAGTCGCCAATGTGCTCGGCGGCGTGCCGACGGATGAGGACGCTCATCTCGATCGCCTGGAGCGCTCCTTGCGTGAACTCGGCATGCCCATGCCAATGGCCCGCGCGGCGCTGAAGCTGGTGATGCGGGAGATGATCGCCCGCAACCGGATCGCCAACGGCTTTCTCTACATCCAGGTGACGCGCGGCGCGGTGAAGCGCGACCATGTCCCGCCTGGCGACCCGCCGCGGCCGACCGTGATCATCACCATGCGCGCCCAGGACATGGCGGCGCTGGCCGAGCGCCTGGAAAAAGGCATCGCCGTTTCGACGCAAGCTGACATCCGCTGGGGGCGTTGCGACATCAAGACGGTGCAGCTTCTGCCCAATCTTCTGGCCAAGCAGGCGGCGCGCCAGACGGGCGCCTTCGAAGCCTGGCTGGTGGACAGGGACGGCTTTGTCACCGAAGGTGCCTCCACCACCGCCTGGATCGTGGACGGAGAAGGACGGATCGTCACCCGCGATCTCTCCAATGCCATCCTGCCGGGCGTCACCCGCCGCATCATGCTGGAGGCGATGGAAGAGGCGGGAGGCAAGGTTGTGGAGCGCAAATTCACCGTGGCGGAGGCAAAGGCCGCCAAGGAGGCTTTCCTCTCCTCGGCTACGGGCGCGGCTGTTCCGGTGGTGGCAATCGATGACCAAAAAATCGGCGACGGCGCGCCTGGCCCGCTAACCCGCAGAATCCGCGAGCTTTATGCCGCCCGTTCGGCCGCCCTCGCTGCTCCTAAAAAAGCCTGATTTCCGCGATTTTGTCCCTTTCGCAATTGCAGCATTAGGTTAGAATAGTTCCTAAGGTGCCGCGTACCCCGCGCGGCTGAAACAATGGGAAAACCCATGAGCGATAAACAACAGAACCTTCAGGACACGTTTTTAAATGCGGTCCGCAAGAGCAAATCCGCCGTCACCATATTCCTGGTCAACGGCGTCAAGCTTCAGGG
>Ga0310811_10002431_pt1 | contig 23325 bp, 24 predicted proteins | sample YCmetagenome_FD_207642 | JGI IMG/M metagenome (GOLD analysis project Ga0310811, IMG submission 207642) | Soil microbial communities from experimental microcosm in Duke University, North Carolina, United States - YC | ecosystem: Engineered > Artificial ecosystem > Soil microcosm > Unclassified ... | reverse complement strand
CCGGTCTAGCTCGCGGAACGGGTCAGTGCGGATGATCATGGCCGTCAGCCTCCTTGCCTGGTCTTCATCCCTGTACTCAGGCACCAGCACAGCACGCCCCCGACGGCGTCGGCAGAGGCTTCCGTCCTGCCGCGGGCGGCTGAGTGGCCCGTCAACCGCTGACATCCTCGATATGCCCAAGGTCTCCAGCCGGTGCTCTCGCGGCCTCAGTCGGGACCTTGGTCATCTCGGCAGGCACTGCCGTGCGGGACCTCGGGCCGCAGCGCCTGCCGGGGCTTAGGGCCAGGCTGAGAGTTGAGCATCCCGTCAGTCACGGAGGTGGGGACGATGGAACTGCAGGCACTCAGCCCCGAGGAATGCCTCGCCCTGCTGGAACCCGGCGGTGTCGGCCGTGTCGGGGTCATGTCCGCCGACGGGATCGTGATGCTGCCGGTTAACTACGCCATCGCGGCGAAGACCATCGTCTTCCGCACCGCGCCGGACACGCTGCTTGCCGCTCTGGCCCACGCGTCAGCCAGCTTCGAGGCCGACTACGTGGAGGAGGCGAGCCGTGAGGGCTGGAGCGTCCTGGTGCAGGGGCGTGCGCACCAGGTGGCTGGCGAGCGCGAGGTTCGAGGCCTTGAGCAGGGCACCCGCCTTGAGCCGTGGGCGGCCGGCGCCCGCGACGTGTGGGTGCGGATCACCCCGGCCCGCATCAGCGGCCGACGCATCCAGCAGGCCTAGCGCTCCCGCCGTCTCGCGGACTGGCTAGCGCAGGTACTGCTGGATGACCGGGGCTACCAGAGCGGCGATCTCATCCGGGGTCGCCTTGGCGAGCGACTCGACCCGGAGGACGTGGCGGAGCATGGCGATACCGATGAGCTGGGCGGCTATCAGGGATGCCCGCAGCTGCGCGTCCGGATGGCTGGTCAGCCGCGCGATGACGGGCAGCAGTTGCGCAGTCAGGAGCTCGCGGAGCATGGCGGCGGCCTTGTCGTGGGATACCGCCGAGCGGACGAGGGCAAGAATGGCGTTGCGGCTGTCGTCGCTGTCGACGACACTCAGGTAGGTACGGGCAAGCGCCTGGCCGAAGTCTTGGAGCGGTACCGTGGTGAGGCTTGCGATGAGCTCGGGAAAGATGGGCGGCAGGCCGGCCGCGGCGGTGAAGAGCGCCTCCTTCGTGCCGAAGTAGTGGATCACCAGGGCGGGGTCCACCTCTGCCTCCGTCGCGATGGCGCGCACTGAGGTGGCGTCGTAGCCCCGGGTGGCGAACCTCCGGCGGGCGGCGGCGAGGATCGCGTCACGGGTGTCGGGGGTTCCGGGTCGCCGGCCAGTCCGGTTCATGCCCCTGCCGGCCGTGCGACGATCGCCACGAATGCCTCCTCGAGGTTCGCCGGGACGGACTCGACGGTCGCGCTGATGCCGGCGCGGGACAGCAGTCCTGAGACTGCCGCAGGCTGGCTGCCTACCCGCAGCATCGTACCGTGCAGCTGCACCGGCAGCCTGCTGGCATCCAACAGGGCGAACGCACGGCTCCACGCTGCGGTGCGGACCTCAGCGACCGTCCGGCCGGCGGTGATGTCGTCCGAGGTGCCTGCCGCCACCACCTTCCCGTCCGCCATGATCACCAGCCGGTCGCACTGCTCGGCTTCCTCCATGTTGTGGGTTGTCACCAGCGCTCCGGCGCCGGCGGTGGCGGCTCGCCGGATTCCCTCCCATAGCCGGGCGCTGCCGAGAGGGCCGACGCCGGAGGTGGGCTCGTCGAGTACCAGCAGCTCTGGCCGGTGGGAGAGGGCCACCGCGAACGCGACCTGGCGCTGCGCGCCGAGCGGGAGGCTGCCGACCAGTTCCTTCTTCCAGGCCGAGATGCTGCCCGGAAGAGGGGCCCGGTGATTGCGGAATGCCGCGGCGGTGAAGTCCCAGTTCTCAGTGACAGTGAGGCCGGCGTACAGGCCCAGGGTCTGCGGGACGTATCCGACCCGGCGGCGGGTTTCGATCGACGGAGGCTCCCCGAACAGCCGTACTGCGCCGTCGCTAGGGGGAAGCAGGCCGAGCAGCAGCCGGATGAGCGTCGTCTTGCCGGCGCCGTTCGCACCGAGTAGCCCGAGGACCTCGCCGGAGCGGACGGCCAGGTCGACTCCGGACACCGCCGTGAACTGGCCAAAGCACCGTGTTGCCGCCTGGGTTTCTGCGAGGCACTGCATCGCGTTACCTCCCCTGCCCGCGATGCTCGCTGGCGAGCGTGGCAGCGACCACGGCGTCCTCGAAGTCCGGCACTGCCGGCCGAGCGCCCTCCGGGAGCGCGCCAGTCGGCGCCCAGACCCGCCAGGTGACGCCGCGACGCCACGCAAGCCCGGCGGGGCACTCGGCGCCGTCCATGACGCCGAGCGCGCCGGGGAAGCCGTCCAGGATCTGCGCCGGGGAGCCGCTGGCAGCCACCTCCCCGGCTTCCAAGAGCACCATCACGGCAGCGCGCGCTGCCTCGTTCACATAGGTAGTGCTGACCGCGACGGCGGTGCCCGCCGCCGCGGCACCAGAAATGAGCCGCCACAGCTCAGCGCGGCTGACCGGGTCGACTCCGGTCGTGGGCTCGTCAAGCACCAAGAGATCGGGCGCGTGCAGGAGGGCCATCCCGACGGCTAGCTTGCGCTGCATCCCGCCGGAGAGCTGCCCGCCCAGTCGCCAGCGAGCCCGGCCAAGCCCGGTCTGCTCCAGGAGCCTGTCGGCCTGCTGGCTGTAGGCACGGCCGGAAAGCCCGTAGGCTCTGGCCGAGAAGTCGAGATTCTCCTGGACGGTCAGGTCCGCATACAGCCCCGCGGTGGCCGGCACGTACCCGATGCGTTCCTTCGGCGGGCGGAGCACGGTGCCAGAGCGGGCTGCGAGTAGCCCGACAAGCACTTCGAGGCAGGTCGACTTGCCCGCGCCGTCCCCGCCCACCACGACCGTGACGCGCGACGGGTCAACAGGCACCGTGACCCCGGTGAGGACAAGGTCGCGCCCGCGGGCGGCGTCCACGTCCCGCAGTCCCCATTTCATGAGGCCACCGGCTCCTGCGCGCGGGCTGCGGCGCGATCCGTCCGGCGGCCCGGGGCAAGGTCCCGGCGGAACCTGAAGACCGCCAGGCCGAGGACGGCAACCGCGAGCACCGCGAGCAGCCCGATCGGCTCCCAAAGATCGGTTATCGGCATCGCCTTCAGCATGACGCCCCGGCTGATCTCGATGAAGTACGTCAGCGGGAGCACATAGGAGATCCACCGCACGCCGACGGCCATGGACGAGACAGGGAAGATCAGCCCGGACAGCAGCACCTGCGGGAGGACGAGCATGAACGCCAGCTGGATGGCCTGCCCCTGATTCTGCGACACCGTCGAGACCAGCACCCCCATGCCAAGGGTCACCAACAGGAACAGGGCTGCTCCCAGGGCGAACGTGCCTGCATTGCCGGCGAACGGCACGTGGAAGACGGCCATGCCGATGACCACGATGACCACCAGGTCCAGCGCAGCCACGATCAGGTACGGCGCGATCTTGCCCACGATGACATCCCACGCGCGGAACGGCATCACGGCGAGCTGCTCCAGGGTTCCGGCCTGCCGCTCGCGGACAACGCCGAGGCTGGTGATCAGGGTGCCGATGAACACCAGGATCAGCCCAGCCAGGCCGGGAACCATGACCCACGAGGTGCTGAGGTCCTTGTTGTAGAGGATCTCGACCCGGGGCGAGACGCCGGCGCTCCGCGCCACCTTGCCCAGGGCAGCTTCTGCCGTCTGCACCGAGAACAGCTGCGACCCGTCCATGAGGATGAGCGGCGCGCCTGCTCCGGTCACCACCGCCACGACCGCCTTGCCGTCGCGCAGCCGCGCCTGGGCAGCCGACCGGCCCGCCGCAGGATCCACCTCGGTGACGTGGAACGTCGGCTCCGGGAGCATGGACACTGCCTGGCTGGCCCCCGGGCCGACCACGGCGGCGGGGATGTCGCTCACCTTGAAGTTCGCGGCGTAGCCGAAGACGACGAGCAGAACGATGGGCAAGACGATCATCATCGCCACCGTCCGCCGGTCCCGCCGCAGCTCGCGGAACTCCTTGGAGATCATCGCCCACATGACAACCTCTAATTCAACGATCATTGAATCCGAATGTCATAACTCTACAGATGTTGACTTCTTGGGGTCAACAACCTTCCCGTGCCATACGGCAAGTGACCTCGGACCGGAGATCCCAGTTCGGCGTGGAGCCCGTCGCTGCCTGTTCGCGGGCTTACGGCCTGGCGGTTACCTCGGCGAAAGCCGGGCCGCCGAGCAGGTGGGACATCTCGTCCGCGTGCGCGCGGACGACCTGGCCGATCTCGGCTATTCGCCAGCTTGGCAGGTCGTGCTTGATCCCGGTCACGCTGATCGCCCCGATGCAGGCGCCCTGGTGGTCGAAGACCGGGGCGCCCACGCAGAAGACGCCCATGACCTCCTCCTCGTCATCGACGGAGTACCCGCGGCGGCGCACGGTGTCGAGCTCGGCGAAGAGCGTCTCCTGCTCCGTGATGGTGTGCTCGGTGAAGCGCGTCAGGCCGGTTTCCCGGCAGACCTCCGCGACCCGCTCACGGCTAAGCATGGCGAGGATGGACTTGCCCGCTGCGGTCGCGTGGGGCGGCTCCGGCTGGCCAAGCGGGGCGTGGAACCGGACGTTTCCTGGACCGTCAACCCGCTCGACCCCTACCGGGTAGCCGTCTTGGTTCACGGCCAGGCGCGCGGTCATCCCGGTGGCGGAGCTCACGGCGCGCAAGACCGGCAGGCAGAGCTCGCCCAGCGCATTGCCTTTGGACGCGAGCTCGCCGTAGCGGATCAGCGCGGTGCCGAGCTTGTACCGAGGGCCGGGCTCGATCGAGCGGAGGATGCCGTGCGCGGTGAGCGTGCGGGCCGTGGCGAGGGTAGTGGACTTCGAAACGCCGAGGGTCTTCGCGATCTCGGTAAGCGAGAGCCCTGACTGCGGCTCGCTGGCCACGATTTCGAGCAGTTGCAGGGCACGCTGCACCGAGCGGACCGTATAGCGGTCATCCCTGGACGTGGCTCCGTTGGCCGCTGCGGAGTCATCCTCGCGTACTGGCTCTCCCACCGCGTCCCCCTCCACGGCTGCAGGCCGGAGGATGTTCGGCCTGTCGGCATTCTGTTGCGTCATTCAGAATACCCGGCCGACGCGCAGGTCACCGCTGTCGACGGCGACGAGGCCGGCATCGCTGCCGGATAGTCGTTGTTCGGCACTCTCACCCCTGGTGTTAACGGACAAAACCACAGACAGCTCCTTGCCCTGGCTCAAACGCCGGTTTACATTGGTGCATTATAGCGCAACACTGTTCGGCCTGACCGAACAATCGTGACGGTAGCACCCGCGTGCCGCTCCGGTCTCAGGCACTCAACGTCGTAGGAGTGAAGAGGACAAGATGCGTACGAGAAGCAGTAAGAGACGGGGCGCCCGCTGGCTTGGGGTCGCCCTGCTGACCACGTTGTTGGGGCTCACGGCCTGCAGCACCGGCCCGTCGTCGGGCGGCGGCGGCTCATCAGGCAAGACCACGCTCACGCTCTGGGTCGACGGGGCGATCTCGGGCTCACCCGAAGTGCCGACTCAGGTGAAGAACTTCGAGGCGGCCCACCCCGGGGTCACCATCCAGACCGTCGTCAAGCCGTCAGCCAACTACTTCGCCACACTCCACGCGGCGCTCATCTCGGGTAAGGCACCCGACATCGTCTCGCTCTACGCGGGGTCCTACCTGAGCACCATCGAGCCGTACCTGCAGGATCTCAACTCCGCCGGCCAGGCGCTCCCGTCCGCCACCCTCGCGAAGGTTCCCGACGAGGCGGTATGGACGAAGTCCGGGACGCTGGGCTCGGGCACCTATGCCATTCCCGAGAGCGAGCAGTTCTACAACGGCTACTACAACAAGGCGCTGTTCAAGAAAGCCGGGATCACCTCCCTGCCGCAGACGTGGTCGCAGCTCTACGCGGCCTGCCCGAAGCTGAAGGCGATCGGCGTGACGCCGATCGTGTACGGCAACGACGGCAACGGCGGGGAGTTCTGGCCGCTGGCCGAGTGGAGCTACCTGCTCGCCGGGGCGACCCCAGTGTCGAGCTGGAACGGGTTCCTCACCGGGACGCAGCGCTATGACAGTCCGGAGATGATCGCCCAGATCACCGCCTGGGCCCAGCTCTACAAGAACGGCTGCGCCAACACCAACGCCCTGACCGACGCGAACAACCAGGCCGAGTTCGAGCACGGCAAGGCCGCGATGATCATCGAGGGGAGCTGGGACACCCCGATCTTCCAGCCGTACCTCGGCAGCAACCTCGGCGTGTTCGAGCCGCCCTACAGCACGACCGGCAAGCAGATGATCGTCGAGCTGGCCGGCCAGGGCTTCGGCGTTCCCAAGTCATCGCCGAACAAGACGCTGGCGGAACAGTTCCTCGCCTCCATCCTCACCAGCTCAGGGCAGACGGCGCTGGTGAAGACGGGGCAGATCCCGATCTACACCGGCTACCCGATGCCGGCGATCTCCCAGGAACTGCTGCAGACGGCGGCGAACAAGAGCTACCAGGTGTACCCGATGTTCGATAACTACATGCAGCAATCGGTGGCGACGGTGGCGAACAAGGTGCTCGACCAGGCCTTCGTCGGCCAGATCACCCCGCAGTCCGCCCTGCAGCAGATCGAAGCGGCGCTACAGGACCTGCCTTCCGCGCAGCGCTCGGCTACCTACCCGCTTTAGGAGCGTGGTGACTCTTCCTCCAAGCAGGTCGTCCGGCGCGGTGACGTTCAGCGATGCCGCCGCGCCGGAGGACCTGTCGCCAGCGGCGAACCCGGCCGGCGACCGCCGTCGTCGCTCTGCCCACCCCGCCTCGTCGAGCACCTTCCGGCGGCGGGCGTGGACCGGGTTCCTGTTCGCCCTCCCGGCGATGGTGGCCGTCGCCGGGATCATGCTGCTCCCCCTCTTCCAGGCCGCCTACTACAGCCTCACCACCTGGGACGGGCTTACTTCCACCTACATCGGCTTCTCCGCCTACACCCAGCTGTTCTTCCATACCGTGGGCATCGGCCAGATCCTGGAGAACAACGCGTGGGTGGTGTTCTCCATCCCGGTCGGCCTCGCGGTCGCGATGCTGGCGGCGTTCCTTACCGCCACCCGGGCTGTCGGCTGGAAGCTCTTCCGCAACGTGGTCTTCTTCCCGGTGGCCCTGTCCTGGGTCGTCATCGGCATCGTGTTCGGTGCGTTCCTCGCGCAAGACGGCGGGCTGAACGCGCTGCTGCGCACCTCAGGCCTCGGCCACCTCACTCATGACTGGCTGGGCAGCCCGGCCACGGCGCTCCCGGCGCTGCTGCTCACCTTCGCCTGGGCGATGTTCGGCATCAACACGGTGATCTTCATCTCCGGTCTTGCCACCATCCCGCAAGAACTTTTCGACGCCGCCCGCGTGGACGGGGCAGGCTCGCTTCGGGTGCTCTTCCACGTGGTCCTGCCGATCATGCGGCGCTTCGTCGGGCTCGCCTTCGTGGTCACGCTGATCAGCGGGTTCACGGGGATCTTCGGGCTCATCTTCGTGATGACCTCGGGCGGCCCGGGGTTCTCGACTACCACCCTGGAGTTCCAGGTCTACCAAGAGGCATTCTCGCTCGGGAACTTCGGCACGGCCGCGGCGCTCGGGATGGTGCTCTTCGCGATGATGGCGGTTCTTACCGCAGTGATCGGGGTGATCAGTGGCCGCTCAAGCGACATCTAGTCCACGCCTCGCGGGTCCGGCCTTCCGGCCGCGCCGCCACCGGTCAGCGCGCGCCCGGCTGCGCCGCCTCGGCCCCTCGGCGGTGCTGCTGGTTATCGGCGTCGCCTTGCTCTATCCCGTCATCGACGCGGCCGTGGGCACCTTCCTCACCCAGGGCACGGGGCAGCCCACCTTGCAGTACTGGTCCCAGGTCTTCCATGCCATCCCGGTGCTCGGGGACATGGGAGTCTCCGCCGCTATGGCCGTCGCCGTGGTCTGCGGCGTGCTCCTGATCGCCACCCCCTGCGGGTACGCCCTCGCCAAGCTCCGCTTCCGCGGCTCGGGAGTGGTCTTCATCATGGCGGTGGCCTGCATGATGATCCCCACCGAGTCCATCCTCATCCCCGAGTACGTCAACTTCGTCCGGCTGGGTCTGGTGGGGACGCTCTGGGGCACCGCACTTGTCTACGTGGGCATGGGCATCCCGTTCGGTGTCTTCCTCACGACCAACTACTTCCGGCAGCTCCCCGACAGCCTGGTCGAGGCGGCCCACGTGGACGGGGCGGGGAACCTGCAGGCGTTCTTGCGGGTCATGCTGCCACTGGCCCGGCCCGCGCTCGCGATCGTGGCGGTCATGCAGTTCCTCGGCGTGTGGAACGACCTGCTCACCGCCCTGCTGTTCATGCCGCAGCAGGTGCAGACGATCGGCGTGGGGCTGGCGAGCCTGCCGGGCACTCACCTCGCCAACACGAACGCCATGGTGGCCGGCTCGGTCCTGAGCGCGGTCCCGCCGGTGCTCGTCTACCTCCTGTTCCAGCGCAACCTCATCGGCGGCCTCATCATGGGAGCGGACAAGTGAGCGGAGAAGTAAGCAAGGAAAGCGAAGAACCCAGCAAGCCCCAGCTCTTCATGCGGCAGCCCGACCTCAGCGGCCTCCCCCCGGCCCCGGCGCTGGCGCCCGGCTACGTGCTGCGCCCGGCGGTGCCCGCGGATCACGGGGAGCTCGCGGACCTGCTGTCCGAGGCGTTCGGTGACACCTGGGACGCGGAGCGGGTCGCGGGAGAGTTCTCGCCCGGTAACGGGGTCGAGGTCACTTACGTTGTCGCCGCGGCAGCGGGCGTGGTCGCCACCGCGGCCGCGCGCCGGCTGCCCGACCGTTTCCCCGGCGCGGGCTACGTGCACTACGTAGGCGCCCGGTTCAGCGAGCGGGGGAAGCGGCTCGGCGAGGTGGTCACCGCGCGGGTGCTCGCCCACTTCGCCGCCGGGGGCCTGCACCAGGCGGTGCTTGAGACCGACGATTTCCGGCTGCCCGCGATCTGGACCTACCTGCGCCTTGGCTTCGTGCCCGAGCCGCGCGTGCCGGGCGACGTCGTCCGCTGGTCACGCGTGCTGCGGAACCTGACGGCCAGGCCAGCGCGAAATACCGCCGCGGCCGATCCCGGCGCGGCGCAGCCGTCAGGTACGGCCGCGGGAGCACTCTCGTGACCGATGCCCTCCTCGCCGCGATCGAGCGCGCCTTCACCCTCCTCGACGAGCGCAGCCTGCTCGAGGAGACCTACCGGTTCGTTTCCGTGCCCAGCCCGACCGGGCAAGAGGCTGACTTCGCCCACGCCTATGCCACCGTGCTGGAGAAAATCGGGCTGCGGGTCGAGCTCGACGAAGAGTGGCCGGACAGCCCGAGCGTCATCGGCCGCTGGCCGGGCGCCGGGGCCGGCCCCGTCCTGCAGTTCGACGGGCATCTCGACGCGATCGTGGTGCCGCACGCGCCGCCGACGCTCGACGCAGACGCCGGCGTAGTGCGCGGGCGCGGCAGCGCCGACATGAAGGGCGGCCTGGCGGCGATCGCCCACGCGGCACGCGCGCTCATCCAGGCCGAGGTGCCGCTCGCGGGCGGCCTGCTCGTGACCGCCCACGGTCTCCATGAGGCGCCCGGCGGCGACCAGCGCACGATCCAGTCCCTGCTGAGAAAGGGAGTACGCGGTGACGCGGCGCTTGTCGCGGAACTCAGCCACGATGACCTGCCGGTCACCGCGAAGGGCATGAGCATCTTCCGGATAAAACTCGCCCGGGACGGCGGGGTGATGCACGAGGTGGAACTGGACCGCCCGGAGCGCAACCCGCTCTACGGCGTGCGGCTCCTGCTCAACGGGCTCGACGCCATGGCCAGCCGGCTGGCGGCGCGAACGCATCCGCTAACCGGGGCGGAAAGCCTCTTCGTGGGCGAGGTCCGCGGCGGGGACTTCTACAACCGGGTGCCCATCCGGGCGGAAGTCGTGGGAACCCGCCGCTACGCGCTGCCCGGAAGCAAGGAACTGGTCGCGGCCGAGCTCAATGAACTGTGCGCCGAGGTGGCCAGGCAGACGGGGCTCAGCGTGCACGTCGAGCTGCAGGAGGTGGGGAAGCCTTATGCCCTCGACACGGGCGAGCCGGTGATCGCCGCGGTCCGCCGCGGGTTCGCCCGCGCCACCGGTGGCGACCTTCCCTTGGCCGGGGCGGGCGCGGTCGGCAATGCCGTCGACTTCGTCGCGCAGGGCGTGCCGGCCGTCTACCACGGCGTCAACCAGGCCACCGCGCACTCCGACGACGAGCACGTCAGCGGCGCCGACCTGCTGCGCGCCGCCCGGGTCTACGCGGCCAGCGCCGTCGAGTTCTGCGGCCTGGCGGAAGGGGAGCCGCGCGATGGAGCGTGATCTGGAGCAGCGGGTATTCCTCGTCACCGGAGCGGGCGGGGACATCGGCCGCGCGCTGGTCTCCGGGCTGCGCGCCCGGGGTGCCCTGGTCGCGGCGAGCGACGTGCTCGACCAGGCCGAAGGGAAGGCGTGGTTTGGCGACGCCTACTTCCCGGCCGACGTACGGAGGCCGGAAGACGTGGAGAGCCTGCTGGCCGCCACGGTTGAACGGTACGGCCACATCGACGGCCTTGTGGCGGCCGCCGGGGTGGCCCACTGGGCGACGGCGCTGGAGCAGACCTACGAGCAGTGGCGGCACGTGCTCGACGTCAACCTCGAAGGCACCTTCCTCGTCGCCCAGGCGGTCGGCCGGGAACTGGCCCGCACCGGACGGCGCGGCGCGATCGCGTTCATCGGCTCGTGGATCGGCGCTGCCGCCGCGCGGGGCCTGCTGCCGTACTGCGTGTCCAAGGCCGGCCTCGACATGCTCGCCCAGTGCCTCGCCCTTGAGCTCGCACCGCACGGGATCCGGGTGAACGTGGTGGCGCCGGGGGTCGTGGACGCGGGCGTGTCGGCCCAGATCTTCCGCGAGGTCCCCGCCCGCCGCCAGGCCATGGAGGCCGTGATCCCCCTGGGCCGCCTCGGCCGGCCCGAGCAGGTCGCCGACGCCGTGGCCTACCTGCTTTCCGACGCCGCCGAGTACGTCACCGGGACCACGCTCATCGTTGACGGGGGCATCCGGCTGGCCCACGCCGGCGGGTGACAGGAGAGGAATGCGAGTGAGCGTCACCAGCAAGATCAGGATCGGTATCGCCGGAGCCCCCCGGGGACGGTCGTTCCTGGCCGGACTCGCCGCCTACGGCGACAGGGCGGAGATCCGCGCCGTCTACGAGCCGGATCCCGTTGCCCGCCAGAAGTTCGCCGCTGACACCGGGGTCGACACGCCCGCCAGCTACGAGGACCTCCTGACGGCGGTGGACGCGGTGATCCTGGCGTCCCCCCAGCACCATCACGCGCCGCAGGCGGTCCTAGCGCTCGACGCTGGCGTGCACGTGCTGAGCGAGGTCCCGGCGGCGGTCAGCCTGGAGCAGGCCCAGGGCCTCCTGGCCGCTGTGCGCCGCAGCGACGCGCACTACATGATCGCTGAGAACTACTGCTTCTCCCCCGCCAACCTGACGATCAAGGAAATGGCGCGCGCCGGCCTGTTCGGGGACCTGTACTTCGGCGAGGGAGAGTACCTGCACGAGATGAAGTCGTGGCACACCGATGCCAGCGGCCGGCCAACCTGGCGCTACCACTGGCAGGTGGGGCGGGCAGGCATCACCTATCCCACCCACAGCCTCGGTCCCCTGCTGTGGTGGTTCAAGGACCGGGTGGTGGCGGTGTCCTGCTCCGGGACGGGACGGCACACCGACCCTGAGCACGAGATCGACGACACGGTGCTGATGCTGGCCCGCACCGCCCGCGGGGCGCTGCTCAAGATCCGGCTGGACCTCCTGTCCAACCGCCCGCACCTCATGAACTACTACAGCCTTCAGGGAACAACCGGGGCCTACGAGGCGGCCCGCGTCGCGGGCGCACCCAACCACGTTTACCTTCTCGGGCAAGGCCCCACCCGGCCGGGGGAAGAGGCGCAGTGGGAGCCGCTGGACGCGTACACGGAGAAGTTCCTGCCCGAGCGCTACCGGGACGTGGCCGCGGGCGCCGGGCACGGCGGAACGGACACCTGGCCCGTGCGCGACTTCCTCGACGCTGTGGTCGCCGACCGCGTGCCCGAACTCGACATCTACGCCGCCCTCGACATGACACTGCCCGGACTGGTGTCGGAGGACTCCTTCTACGAGCACGGCGCGTGGCGGGCCGTGCCGAACCCGCGCCTGTGGGCCGCGGGCGTTGGCCCAGAGCCCGGCCGCGAGTACCCACTTGCTTAGGGCCATTTCCCAGACAAGCGGACGACCAGAAGGAGCACGACACAATGCGATGGGTCACGGCCCTGCTCAGCGAGCTCGGAATCGCGGCGGAAGGGACAGTGTCTGAAGGGACGGGGCCGAACGCGCCCGCGGCTTTCCCCGCTAGCGCCTTCCCTGACGGGGCGGCGTTCCGCATCGAGATCCCCAGCGTCGAGGGGCCCCGTGTCCTTGAGGCGGTGCTCAACGCGGCTGACGCCGAGGGCATCACCGTCAACCGGGTCTCGCAGGGCAGCGGCGCGGGGCTGCTCCGGGCGAGCGAGCTCAAGGACATGGCCCAGGCCGGGTACGACGCCGGCATCGAGGTCTGCCTGTTCATCGGCCCGCGCGAGCGTTACGGCCCTGGCGCGCACCCGCGGTCGGCGGACGGGGCCGCGCACGGCGACCAGGTACGCGGCACGCGGCAGCTCGGCTACGCACTCGACGACGTGCTGCGGGCCGTCGAGCAGGGCATCCGGTCCTTCCTCGTCGCTGACCTCGGGCTGCTCGTCGCGCTGCGCAAAGCCCAGGCGCGGGGTGACCTCCCAGAAGCTATCGTCTGGAAGGTCTCCGCGGCGATGGCCCCCTCCAACCCGGTCACGCTGAAGCTGCTCGCGGACCTCGGCGGCAGCGGCCTCACGGTCAACGTCCCGTCCGACGTGACGGTCAGCGAGCTCGCGGAGATGCGCGCCGCCGCCAGCGTCCCGATCGACCTGTACGTCGAGTCGCCCGACGCGCTCGGCGGCATCGTGCGCGGCAACGAGGTCGGAGACCTGATCATGGCTGGCGCGCCGCTGTACGCGAAGTTCGGGCTGCGGAACGCGGCGCCCGTCTACCCGAGCGGCCTGCACCTGCAAGCGGTCGCCGTCGCCAACTGCGTTGAGAAGGTGCACCGCGCCGCCGTGGCGCTCGAATGGCTCGGCCGCCTGTCCCCCGGCCTGCCGCAGTCCAAGCCGGGTGCGGCTGGTCTCGGCATCCCTGTGGTCTAGCAGAACGGGAGCGTGGTGACTGTGGCGGTGGACGTGAAACAACAACCCGTTCTGGATGGGATTCTTTGTGTCTGAGCTGCGCAGCGCCGCCTGGCTGGGGGGCCCCGCGGTGGGCCCGAAAAACCCCGGGGGGGGGCGCCGCGCCGCCGGGCTGACCGGGCCTGCCCGGGCAAGCCGGCGGCCGCTGATAGGGATCGCTTGCACCGCCTCGGACCTGAACCGGTGCGACCGGGGGCTGACCTCACTGGCCGCCGCGGTCAAGCGCGGCGTGCTGGCGGCGGGCGGGCTGCCGCTGGAGTTCCCGGTCATGTCGCTGTCGGAAGACCTGATGAAGCCGACCGCGATGCTCTACCGCAACCTCCTCGCCATCGAGGTGGAGGAAACCGTGCGGTCCCAGCCGCTCGACGGGATCGTCGCGCTCGGCAACTGCGACAAGTCCGTGCCGGCCTACCTAATGGCCCTGGCCTCGGCGGACCTGCCCGCGCTGATCGTCACGGGCGGTTTCCGGCCCGTGCCGGTCCTCGACGGGGCCCGGCTGGGGAGCGGGACCGCGCTGTGGCAGAAGTTCGACGAGCGGCGCGCTGGGCTTGTTTCCGATCACGACTGGGCGCGGCTTGAAGGGTGCCTCGGCGCGGGGATCGGCGCGTGCAACACGATGGGCACCGCGGTGACCATGGCGATCATGGCGGAGGTCCTCGGCCTTGCGCTGCCCGGCGCCGCCGTTGTCGCCGCTGGTGATCCCGCGCAGGCGGTGCTCGCCGAAGAGGCCGGGCAGCGGATCGTGTCGCTGGTGCGCTCCGGGACGCGGCCGTCGTCGCTGCTGACACCGTCCGGGTTCGAGCGCGCGATGACCGTGCTCGCCGCCGTCGGCGGGTCGACCAACGCGATCATCCACCTGTGCGCGGTCGCGGGGCGGCGCGGGCTGTCGCTGCCCCTGTCGGCGTTCGCTGCGATCGCGGCGCGGACTCCGGTGATCGCGGACATCGCGCCGACCGGAACCGGGCTCATGCCTGACCTCGCGGCGGCGGGCGGGGTGCCTGCCGTGCTTGACGTGCTGTTCTCCGGGGCTCCCCCGGTGTGGCCGCTGCGGTCGCCTGCGGATCCGGTCACTGAGTTGCCGGCGTTCACGGTGGTGCGCGGGAACATCGCCCCGGACGGCGGCGTGATCAAGACGGCCGCGGCCAGCCGCGCGCTGTTGCGGCACACCGGGCCGGCGGTCGTGTTCCACTCCTACGACGAGATGCGGCGGCGGGTGGACGACCCGGACTTGGACGTCACCGCTTCCTCGGTGCTGGTGCTGGCGGGATGCGGGCCGGTGGGGGCGTTCATGCCCGAGTGGGGAAACATCCCGATTCCCGCGAAGCTGCTGCGCGAAGGCGTCACCGATATGGTCCGGATCACCGACGGGCGGATGAGCGGAACCGGCTACGGCACCGTGGTCCTGCACGTCGCCCCGGAGTCCGCCGCCGGCGGGCCGCTGTCCCGGCTGCGCGACGGGGACGTCATCACGCTCGACACGGCCGCGGGCACCTTGTCGGCGGACGTCCCGGACGCGGTGCTCGCGGCACGGGAGCCGGTGCTTCCCGCGTTCCCCGATCGGCGCGGCTGGCCGGTGCTGCACCGCGCCCATGTCCTGCAGGCGCCCGAGGGCTGCGACTACGACTTCCTCCGGGTCACGTCCGCGGACCAGCTCCCGTTCGTGGAACCGGTCATCGGGCGCTCGTAGGACACCGGTTAGCGGAGGTGCCGGTCCAGGAACTCGATAATCCCAGTTATGGCACGCTCCTGAATCTCGTCGACCAGGGGCGTGCCGTCGGGGCCGGCCTCCGGGAAGATGTAGCCGTGCAGCGGGTGGTCCCACGACACCCAAGTCGCGTCCTTGCCGGCGGCCTGGAGCAGGTCATAGCTCACCCGGAAGATGCCCTGCAAGTGGTCACCGTCGCGGCCCATCACCAGCGTCGGCAGGTCGATGGGCGCGATCCGCTCCAGCGCCAGGGCCTCGTCGATGCGGGCCCGCACCCGCTCAGGCTCCCGCATCTGCATTTCCTCGATGTTGCGCAGGCCAGTGCTGGGGTCGATGAACGCCGAATCGTCGATGGTCAGGCTGAGGAACTCATGGTTGGCGGGCTCGCACGCGACGCCGGCCCGCACCACGCCGGGGTGCCGCGAGGCGAGCTTGAAGAGCATCTCGCCGGCGTGGCTGACGCCGACGTGCCCTAGTCGCCCCGCGTCGACCTGCGGGTGCGCCCCGACGTGGCGCAGGATCGCGAGCTCGTCCTCGAACTCCAGCGGCCCGCGGTTCATCAGCTCCATGCCCTGCCGGTGGTCGATGACGAGTGGACCGCCGTTGTGGTAGCCGAGTTCGACCTCGGTGCGGTAGCGCCCCCACGCGCAGGCGTACCCGGCCTGGAGCAGCCGCTCCATGATGTAGCCGTGGGTCCGCAGGCGGTCCAGCAACCACGGGATCCCGCCGCCGCCGTTGCCGTAAGCGAGGAAGACGAATGGGAAGACGCCCTCGTCCGCCGGCGTCCGCAGCGCGTACGGCGTGTACAGGCCGTCGAGCGTCGGGGCGAGGTAAATACGAGCCGGCCGGTCGGAGCCCTCGACGGACTGGGACATCACCGGCTCCGTGAACTCCAGGTGCTGCACAGCGGCATCGGCCATCGCAGAGTTCCTTCCACAGCGCTGCAGACGATTGCAGGACCACAATGGCAAGCCGCGCCGCGGTTCGCCACTGTGCCATGCCAGCGACATTGATCCAGCCGCTGCATCGAGCTATCGCGAAATGTCGACGTAAGCTTGGTGCTTGTGCCAGAGACCTCGCTTGACCGTGGGCTGCTCGACGCGCTGCAGGCGCTGTCCAACCCGATGCGGTTCCAGCTGCTGGCCTGGCTGCGCGACCCTGTGGCCAACTTCACGCTGGACGGGGCGATCGCGGACCCGGTCGAGGTCGGGGTGTGCGTCACTCATATCAGGGACAAAGTCGGCTTGGCCCAGTCCACTGTGTCGGCGTACATGGCCGAGCTAGAGCGCGCCGGGCTGGTACGGGCGACCCGGGTGGGCAAGTGGACACACTACAAGCGCGATGAGGAGCGCATTGCCCGGCTCGTCGCCGAGCTCGGGCAAGCGCTCCACGTCCAGAAGCCCTGAGCAGCCTGCGCCATCAGGACCGGGCCGGCTGGGGCAGGAGGGCGCCGGCCAGCTCGCGCCAGTAGGGCATGGCAGTCTTGCCTGGCTCGATCCCGATGACCTGGATGCCGACGTGGTCGGCTCCGGCGTCGACATGAGCCTGGAGCTTCTCAACGATGGTGTCCGGATGCCCCCAGAACACGAAGTCATCGACGAAGCGGTCGCTGCCGCCGTTGCTGAGGTCGTCCTCCGAGTACCCGAGCCGGCGGAACTTCGCGATGTTGTACTGGCCCCTGAGGTAGGTCGCGAGGTGCAGGCGCGCGACCGCGCGGGCGGCGGCGGGATCGGTCTCGAACAGGACCGCGTGCTCGACGCCAAGGAACGCGCCGGGCCCGAGTATTTCGCGGGCCCGCGCGGTGTGCGCCACGTTGACCTTGTAGGTGTGGGCACCAGCCGCGCGGTCGCGCGCCAGGGCGAGCATCTTAGGTCCGTACGCGGCTAGAACGCGTGGCGCCTGGACGGCCGGGGCAGGGTTGGGGGTCTGTTGCGCATCCAGTTCGTCCAGGTAGGCGGACATCGCCGCCAGTGGGGTGGTCCCGGGCTGCTGCTGGCCGCCGAACCCCAGGCCCAGGACGTACCGGCCGGGGTAGGCGTCGGCTAGCAGCCGTGCGGCACCGTATGTCCACATGGCCCGTCGCGACCAGATCTGCGCGATGCCGTTGACGATAGTCATTCGCTCGGTGCTGGCGAGCAGGTAGCCAGCGTGCGAGAACGCCTCGCGCCCGAGGAGTTCCGGAATCCAGAACGCGCGCCAGCCTTGCTCTTCCAGCTCCTGCACCGACTCACGCATCCGTGCGGCCGGCTGGTCCTCGAAGTCGAAGGTCCAGATCCCGAACCTGCCAACGTCCAAGCCGCCCAGGTGTGCCATGGAATGTGTCTCCTCGTGTTCCCGGTCGATGCCAGATCGAAGTATCGCAAATTTACGATATGACATTTAGGCGCGGAGATCCACCCGCTCCCCTGGCTGGCAGCTAGGGAGCCCGCCCGTAGGGGGACGGGCGCCAGCCAGGGGCAGCCGTTACCGGAGGCTTCCTTAGGCGATGCGGTCGAATTCCAGGTGCACCGCACCTAGGGCGTTGGTGTTGCCTGGCATCCAGACGATCTCCGTGCCCGGGGCCAGGCGAAGGTTCCTGATCTGCTTGAGCAGCTCGTCGAAGGCGACCTCGATCTGCAGCCGGGCCAGGTTGGAGCCGACGCAGCGGTGGACGCCGAAGCCGAATGCCGCGTGGCCGCTGCGCGCCTCGTCGAAGACCAGGGTGTCCGCGTGGTGGAACCTGGACTCGTCCCGGTTGGCCGAGTCGTACCGGACCTGGACGCGTTCGCCTGCCTTGATGAGCGCGCCGTTCAGCTCGACGTCGCGGGTCGCGACCCGGGCCATGCACGAGACTGGCGAGTCCAGCCGCAGGAACTCGTCGAGGTCGCGCCGGACCCACGCCGGGTCGCGGAGCCGGTCCTCGGCGCCCGGGGTAGTGGCCACCCGGTAGGCGATGTTGCCGATCGCGCCGCGCGTGGTGTCGAGCCCGCCGAGCATCAGGATGCCGAGCATGCCGAGCTGCTTTTCCTCGGGGATGGGCTTGCCGTCGAACGTGCCGTTCAGCAGGCGGTACACCACGCCGTCCTCGGTCACGCCGCGCTCGCGGACTCCTCCCAGGTACTCCACGCAGAGCCCGAACAGGTCGATGAAGACCTGCGGTGACGGGTCCTCCGACGAGCGCAGGGCGATGCTCGCGGCCCGCGCGAGGTCGTCAGGACCGAAGTCAGGGAAGACGGCCGCGGTCAGCACGTCCGCGACGTAGGGACCGGAGAACTCGGTGAGCAGTTCGACCGACCCGCGGTCGATCCAGTTAGCGATGAGGGCGCGCGCCGCGGCCCGCATCGCCGGCTCCCACTTGGCGACCGCACCACGGGAGAACAGCGGGTTGAGCAGCTGCCTGGCCGCCGTCTGCACGGGCGGGTCGTCGGTGATCGGGCACAGGTCCATCGGCGTCGGCATGACCGCCGACTCGGTCGAGGAGAACGTCTCCCAGTCCTCGAGCACCCGCTTGACGTCGTCGTAGCGGGTGACCAGCCAGAAGCCGCCGCCCTCTTCCGTGCGCGCGACCGGGCAGTGCCCGCGGGCGTAGCCGAAGATTTCCCATTTCACGCGATCGTGCGCGGCGCTCATGTAATCCCACGTATGCAGCATGGAATCGAGCGACGTCTTCGTGTCCTCGACCGTCATCGGTGCACCTCCGCAGATGAGTGACTGCCTGGTTGGAGCTCCGGTGCTCCGACACGTATATATGGCCCTCTTTATTGAGAAATGTCAATAGTTTTGGGCAATAGGCACCTTTGCCCAAAAACCCGCACAGAGAAACATTGGGACACGGGAGTCAAGCGCATTCGTTCGATATTCACTTGTTCTTCATTGGATTTCCGACGGGCGCTTCGCCGACGTCAGGAGACGGTGACCGCGGCCTCGGGGCAGCTGAATTCGGCCTCTTCGGCGGCCGCCCGGAATTCTTCCGGGCAGGGGTCAAGAAGCACCTTGCCCTTGCCGAGGTCGTCCACGTCGAATACGTCGGGGGCGATGATGGCACACCGCCCGTGGCCCTGGCACCTTGCGGTGTCGATGCTCACGCGCATCTCAGTCGTCACGATGATCATTACAGACGACGCTGGGCGCGCCGTAAAGAGACACGTTCCTCTATACCGACGGGTAGCTTCGCGGGCTGACGGGGAGGCTCAGGCTACCGGGCGGCCGTGGGCGTGAAGGTGACCGGCAGGGACTCAAGGCCGCGCATGATCGAGGTTTCCTTCCAGCGCAGCAGGTCGGCCGGAATCGCCAGCTCGACGTCTGGTATCCGGTCGAGGAGGACCTCGACGGCGGTCCGCGTCATGCCCTCGGCGATTTCCGGGGCGCCGACCGGGCACGCGTGGTCGCCGTGCGAGAAGGACATGTGCGCCCGGTTCGCGCCGATGTTGCCGAACGACTCCGGGCGCACTTGCGGGTCGGCGTTGGCGGAAGCCAGGCCGAGGATCAGCATGTCCCCCTTGGCGATGCGCTGCCCGGCTAGTTCGTAGTCCTGGGTGGGATACCGGGCGATCGCCTGCTGAATCGGCGTGTCCTTCCAGAGCACCTCGTTAAGCGCCTGGTCGACGCTGCTGCGGCCGCCCTGGAGCGTGAGCGAGAAGTGATCGTCGATGAGCATCAGCCGCAGCGTGTTGCCGATCCAGTCGGTGGACGGCGCCTGGCCGAAGATGAGCAGCACGAACATGTCCACGACGAGTTCCGCGTCGGTCAGCCCGGCGGGATGCCTGACGAGCCGGCCGGTCATGCCGACACCCGGCTTCTCGCGGTGGCTTCTGACTAGTTCCGCCAACATGGCCATCACGCGCTGGTTCGCTTCGACCGCGCTGCTGTCGGTCGCCGTCGACATCGTCAGGAGGTCGGCCGTCAGGCCGGGGATCTGCGACTCGGGGAAGCCGTAGAGCCGGGAGAGAACCATCATGGGCAGCTTCACCGCGTACTGCGCGATGAGGTCCGCCTTGCCGTCGCCCGCGAACTCGTCGATCAGTTGGTCGGCGGTCCGCTCGCTGACGCGCGCTACCTCGGTGGGATCGGTGGCCTCCAGGGCGTCGCCGATCGCGGCGGCCCGCCGCTGGCGCTCGGCCCCCTCGGCATGGATGTGCGACGGCATGTACGTCACGATGGGCCGCAGCGGCCAGTCGGCCGGGATCTCGTCCCACAGGTTCCAGCCTTGACTGCGGCGGGCGAAGATCTGCGGGTTGCTGGTCACGTGGTGGATCTCACGGTAGGCGAGTACCAGCCACGCGGGCACGTCACCGTCCAGCAGGACCGGCGCCACCCGCCCGTGCTCGCGCCGAATGCGGGCGTAGACCTCGGCCGGGTCAATAGCGAACTCAGGGCCGTAAAGCCGGGCGGCGTTGACGTGAGACGGCGGAATGCGCATGGACCGGTACCTCGTGCTGTGTGCTGGTTCGCGGCGCCGTGCTGGCTTACGGTGCAATGCAGCTAGCTTGCGGCAGGGTGACTCGACGGGTGAACGATACGCCGACGCGCTGGCCTCCGGCCACCTGAGTCAGAAAATGCTTGAATTGATCCGCCGATAAATCGATGAATTCCGAATAATATTATCAAATCGATAAACGTCGAAAATATGCAGTTGCGCACTGGCTGCCCGATACGCTGCCTTACCGAGCTAGCGCCCATAGCGAAGGACGTGACCTGCATGTCGGCACACATGCCCAGCGACTCCAGTTACCCCGAGTCCGGTGCTGGCGGCGTGCCTGGCCCCGGTTACGGTGCAGCGAACGCTCCGGTAACGGCCGCGGCCGGCGGACCGCCGAATGCTCTTGTCGCTGGCGGAGTTACGGCTGCCATTGGCGGCGCCGGGCTGGCATGGGCGCTGGCCGTCGCACCAAGCGGGGCCGTCGACCTGGTCGCGATCGGCGGCGGGGCCGGGCTGGCGGTGACCGTCGCCGCGGTCGCGACCGCCGCCCAGCAGTGGCGCTCGGCCCGCCAGGCCCGGGTGACCGCTGCGCAGGCGCGGGCGCGGATGCAGCGCCTGGCACGCGACTTCACCGAACTTGACGGGGCCCGGCGCGACGCCGAGCTGGCCCGGCGCGACGCGGAAGAGGCGGCGGCCGGCCAGGCGGCCGCGGAGGCAGAAGCCAGCCGGCTGTCCAGCGCCACGCTGCCCGCCGCCTTCGCGCAGGTACGCGAGGGCGACTCCGTGGACGCGGTGCTCGCCGCAGCGGCCCGGCCCGCTTCCAAGGCCCTGGGCGGCGTGCTCGACCTGGCGGTAGGCGAGATCGCCGTAGCCGAACGCCGGGGAGCCACCGCGATGGCCGCCTGCGCGAGTGCGGCCGCCCGGATCCAGGCGCAGACCACACGCATGCTCGCCGAACTGAAGGAGATGGAGCACCGGCACGGGGATGAGAAGGTCTTCGCCGACCTGATCGAACTGGACCACCGGGTCTCCCAGCTCGGGCGGCTCGCCGACTCGATCGCCCTGCTCGCAGGCGGCCGCTCGGGCCGCCGGTGGACCAAGCCGATCCCGATGGAGTCCCTGCTCCGCGGCGCGATGGGCCGGATCGACGCCTACCAGCGCGTTCGCATCCATTCGGCGTCCACCTCAGCGGTGGCCGGCTACGCCGCCGAGGGCGTCATGCACGCGCTGGCTGAGCTGATGGACAACGCGACCGCGTTCTCCACGCACGGTTCCGAGGTACACGTCTACGTAGAAGAAGAGGACGTCGGCATCGTCATCACGATTGAGGACAGCGGCCTCGGCATGCGCAGGCGCGAACGGGACCGGGCCGAGGTACTCGTCAACCAGCCGCTGGACCTGTCCACGCTGCCCGGCACCCGGCTGGGCCTCGCCGTGGTCGGCAAGGTGGCTGACCGGTACGGGCTGAGCGTCAACTTCCGGCCGTCGTCGCGCGGCGGAACCGGCGTGGTGGTGATGATTCCGCGCGCTCTCATCACGCAGCCGAAGCCGCCCGCTGACGAGGCCCCGGGCGAGTACGCCAGCACACCGGCTGTGGTGGCGCCGCCAGAAATCGACGAGCTAGGTGACGCCGACGTGCCAGACGATGACGACCTCGACGCGGACCTCCCCGTCCGGCCGCGAGGCCGGACCCTGGCGGCGGCCAGGGCGCGGGCGGAGCAGCCGCACAAGGCGGCCCCCGCGCGCACGCCGAGCGAGACGGGCTCGCGGTTCGCGTCCTTCCGCCAGTCCGGCAAGGGGGCGGACGGCCAGTCGGCTGACGACGAGATGGCATCGGAAGAGTAGGGACCGGCAATTATGAGCGGCGCAGAGTCGATGATCACGGTGAGCACGAGAGAGTCAGAGCACGACCTTGAATGGCTGCTCTCGAACCTGCAGGAGCGGACCCCCGGTGTGCGGCACGTTCTCGTGCTGTCTAAGGACGGCTTGCGGCTGTGCTTCACCGACGACCTCGACGTAGACAGGGCAGACCAGTTGTCTGCCATTGCCTCGGGAATCCAGAGCCTGGCGCTGAGCGCGTCCGCCGAGTTCGGCACGGACCTCGGGTCCGGCCAGTCCATGGTGGAGTTCCCGGGCGGCGTCCTGCTGATCGTCCCGGCGGGCGAGGGCGCGCACCTGGCGGTGGTGGCGGCGGACGAGGCTGACGTCGGTCTCGTCGGCCACAACATGTCCGAGCTGGTCGAGCAGATCGGCGGCTACCTGACCTCCCCGCCGCGGCAGCGCGAAGTCAACCAGGTGCCATGAGTCCCCGGGCCATCGACCGTGAGACGCCGGACCGGTTCTACACCATTACCCACGGCCGGGTGCCCGGGGATGACCACCCGCTCGACATCGTCTCGCTGATCGTCGCCGAGCGCGACCCCGCCCCGGGAATGCAGTCAGAGCACGTGAAGATCCTGCAGATGTGCCGGACGCCGACGGCGCTCGTGGAGATCTCCGCCGAGCTGCAACTCCCCGTCAGCGTGGTCAAGGTCCTCCTGCTTGACCTGCTCGACACCGGCGGTATCACCGCCCGCCACCCGCTGCCAAGCCTGACCGCCGCGAACGGGCCGACCGGGCTGCAGCTTCCCGACTACGACGTGCTGAAGCAGGTGCTCGATGGACTACAACGCCTCTGACGCCGACGGGGCGACAGGCCGGACGCCCCTGGCGAAGTCCGCCAGCCACGGCCTGAAGATCGTCGTCGTGGGCGGCTTCGGCGTCGGCAAGACCACGCTGGTCGGCTCGGTGAGCGAGATCAGGCCGCTGTCCACCGAAGAGGTCATGACCGAGGCCAGCCGCGGCGTTGACGACGACAGCCG
>Ga0310811_10002428_pt1 | contig 23338 bp, 18 predicted proteins | sample YCmetagenome_FD_207642 | JGI IMG/M metagenome (GOLD analysis project Ga0310811, IMG submission 207642) | Soil microbial communities from experimental microcosm in Duke University, North Carolina, United States - YC | ecosystem: Engineered > Artificial ecosystem > Soil microcosm > Unclassified ... | reverse complement strand
GCTTCATTAAACACGCAACAATGTCCGACACTGCAGATAACGCCCGCTACGATTTCGCCGCCGCCGAGCCGCATTGGCAGGCCGCGTGGGAGCAAGCCGCCTGTTTCAAGGCTGAGGACGTCCCGAACTCGGGCCGACCGAAATACTATGTTCTTGAAATGTTCCCATACCCCTCGGGGAAAATCCATATGGGGCATGTGCGCAATTACACGCTGGGCGACGTGGTGGCGCGCTATAAGCGGGCCACGGGCTTCGACGTGCTGCATCCGATGGGCTGGGACGCGTTCGGCCTGCCAGCGGAAAACGCCGCCCGCCAGCGCAAGACCGACCCCGCGAGCTGGACTTATGCCAACATCGCGGCGATGCGCGCCGAGTTGAAGCGCATGGGCCTATCGCTCGACTGGACCCGCGAATTCGCCACCTGCGATCCCGAATATTACGGCCAGCAGCAGAAGATTTTCCTGGATTTCTGGAAGGCCGGGCTGGTTGAGCGGCGCTCCTCGGCGGTGAACTGGGACCCGGTGGACAACACCGTGCTCGCCAATGAGCAGGTGATCGACGGGCGCGGCTGGCTCTCCGGCGCCCTGGTCGAAAAGAAATTCCTCGCCCAATGGTTCCTGAAGATCACGGATTTCGCCCCCGAACTTCTGGCCGGGCTGCAGGACCTGCCGCGCTGGCCTGAGCGCGTGAAGCTGATGCAGGAAAACTGGATCGGCCGCTCGGAAGGCGCGGAAGTCACCTTCAAGCTGACCGCGCCGGTTGACGGGCTGGATGGCGTGACCGTCTACACCACGCGGCCGGACACGCTGTTCGGCATGTCGTTCCTCGCCATCGCCCCGGAACACCCGCTCGCCCAGGCCGTCGCTGCGCGCAACGAGGAGGCCGCCGCCTTCATCCGCGCCTGCGCCGCGCGCGGCACCTCCGAGGCGGCCATCGAATCCGCCGAGAAGGAAGGAGTCTTCACCGGGGTTTCCGTGGTCAACCCGTTCAACGGCCAGGCCTTCCCGGTGTGGATCGCCAATTTCGTGCTCATGGAATACGGCACCGGCGCGATTTTCGGCTGCCCCTGCGGCGACCAGCGCGACTTCGAATTCGCCCGCAAATACGGGCTGCCCATCCCCATCGTCGTCGCCCCCAAGGATGCCGGGCCGGATTTCGCCCTCGAGGACAAGGCGTTCGACGGCGACGGCGTGATGGTCAATTCGGGTTTCCTGAACGGGCTCGCGACGAAAGAGGCGAAATCCGCCGCCATCGCCCGGCTGGTGGACATGGGCGTCGGCAAAGCGGTGGTGAATTGGCGCCTGCGCGACTGGGGCATTTCCCGCCAGCGTTATTGGGGCTGCCCGATCCCGGTGATTCACTGCGAATCTTGCGGCGCGCAGCCGGTGCCGGCCGACCAGCTGCCGGTGACGCTGCCCCAGGACGTGACCTTCGACCGCCCCGGCAACCCGCTGGATCATCATCCGACCTGGAAGCATGTCGCCTGCCCCGCCTGCGGCAAGCCGGCCACGCGCGAGACCGATACGTTCGACACGTTCATCGACAGTTCCTGGTATTTTGCCCGCTTCTGCGCCCCGCGCGCCGAAACACCGACCGATCTTGCCGCGGTCAACCATTGGCTGCCGGTGGACCAATATGTCGGCGGCATCGAGCATGCGATTTTGCACCTGCTCTATGCCCGCTTCTTCACCCGGGCGATGCAGAAAACCGGGCATGTGAACGTCGCGGAGCCCTTCGCCGGCTTGTTCACCCAAGGCATGGTCACGCACGAATCCTACAAGGACTCCGAAGGCAACTGGCTGTACCCGGAAGAGGTGCAGAAGGCCGCCGACGGCAGCGCCACGCATGTGACCACGGGCCTGCCCGTAACCGTCGGCCGCATCGAGAAAATGTCCAAGTCCAAGCGCAACACGGTGGATCCGGGCGTGATCATCGACCGTTTCGGCGCCGATACCGCGCGCTGGTTCGTACTCTCCGACAACCCGCCGGAACGCGACGTGGAATGGACCGAAACCGGCGCGCAGGGCGCGTTCCGGTTTGTGCAGCGTGCACACCGGCTGGCCGGAGTGATCGCCGCCGCCCCGCGCGTCGCCGCCCCCGCCTCGTTCACGGGCGAGGCCAAGAAGCTGCGCCAGCTCACCCATCGCGTGATCGCCGCGGTCACCGAGGCGCTCGACACGTTCGCCTTCAATGTGGCCGTCGCCCGCATCTATGAGCTCGCCGGCGCCCTGGCCGGCCCCACTCCGACTGATGAAGCGCTGCTCTGGGCGCGGTTCGAGGCGATGGACACGCTCGCGCATCTCGTCGCGCCGATGATGCCGCATCTGGCCGAGGAGATTTTCGTCAGGCTCCATCCCGGCGCGGGGCTGGTGGCGCAAAGATCCTGGCCGGTGGCGGACAAGGCGCTGCTGGCGGTCGACGAGGTCACGCTCGCGGTGCAGGTGAACGGCAAGCTGCGCGGCACCATCATTGTGCCCGCCGGCAACGATTCCGAGGCCAATATCGCCCTTGCCGCCGAAGCGGTCTCGACATCCTTGCAAGGTGTGACCATTGTGAAGCGCATTCATGTGCCCGATAGGATCGTGAACTTTGTGGTCAAGGCTTAAACCGCTTCTGCTCCTGGCCTTGGCTCCGCTCGGCGGGTGCGGCTTCACCCCGCTCTACGGCCAGAGCGGCGACAGCACCGTCGCGGCCAAGCTCGACACGATCCAGGTGCAGAATATCCCCGAGCGTACCGGGCAGATGCTGCGCCTGGCCCTGGAAACCCAGCTCCATGCCGACGGGGCGCCGACCGAGCAGATCTACAGCCTGGCGGTGAGCTATGGGCTTGGCATTGGCAACGCTGGCGAACAGCAAGACAGCTCCTACACCCGCGAGCGCTTCAGCGGCACCGCGCATTGGGCCCTGACCCCGGTCGGCGCGCCGGGTCGCCCGCTGGCGCAAGGCACCGTTACCACCCAGGACGCGCTGAACGTCATCAACGAACAATATTTCGCGCTGCAATTGGAAACCACCACGGTGCAGCAGCAGGTCGCCAACCAGCTGGCGGCGCAGATCACCGCCCAGGTCGCGGCGTATTTCAAGACCCATCCGAATTCTTAAGGTAGCAAGGCTTCTTTTTGTGAACAAAAAGAAGCCTTTTGTCAGTTTGGCCCGTGCGAGTTTCAGCGCCACAGGCCCAGCGTAAACAAAAGTTTTTGCGCCGCTTTTTTCAAAAAGCGGCCTCTTTCTTACTTAACTTCAGGAGACGGCATGAAGATCGAAGCCGGGCGGATCGACGGGTTTCTAAAATCGCCTTCTTCGCCGATCGTCCTGCTGTTCGGCCCGGATGCCGGGCTGGTGGCGGAACGCGGGCTTGCTTTGGCGCGGTCGGTGGAGGGCGCGATGCACGACCCGTTCCGTTTCGCCGAATTGCACAGCCCCGATGGGCAAACCCTGCTGGGTGAGGCCACCGCCGCCGCGCTGACCGGCGGCCGCCGCGTGGTGCGGGTGCGCGAGGCGCAGGAAACGCTGGTAAAAGCCATTGAAACGCTCGCCAAGGACCCGCCGGAAGCGCTGGTGATTCTGGAGGCGGGCGAGCTCACCGGCAAATCGAAACTGCGCGCGGCCTGCGAGAAATCCGCCGCCGCTGCCGCCATCGCCTGCTACGCCATCGATGCCGCGCGCCTGCCCCAGGCCGTGACCACGCGCCTGCGGGCGCACAACATCGCCATCGACGCCGATGCCGCCGCCTGGGTTGCCGACAACATTGCCGGCGAGGAAGGCCCGCTGCGCCAGGCGGTGGAACTGCTCACACTTTATGCCGGCCGCGAACCGCGCTTGACCCTGGCGGATGTGTCCGCCGCGCTGGCCGATGGCGGGGACGGCTCGGTGCAGGAGGCGGTGGATGCGACAATCGGCGGCGACCCGGCCACGGTCGATCGCGCGCTCACTCTGGCCTATGACGAAGGAATCTCCCCGGTCGGCATCCTGCGCATGCTGCTGAGCGAACTCTCCCGGCTGCGCGTGGCCGCCGGCGCCATCGCCGAAGGCGCCTCGGCTGCCGAGGCCATGGGCGGCATGCGCCCTCCGGTCTTCTTCAAGCGCCAGAAACTGGTGACGCAGGCGCTTTCCACCTGGTCCGTCCCGACGCTCACCGACGCGATCCGCGCCGCGCTCACCGCGGAGACCGCGTGCAAGCAGACGCATGTGCCGGATCAGGCCTATTGCCGCCAGACCATGCTGGGGCTGGCCAGCCGCGCCCGCAACGCGGCACGGCGGGGGTAGGCAAGGCAAGGCAAGGCAAGGCAAGAAAGCGCTACTTTTTGTGAACAAAAAGTAGCAAAAAAACTTTGTTATGCTGGGGCATGGGCTGTGTCAGCGACAACGCCCATGCCCCCGCATAAACAAAGTTTTTGCGCCGCTTTTTTCAAAAAGCGGCCACTTTCTATGCATCGCCCTTGACGTATGATCCCCCCATGTTCCGCCAGATGTTCGTCATCACCAGCCTCTGGCTCGGCATCTTCGCCGTGGCGCTGTTTGCCGGCGCCGGCACACTGCACTGGCCACGCGGCTGGGCGTTTTTCTGGGAAATCGCCTTTTTCTCCCATGCCATCGGCGCTTGGCTGGCGGCTTACGACCCGGATTTGCTGAAAAGCAGGCTGTTCGTCCGGTTGCGCAGCGGCCCCGCGCCAGACCGCGCGCTGCTGCCGGCCGCCATACCCACCTATCTCGCCTGGCTGGTGCTGATGGGCTTCGACGCACGCCGCTTCGCATGGTCGCACGTGCCCGCCGCTCTGGGGTGGCTCGGCGCGGTTTTGATCGCGCTGTGCATGGGAATTTCACTGGCGGCTTTCGCCTATAACAGCTTTGCCGCCCCGCAACTGCGCATCCAGGCGCAACGGGCGCAACATCTCATTACCAACGGCCCGTACGCGGTGGTACGCCACCCGCTTTACGCCGGCGCGATCTTCTATTTCCTCGGCGCCTCACTGCTGCTCGGCTCCTGGTGGGGCCTGATCATGCTGCCGCTCGGCATGGCGGCACTGGCCTGGCGGATCGGCCGCGAGGAAGACATGCTGCGCCTGGCCTTTCCGGACTATGAGCGCTACGCCGCGCGGGTGAGGTTCCGCCTGATTCCGGGAGTCTGGTGATGCTCCACGTGGAGCATTCGAAGCCGCCAGGAAGCAAAGCACGCGCTACTGTTTGTGAACAAAAAGCAGCAAAAAACTTTGTTAACGCTGGGCCATGGGCGTTGTCGCCGACGCAGCCCATGGCCCAGCATAAAAAAGTTTTTGCGGCGCTTTTTTCAAAAAGCGCCTGCTTTCTTCCTATCCGTTCAACAGCGCCAGAAGCGAATCCATCTGGTCCAGATCGGCGTAATTCACGATCACCGCGCCACCCTTGCCGTTGAACTTGATCTGCACCCGCATGCCGAGCTTCTCGCTCAGGTTCTTCGCCAGCGCCTCGATCTCGCTGTCCGTGCCCTTCTCTTTCGGGCGGATTTCCTTCGTGCCGCGCCCCAGCCGCGCCACCAGCTCCTCGGTCTGCCGCACGGAAAGATGCTTTTTCGCGATTTCCTGCGCCGCCTGCAGCGGGTCGTCCAGCGTCAGCAGCGCCCTCGCATGGCCGAAGCTCAAACGCCCGTCCCGCACCATGTCCAGCACCGGCTTCGGCAGCTTCAACATGCGCATGGCGTTGCCGATATGCGCGCGGGACTTGCCGAGCGCCTCGCCCAGCCCTTCCTGCGTCATGCTGAATTCTTCGACCAGCCGCTTATAGCCCTCCGCCTCTTCCACCGCGTTGAGGTCTTCGCGCTGCAGATTCTCCACCAGCCCGGCCGCCATCGCGTCGGCATTGCTCAGCTCGCGCAGCAGCACCGGCACCTCGTGCAGCCGCGCGCGCTGCGCCGCCCGCCAGCGCCGTTCCCCGGCGATGATCTGATAATGCCCCGCTTTCTCCGGGTTCGGACGCACCAGCAGCGGCTGCAGAATGCCGCGTTGGCGGATCGATTCCGCGAGCTCCGCCAGCGCCGTCTCGTCCATTTCCATGCGCGGCTGGAACGGGCTTGGCTCCAGCACATCCACCGGCAGCACCTGCACGCCGGGCGCGTTCACGCTTTGCGGCGCCGCCGCATCGCCCAGCAACGCCGCCAGGCCGCGGCCGAGCCGCTTGTTTTCCGTCCGTCCGCTCATGCCGCCACCTTCCGCGCCCGCGCGCGCTTCAAAAACTCCGCCGCCAGGGCCAGATAAGCCTGCGCCCCCGCCGAGCGGAAATCATACAGCAGCACCGGCACGCCATGGCTCGGCGCCTCGGTGATGCGAATATTGCGAGGGATCGCCGTATCATACACTTTCGCGCCGAAATGGCCGCGCACATCGGCACTCACCTGTTCCGACAAATTATTGCGCCTGTCCGTCATCGTCAGCACGATGCCCTCGATCTCCAGCGCTGGATTCAGGCCGCGCTTCACCGCGTCGATGGTGCGCAGGAGCTGGGAAATGCCTTCCAGGGCGAAAAACTCCGCCTGCAACGGCACCAGCACCGCATCGGCCGCCACCAGCCCGTTCAGCGTAAGCAGCCCCAGCCCCGGCGGGCAATCGATGAATACCGTGTCCGCCTCACAATGCGGCAGCAGTGCGTCGCGCAGCAGAAATTCCCGCCGCTCCTCCTGGCCGAACTCGATGTCCGCGCCGATCAGGTCCGCCACCGCCGGCACCAGCGACAAATTCTCGATGCCGGTCGGCATCACCAGCTCCGGCAGCGCCGCCTCGCCGGCAAACAGCCCGTAAGTGCCGGTTTTGCGCGCCCCCGCCGCGATTCCGAGCCCGGTGCTGGCATTGCCCTGCGGGTCGATATCCACCAGCAGCACTTTCTGCCCGTTCACCGCCAGCGCGCAGGCCAGATTGATCGCGGTCGTGGTTTTACCAACGCCGCCTTTCTGATTGGCCACGGCGATGATCCGCGGGCGTTTCTTAGCTTCCGACATGACGGATCTGGCTCACTTTCAGGATGCACGCCTCGTCATCTTGCGGCGACAAACGTTCAACCTCCATGTGCCAGAGCGCCCGCGCCGCCGTCAATTCAGCTTCCGCCGTTCGGCCTTTCGGAAACAGGCACACGCCCTCCGGCGCCAGATGCGGCACAGCCAGGCCCAGCAATCTATCCAACGAGGCGAGCGCGCGCGCCGTCACCAAAGGCGCCGGCTCGGTCTTGGCCGTCTCGATGCGCGTGTTCAACACTTTCACCTTCGCCCCCGTCTCGCGCACCGCCTCCATGAGAAACGCCGCCTTGCGCGTGTCGGATTCGATCAGCGTGAACTCAATCCCCGTCTCGATCGCCAAGACCATCCCCGGAAACCCCGCGCCGGAACCAAGATCGATCGCCCGCGTGATCCCGGCCGGAATGTGCGGCACCAGCAACAGCGAATCCTCGACATGCCGCGCCCACAGATGCGGCAAATCATGACGGCTGACGAGGTTGATCCTCGCCGACCATTTTTCGACCAAAGCGGCGAAGCTTTGCAGGCGTGCTGTTTCCATGCGGGGCTGGGTAGCGCAGGCAAGGCAAGGAAAGAAAGAGGCCGCTTTTTGAAAAAAGCGGCACCAAAAACTTTTGTTTATGCTGGGCTATGGGCGTTGTCCGCGACACAGCCTCAGGCCCAGAGTAAATAAAGTTTTTTTGCTACTTTTTGTTCACAAAAAGTAGCGCTTCCTTCCTACCTTTCTACGCGGCGCGCCTGCGCCTGAGCGCCCCGAAAATCGCGCCCAGCGCCGCCGGCGTCATGCCTTCGATGCGCCCCGCCGCGCCCAGGCTTTCCGGCCGCACGCGTTCCAGTTTTTCGCGCAATTCAGTGGACAGGCCACCAACCGTTGCGTAGTCGAAATTTTTAACAATCAACACCGCTTCGTCGCGCTCCCGGGCGCGGATTTCCGCATCCTGGCGGTTGAGGTAGCCGGCATAATGCAGATCCGCCCGCAGAATCTCCGCCGCACGGCTCTCGCCCTGCGGCTTGCCGTCCATCGCGGCGATTTCTGCCTCCAACGCGACGAAAGCCGCCTGACGTTCCGGCCCGACGATGCCCCAGCCGAGCCCAAGCGGGGTCAGCCGCAATTCGGCATTGTCCGACCGCAGCTTGAGCCGGTATTCCGCGCGGGAGGTGAACATGCGGTACGGCTCGGTCACGCCCTGCGTGACCAGATCGTCGATCAGCACGCCGATATAGGCGTCCGCGCGGCCGAGTTTGGCGGCATCCCCACCGCCGGCCGCCCGCGCCGCATTCAGCCCAGCCATCAGCCCCTGCGCCGCCGCCTCTTCATAGCCGGTGGTGCCGTTGATCTGCCCGGCCAAATACAGTCCCGGCAGTTTCTTCAACCGAAGGTCGTGGCCCAGTGCGCGCGGGTCGACATAATCATATTCCACCGCGTAGCCCGGCCGCAGGATCGCCGCCCGCTCCAGGCCGGGGATGGAATGGACCAGAAGCTCCTGAACATCCGCTGGCAGCGAGGTGGAAATGCCGTTCGGATAGACCGTGTCGTCATCCAGCCCTTCCGGCTCGAGGAAAATCTGGTGCCCCGGCTTTTCCGCGAACCGCACCACCTTGTCCTCGATGGACGGGCAATAACGCGGCCCGCGCCCGGCAATGTTGCCGCCATACACAGCGGATTTGTGAATATTGGCGCGGATGATCTCATGCGTCCGCTCGGTCGTGCCGGTGATCCCGCAGGAAATCTGCCGATTGGCAACCTTGTTGGTCAGGGCGGAGAAAAACCCCGGCGGGTCTTCGCCTTTGTCTTCCGCGAGGCCGGCCCAATCGATCGTTTTGCCGTCCAGCCGTGCCGGCGTGCCGGTCTTCAGCCGGCCCAGCGGCAGCTCCAGCCGCAACAGATCCTCCGCCAAACTCACCGAAGCCGCATCGCCGATGCGCCCGCCCGCGCGCATCTCGGTGCCGAAATGCAGCACACCGCGCAAAAAGGTGCCAGTGGTGAGCACGGCGGCGGCACAGGAAATTTCCCGCCCGTCGGCCAGCACCACCCCGCTCAAATGCCCCGACGCATCGCGCCGCAGCCCCGCCGCCTCGCCCTCCAGCACGGTGAGATTCGGCTGCGCCGCCAGCAGCGCCTGCATCGCCTGGCGGTACAGTTTCCGGTCCGCCTGCGCGCGCGGCCCACGCACCGCCGGCCCCTTGCCACGATTCAGCAGCTTGAAATGGATGCAGGCCGCATCGGCGGCTTTGCCCATCAGCCCATCCAGCGCGTCGATCTCGCGCACCAGATGCCCCTTGCCGATCCCGCCAATCGCCGGATTGCACGACATCTCCCCCAGCCGGTCCGCCCGATGGGTGACAAGCAGCGTGCGCGCGCCGAACCGGGCGGAGGCAGAAGCCGCCTCGCAGCCCGCGTGGCCGCCACCGATGATGATCACGTCGTAGTTCATACCTGCCTATTAGCGAATTTCGCTAAGGAAAGCTAAGGCCAGGGCGCTGCCCCAGACCGCGGAATTTTGGGCCGTGGTCTCATCGCCGCCCTGGGCCAAATTAACAAAAGTTTTTGCGCCGCTTTTTGCAAAAAGCGGCTACTTTCTCACTATCAAATAATAATGCGCCCGAAACCAGGCTTGCCCTTCCACCATCGTACAATCCGCCACTCACCCGATGAACATATGAGGGAGACCAAAATGTCCGAGAGCCACGGCAAATTCGTCTGGTATGAGCTGCTCACCACGGACCCGGCAAAAGCCGCGACATTCTACAGCGCCGTGATCGGCTGGGAAGCGAAGGATGCCAGCATCCCCGGCGTGCCTTATACGCTACTGTCCATCAACGGCACGTCCGCCGCCGGGCTGATGGAGATGCCCGAGACCCTGCCCGCCGCCGGCGCGAAGCCGGTGTGGCTCGGCTATGTCGGCGTGGACGATGTGGACAAAATCGCCGCCCTGGCCACCGCGAAGGGCGCGGTCCTGCGCAAAGGGCCGGCGGACATTCCCAATGTCGGCCGCTTCGCCGTCCTCACCGACCCTCACGGCGCGCTGTTCGCCTTGTTCAAATCCCACGGCGGCGAATCCGCCAGCCTGCCGCAACTGCGCAACCCCGGCCATGGCGGCTGGCACGAGCTGATCGCCGCCAACGCCCAGGACGCCTTCGCCTTCTATTCCTCCCTGTTCGGCTGGACCAAAGCCGAGGCCATCGATATGGGCCCGATGGGCAGCTACCAGCTTTTCGCCCATAACGGCGTGCCGATCGGCGGCATGATGACCTGCCCGCAATCTCAAAGCCCAACCGGCTGGACCTATTACTTCAACGTCCGCGACATCAAGGACACGCTCACCCGCATCAACGAAGCCGGCGGCACCGTGCAAATGGGCCCGCAGGAAGTGCCGGGCGGCAGCTGGATCATCCAGGGGCTCGACCCGCAGGGCGGACGCTTCGCGGTCGTCGCGCCGCCGGAGGCGTAAGGAAGCAAGGAAGCGCTACTTTTTGTGAACAAAAAGTAGCAAAAAAACTTTGTTATGCTGGGCCTGAGGCTATGTCGCCGACAACGCCCATGCCCTCCGGGGCTATTCCAACGGTGCTACGCACCGTCGGAACCTTCAGCCCCTCCGCCCAGCGTAACAAAAGTTTTTGCGGCGCTTTTTTCAAAAAGCGCCTGCTTTCTTCCTTTTCGCCAACCGCTCGAGCATCATACCGCCCGCCAGCGAAAACGGGATGATCAGCATTAAATTATACCGCGTTTGGTCGGCCGAGACCGCTGCATAAAACGCCAGCAGGAACCAGCCGGGCAGCGTAATGGCCAGCATTGCCGCATCGAAGTTCCGTAATGCCCGCCAGGTTAGAGGGATGCACAATATCGCCAGCACGGCCCCCCAATAATGGTCGATCCACAGCCCTCTCATGGCGAACGGGATTGAGACGATGGCGTGCCAAACAGGATGCAAAATCACGTAATGATAAAGAATATAGCCGACCTGGTGGGCGGTGCCACCAGCTGCGACCGCGGTGCTTTGCAAAAGGGTGCTTGAACCGATTTCGTAAAAGCCGCCTGGGGTCCCGTCATAGCCGAATTTGGCACAGACGTTCGGCTTGACCAGAAGGCTCCCCATGCCGACGCCGTCGGGGAGCGAGCACAGGCTAAACAACGCATATTGTCGCCAGTTCATTTCGTCGTAGGCGATACGTTGAGTCAGCGCCAACTGAGCATAGTCCGACGTCATGGCCGGATGGCCCAGGACAACCGCGTTGCGCACGATCCACGGCGTCAGCACGCCGATGCCGCCCAACAAAAAGACTGCCAACGCCGCCACGCCGCGCCACCGTTGAGAATTGCGCATCACCAGCGGGAAGGTCACAAGGGCGACGACAGGCAAAAGGTAGGCGAAGGGGGGGCGCGTCAACGCCGCCAATCCAACCATTGCCCCTGACAGCAGAGCCCACCTTAGCGGTTTTCGCCCTTTAAACACCTCCACGGCGGCCAGCATGGCGATTGTCGTGAAGAACAAAGTCAGCGTCTCGGTCATCAGGCTATCGACGCTGCGTATCAAAATCGGCGCCGCAGCTAAGCCCACGCCGAGGGACAGCCACCCGACCCGCCATGACCCGGTCACGCGAACCGCGATCCGCCACAGCATGAGATAGAACGCGGCGGTCATCAAAAACTGCAGGGCACGCGGCAGGGGCGCTCGCTGCGGGCATGCGGGTGCCGCCTGGTTTTGCACCAGGCAGTTCAAGGTCCGGTTGAAGACAGGGTCCAGTTCCGCCGTGGCCGCCAGAAACATTGGGTAGAGGGGCGTGCGCACCATCCCCCGCGGCCGCGTGGGATCCACGCTCGGCGTGCCCCACGCGGTCCCGTCCGTGAACCGCCCGAAATGCTCGATGTCGTAAGCGATGCTGAGATACACGGGCTGATCGTAGGTCCACAGATACCCCGGGGGCGGCGCCTTGTACCAGCAAGCTCCGAGCCAACCGAAGATGATCAAGGCGGCCAGGACGGGCTGAAAACTCTTACGGGCCAGCCAGGAGCAACCGCTTACCGCCGGCGCGCGCGACACGGGCATATCCTTCCTCATCCAAGAGTCCAGTTCGTCATTCGCCTACAATGCTTCATGGTCGGCAGGGCCGGCGGTTCCAGCGCCCCAAACCTGCCGGGCCAGATAGACCGGCCGCTGCTTGCTCTCCTCGTAAAGCCGGCCAATATACTCGCCGATGATGCCCAGCGCGAGCAGTTGTACACCGCCCAGAAACAAGATTGCGACGATCAGCGAAGGGTAGCCCGCAACCGGGTTGCCATAGACCAGTTTGTTGAAGATGATGAGCACGGCATAAAGAAACGCAAACAGCGAGACCGCGAATCCAAGGTAAGAGGCCAAGCGCAGCGGCGCCGAGCTGAATGACGTGATCCCCTCGATCGCGAAATTCCAGAGCTTCCAGTAATTCCATGTCGTCGTTCCCGCATGGCGGGGCGCGCGCCGGTAGGGAACCGAAGCGGTGCGAAACCCAACCCAGGCGAACAGGCCCTTCATGAACCGCCGCCGCTCCGGCAGGCACTTCAACGCCTCCAGCGCAGGACGGGATATCAGGCGGAAATCACCAATGTCCGCCGGGATCTCCACATCGCTCAACCCGCCGATCACCCAATAGAAGCCGCGCGCCGTCACGCGCTTCAGCCAGCTATCGCCATCGCGTTCGATGCGCACGGCGTTGACCACCTCAAACCCCTCGCGCCATTTTGCCAGCAGCTCAGGGATGATTTCCGGCGGGTCCTGCAGATCGGCGTCCAGCGGAATCACACAGGCGCCCCGCGCCGCATCGAGCCCCGCCGTCAACGCGGCCTCCTTGCCGAAATTCCGCGATAAATCGATGACCCGGACCCGAGGGTCCACTTTGTGCAAGGCGATCAGCCGGAGCAGGGTATCATCCCGGCTGCCGTCGTTGACGCAGACCAGTTCCCAGGTCTCATTCAAAGGATCGAGGATGCCGGCAATGCGCGCGTGCAGGGTGGCGATGTTGGCCCCCTCGTTATGGCATGGCACGACGATCGATATGATCTCCATGCCGAGGACATTACAAACATATTAACTTCCGGCAAGTGGCGGCTTACGACGGCTCTGCGGCGACTTGGGCTATGGATCGCCGGGCAACTGGCTTTTGGTCCTAGCCGAACCGTGAACGAAATGTCCTGCGACCCAGTGTGGTCGGAGGAACGACCGGCTACTTTGCACCCAGCCCGGTCATTAGGGCGGACTTAAGTCTCTGCTGGCTTCTAAACATTTGTTGGAAAAGCTAGTTGCATTTGGCGCCTCGCTCGCCTTTGATGGCGAAGTATTCATTAGATACGATTCGGGATCATCGTTCCAATTATGTTGACGCCCTCCGAGATTGTCGATCTCCTGTCACCCACAACACCAGATCTGGCACATCGAATCGCTTCCATGGACAAGGCCTGGAAGGCCGAAGGCGCAAAGATTTCGGGGCGGTTCTTTTACGTCACATTCCGCGACAGCAAGCCCACCATTGACGACCTCGTCGCGATTGCTCACGCGCGCATGGTCAATTTCGTGATGCCTCGGTCACGTATCGAGGAGGTCCAGTCCGAACTCCAGGCGAACCCGGGTGTCATGGATCCCTGGGTCTTGCTCGCAACCGAGGCGCGCGATCTCTTCATGCAAACTGACAAGGAGACCGGGCGGAGTGGAGAGCTTGGCGAGCTGTTACTTTACATGTTGATCGAGTGGGTGCTGAAAGCCCCTATTGTGGCCTGCAAGATGTATTTGAAGACGTCTCAGCAGATGCCCGTTCACGGCGTGGACGGCATTCACTTGGGCTATGAGGCCGACAAGCTGATCATGCACTGGGGTGAGTCGAAGCTTCACCAGACGCTAGCCTCGGCTCTCGATGATATTTCTAGCTCGATCTCGCAATATCTTAAGGACCCCTCCAAGCACGCCAACGAGGTCAGGATCATCCGATCCAATTTAAACCTTGGCACGCTGGACGAGGACGCTCGTCAGGCAATCAAGGACTATTTCAATCCCTACAAGCCCGAGAGCAACAACCTGCTCGAAAGCTATGCGTGTCTGGCGGGGTTCGATTCGAAGCTCTATGAGAGCGTCGCTCACCTCGATCATAACGCGTGCGAGACGGCCTTCCGGGCAAAATATGAGATGCGGGTCGAGAGCGCCTGCAAACTGGTCACCGAGAAGGTGAAGGCCGCAGGCCTGGACAGCTTTCGGTTCTCGTATTTTCTTCTTCCCTTTCCTTCTGTCGACGAGGCCCGAGCCAAGTTTCAAGCGCGTCTCTGGGGGACGAAATGAGCCTCGTGGGAGAGCTGGCCAACGAGATCTGGGCCGAGAGCGCATTCCACGCCGACCTAGCGTTCCTTGAAGCGGCCAACATCCGCGCCGAGTTGCGCGACGGCGGCTTGATCGAGGCTCCAAAAGCCGTCGACCTCGAAAGGTTACGGCGCTTGGTGCAGGCGGCGCTGGTCTTCGCTGAGACCGACGAGAATCGCTATCAAGAAGCCGCTCAGCGCATCTCAACGGCCACGTTACGCCTAGCCGGCTCAGCGGCAAACGACTTCTTCGCAGTGATCCAGGGCCGCCTGAGAAACTTTCCCGTCCTGCGCACGAGCGCAGAGCTGCCCGCACCGCCAGTTCACGCGCCGATGTCCTTGCAGTACGAATTCATCGAACGGCGCCTTAAGCAGACGATCGTCGCAGGCGATGCATCCGAACACATTCTGACGCCCTTTCAGCTCGATAGTTGGAATCTACTTGCGGACGGGCGTTCAGGAGCTCTCAGCGGCCCGACATCGGCGGGCAAGTCATACGTTCTCCTGCTTTACCTCATTGAACAGTTTCGCGCTGGCACTCTGCGAACGGCGGCCTATGTGGTGCCGACGCGCGCCCTGATCAATCAAGTGTCCGATGACGCGACGGCAGTCCTGGCCGAGCGTGGCGTACGCGACGTTAGCATCACTAGCGTGCCGGTCGACCTGTCTTCGCCGGACGGCGGCAATGTGCTCTATGTCGTTACCCAGGAGCGGCTCGACGCCTTGCTCATCGCTAACCCAAGCCTTCACCTGGAGCTGATCCTCGTCGATGAGGCCCAAATGATCGCAGACGGAAGCCGGGGGATCCTTCTCGAGTCCGTGTTGGATCGGGTCGATAGCGGCGAGGGCCGGTCGCAGATCGTCTTCAGCGGTCCCTTGATCGACAATCCAGGCTACTTTGGCGATCTATTCGGCATGAAGGCGTTCCGCACTAGCGTCTCCAAGCGCTCGCCGGTGACGCAGAACATAGTGTACCTGGATTACGCTGAGAGCCCCGATCCCCAGGTTTCAGTAAAGGTTTTGGTCGAACCCGAAGGCGTGCAAGTCGCCACCGTCAATCTGCCCATCCGCCTTCACACCGATCTTGATCGCCTGAGCTTTATGAGCGTGCTGTTCGGTCGCGCCGGCTCTAGCATCGTCTATGCGGGTGGAAAGGCGGACGCTGAGAAAATCGCGATCAAGATCGGCCTAAATCTCCCAGAGGATCAGGCTCGGGCGGACGATCTCGCCGAGTTGATCGGGTTCGTTAAGAAGCATGTCCACAAGGAATACGCCTTGGTGAGTACCTTGGAGAAGAGCGTCGGCTTCCACTACGGCCATATGCCCAGCCTCCTTCGCAAGCAGCTCGAGGATCGATTCCGTGAACGGAAAATTCGCTACCTCGTTTGCACGAGCACCTTGCTCTATGGACTCAATCTGCCCGCCAGGAATATTTTCCTTGAAAAGCCTACAACTGGACGCGGCCACGCCATTTCCGGCCCCGACTTCTGGAATCTTTCTGGCCGTGCGGGTCGGATGGGGAAGGAACTTGAGGGCAATGTTTTCCTGATCGATTACGCGAAGTGGGAGTCCGGTCCTCTCACCGAGGGACGCGGCGTGTCGGTAAGTTCGGCACTGAAGGCCACGGTGGTTGATCAGGGGAGCGAACTGCTCGCGTTCTTGAGCGATCCTTCGATTTCCTCGGACACCAATTTGGATTTCGAGATCACGCTCGGAAAACTGGTGCTAGATCAGCGCTTGAAAAGGCTTGACCATACGCTCGGTCGATACGCGCCCTCGGCTAAAGCAGACACCCTCAGCGCAATTCAGGAGCGCATCGAACAGATCTCCACTATGACCGACATCCCCACGGATGTCCTCAACAGCAACATTAGCGTGTCAATCTTCCGACAGAAGGACCTGCTAGACTACATGGTGAGGCGCCTGAAAACGCTGACGCCCGAGGAGCTAATCCCGTCCCACCCCCTAGGTGACTTCAAAGAGGTGCTGAACAACCACCGCCGCGCCTTCAGGCGCATCCATACGTATCTTCTGAACTACGCCAGCAAGGACGGCCGTCACAACTTCTTCGCACCTCTGGCCCTTCGCTGGATGCGGGGTGACCCTCTACCCGTACTGATCGACTCCGCCATCCGCTATCATCGCGACAAGAAGAGTGGGAAGAGCGTCTCTTTGATCATTCGCGAGACCATGGAGAACGTGGAGCAAGAACTGCGCTTTCGGTATGTCAAATACTTCACGTGTTACAATTCCATCCTTCGCGTCGCGCTCGAGCGCGCCGATAAGACTGATTACATCAAGAACATTCCGGAGATCCCTCTCTTCCTGGAGGTCGGCGGGTCCTCGGGGGTGATGATCAACCTCATGGCTCTTGGATTGTCGCGAACATCGGCTGAGTCGCTGGCCGACTACATCACCGACAAGGAGATGAGCCTGCCAAATCTACGCGTCTGGCTTCAAAAGCTTGATGTGGTCACACTGGACATTTCGCCCATCTGTATGCGCGAAATACAGTCGCTCATAGACGCTGGTGCCGGGGACGATCTCGCCGAGTAGTGATTGCGTATCGGCAGCTCTTTCGGTCTGATGCGTCCGAAACCCGCCATTCCGCTTTCGGCCCAAACCCGACACACCCACGCGAAACCAGAACCAAAAACCGTTTCAGAAGATGCTCCTTCTGCCTACTTCCCAATACAAAACCCCGAAAACACCGCGTCCAAAATTTCTTCCACCCCGATCTGCCCGGTAAGCCGCGCCAGGGCATGCGCCGCGGCGCGCAATTCTTCGCCGCGCAGTTCGGGTTCGTCGGTGATCAACGCTTGGTCCAACGCCCGGGCGGTGTCGCGCACGCAGGCGATTTGGCGGGGGCGGCTCAGCGCGGCGGCGCCCTTGGTGTCGGTGAGCCGGGCGGCGATGTCGGTGAGGCGGGCGCGGAAATCGGCCATCCCGTCGCCGCTGGCGGCCGACACGGCGAGGCCGGACACGGGTGCGGCGAGCAGATCCGCCTTGGTCACCAGCCGCAGCACCTCCACGCCCTCCGGCACGGGCAGAAACTCCTGCCCCGGCGCGGCGGCCACGGCGATGATCAAATCGGCCTTGGCGGCGCGCTGGCGGGCGCGGCGCACGCCCTCGGCTTCGATCTCGTCCGCCGTGTCGCGCAACCCGGCCGTGTCGGTGAGATGCACCGGCACGCCGCCGAGATCGACCCGCGTGCCGACAATGTCGCGCGTGGTGCCGGGAATGGCAGAGACGATGGCGACATCCTCGCCGGCCAGCGCGTTCATCAGCGTCGATTTGCCGGCATTCGGCGCCCCGAGGATCACGAATTCCAGCCCCTCACGCAGCCGTTCCGCCGCCGGCGCCGCCGCCAACGCGCCGTGCATCTCCTCGGCCAGCGCGGCGACGCGGCCGAGCAACCGCACTTCCACCTCGGGGGGCAAATCCTCGTCAGGGAAATCGATCAGCGCCTCCTGCTGCGCCATGATCTGCCGCAGCTCTTCCCGCCAGCGCGCGACAGAATCCTGCAACGCGCCCGCGCCTTCCACCGCCAGCCGGCGCTGCGCCTCGGTCTCGGCAGCGATCAAATCGGCCATGGCCTCAGCCTCGAGCAGATCCAGCCTGCCGTTGAGATGTGCGCGACGGGAAAACTCCCCCGGCTCGGCGGGGCGCGCCCCGGCTTCGAGCAGCGCTTCGCTCACCGCAGCCAGCACCGCCCGCCCGCCATGCAGCGACAATTCCGCGCAATCCTCGCCCGTGAAACTGTGCGGCCCCGGAAAGGTCACGACCAGCGCGCGGTCAAGCAACCGCCCCCGCCAGACTAGCTTTTTCAAAGACGCATGACGCGGCGGCGGCAATTTTCCCGTCAGCGCCGCGACAATCCTCAGCGTTTCCGCCCCAGAAAGCCGCAGCACCGTTACCGCCCCGCCGCGCCCCGTGATCGGGGCAAAGATCGTATCGTTCATGTCAAACTCTACAAAGAAAGGAAGCGCTACTTTTTGTGAACAAAAAGTAGCAAAAAAACTTTATTAAACTGGGCCCGTGCCGTTCGGGCGCCTCAGGCCCAGCGAAACCAAAAGTTTTTGCGGCGCTTTTTTCAAAAAGCGCCTGCTTCCTTCCTACACCAAATAACGCGCCGTTAGATGTGCTTCGAACGCAGCCGGGTTCAGTTTTTCCCCTGTCGCCGCCAACAACAATTCATTGAACCCCAGCCGTGACCCGTAATGATGAATGTGCGTGGAGAGCCAGGTGACGAGCGGGGAGAGATCGCCTTGGCCGAAGGCCACGTCCAGATCCGGCAAACGACGCCGCGCCGCCGCCATCAGTTGCGCGGCGGCCATGGCGCCCAGCGTGTAGGAGGGGAAATAGCCGACCAGGCCGTCATACCAATGGATGTCCTGCAGGCAGCCCTGGCGGTCATCTGGCGGGGTGATGCCGAGCAGCGCGGCCAGCCCGTCATTCCAGGCGCCGGGCAGGTCGGCGACAGCGAGATCGCCCGAGATCAGCGCCTGCTCCAGGCGGAAACGCAAGATCACATGCGCCGGATAGGTCATCTCATCGGCCTCGACGCGAATAAAACTTCGCTCCACGTGAAGCAGCCGGCGTTTCAGCGCCGGGACGCTCACCGGCCTGGCGAAGGCCTCGCTGAGGTGCGGGGCAAGGTAAGAAAGATAAGCATCGGAGCGCACCGCCTGCATTTCCACGATCAGCGACTGGCTTTCATGCGCCGCCATGCCCGCCGCCTCGCCCACCGGCTGGCGCCGATGGTCGCGCGGCAGGTTCTGCTCGTAGAGCGCGTGGCCGGTCTCGTGCAGCACGCCGCAAATCGCCGAAAGCGGGTCCATCTCGTCATAGCGCGTGGTGATGCGCACATCGGTCGGCGTGCCGCCGCAGAACGGGTGGGCCGAGCGGTCCAGCCGCGCATGGGCGAAATCCAGCCCGGCATCCTGCGCCAGGCGGCGGCACAGCGCCTCCTGAATGTCGGCCGGGTACAAGCCGGGCGGCAGGGTCTCATGGGTTTGGCGGCGCTGGCGCTCTTCCGCCGCGGGCAAGGCCGTCTGCAAAAACCGCTCGTAATTGGCGAAGATCGGCGCCACGTCGGCGGCGCCGATACCGCGCTGGTACTGGCTCATCAGCGCGTCGTACGGCGAGAGGCCGAAAGTCTCCCCCAATATGCCGGCCGCTTCCCTGGTGAGGGCAAACACTTCCTCCAGCGCCGCGCGGACGGCGGCGAAGTCGGAAGCCGGGCGCGCTTCGCGCCACTTCATTTCGCATTTATTGGTGGCCAGCACACGGGCTTCCACAAGGCGGCGCGGCAAGGCGGTGGCGCGCTGCTGCGCCTCGCGCATCAGCTTCAAATTCCGCGCCTGCCATTCATCGGCCGCCGGCGCGGCGGCGGCGAGGTCGTCCGCCAGCGCCGGCCGGGTCAGCAATTCATGCGCCAGCCCCGCCAGCGTGGAAATCTGCTCGCCCCGCGCCGTGGCGCCGCCCGCCGGCATCATCGAAGCGGCGTCCCAGCCCAGCATGGCGGCGGCCTCGTTCAAGGTCGCGATGCGGGCGAATTGTTCGGTCAGACGTTGGTAAACACTCATGAATCCAGCAACCTCTTGCGCGCGAAAAAGAAGAATTCGAACACCAGAACCAGCGCGAAGCCGAACCAGGTGAGGGCATATTCGTAATGGTTGTTGGGCGGTGTCGGCAATGACTGCGCGGGCTGCGGCGCCATGCTCCCCGGCGGCGGCAGCTCCCCCATGGCGATGAGCATATAAGGCGCCACCTGCAACCCCATGCCCGCGCCGATTTTCTGCGCGTCGAGCGTGTAATACAGCCCCCGTTTCGGGTCGTCCGTGCCGGCGAACCAACCGGGCGTGACGGGTGCATGCACATAGCCGACCGCCTCGGTCAGCCCCGTCGGCTCCGCGAGCGGCGTGGGCGTTTGCTGCGGCACCCAGCCGAGATCCACCAGCACCACCTGCCCGTCCGGCCGCCGCAACGGCATGATCAGCTCGCCCCCCGGCACCGGGCCGTTCGGGCTGTCATGCACCTCATCGCCATACAAAGCCGCTTTGCCGGGAATCCAATGGCCGGCGATGGACACTTTCTCGAACGGGCTGGGGTGCGCGGGCAACGGAATCGGCGCGGAAATCTGCGCCTGATGGATGGCGGCGAGAATGCCCTCCTTCCATTTCAGCCGGTGCAGCTGCCAGACGCCGAGCGCGATCAGAATCCAGAACAAGACAAAAGCAGCAATGCCGGGCGCGACCAGCCGGCGCCAGTTCATAGGAAGGAAAGACTACTTTTTGTGAACAAAAAGTAGCAAAAAAACTTTATGACTCTGGGCCATGGGCGTTGGCGCTGGCACAGCCTCAGACCCGGCATAACAAAAGTTTTTGCGGCGCTTTTTTCAAAAAGCGCCTGCTTTCTTTCAACCGGCGACAATGGCGCTGCGGCCCAGATAATAGATGCACACGAACAGGAACAGCCACACCACGTCCACGAAGTGCCAGTACCAGGCCGCCGCCTCGAAGCCGAAATGCCGCTGCGGCGTGAACTGCCCCTTCATCGCCCTGAACAGGCACACGGTGAGGAAGCAGGTGCCGACGATCACGTGGAAGCCGTGGAACCCGGTGGCGATGAAGAAGGCGGAGGGATAGACCCCGCCATGGTAGAACGGGAACGGCGAGTGCGTGTATTCCCAGGCCTGGCCGCACAGGAACATCAGGCCGAGCACGACGGTCAGCGCCAGGCCGCGCACGGTGTCACGGTTGTTGCCCTCGATCAGCGCGTGATGCGCCCAGGTGATGGTGGTGCCGGAGAGCAGCAGCGTCATGGTATTGAACAGCGGGATCGCGAACGGGTCGATCGTGGTGATCCCCTGCGGCGGCCAGACCGCGGGGAAGGCGGTGCCCATTTTGTCGGGGTAGAAGAAATAATTGAAATAGTTCCAGAAGAACGAGACGAAGAACATCACTTCCGAGGCGATGAACAGCGCCATGCCGTAGCGCATGCCGATCTGCGTGATCAGCTTGTGCAGGCCGGGCGTGCGGGATTCTGCGATCACGTCCCGCCACCACACATACATGGTGGCAAACGCCCCCAGGGCGCCGAGGATGAGCACGATATAATTGTTGAAATGCGCGACGATGATGATGCCGGCGGCAATCAGCATGGCCGAGACCGCGCCGCAGAGCGGCCAGATGCTGGGTGTGACCAGATGATAGGGATGCGGCACCGTGGCCCTGATCTGGTCCTCCGCCGTATGGCTTGAACTGCTCATTCTCTCCCCCCTTTTTCCGCGCTGTCGCGCGGGCTTTTTATTTAGCTGGTCCTCATCACCACATGGTCCCGAATTCGTGCAGCCGCACCAGCACGATGGCGTAGATCACCAAGCAGAAGCCGCACAGGGCGGCGAGCAGCAGGCGGTTGCGGAAGCGGCGGCGGCGCAGGAACGCCGCGCGCGCCTCGGGTACCCAATGCGCCGGTCCAAGTTCGGTCCGGGGCATGGGCGCGGCCATCAGAGGAACCGGTCGACGACGCAGGCGCCGAACAGGATGAACAGGTACAAGATCGAGTATTTGAACGCGGCGCGGGCCGGGGCATTGTGCGTCAGGCTGTCGCCCTTAGCGTCCTGCCGGTCCGTCAACACGCGCCAGGAATAATAGGTGAATATCGCCCCGGTCAGCAGCGCCGTCACGCCATAAATCGGCCCCATCAGCCCGAGAAGATAGGGCACGAGCGAGAGCGGCAGGAGCAGCAGCGTATAGACCATGATGCAGATCCGGGTGTGCCGGGCCCCCTTCACCACAGGGAGCATCGGCACGCCGGCACGGGCGTAATCGCCCGACGCATAGAGCGAGAGCGCCCAGAAATGCGGCGGTGTCCAGAAAAACACGATGGCGAACAACAGCAGCGGCAGCACCCCCACCGTGCCGGTGGCGGCGGCCCAGCCGATGACCGGGGGGAATGCCCCGGCCGCGCCGCCGATGACGATGTTCTGCGGCGTGCTGCGCTTCAGCCACATCGTATAGATGAACACATAAAAGGCGATGGAGAGCGCCAGCACCGCGGCGGCGATGAGATTGGTCGCCAGCGCCATGACCAGCACCGAGGCGACCGCCAGCACGATGCCATAGCCGAGCGCGCCTTCAGGGGAAATCCGCCCGGCCGGGATCGGCCGGTTGGCGGTGCGCTTCATCACCGCGTCGATGTCGCGGTCGTACCACATATTGATCGCGCCGGCCGCCCCCGAGGCGACGGCGATGCACAGGATCGCGATAACCGCCAGCACCGGGTTGAGGTGGTGCGGCGCAATCGCCAACCCGATCGCCCCGGTGAACACCACCAGCGTCATCACCCGCGGTTTCAGCAGCGCCAGCCAGTCCGCAACGGTGCCGCCCAGGGTCGCTTCCAGAGCCGCGCCGCTCATGCGCCGCCCCGGTACCGCCACTCAGCTTTCGTCATGCTACACACCGTTTTTAGTCTCCTAGCGAATGACCGGCACATCCTCGAAGGTATGGTGCGGCGCCGGCGACGGCACGACCCATTCCAGCGTGGTCGCGCCCTCGCCCCAGTAATTGTCTGCCAATACCTCTCTCGAGGTGAAAATGCGATAGAGGATATAGAAGAAAATCAGGGTCGACAGGCCGGAGATCCATGCCCCGACCGAGGAGACGAAATTCCAGCCAGCGAACGCGTCAGGGTAATCCGGGTAGCGCCGCGGCATGCCGGCCAACCCGAGAAAATGCTGCGGGAAGAAGGTGAGATTGACGCCGATGAAAAAGGTCCAGAAATGCACCTTGCCCCAGAATTCCGGGTATTGGTGCCCGGACATTTTGCCGATCCAGTAATAGAACCCGGCGAAAATCGTGAAGGCCGCGCCCATCGACAGCACATAATGGAAATGCGCGATGACGAAATAGTTGTTGTGCAGTTCCTGGTCGAGGCCGGCATTGGCCAGCACCACGCCGGTGGCGCCGCCGATGACGAACAGGAAGATGAAGCCCATCGCCCAGAGCATAGGTGTCTTGAATTCGATCGACCCG
>Ga0310811_10002426_pt1 | contig 23343 bp, 19 predicted proteins | sample YCmetagenome_FD_207642 | JGI IMG/M metagenome (GOLD analysis project Ga0310811, IMG submission 207642) | Soil microbial communities from experimental microcosm in Duke University, North Carolina, United States - YC | ecosystem: Engineered > Artificial ecosystem > Soil microcosm > Unclassified ... | reverse complement strand
GGGCCGCCGCATGACGATGCGGCGCGGTGTCGGTCGGATCGAGCAAGGTGCTCATGGTTACCTCGGCGAGCTAGATGCTTATTGAGTGTTTGCTTATTGCGTGTTCGGATGCTGCCCTTGGCTGCCGTCGCGTCAAGCGTTGCCCGGGGCGGCGATGTGCAGCCCGCATTCCTTCGTGTCGCGCGACTCCCACCACCAGCGGCCCGCGCGACTGTCCTCGCCGGGGCGGATCGCCCGCGTACAGGGCTCGCAGCCGATGCTCGGGTACCCGCGCGCGTGCAGCGGATTGACGGGTACATCGAACGCTTTCAGATACGCCCAGACGTCCGCTTCGGTCCAATCGGCGAGCGGGTTGTATTTCGCGATGCCGCGCGCCGCGTCGAACTCTTCTTCATGCAACTCGGCGCGCGTCACCGACTGCTCGCGGCGCTGCCCGGTCACCCACGCGTCGACACCCGCCAGCGCGCGGCTCAGCGGCTCGACCTTGCGAATCTCGCAGCACTGTTTGCGCCGCTCCACGCTGTCATAAAACGCGTTCAGTCCATGCTCGCCCACGTACGCTTCGAGCGCGTCGGCTTGCGGATGCCACTGCTCGATCTCGTAGCCGTAGCACTCCTTGACACGCTCGATCATGCCAAGCGTTTCGGCATGCAAGCGGCCGGTGTTCAACGAGAACACGCCAATCGACACGCCGCGCGACAAAATCACATGGGTCAGCAGCATGTCCTCGGCAGCCAGACTGCTCGCGAACTTGACGCGCGCGTGGCGCGACGCGATCTGTGCGAGCAGCGCATCGAGTTTGGCGAGTTTCGCTTCGCGCTCGGCGTTCAGCGGCTCGGCGTCGGCGAGCGGATCGCGCCACACCGGACGCGAGAACGTGGCGACGACTTCGCTCATGCGCGCTCCGTGCCCGCCGCTGCGGCTGGCATGTGATCGGCGCGGCGGCGGAACAACGGCCGGGGCTCATCGAACGCGCCCTGATACCGTACGCTGAACTCGTCGAACGCCTTCAAGGCATCCCGGATATCCTTGTCGGCGCGCACCGCGAACGCATCGAACCCGCAGCGCGATAAATATAGCAACTGGTCGCGCAGCACGTCGCCGATCGCGCGCAGTTCGCCGCTCCAGCCGAAGCGCTCGCGCAGCAGACGCGCGATGCTGTAGCCGCGGCCGTCACGAAACACCGGGAAATCGACCGCCACCAGGGCGATCTTGTCCAGATCGGCGGCGAGATCCGCCGGTTCGTGATCCGGCGCGAGCCACACGCCGAGCTGTTCCTTCGAACGCGACGCGAGCAGTGCAGCGCGCGAACTCTGCCATAACGGCAACGGCACGAGGATCTTGCCGCCGGGCAGCGCCTCGACGCTCGGCAGGATGCCGTCTTCGGCCGTGCGAATGACGCTCCAATCGTCGCTGACGACATCGCGGTGCTTGATGATAAAAGTGGCAGTTCCAGTCATCTGTGACCTCAGGCGTGCGCCGGTTGACGGGAAGCGTAAACACGCTCCTTGAACGGCGCGATGCCGATGCGTTTGTAGGTATCGATAAAGCACTCTTCGTCGAGACGGTTCTCAACGAATGTATCGATCACCTTGGTGATGACGTCCGGCATTTCGCTGGCCGAAAACGACGGCCCAATGACGCGACCCAGCGTAGCGCCGCCGCCCTGCTCGCCGCCGAGCGACACCTGGTACCACTCCGCGCCGTCCTTGTCGACGCCCAGCACGCCGATATTGCCGACGTGATGGTGGCCGCACGAGTTCATGCAGCCCGAAATGTTCAGCGAGATGTCGCCCAGGTCATACACGTAGTCCATGTCGTCGAAACGCTGCTGGATGCTCTGCGCGATCGGGATCGACTTCGCGTTCGCGAGCGAGCAGAAATCGCCGCCTGGGCACGCGATGATGTCGGTCAACAAGCCGATGTTCGCGGCGCCGAAGCCGACCGCCTTGGCTTGCTCGTACAGCGCGAACAAATCATGCTTCTTCACGTTCGCGAGAATCAGGTTCTGCTCGTGCGAGACGCGAATTTCACCGAGACTGAAGGCGTCGGCCCAGTCGGCCACCGCATCCATCTGCGCATCCGTCGCGTCGCCCGGCGGCTGGTACTGCCACGCCTTGCCCGGCTTCAACGACAGCGTTACCGCCGCATAGCCCGGCACGCGATGCGCACGCACATTGCGTTGCACCCAGCGCGCGAAGCCGCGATCTTCGAGCAGCTTGTTTTCGAATGCGGCGTCGGTATTCGGCAGCTTTTCATAGACCGGCGGCACGAAATGCGCCGAGACGCGCTCGACTTCCTCGCGCGTCAGCGTCGACGGACCGTCCTTCAGGTGCCGCCACTCGTCCTCGACCTGCTCGGCGAACTTCGCCGGACCGAGAGCCTTTACCAGGATCTTGATGCGCGCCTTGTAGAGATTGTCGCGACGACCGTACCGGTTGTACACGCGCAATACCGCTTCGCAGTACGTCAGCAGGTGTTGCCACGGCAGGTTTTCCTTGATCACGGTACCGATGATCGGCGTGCGGCCCATGCCGCCACCCGCGAGAATCGCGCAGACGACCTCGCCATTCGCATCGTGGTCCAGGTAGACGCCGAGATCGTGCAATTTCACCGCGGCGCGATCCTCCGTCGAACCGGACACGGCGATCTTGAACTTGCGCGGCAGCCAGGCGAATTCCGGATGGAATGTCGACCATTGGCGCAAAATTTCGGCCCATGGCCGCGGATCGATGGTCTCGTCCGCCGCGACCCCGGCGAACTGATCCGCCGTGATGTTGCGGATGCAGTTGCCCGAGGTCTGAATCCCGTGCATCTGCACCGACGCGAGCTTGCGCAAGATTTCGGGCGTGTCTTCCAGATTGACCCAGTTGTACTGGATGTTGGTGCGCGTCGAAAAATGCCCGTAGCCGCGGTCGTGCTCGCGTGCGATGGTCGCCAGCATGCGCATCTGGTCCGAGCGCAGGTTGCCATACGGAATCGCGATCCGATGCATGTAGGCGTGACGCTGCAAGTAAAGGCCGTTTTGTAGCCGCAGAGGACGGAACTCTTCTTCCGAGAGCTCGCCAGACAAGCGGCGGCGCACTTGGTCGCTATACTGCGCAACCCGCTCGTCGACGATCGCCTGGTCGTACTGGTCGTATTGGTACATGTGGAAACCTTGTTTTTTGCCGTTTTTGCCGTGCTGCAGAATGGCGCCGAGCCTGCGTCCTCCCCAACGACATCGCCGCGCCGCTGGTTCAGACCGATCCGTCATGTGCTAATCACAAAAACTGATATGGATATTGGAAAACTGGAGGAATGGTAATAAACTTCCTTTATATTCCAAACGACTAAAATTTTCTTCCCTTATGCGGATCAGTTATATATGAATTTGCATCAGTTTCGCTTCGTCCGGGAGGCGGTCCGCCAGAAATTCAACCTAACCGAGGCGGCGAAGGCGCTGTATACGTCCCAGCCGGGCGTGTCCAAGGCGATCATCGAGTTGGAGGACGAGTTGGGGGTGGAGATTTTCACCCGCCACGGCAAGCGGGTGCGGTCGCTGACCGAACCGGGACGGATCATTCTTGCGTCAGTCGAGAAGATTCTCCAGGAGGTTGAGAGCCTGAAGCGCGTGGGCAAGGACTACGCGGCGCAGGACCAGGGCAATCTGGTGATCGCGGCGACGCACACGCAGGCGCGCTATGCGCTGCCGAACGCGATCGCCGAGTTCAAGCGGCGCTTCCCGAAGGTGCACTTGTCGATCCTGCAAGGCAGTCCGACGCAAATCGCCGAAATGGTGCTGCACGACCAGGCCGATCTGGGCATCGCCACGGAGGCGGTGTCGAGTTACAAGGAACTTGTGTCGCTGCCGTGCTTCACGTGGCACCACGTCGCCGTGGTGCAGGCCGATCACCCACTCGTCGAGCGTAAGCTGCTGACGCTGGATGATCTGGCGCAATATCCGCTGATCACCTACGACCACGCTTTCGCCGGCCGCTCGAAGATCGACCAGGCGTTCGCGCTGCGCGGCTTGGCGCCGGACATCGTGCTGGAAGCGATCGACGCGGACGTGATCAAAACTTATGTCGAACTTGGGCTTGGCGTCGGCATCATGGCAGACCTCGCCTTCAACCCGGAACGGGATCGGCAGTTGCGTGCGCTGCCGGTCGGACATCTGTTTGGCTCGAACATGACCCGCGTCGCCTTGAAACAGGGCGCGTACCTGCGCAGCTATGTGTATACGCTGGTCGAATTGCTGTCGCCGGCGCTGAATCGCAAGCTAATTGAACAGGCGATGAAGGGCGAGCACGAGTCGTACGAACTCTGAGTCACGCGCAGCGCGCGTTCGGCGGCGGTTTGCCGGGGGATGGTGCAATGAGGCTAGCGGTCGCAGCACAAATGGACAGGCTCGGGACTAGGCGACAGCGCCGTTACTGGGTCGCTTGCATGGCTTGCCGATTCCGCGCTTTTCCGACATAATCCTCTTCTTGCCGCGCGGCTCTCATCTGCCGCTCGGCTCTGCCCAGGTGGTGAAATTGGTAGACGCAGGGGACTCAAAATCCCCCGCCGCAAGGCGTGCCGGTTCGATTCCGGCCCTGGGCACCAACAAAAATCTTCCAAAATTTCCATCACTCGGAAGATATCGCACTCTACGCCTCGCACAGTCGCATTTCGATGTGCAGTCCGGCAGCCGTCGCCCTGTTCACCCGCGCATCGAGACCGAAGAGGTCGATCTTGCTCCGCCTCAGGCCAGACGCACACGCCAAAGAGCGGCAGGCTTGCGCCTGCCGTTATCGATTGATGGCTAATAGGTTGTGATTTCCAGGGTGTTATCACCTAAATTGTTAACCGGATATCCATCTATGCGCAGGTTCATGATCAGCCGTTCGCGACTTATATCCGACGTGGTCCTGATCGGTATGATGGACGGAAATTCTCGCAGCCCACAACCCTCCCGTGGCCCTCAAAGTGACATTGCATCACCGTGTTGTTGCCTGAGTTGACGATATAAGCGTGTTCTCCAAAGACCATTATGCTTTCCGGCCGATTCATCTCGGTTGCGCCAGTCTGGCAAGCATCGCAAAAGCGGCGCCCCCATGTGACGCCGCTTGCCGCGTTCGTCGCCTAGCTTCGGGGATGGTTTCAGCAGCGGCATGAATGACGAGAAAATTGCCCCGCTCATGACGCCGATACCCGGGTCCCGCGCTCGTCAGGGCGGTGCGAGACGCCGGACGTAGCGCTCGGTTCGCCGCACCCTAGTGGCGCTATAGGGCACCCGTTGACCGGCGCATGAGGAATACCCGCTTGCGCTACGTATCGACGATTGCGTTTGCCCGAGGACGACCCGCGACTGCTCGGCCAACACGTTCTTACTCCAGCACTCACCACCCGAAAGCCGAATTACGCTTAGACTTCGCCACTGACCCGCCACCAAGCGTTCTTCGAAGGAACACCTTATGTCGTCTGGTTCACCCGCCGCAGATCTGGAGTCTGCCGCGTCTACAAATAACGGCGAGAATTTTTCGTTGTCTGAATTCTTCAGGACTGAGGCCCCTACGCTACTGGGACGCGTCCAACCGTTCTCGGCGTACTACCGTGAATCGCGTGCCAAGGGGCTTGCGCACTACGGCCGGGAGATCGTGTCAGCGGTATCGAACCGCGTGCGGGTGCGGGGGATCGACGGCACGACGCGAGAAATGGTGATGTTCGGGTCGAACAATTATCTCGGCCTGACCACGCATCCGCATGTGCTGGGGCGCATCCGCCAGGCGCTGGAGGCGTTCGGTGCGGGCGTGGGTGGGCCGCCCTTGCTGGGCGGGATGACCCAACTCCATAAGGAGCTGGAGCTTCGCCTGTCGGTCTTGAAGGGTACCGAGGATTCGCTGCTGTACGGCTCGGGCTACCAGGCCAATCTCGGCTGGGTCACGACCCTGCTCAGGGACGACGACGTGCTGCTCTACGACGAGTACAACCACGCCAGCCTTTATGACGGCATTGCTCTCGCGGCGGCGACGACCCACCTCAAGGCAATCCGCTTCGCGCATAACGACACGGAGCACCTCGAGCGGCTGTTGATTCGCGTGCGGAAAGGCGCAGCGCAACCCAATCGTCAGATATTTGTGGTGACCGAGGGGGTGTACTCGATGGACGGCGACCTGGCGCCCTTGCCGCGCATCAGCGAGCTTTGTGCTGAATACGGCGCGACGCTGGTGGTCGACGACGCACATGGTACGGGCGTCATGGGCAAATCCGGCCGCGGCACGTCGGAGCATTTCGGTATGAAGGGCGGCGTCGATATCTGTATGGGCTCCTTCAGCAAAGCGTTTGGCATGACAGGCGGGTTCTTGAGCGCAGACCGTGAGGTGATCGATTACCTTAGGTTCTGCTCGCGCTCATACATGTTTTCGGCCCATTTGCCGATTACGACGGTGGCGGGGGTGCTCGGCGGGATGGAAGTGATCGAGCGCGAGCCGGAGCGCATTGTCCGCCTGCACGAGAACGCCGCCTACCTGGAGGCTGGCCTGAGCGCACTCGGTTTCAAGACCTTCCGTGAGGCCGCGATCATTCCCGTTCGAGTACCCGTGGACGTGAATATTCGCGAAGTTTGCAAGCAGTTCGACGATGCCGGCATTTTTCTGAATTCGATCGAATTTCCTGCGGTCAAGAAAGACGGTCAGCGTCTGCGGCTGAGCGTCATGTCGAGCCACACCAGAGAAGACCTCGATCTGGCGATTGCTGCGTTCGAGCAGATCGGCCGGAAAACCGGGATCATTTCTGACGTCACGGTTTGAGTGGAACGTTGCGTCTTGCGGTTTAGAGAACGCGGATCGAAGTGTTTGTGCGTGCGATGTCCGCCAAACATTGACACAAGTAGAGGGAGTCAAATTGACGCAGCATGCAATCGTCAGCGGCGGGTCCAGTGGCATTGGCCTGGCCCTTGCAAAAAAATTAGCCGCTACGGGATATAACGTTACGATTCTCGCGCGCGATGCGGTGCGTCTCGACACTGCGCGCCTCGAAATTGAATCGACGCGACGCGGCACGGATCAGCGTGTTCTAGCCGTCAGCGTGGACGTAGTCGATGCGCGGGCGGTACAAAGTGCAGTAGACAACGCCGTGAATGTGTTGGGTGCACCTGCATTGGTTGTCGCCAGTGCAGGTATTGTCATTCCACACATTTTCGAGGAATTGGACATTTCTGCTTTCAAGCAGACGATGGACGTCAATTATCTGGGCAGCGTCTATCTTGTGCGTGCGGCATTGCCATCGATGCAGCTAGCTGGCCAAGGACATATCGTGCTGATTTCGTCTGGCGCGGGACTATTGGGGGTCTACGGACTTTCAGCCTACACGCCGACCAAATTCGCGCTGCGCGGCCTGGCCGAAGTTCTGCGAGCGGAGTTGCGCCCCGAAGGCATCAACGTGTCGGTGGCCTATCCGCCCGACACCGATACCCCCATGCTACGTGAGGAAATCAAGATCCGACCTGAAATCACGAGTCGGATCGCCGCTAAAGCAAAAGCCCTGACAGCAGACGAAGTGGCCGATGCCATTTTGAAGGGTATCGCAAAAAAGAAGTTTTCGATCACGCAAGGATTTGAACTCGGCGCACTGGCCTACTTTGCCGGCGTAATCGCCCCATTGGTCAACCGTTTTCAGTTTGACCCTTTGATTGCTCGTCTTCACAAGCGGGGAAAACAAGCCTGACGAATTAGTGTTGAACCTTCCGGCCGCTGCTCGCACGGTCAAACGGCCTTCCGAGCCGCGTATGCGGGCGCGTTCAGTGATGACCTCCGCCAGAATGACCTCCGCCGCCCCAATGACCTCCGCCCCAATGCCCGCCGCCGTGATGTCCGCCGCCCCCATGTCCTCCGCCGCTCCAGTACGCGAAGCCGATTGAGACGGAGGGAGCGCCCCAGCCATACCAGCCAGGGTAATAAGGGTAGTAAGGATAATAAGGGTAAGGATAATAATAAGGGTAGTAAGGGTAGTAGACAGGCGCCACAGAAACGCTGGACGCCGATGGCACGGTGTCGTAGGCCGGAACCGAGGTGGATTGGGACGGGGGCGACGGGGTGGATTGGGCCGGTCTGTTCGCCGAATTCCCTTGTGGAATCGGGACTTCGCTCTGCGTGGCTCCAGCGGGAACCGTAGCATAGTACGGAGCGTAGCCGTAGGGATAATAGCCGTAAGGGACTGGGTAATAGCAGCCGCTCAGCGCCAGAACAGCCAGGAGCCCGGCGAAGCGGCTCATTTGGGGTGTGAGATTCACGGCATGCTCCCGTCTGCATCCGGACGTCAAATTCCGGTTCTTGCACAACTATGAGAGTACGCCTGCCACTGACGCCTGTGCACTAACGCCGATGCGGGCGACGGCGCCCGCCGCCCTCTCAAGACTTTTGCAACCAGATCACAAGGTCCCTTAGCGCATCCTGATTGATTTCATGTTGCATGCCGGGGTACACGTGAAACTCAGGCGTCAGGTGAAGTCCCAGCAAGAGCTTGTTTGCATCTTCCCCATACGTCAGCGGGATCCAGGCATCGTCTTCGCCGTGAGAGATGAAGATCCGCAGGTGAGCAAGCTGCGGGGACGGTTTCAGCAGCGGCATGAATGACGAGAAAATTGCCCCGCTCATGACGCCGATACCCTTGATTTTTCCGGGTTCCGACAGCGCGACCTGATAGCTCATGATCGCGCCTTGGCTGAATCCGACCAAATACACCTGATCTTTATCGAAGCCGTATTCTTTGACAAGCTCGTCAACGAAACGGCTTATACGAGCGCGAGACATCGCGAGTTCTTGCGGATTTCCGTCGAGGCGGTGATTGGCTTGCGTGCCCTCGAACCACTGGTAGCTTTGATCACCAAGCTTATAGGGCGCTCGGGCCGAGACGATCGCGTATCTCCGCGGCAAAGACCCGCGCAGGGCGTATAAATCCTGTTCGTTACTTCCCTTGCCGTGCAGAAGTATGATGACGGGCCAGTGTTTTGCCGGGCCGGCAGGCAGGTGCACCAGGTATTGCAGCGATAAGGCGCTGTGCAATCGACTATCTTGGTCGCGATTCGCGTCCTGTGCGCGAACGCTCGTCGCAAGCAGCGCCGCAACAATGAAACCGATAACTCTCAACAATACTTTCATTCCGCACTCCAAATAGATCGTACATTTTCGAGAGCCGTCGGCTTGGGCGCCGCCTGAAGGCGTAAGACAATACTCAAAAAACCAAGGCCGGTCGCGAACCCTTTCGCGACCGGCCTCGTGCATCCCGAAGCAGACAGCCGTGCTCCGTTTGGCTCGCTCGACAGAGCGCCTTACGCCTGCGTCCGAGCCATTAGCAGGTCTTCAAGCCGGACCGGAAGATCGCGTACGCGCACGCCCGTTGCGTGATAGACCGCGTTAGTGATCGCCGGCGCAATGCCCGCCAATCCGATCTCACCGACCCCACGTGCGCCGAGCGGGTTCAGTGCGAAGTCAGGATAATCGAGGAACGTCACGTCGATCTTCGGCGAATCGGCGTGGGTCGTCATCACATAGTCGGCGAGACTACGATTGACCGGCGCGCCGGAACGGTCGTCGTAATGCGTCTCTTCAAACAGCGTCATGCCGACGCCCATCACGACGGCCCCTTCGATCTGGTTGCGACCCGTGCGCGCGTTGATGATCTTGCCGCCGTCGATCAGACTCACGACTCGGTTGACGCGCAAGCGCGCTGTTTCAGGCTGCCACGTGACCTCGATAAAGTGCGCGCAGTAAGAGTGGATCGACACCTTCGACGCATCCAGATCATCCGCACTCGCACCCGAACGGCCCCTGCCCGACACCGCGTTGATCTGCACCGACGTCAGGATCCGCTCGAACGGCACGCCCGCGCCGGGCGACGTCCCCTTGCGATAGACCATCGTGCGCTCGAAGGCGAGCGCATCCGCCGCCTGTCCCGCAAACGGCGAACGATCCGCCTGCGATGCGGTAAGCAATACTTGCTGCACGGCTGCCTGGGCCGCCTGGGTCACGGCCGGGATCAGCGATGCGGTCGCCATTGAACCGCCGGACATCGGTCCCGGCGGCAGCCGAGTGTCGCCAATCACCACCGAAATCTTGTCGAGCGCAATGCCGGTCACGTTCGACACCATCTGAGCCAGTACGGTGTAGGTTCCCGTGCCGACGTCCTGAGTCGCCGTCGACACACGCGCCGTCCCGTCGGCGTGCAACTCGACGATCGCTTCCGTCGCCAAGCGCCGCGCAGCCCACGATCCCGCGGCCATGCCCCAGCCGACGACCAGGCCGTCGCGTCGCATCGAGCCCACTGCGGGCGTGCGTTGCGACCAGCCGAACTGTTCCGCGCCGCGCGTCAGGCATTCCTTGAGGTGCCGCGAGGAGAACGGCACATTCAAGCTCTCGTCGATCGCCGGCTCGTTGGCCAGGCGCAACTTGACCGGATCCATGTTCAGCTTGATGGCCAGTTCGTCCACGGCCGACTCGATCGCGAACAGCCCCGGCACCGCGCCCGGGCCCCGCATCGACGTGCTCGGCGCGATGTCCCGACGCGCATAGGCCGCGGTCACACGCAGGTTCGGTGTGCTATACAGATAACCCGTCGTCTCGCCGCAGTTCTCCTTGCGGGTCTCCACGCGCGCGTTCTGATAGACATAATCCTGCTGGAGCGACGTCAAGCGGCCATCAGCCGTCGCGGACAAACGCATGCGCTGCTGCGTGCTGGTACGGTGGCCGACATTATGAAACATCATCTCGCGGCTTAGCACGAGCTTGACGGGCCGGCGCAGGTTCCGAGCGGCGGCGGCGGCGAGCAACGAGTGCGTCCACGGAAACAGCTTGCCGCCGAACCCGGAGCCCAGGTATTTCATGATGACCCGGACGTTGTCTTCCGGCACGCCGAGCATCTGGGCCATCACGGCGCGGTGGTTGACGATGGCCTGGGAAGTCTCGTAGAACGTGTAGTTCGTACCGTCGAACAAGGCCAGCGTCGCATGCAGTTCGATCGGGTTGTGCGTCTCGATCGGCGTGGTGTAGGTCTGGTCCAGTTTCAGCGCATCCGCGGCCGCGGCGAAGGCGGCACCGGCGTCGCCTCGCTGCGTGTCGACGGATGGTGCGTTCTCGGCCGACATGTGCTTGCGCACATCGGGTCGCTTGGACGTGTAGGTCACCTTCACCGCGCGCGACGCCGCCGTCGCCTGCTCGAAAGTGTCCGCGACCACCAGCGCAACGTACTGGCCGTAGTAGGAAATAGTGTCGTCTTCGAGCGGCGGACGCTTCTCGTCGGCGCGTGCATCAAATGCGAAGCCGGCGCGATAGAACTTGCCGATATTCTCGCGCGTGAAGACGCTCCGGACACCGGGCATCTTCGACGCAGCATCGGTGTTGATCCGGGTGATGCGCCCACTTGCGATGGTCGCGCAAACCGGCACGGCGTAAAGCATCCCGGGCAGGCTGAAATCGGCCGTGTAGGACGCCGTGCCGCTCACCTTGAGCGGTCCGTCAATACGTGAAAAGTCGCCGCCGATGACCGGCTTTGTTTTTTGAGCAGTCGATTGCATGTTCTCTCCGCTTCAAGACCGCCGCATCAGGCAGTCTGTGTAGCGAGCTTCAGGGTGTGTTGGAGGCAGCGCTTGGCCAGTTCGACCTTGAAACCGTTCTGGCTCTGCGGACGTGCGGACTGAAGCGCCGCTTCAGCCGCCGCGTGGAATGCCGTCGCGTCAGGCGCACGGCCGAGCAACGCGGCTTCGGCTTCTCGCGAGCGCCACGGCTTGACCCCGATGCCGCCGAACGCGACCCTGACGTGGTCGATCTTGCCCGACGACACGGACACGACGACCGCCGCCGAGGCCAGCGCGAACTCATACGACGCGCGGTCGCGCAGCTTCAGGTAGACGGAGCGACTTCCAGGCGCCGGCGCGGGCAGCGTCACATGCGTAATCAGTTCGCCGGGCCGCAGCGCGGTTTCATGCTGAGGCGTGGTACCGGGCAAGAGAAAAAAGTCGTCGATCGCGATGCTGCGTTTGCCCTGCGTGCTTTCGACGTGAACCGTGGCCTCGAGTGCGGTCATCGCGACACTCATGTCCGAAGGATTCGTCGCGATGCAATGATCGCTGGTCCCCAGAAGGGCCAGGTTGCGATTGAATCCGTCGATCGCCGAACAGCCGCTGCCCGGCTCGCGCTTGTTGCACGGCGTGGCGGTATCGCGGAAGTAGACGCAGCGCGTGCGCTGCATGAGGTTGCCGCCAGTCGTCGCCATGTTCCGCAATTGTGCCGAGGCGCCGGAAAGCAAGGCTTGCGACAGGACCGGATAGTGCTTCTTGATCAGCGGATGATTCGCCAGGTCGGCATTGCGCATCGTCGCGCCTATCGTGACGCCGCCGCCGTCGATCGCTTCGACTCCATCCAGCCCCAGGCGATGGATGTCGATCAGGTGTGCGGGACGCTCGACGTCCAACTTCATCAAGTCGAGCAACGTTGTGCCGCCTGCCAGGAAACGCACCGAAGCGCCATCTTGCGCACTGCCGGCATACATCTGCGCGCTGTCGATGGCTTGCTTGACATCGGTCGCACGCTTAATTTGAAAATGTTCCATGCGTACGCTCCGCTCAAGCTTTCCGACGAACCTGTTGGATCGCGGATACGATGTTCGAATAGGCCCCGCAGCGGCAGATATTCCCGCTCATGGCTTCCTTGACTTCCTCGTCGGTGTGGCCGTAGGGCTCATTGAGCAGCGCGACCGCGGACATGATCTGCCCTGATGTGCAATACCCGCACTGAAAGCCGTCGTGTTCGACGAAGGCCGCCTGCATCGGATGGAGAGCGCCCGGCCGGCCGATGCCTTCGATTGTCGTGATCGCCTCGCCCTCGTGGGTCACCGCGAGGCTCAGGCACGAGTTCACGCGGCGTCCGTCCACATGGACCGTACAGGCGCCGCACTGGCCATGGTCGCAGCCCTTCTTGGTGCCAGTCAGCTGCAGGTGATCGCGCACGCAATCGAGTAGCGTCGTGCGCGGATCGATATCGAGTTCATGGTCGCGGCCGTTGACGTTGAGCCGGACATGCACGCGGGCGCCGTCCGTGGTCTTAGCCGGAGCATCGCTCGCCGGTGCTGCGTCCGATGCGGCGAATGTGGCCGAAGGAAGTTGTCCCGCGCCGACCGCGACACCCGCCGCACCCACGCGAGCCAAGAACGATCGACGCGTTACACCTTCGAACGCCGTCACAGGATCCTCGTCACGGGCATTCGGTTTTTGGGGGTCTTTGTTCATGAATCAGATTCTCCGATGAACGATGAATAGACGAGGCACTGCTCTCGTCGTGCCGTTCGGAGGACCATGATAGAACACAGAGGGTGGCGCTACGATGGCCATTAAATAACGGCTAGATGGCACGCGGATAAATCGCATGAAAACGCATTCATCAACGGTGGCCGGACGCCGCCCGCTCATGCTCGAACGTCGCGGCTTGCGTTACGAGCGCGATCAGCGAGCGCGATCAGCGAGCGCATAATCGCTGCGCCATCACAGCGGATTCACGCGATCATGGCACACAGTTTATACAGAGCCTACACGCGGGCGCTGAATAGGCGACAGATACTTTCTATTCTCAGGCCATCACGGCGCTCGGAGCAATACCGCGCGTTCATCTCATCGCTGCCCAGGTCCTCGGCATGCGTGAATCCAAAGGAGGCACATAGGCCCGCCATATCCGCCGGCTCGAAGGCGCTGCAAAAAGGCTCGCCTGTCGCGAGCGCCTGAGGCGCCCAGGTGTCAAAGATTGACCGCTGCGCGGCGTTCTGCAAATCGGGCGAAAGCACATAGTCGAAGACCATCTCGGTCCCGCGCGGCATGGATGCGACATGCCGTAGGGTGCCAAAGATTTCATCGCGTTTCAAGTACTGCGTCACCCCCAACCAAGAAAAGAAAATGGGCTGACCCGGCTCGACATGCGCCGTATCAAGTATCTCCTCTATCGTTTGCCGCTCGAAGTCCGCAGCGACAAATTGTACAGAGTTTGGCACAACGAAACCTGCATCGCGGTACCGCGCAAGCTTACGTGCCTGGCTGGCCGGGTGGTCGATCTCCCAAATGCGCAGCTTCCGATAGGGACACCGGATACTGAACGTATCCAAGCCGGCGCCGAGAATCACGTATTGCTTGCAACCCGCTGCGATCGCCTGTGCAAGCCGATCCTCGGCATAGCGGCTACGCACCGCGAGAAAGGCCCGGCGAAACGGCGACAGCGACAGCGTTGCGCACACGCGCTCGGCGTTCGCCAGCATTGCGGATGCGATGGCAGGATCGATCACACGCATAGCTATCGGATCGCGAAAGACCGGGGGCACATCGAGCAGTTGATGCGCCGCCCGATGCAGCGCGGTGTATTCGGCGGTCTGACTCGGCACATCCGATTGCATAAAAACCTCCGCCAAAGTCCCGACAATGATTCATGCCACGCCGCTCGCCAGCGATCGCGTCAATGCGTGCAATTGCGCTACTGCCGAACGCACCGGCACATCCACTTCAACGATGCTAACGCCCGCATGCGCTTTACTCTCATCCAGAGCGCGCCTCAAGTCATCGAGACAGTTCGTGCGCGCATGACGCAGACCGAAACCTCGCGCCAGCGCGCCAATGTCCATCTGATACGGATTACGAATCGTTCTCTCATAGGCGGATAACGCCGCGACTGGCAAAAAATCGAAAATCGCCCCACCACGATTGTTGATGACGCACACACACGCAGGCGAGCCGATTCGTTGCGCGGTAGACAACGCCGACAGGTCATGCAAAAAGGCCTGATCGCCAATCACCAGCAGGCCAGCGTCGCGCCGCGCGAAAGCCTCACCCAAAAACGTGGACAGTGTGCCGTCGATGCCCGACACGCCCCGGTTGACGTAAACCGTCTGGGCTTGCATGCGCGTCTCATAGACGATATCCGCGTGACGCAGCGGCATCGAATTGCCGATATGGATAAACGCGAAGCCCGGCGCGCGAAAAATCTCCCGCGCCGCCACGACCTCGCCCCAGGGCATGGCATCGAGCGCCGCACGCCGCAAGCGGGCATGGCGCGCACCTGCCGCGCACCAGGCGTCGCGCCAAACCGGATCCACACAGGAAACAGCCAGCGCATCGCCTCGTGCCTTGCGGGCTCGCTCGACCAACGCATGCGCCAGCGTCGCCAGATCGGCCGCGTGGGGCGCAACCAGCACATTGCCAGCAGTCAAGCTCGGATGCAGATAGTCGCGATCGCATGCCTCGCGTGAGATCTTTATCGTGGGACACGGATGCGCGGCCAGATAGGCCTGCACCGCCGGCAAGACAGGCGCGCGCCCGAAGCGCACGATCAGATCGGGCCGCTGCGCATGCAAGGCGGAATTCGGCGCCAAGGCATCGAAACCGCCGACCACGAGCGCGTCATGCCGCGCGGCTGACGGCAAGTCTCGCGTATCCGACGAAAGCCGATCGCTCGATGCCGCGCGCAACCCGCTTCCGGCGTCCGCCAATACGGGAAAACCGGTGCATCGCGCAAACGCCAGGATCGCATCGGGCGCCAACTCTGGATCGGGACCGACCACGACCAAGGCGCGCAACAACCCGTGGTGCGTGTCGCGTCGGTACGTGTCGCATCCATCGAGTACATCAGCGACCCGTGCGGCGGCATCGGCTTGCGTCAAGGCTGCCCCGCCGATCGCCGCGGTTTCGAGCGATGCGGCTGCATTCGCGTCGGGCACGAAGTCGTGCGCGCCCACTACTGGGCTCGCGTTCTCGGCGCGCGTCAACTCCGCGGCGTCATACGTTCCGGCGAGCGGCAGATTGATATGCACCGGACCCAACCTGCAGTATGCAAGCGCTTTGCCTAGGGCATCTTGCAAGGCCGCGATCGCGCCGGCATCGCCGCTGGGGTCGGGCAAGTCGAGGCGGCTGTAGACGAAGGCCCCGCATGCGCCGATATGATCGAGCATTTGCCCAAATCCCGCGCCGCGCAAATGGCGCGGACGATCGCAGCTCAACACCACGAGGGGCACATGACACGCGTGCGCTTCGGTGAGCGCGGGCAGCAGATTGGCAACGGCCGACCCGGAAGTGGTCACGATCGCGACCGGCTCCGCGCTCGCCTTCGCCATGCCGAGCGCCACGAATGCACCGCTGCGTTCGTCGGTGCTGACAACGGTCTGGACGACGCGCGCGTCGGCGTCGAGCGCCAGGCACATGACCGTGGCTCGCCCGCCCGGGCACAGCACGGCCCGCCTGACGCCGCTCGCGCTTACCGCATCGACGATGCGGCGCACCCACGCTTCGTTCAGCGACAGCGGCCCGCGCGCGGGATGATCGACCTGCATGTCGCCGGCGGTCCGGCTCCCGGCGCTCTCGCGGCGGGCCGAACCATGGTGGCCGTGATGGATGTGCATGGTGTGATGGCGATGAACACGTCGCGAATGACCGACGGCCTCATTCGCAGGAGAGCCTCATCGTAATGGGGACCGATGAGGCCGCGCGTTCGACGCGTCGCGGCGATGCGCACGAGTTCGCATCAACTGCGTGACTCAAGCGCGCGGCAGGCCTCGCACGGCGGCAGTCCACGCCAGTGGAGCCCTCATCTCGCCTGATCCGGCCGGGGCGTCGCCGCCACCACCGCGATGCGCGGGCCGGCGAGTTGCTTGACCGTGATCGCGGCGGGCTCGAACTCTATCGTCTGGCCTTCTTTGGGCAGTTCGCCGAGCCGATCGAGGATCATTCCGCCTACCGACTCGGAATTTTGCGTGCCGAAGTTGACACCGAGCACGTGCTCGAGCGACACGATCGATAGACTGCCGCGTCCGACCACACTGCCATCCGGCATCTGTTGCCATTCGATTTCGGTTGCGCGTACGTCATCTCGGATCTGCCCGACCAGCGCGCTGATCAGGTCGGACAGCGTGGCAAAGCCAACCGGCTTCAGCGCTGGCCGCCCCACCACCGCGAAATGCGGCGCGCCCGCACGAAAACGGCGCAGCAGTTCGAGCGCCGGCGTCTCGGGCAGCACATGCAGGACCGGGCGCGCCAGGCGTTGCAGGTCGTGCGACATGTCACCCGAGAGCCGGCGGAACAGCACGTCCTTGAGATCGATCATCCCAAGCACGGTGTCGCCGTCCTCGTCGAATAGCGGATAGCGGCTGTAGCGGCGCAGTTGCGCCACTTCCATGTCGGCGTCGAAGTTGTCGCCGACGCGAAAGCCGACCGCCTCGCGCAGTGGCCGCATCAGGTCCGACACGGTCAGGCCGCCGAATTCGAGCGAATGCGCCACGGTATTCCACTCGTCGCGCGTGAAATGCCGTGGCGGGCGGCTGCTGCGAAGGATCACCTTGATCTCGTCCTCGCCATACGGCGCATCGGTGCTGTGCGCCGGATCGAGTCCAAACACAGCGAGCATCCGGTTCGCGCTGCCGTTCAGCAGCCAGATCGCCGGATACATGACCCAATAGAACAGATACAGCGGCGCCGCGGTGGCAATGCCCGTCGCCTCGGGCTTGCGAATGGCCAGCGACTTGGGCGCCAGCTCACCCGCGACGATGTGAAGAAACGAGATCACAAAAAACGCGCACGCGAGCGCGATGCCGTCGGCAACGCGCGGCGCGATGGCGAATGCATGGAACAACGGCTGCAGCAGATGTGCGAACGCCGGTTCGCCAATCCAGCCGAGGCCCAGGGACGCCAGCGTAATGCCAAGCTGGCAGGCGGACAGATAGGTGTCCAGGTGCCCATGCACCATGCGAACGATGCGACCGCGCCAGCCGTGCTGCCGCGAAATCGCCGCGACGCGCGTGGCGCGCAGTTTCACGAACGCGAACTCGGCAGCGACAAAAAAGCCGTTGAGGACCACCAGGAACAGTGCAGCGAACAGCGAAAGAGTGATGTCCATCAGGAATGCGTTGAACGAAGTCGCATAGTCGAGCCTATACACGGGCGAAAGCCGATTGTATGCGACTGCGCCGGTCCCTGCGATGGGCCTCAGGGCCGCAGGGCCGGCCAGCACGACACGCAGTGCCGGCGTGGCGCCGCAAATCGCCGCCGCTGGTTACAATTTGGGCCTTTTACAGCCGCTTCAACTCAATGACGCTCGAACGCCTGCTATTTTCGCAAGGTTTCGGCAGCCGCCGCCAATGCCGCGCGCTGGTACTGAGCGGCGCGATATCGATCGGCGGCCAAGTCCAGGACGATCCGAGCGCCGAATGCCTCACCGACGCACTGGTGTTCGAAGTCGACGGCGTGCCCTGGCACTACCGGGAAAAGGCTTATCTGGCGCTGCACAAGCCCGCTGGCCATGAATGCTCGCACACGCCGCACCATCATCCGAGCGTCTATGGCCTATTGCCGCCACAGTTGGTCCAGCGCGGCGTCCAGTGCGTCGGCCGACTCGACGAAGACACCACGGGCCTGTTGCTGCTTTCGGACGACGGTGCGTTCGTGCATCGGCTCACGTCGCCCAAGCGCAAGATCCCCAAGGTCTACCTGGCGGCCACGCGCCACGAGATCGACGCCGCACAACTGAAAGCCCTGCGGGACGGCGTGCTGCTGCATGGCGAGACGCAGCCGAGTGCCGCAGTGTCGGCCATTCGCCGTGACGCCCGGCTGCTGGAACTGACTGTCACGGAAGGCAAATACCACCAGGTCAAGCGCATGGTCGCCGCCTCCGGCAACCGCGTCGAAGCGCTGCACCGGCACGCGATCGGCGACTATGTGCTGCCGGAGGACCTCGTCGCGGGCCAGTGGCGCTGGCTCGATGAAAGCGATAGAGCCAAGCTCGGCGGCTGAGTCGCGATAGGCGGCAATGCCGCTGGTGCTTCGGCGATGCCGCTGGGTGCCGTGGCGCCGTGGTCCGCTGGTGCCGCTGCGATGCAACATGCCTTCTGACGAATGCCGCCCTATACTGATGAAAAGAAGCGTCCCTGAGACGTCAGTGTGGAGGCATGCATATGTTGATCAGTCGGCTCTCTGACATCGTATATCTAGTCATTTCGCTCGCCCTGCTCGGTGCGATCGTGATTGGCGCGGTGCTGGCCGCGATGCATCTCAGACACAAATATCGGCCGAACCTCATTGGCGCGATCGTCGGCGCGTTGCTGTGCTTCGCCATCATCGAAGCATTGCCCTTGCTGGCTTCCTGAGCGACCCTACGCGCGGGGGTGCCGCGCCTCGCTGGGCGGATCGACGCGCGGCGTACCGCTATGATTTACTTTATCCCCGTTTGCCAAAAAACGCGTCCACGGTCGGATAGCGCAGCTTCACCTTCAGTTCCTCTGCGATGCGTCGATTCGACAGTTGGCGCGATTCACGCATGAACGACAGCAGCGTCGGCTCCAACAGTTGCTCGGCCTGGGCGCGCGTGATACGCGGCGGCCGTCGCAGGCCGCGCGCATCCGCGACGAGATCGAAGTACGCGCCCATCTTGAGGCGCGTGTCGTCGACGGCGTGGACGATGCGCTGTGGTCGTCCATGTGTCAGGGCCCGCACCATGATGACCGCCAAGTCGTCGGCATGGACGTGGCCGGTATAGACATCATCGTCGTCCCGCAACGCCGGCGTGCCTTTTTCCAGGCGTGCGATCGGCAACCGGTTCTCCGCATAGATCCCCGGAATACGCACAATGCTTGGGCGCAAGGCCCGCCGCGCGCCTGCGGCGCGCAGGCGGCGCTCCGCCGCCACGCGACGGACCGCGCGCGCGTTGCCGGGTCTGACGGGACGCGTCTCGTCGATCAGCGCGCCGCCGCAGTCGCCGTAGACGCCGGTCGTGCTCGCATAGACGATACGTGGCCGGCGCCTCAACGAAGGCGCGAACGCCGCCGCGAAGCGGCCATGCTTGGGCTGTCGCGCCGTTGCAAGCGGCGCCAAGCGGCGCAAACCGTCGGGTACAATATCCGGCGCTGCTGCTCGCGCGACGCTGCGCCGCGGCAGCGGATGCGTCAGCGCGGCGATCAGCGCGCGCGTGCGGCGGTCGTCGTCGCCGTGCGCCTGTGGCGGCGCTAGATGTAGAACAGCCCGTGACAGCGGCGCGAGCCGCGTCAAGCTGCGCGGCGCGTCGAGGTCGCCCACGATCGGCACGACGCCGGCAGCGCGCAGCGCCGGGCGGCGCTGCGCATGACTCGTGAGCGCGAACACCCGGTAGCGATCGCGCAGCAGCGCGGCGCAGCGCAGCCCGACATCGCCGCAGCCGACGATCAACACGCGCGGGCGCCCCAACCGCGCGCGGCGTGCCGGACTTCGGGCACGGGCGCAAGAGGCTGACGGGGGGAACACAGGCACAGTTGCTGAACTCATGCCCTCAATTGTAACGGCGCGCCCGGCGCGCCGTTTCTGACATTCGATTCGAGCAGATATGGCCTTCACGGTAACAATACGCCAAAGCGGCAAGCAATTTCAGGTGGAGCCCGACGAGCCGGTGCTCCACGCGGCACTGCGCCAAAACGTCGGCCTGCCCTATGGCTGTAAGAACGGCGCATGCGGCTCCTGCAAGGGAACACTGGTCAGTGGCGAGATCCAACAGCGCGCGCATTCCTCTTCGGCGCTGTCGAACGACGAGAAAACCCGCGGCATGGCGCTGTTCTGCTGCAGCACCGCGCAATCCGACCTGGAGATCGACATCCGCGAAATCGCGGGCGCCGGCGATGTGCAGGTCAAGAAACTGCCGTGTCGCGTCAACGCCATCGAGCGTAAAGCCGACGACGTCGTCGTGCTGAAGTTGCAGTTGCCGGCCAATGAGCGGCTTCAGTATTACGCGGGCCAGTACCTCGAATTCATTTTGAAAGACGGCAAGCGCCGCAGCTATTCGATGGCGACGCCGCCGCACCACGAAGGTCCGATCGAACTTCACATCCGCCGCATGCCCGGCGGCGTGTTCACCGACCACGTATTCGATACGATGAAGGAGCGCGACATCCTGCGCTTCGAGGGCCCGCTCGGCACCTTCTTCTTGCGCGAGGACTCGGACAAGCCGATCGTGCTGCTCGCATCGGGCACCGGCTTCGCGCCGATCAAGGCGATCGTCGAGCACGCCATCGAGAAGAAACTGAACCGTCCGATGACGCTGTACTGGGGCGGCCGCCGCGAGAAGGATTTGTACCTCGCCGCGTTGGCCGAGCAATGGGCTCGGGACGTGCCGGGCTTCAAATTCGTGCCCGTGCTGTCCGAGCCGGCGCCTAGCGACAACTGGCAGGGCCGCACCGGCTTTGTGCATCGCACGGTCATCGAAGATCTGCCGGATCTGTCGGCCTATCAGGTGTACGCCTGTGGCGCACCGGTAATGGTCGAAGCCGCGAAACGCGATTTCACCGCGCATCATGGGCTGCCCGCTGACGAGTTCTACGCCGACTCGTTCACGAGCGCGGCGGACCTCGTTCACGCAGTCTGAGGCATAGCCAGCGCCCTGCGCACGCCACATTGGCGCAGCCGCAGGCACGCGGCAAGACTGCCCCGACAAAAAAGGGGCGCGCGCTGCCAGAAGCGGGTTTACAAGCGTGCCGCCTGTCGCGTATTCTTCGCCCATGATCCACGCCCAAGTCCACCTCCGACGTCGCTCGCCGCTTCCCTAGGGATGCCACTGGCCTCGTCACGGACTGACGCGCTGCATACCGCTTGCGCACCGGATTGAATAAGCCACGGACTCCCGTGGCTTTTTTCATTGCCGGCTGGTTTTTGATGCCCTTTTTAATATTGGACGGAGTGTTGCCATGAATTTCCACGACTATCCTATCGAGTCGCTGATGTATATCACCAACCGGCCCGAGGTCGTGTTTGCCGAAGGCAAGGGTTCATGGATCACCGACACCACCGGCAAGCGCTACCTCGACTTCATCCAGGGATGGGCCGTCAACAGCCTCGGCCACTGCAACGACGGCGTGGTCGACGCGCTGCAAACGCAGGCGCGCAAGCTGATCAATCCGAGCCCCGCGTTCTACAACGAGCCGATGGCGCGCCTCGCGAATTTGCTGACGGCGAACAGCTGCTTCCAAAAAGTGTTTTTCGCCAACAGTGGCGCGGAAGCGAACGAAGGCGCGATCAAGCTCGCGCGCAAATGGGGCAAGAAGTTCAAGGACGGCGCGTACGAGATCATCACGTTCAATCACAGCTTCCACGGCCGCACGCTCGCGACCATGTCCGCGAGCGGCAAACCCGGCTGGGACACGCTGTACGCGCCGCAAGTGCCCGGATTTCCGAAGGCCGAGCTCAACGATATCGAGTCAGTCGAAAAGCTGATCAACGACAAGACCGTCGCGGTCATGCTGGAGCCGATCCAGGGAGAAGCCGGCGTGGTCCCCGCAACGCGCGAATTCATGCAGCAACTGCGCGCGCTGACCAGCAAGCACCGGATACTGCTGATCGTCGACGAGGTGCAAAGCGGCTGCGGCCGCGCCGGCACGCTGTTCGCGTACGAGTTGTCGAACATCGAGCCGGACATCATGACGCTCGGCAAAGGCATCGGCAGCGGCGTGCCGCTCGCGGCACTGCTCTCGCGCGCCGAGGTCGAGTGCTTCGAGCCGGGTGACCAGGGCGGCACGTACAACGGCAATCCGTTGATGACCGCGGTCGGCTGCTCGGTGATTTCGCAGTTGATCGCGCCGGGCTTCCTCGAAGGCGTGCGCGAGCGCGCCGCGCATCTGCGCACCGGCCTGCTGAAGCTGTCCGACGAGCGCGGTTTTCACGGCGAGCGCGGCGAAGGCTTGCTGCGCGCGCTGCTGCTCGGTCAGGATATCGGCCCGCAAATCGTCGAAAAGGCCCGCGAGTTGGCCCCCGAGGGCCTGCTGCTGAATGCGGCGCGCCCCAACCTGCTACGCTTCATGCCGGCGCTGAACGTGACCATCGCCGAGATCGACCAGATGCTCGCTATGCTGCGGATCGTGCTGGACTCCGTACAGCAGGCATAGCGCCTTATTCGCCCAGGTAGGCGGCGCGCACTTTGGGGTCGTCGAGCATCGACTTCGCGTCGCCCGACATGATGACCTGGCCGGAGTCCATCACATAACCGCGATTGGCCGCCTGCAGCGCCAGTCGCGCGTTCTGCTCGACCAGCAGCACGGTCATCCCTTCGCCTGAAATCGCCCGCACCACCTCGAAGATCTTCTCGACCATGATCGGCGACAGGCCCATCGACGGTTCGTCCAGCAACAGCAGCTTCGGCCGCGACAGCAGCGCGCGCGCCATCGACAGCATCTGCTGTTCGCCCCCCGACAGCGTGCCGGCCAACTGAGTCGCACGCTCCTTCAGGCGCGGAAAAAAGCCGAACATACGCTCGATGTCCGCCTTGATCCCGTCGTTGTCGCTGCGCAAGTACGCGCCCATCTGCATGTTTTCCAGGATCGACATGCGCGCGAAGATGCCGCGCCCTTCGGGGA
>Ga0310811_10002425_pt1 | contig 23343 bp, 22 predicted proteins | sample YCmetagenome_FD_207642 | JGI IMG/M metagenome (GOLD analysis project Ga0310811, IMG submission 207642) | Soil microbial communities from experimental microcosm in Duke University, North Carolina, United States - YC | ecosystem: Engineered > Artificial ecosystem > Soil microcosm > Unclassified ... | reverse complement strand
TGTCGAGCACACCGGACTTGGGACGCTCAGCCACGACCGTGCCCCCACACGTCGTCACCGGCCCTGTTTTGCTGTCGCCACCTGGCAACCTGGCGCGGCCTTATGACCACCGTCGGGTCGGCCATGTCCCCATCCTGCTTGCGTCCAGTTGACCACTGGACGCCCGCTGGCACCCGGCCCCGTGACATCCGCCGGACGACAAGTGGTTCCACGGCGCATTGTCCGGCCCTGAGCGAACGCCGGTGAGAATTCGGTCGGTCTTCGTGCGGTGTCACGGGCCGAGCGAGGCAACTTCAGTGATCACCAAGTCACCGCACGGTGTCGGGGCATGCGCATCGGTACGCACACCACGAGGGGCCAGACCCGACGCGGAAGATGCGGACGGCTCACCTGGCGCCAGACGAAGCCGACCGGCGGTCAACGGCCTGATGAAGAATCCTTCAGTTCGACCGTATTCGTCGGGTTGATCGGCTAACCTGACCCGCGTCGGTCAGGCTGTGGAGGGACACGAGCGTGCATGTGACGCAGCAGTATCAGTACCAGTATCAGGTGAGCACCCAGCTGAGCGCCGGCGCCGTGATCACGATACTTCTGGTGAGTCTGGCGATCAGCGTGTTGTTGATCGCCGCGGTGTGGCGCATCTTCAGCAAGGCGGGCCAGCCGGGCTGGGCTGCGATCGTGCCGATCTACAGCGCGGTCGTGCTGCTGCGCGTCGTGGGCAGGCCATGGTGGTGGCTGCTGCTGATGCTCATCCCCGTGGTCAACATCGTCCTGTTGATCATCGTCTACCTCGACCTGGCGAAGTCGTTCGGCAAGGGGTCCGGGTTCGGGGTATTGATGATCTTCTTCTCCTACATCTGCCTTCCGATCCTCGGTTTCGGCCAGGCGCGTTACGTCGGTCCCGCGGGATACGGCGGTGCCCGGCCGCCTTACCCGGGGCAGCCGTATCCGCCGCAGCCGTACCCGGGTAGCCCCTACCAGCAGCAATACCCTGGCCAGCAATACCCGGGTCAGGCATTCGGGGCAGCTCCGCAGCAGTACCCCTACCCACCGCAGGGCCAGTACCCCGGACAGCAGCCCGGCGCGAATCCCTACCCGCAGTACCCGGGTCAGTACCCGGGTCAGCAGAACCCACCCCGGTAAGGGCGTTGCGAGAGATCGGCACGACGCCGTAGGGAGTCGTGCCGATCCCTGTCTCCGGACGCCTTTGTCCGGTCCGAGCGCTGCTACGGCGCCGCGGCTCCGGGGCCGACTCGAGTGCGCAGGTTCTGGAACTGCCGGGTTTGCATGAGGAAGTGCCCGGGCTCGCCCAGCAGCAGGTCGAACGGCAGGGTCAACCGGCGGGGATGGCTGCGGCCCCGCGTACGGACCACCAGTCGCGTCCCGCCGCCGCGGACCGGCCGGAGGTGGAAAGCCCAGATCCCGTCCAGATAGGCCCGGGGCAGGAAAGCGGACCGCGGATCGAAGGAATGTCCCGAAGGCAGCTCCAGGTTCGACCGGAGCACGAGGGTGCGGTTCGGTTCCACGACGGCGACGGTGAACCATGCCAGACCGTTGCGGGACGCGGTCAGGCGCTGCCCTTCGGCCAGCTGCTGCCATTCGGGGACGATGCGGTCCGCGCTCGGTTTTCCGTAGTGATCCAGCCAATCCCAGCTGTACCAGCCGCCGCGGTCCCAGCCCATCTGCACCAGCCAGGGCCAGACGCGCTCGGGCGGCGCCGGGAGCGTCGCCGCCATCGTCGACGAACCGGTGGCGTCGGGGACGAGTTCGTCACCGGGGTAGCCGCCGCGCGCCTCGTCCTCGGTCGCGCCCCAGGTCAGCAGCCTTGGCCGGAACCACAGCCCGTAGAGCGCCGACACCGCCCAAGCCGCGGCGACAGCGATCGGACGAGCCCTGTGTCTGTTCCGGCTCATGTACCGAGCGTTCCACTGTTACGCGCACACCGCCATTCGCGCCCATCTGCAAACGTTCCGGCACACACCGCGGCGCCGTCTTCCCAGGTGTCACGCCGAACTTCGGCCTGCCGCCGGATGTGGCCGACGTCGCCCCACGCGATCGCGGGCCGATTGGTCCAGTCCACCACTGCCTGCTGGGCGGACCGGGTCAGCGGTGGCGCAGGATGCCGTGGAGGAAGGCGGCCTGCCCGGCGTGTTCGAGGTCGTCGTCGAGCACGCTGACCAGCCGCACACCCAGCGATACCGGCGGATCCCACGACTCGTCCACGATCCGGTCCAGCTGGGATTCCTTGATCCCGGCGAGCCAGGCGACCGTCTGGTCGTGCACCGCGTCGTAATAGCCGGTGAGCAGCTTCGCCGACGCGACGCGGACCGAAGCGACCTCGTCCGAGCTGTGCCCGTAGCCGGTGTCGGCGGGGTCGAGTGGCAGCGCGAACCGGTCGTACCAGCCCTGGGCCGTCCACACTTGCTCGGCGCCCTGCAGCTCGGCGAAATGATCGTCCTGGACCCGGGTCAGGTGCCAGACGAGCCAGGCGATCGAGTTCGCTTCCGGGGCGAGACGTTCGGCGAGCCGGTCGGCGTCGAGACCACGGACCGCCGCGTGCACCGACCCCCGCACCCTGCCGAAACCGTCGATCAGCAGATCGGCAACAGTCATGTCTCCAAACTAGCGTCTGACGATCAGTCCCGCAGCGACGAGTTCGACGGCCACCAGCACCGCGATCGCCTCGGCGGCCAGCAGCCCGATCAGCACCAGGATCTGGGTGACGCCTGCCTGCACCGGGCTCGCCCCGCCCAGCAGCACACCGACGTAGGCGCCGGGCAGGGTCACCAGGCCGACCGTCCGGGTCTGGTCGAGCGCCGGGATCAGGGCCTGCCCCGCCGACGGGCGACAGATCTCCAGCGCCGCCGCCCTGGGCAGGAAACCGAGCGCCAGCGCGGCTTCGTACTCGCCGTGGCGCAGCCGCAGTTCGTCCAGCGCGCGCCGCGCCGCCTGCGAGGTGGCGGTCATCACGCCGCCGATCACGATGCCCGCGATGGGAACCAGCGCGATCGGCGACGGCGGCAGCACACCGGTGCCGATCACCAACGCGAGCACCGGCGCGGTGCCCGTCGCGATCGCGGCGGCGATCCAGGCCATCGCGCGCGGTGGTACGCCGACCCGCCGCGCCGAGGTGACCACGGCGACCGCGAACATCACCAGGACGAACAATCCCGTCCACCACAACGATTTCAGGATCGCGGTGATCAGGGCCGACACCGCCGCCAACTGCACAACTGCGCGGACCGCCGCGATGACGACGGCCCGCCCGGGCCCCAGGTTCCCCCGCCACATCACCACCGCGCCCAGCGCCACCAGCGCGACCAGTGCGATCGCCAGCATCGGGCCGATCATGATCGAAGCGTCCGCCATGGGCAGGAAGCCTTTCATCCCACCAGCGATGGCCCTTGAGATGGCCCTTGAGACGGCCACTGAGATGGCCACTGAGATGGCCACTGAATGGTCATGGGGAGGTCGGGTGGCTACGGTGGGCGCTGCGGTCGGGAGGGAGCTGCTCCGGTGATCGTGTTGAGGGAGCTGTCGGCCGAGGACTGGGCCGACTGGCGTGAGCTGAGGCTGGCGGCGTTGCGTGAGGCGCCGCACGCGTTCGGGGCGAAGCTCGCGGACTGGCAGGGCGCGGGGGATACCGAACACCGCTGGCGGCACCGCCTCGACGGCGGATCCCTGAACCTGCTCGCCGCCTTCGACGGCACCCCGGCGGGCATGGCCGGCGGTATGCCGCCGGACCGCGACGGCACCGTCGAGCTGATCTCGATGTGGATCGCGCCCTTCGCGAGGGGACGCGGCGTCGGCGACGCTCTCGTCACCGCGGTGGTCCAGTGGGCAGAAGAGCAGGGTGCGCGGCGCGTCGCCCTGCGCGTGTTCACCGACAACCGCCACGCGGCGAACCTCTACCTGCGTCACGGGTTTCTCGACCGGGGAGCGGTCGGGCGCGAACGCAGGTTGGTCCGGGAAGCCGGCGTCAGCTGAGGGTCTTGGAGCAGCGGACCACGGCGTTCGGGCCGCTGACGAGCCGCTCGCTGACCACCGCGCCGTCCACCACGATCCGGCAGTTCAGCGTGCCCTGCCCGGCGTCCTGTGCGGTCAGGCTGTAGAAGCTCGAGCCGTGCTCGGGCGTCTGCCAGGACAGGGTCACCGACCACGGCGTGCTCGCCAGCATGAGCTGGGCGATGTCGGAGTTCGCGGTCACGTAGGTGATGTTGAGCGCGCCGTCACCGGTCAGCTGGTAGCTCACGGTGTGGGTGACCAGGGGTTCCGGCTGCGCGACGAACGGGCCGCCGGCCGGGGTACCGGTGAGTGCGCTCGGCGCCGTATCGGGTTTGTGCGCGGTGAGTACGGTGAGGCCCACCGCCAGCAGCACGCCCAGACCGGCGATCAGCGCGATCGAACCCGAATGGTGCCGCCGCCCTTTCCGGGTGGGGTCCACCGCGGGAACAATGCCCATGGCGTCGTATTCCCCTGTCTGTCCTGTCCGTCCTGTGTTTGCCTGTCTTTCGCTCGCCTCGCCGGCTTCCGCCGAGCGCGACACACAGTACTCGTGACACGGGCGTCAATCGTTACCCACTGCGAGGCTCCGGAAGTGGGCTTTCACCCACATGGGGGGAAGAGGCTGCGTGTCTTAATCGATCAGATCGCGATCGCGCAGCATGCCCAGGACGCGGTGTCCGGCGGGCGGGCACACGGCCGCGTCGGCGGTGGTGAGCCAGCTCGCCTCGGCGATCTCCCGACCGGGAACGAGCTCACCGCGATGCCGGGCCGTGTAACAGGTCAGGTGCACTCGGCGCCCGTCGGCGAAACCGTCCGCGCGCTCGTCGAGTACCGCGAACAGCGAGAAACTCCACGGATCCAGCTCCACGCCGAGCTCCTCCCGGATCTCCCGGCACAGCGCGGCGACGTCGCTTTCCCCGGCTTCGCGCTTGCCGCCGGGGAGATAGAACTTCCGCTTGCCCCTGGTACGGACGGAAAGGAGGCGACGCTGCCGCACGAAGATCCACGCGAGGCTGTCGATGGCGCCCGTGGCTTCGGTGACGTCGGGAGCTTCGGTGACGTCGAGGGCTTCGGGCGCCGGCTCATTCGCTGGTGTCATCGATCTCCCCGGTCTCGACGGAGGAGATCCCGGACTGCTCGGCGAGCACGGCCAGCAGTTCGTTGATCTTCCGCGGCCCGACGAGCCGCATCCGCAGGTCGATCAGGGACCGGGTGCGCGGTGGCGTCCGCCCCGGCTCGTCCACCGCGTCCAGGGCCTGACGCTCGGTGACGGCGTGCTCCACCGCGTAGCCGGACTGAGTGGCCAGTTCGAGAATGGCCCGCAGCACACCCTCGCCGTCGCGATAGGTCACCCGCACCGCACTGGTCGCCGGACGGTTACGCGTGATCGCGCGCAGCAGCGGCGGATACCCGTAGACGACCAGGAAATGCGCCCCGGTAACGACAAGCGCGAGCAGCGGCAGGCCGGCCGCGCACGCACAGCCCACGGCCACGCTCATCCACACGACGGCCGCGGTGGTGAGCCCGCGCACGACGTCCCGCCGGACGAAGATCAGCCCGCCGCCGATGAACCCGATGCCCGAGACGATCTGCGCCGCCATCCGCGAGGGATCCAGCACGACCCGGCCCTCGGTGAGCACGTCGGTGAAACCGAACTTGCTCACCAGGAGGAACAATGCCGCGCCGACGCCGACGAGGGTATGCGTGCGCAGACCGGCGCTTTTCTGCTTGAGCTCGCGTTCGAGGCCGATCAGCGAGCACAGCACCAAGGCGAGCAGCAGCTCACCGACCTGCGTCCAGCTCTGCCCGGAAGGCTCACCCCAGTTCATCAGTACTACACCTTAGAACGGCGGGAGTTCCGCCCAGCGCCGCCCATGGCGGGCCGCGCTAGGGAACCTGGTCCGCGTTCTTCTGCTGGTCGGCCAGGAAATGCGCGATGTCCGCCGTCGCCGGGTAAAGCTCCCGGTAGCGGCGGTAGAACTCGTCGTAGACCGCGGAGCGCGCGGGATCGGGCCGGACCGTGGTGGCGACCGGATTCCACACCCGGATGTCCGGCTCGGCCCCCGTCGCCACGGCCGCGAGCAGCGCGTCGCCCAGCGCGGCGCCGATCGTCTCGGCGGGCACCTGCTGTTCGGACCCGGTCACGTCGCTGACGATCTGGGTCCACAGCCCGCCCTGGGTGCCGCCGCCGACCGCGACCAGCCGCTTCGCCTTTCCACCCGAAGAATGCATGGCCTCCAGGTTGTGCCGGACCCCGTAGGCGATGCCCTCCAGCGCCGCCCGGTACACCTCGCCCACGCCGTGACCGGTGGTCAGCCCGGCGATGACGCCGCGCGCGGCCGGATCGAACAGCGGCGTGCGCTCGCCCGCGAAGTACGGCAACATCAGCAGGCCCCGGCTGCCCGCCGGCACCAGCGCGGCCTGTCGCACCAGATCGCTGAAGTCGCCGCCGACGAGTTTGCGGAGCCAGTCGGTGATCGCGCCGGACGTCGCCATCCCCGCCGCGAGCGTGTACGTGCCGGGGAAGGCACCGCGGGTGGTCCACAGTCCGGGGTGGGGCCGCGGATCAGCGAGCACCTGGATCAGGAACATCGTGGTGCCGTACATCGCCATCGTGTCACCGGGGTCGGAAACCCCGACGCTGGCGGCCTCGGCCCACGCGTCCACGGTCCCGGCCGTGACCGGGAGCCCCCGCGGCAGACCCGTCTCCCGCGCGGCGGCCGCGCTGACCGTGCCGGCCACCTCGGTCGGCCAGCTCAGCCTCGGCAACTCGATCCCGGGCGCCACGAGCGCCGACCAGTCCTGCGCCCACTGCCCGGCGCGCAGGTCGTACATCGGGTCGCACTGGCTGGCCGAGTGATGGTCGAGGACGTACTCGCCGGTGAGCCGCAGCACCAGATACGAACTGGCCATCAGGAACAACTCGGCGCGCTCGAACACCTCGGGCTCGTGCCGGGCCAGCCACGTCCACTTCGGACCCACCGCCTGCGAGGACAGCGGCGTGCCGGCGCGTTCCAGAATGGACTCCGCGCCCAGTTTCGCGGTCAGTTCGGCGATTTCCCGCTCGGCACGGGTGTCCACGCCGTAGAGGATCGCCGGGCGGAGCGGGTGGCCGTCGGAATCGGCGGGCAGCAGCACCGGTCCGATACCGCTCACCGCGAGTCCGGCCAGCGGCCGGCCGGCCGCCGCGTCCACCAGTTCCCGGGTGATCGCCAGGAAGTCCGCCCACCACACGGTTTCCGCGTCGTGCTCGACCCAGCCTGGATGGGGAAAGGACGTTTCGTGCGGGCGCGAGGCGCGGGCCAGGATCGTGCCCTCCGGCGTGAGGAGAACCCCCTTCGAACTGGCCGTGCCGATGTCGATGCCCAGCAACAGCCCGCGGGACCCGGTCACCGCCGCGCCTCGGCACGCGTCCACTCCTCCACCCGCACGCCCAGCAGCGCCGCGGCGGCACGGATTTCGGCGCGGTGGTCGCCGGGCACCGCGTGGATGTGGTTGGCGCCGAACCCGGACAGGAAGGTCGCGCCGTCGACGTCGAGGCGCGCGAAGGCATGCGGCCATTCCGGCGTCGACTGCCGCATCAGCTCGTTGTTCGTGGCTTCGTCGTAGCTCTCGAATTCACCGAGCATGAGCTGCAGGCGGTACTCGCCGGACGCCCGGGTGAGCCTGCCCAACGTCATCCGGCCCGGTGCCGCGATGTGCTGCACCGAGGCGCCGCCCGCGGGGAAGAAGAACACCTCCGGATAGAAATTGACCTTGGCGAGGTTTTCCGCGGGGTCGTCGCTGCGCGCGGCGTACCAGGTGGCGTGCTGGCCGGAATTGCACAGATCCCAGATGTCGCGGTCGGCGTGGTAGTGCCGCACGTCGGCGAACAGCACCGGGTCGCCGGAGATCTTGTGGAACAGCTGCATGGTGAGCGCGCCGTCCATGTCCGCTTCGGTGGCGGTGACGTGCACGGCCTTCGGGCCGTTCCAGTCGTAGGGGTCGTTGAGGAACGCCTCGGTGACGTCCATCGTGGCGAAATGCTCGGTCAGCTCCGGCTGGCCCTTGATCCCGGAGAAGTCGAGCCGGCGTTCGGCGATGATGTCCCGGATGGCCAGGTAGGCGCGGATCTGGCGCTCCAGCAGGTCCGGGGTGAGCTTCTTGCCGTCGTAGTGCACGCCCGCCGCGTGCGTCTCGATCCAGGCCCGGGCCTTGGCGGCCTCGGCGGCGTCGGCCTTTTCGGCGCGCAGCACGAGTTCGTACTGGTCGATCTCCTCGACGTCGATCCCGAACCGGCGCATCCACTGATCGGTGTTGGCCACGGCGGTGTTCATGCCCATCGGCCGCCCGCCGAATCGGCCGAACGTGGATCCACGCAGCGAAGCCACGGCGGCGGCCGCCCGTGCGTGCGCGCCCGCCCCGGCGATCAGCTCCGCGTCGTCGGGCGCGCCCCACAGCCGGGTGTGCGCACGGCCGATCTGGTCCAGCGCCCCGCCGGCCGCGAGCATGCCGACCAGCCCGGGCTCGGTCGGATCGGTGCTGGCCACCAGGATCAGCGGGCCGCGCGTGGCATCCGCGGCCAGCATGGTGAAGTGCGGGAAACTCCACACGGCGTAATAGAAGATCGTGATGTCGACACCGGCCGCGGCGACCTCCCGGGCCACCGCGGTCGCGAGATCGTTACGGGCCACCGGTTCCCGCCCGGTCACCACGTCGTGGCCCGCGGCACTCAGTGACCGCACCAACGCATCCTGTTTGGACTGAATGAACCGGGCGTTACGCGCGTGCACATGGTCGCGCCCGTCCGAAATGCTGATCACACCGATGCGGGCCACGATGCCTCCCGGGAGTGAGTAATCGATTTCCCAGGACGCTATTCTGCACGAAGGGCGGTGTCAATGCGGAGTACCGCCCGCAGGTGAAGACGGCACACCCACGCCCGCGACCTCCCCGGTCTATCGTGGCAGCAGGCTGCCTCACCAGCGAAAACACGGCCAGCCTCGGCGATCGCGCCGCGGTGGCGCGAGCGCGTGACCCACGGGAGGACCTGGTGGCGACCATCAACGACGTGGCCCGGCGAGCGGGCGTGTCCACCGCCACCGTGTCCAGGGCACTCAACGGGAAGTCCACTGTGGACCCCGCACTGGTGGTGCGGGTCCGGGCCGCCGCCGAAGAACTCGGCTATCACCCCAACGGCCTCGCCCGGAACCTGCGGCGGCAGGAGACCGCGGTGCTCGCGCTGATCATCGCCGACGTGGAAAACCCGTTCTTCACCGCGATCGCGCGCGGAGTCGAGGATGTCGCACAGGCGCAGGGATACTCGGTCGTCCTGTGCAATTCCGATGAGAGCGCGGACAAGGAGCGGCGATACATCGATGTCGCGCTCCAGGAACGGGTCGCCGGCGTGATCCTTTCCCCCACCGGCGCCGCCTCCAATGTCGAACACCTGCGGGCGCGCGGCACACCGGTCGTCGCGGTGGACCGCGAACTCCCCGAGGGAGACCAGATCCTGGTCGACTCCCGGCTCGCCGCCCGCGAAGCGACGGAGCACCTGATCGAGGCCGGCTACCGGCGGATCGGCTGCGTCACCGGCCCGGCCGGGGTGTTCACCGCCGAGGACCGGCTCGCCGGCTACCGCGACGCGATCCGCGCGGCGAACCGTCCCGAGCTGTCCCGCCACGCCGAGTACCGGGCGGGCGGCGGCAAGGAGGCCATGACGCAGCTGCTCGCCGGAGCCGAACCGCCGGACGCCGTGTTGATCGCCAACAGCGCGATGGCGGTCGGCGCGCTGGAGGCCCTCACCGAGGCGAACCTGCGCCCCGGCCGGGACGTCGGCGTGATCGCCTTCGACGACGTCCCGTGGGCCACCCTGATCGACCCGCCGCTGACCGTTGTCGCCCAGCCCGCCTACGACATCGGCAAGCAGGCCGCGAAACTCCTCTTCGACCGGATCGGCGCGCCCGCCCCGGTACCCGGCAGCACCACCACCCTCGCCGCGCGCCTGATCAAGCGCGGCAGCACGGTACGGGACGGGGCGGAAAGCGCGGTGCTCACCCCCGGTTCAGTGCGTCGTAGACCTGCGCCGCGTTGTCCTTCGTGACCAGTTGCGTGGACAGGGTCTGTGTCTTGGGGACGGTCTGACAGTCGAGCAGCAGTTTCTCGGCCGCGTCGATCGCCTCCTTGCCACCGGTGGGATAGACGAAGGTGGCCGAGATCCGGCCCGCCTGCACCGCCTTGATCCCGCCCGCCTCGATGGGCAGCCCGTCGATCCCGGTGATCGGCAGGTCCGGCCGGCCGGCGTTGGCCGCGGCGATCCGGGCACCCTCGGCCATCGGGTCGTTCTGCGAGTAGATCGCCTGGATGTCGGGGTTCGCCTTGAGGATCGCGTCCGCCTGCTGCTCACCCTTGTCCTGCAACCAGTCGCCGTCCTGTGCCGCGACGATCTGGATGTTGTGGCCGGCGATGCCCTGGTCGAAACCGTCGGAGCGCTCCTTCGCCGGAGTCGACCCGGCCAGACCGCGCAGCTCGGCGATCTTGCCGCCCTGGGGCAGCAGGACGTTCGCGAAGTACTGCCCGGCCTGACGTCCGATGTCGACGTTGTCCGCGCCGATGAACTCGGTGTAGGCGTCCCCGTCCACCTTGCGGTCCAGCACCAGGACCGGGATTCCCTTGTCGTAGGCCTGTTTCACGACGGCGGTCAGTGGCGTCGCCTCGTTCGGGCTGATGATCAGCAGGTCTATCTGCTGGGTGACGAACGTGGTCACCTGGTCGACCTGCTTCGCGTTGTCCTGTGCCGCGTCGGCGAAGTTGACCGTGAACTGGGGCACCGCGGCGGCCGCCTTGCGGATGTCGTCGTTCATCCGCTGGCGATAGGGCTCGGCCACATTCGCCTGGCTCATGCCGATCGTGTAGTGCCCGGTGGGCCCGTGGCAGGTCCTGGCCGCCACCGGCTGCCCGGTGCTGGCCCCGGAGTTCTCGTGGGTGGTACCGCAGGCGGTACCCGCGGCGAGCACCGCGCAGGCCGCCACCGCCGCTCCCGCCGCCCTGGATGACCTCATCGTCATTCCCCTTCCGCTGTCGGTGTTTTCGAAGCCTTTCTCCCCGGTCCGGTGGCCGGCCTCAGGAGACCGACGCCGGGCGAAACTGTTGCAGTCCCGCGGCCAGGACGATGACCAGGCCGATGATCAGCAACTGGATGTTGGAGTCGATGTTGCGCAGCGCCAGGATGTTGCGGAGCACACCCACCAGCAGCGCGCCGGCCACGGTGCCGGCCACGGAACCGCGGCCACCGCTCAGGCTGGTGCCGCCGATCACGACGGCGGCGATGGCGTCGAGTTCGTAACCGGTCCCGTCGTTGGGACCGCCGAAGTTGAGCTGTCCGGCGTGGACGATGCCGGCCAGCGCGGCCAGCAGCCCGCAGATCCCGAACACGACGATCTTCACCCGCATCACCGGCACCCCGGACAGGCGCGCGGCCTTCTCGTTGCCGCCGATCGCGTAGACGTGCCGGGAGAAGGAAGTGACCCGCAGCAGCACCACGGCGACGGCGGCGACCGCGATGAAGATCAGCGCGGGGATCGGCACGAGCCCGCCGAAGGTCCGCTCGCCGAGCAGCGAGAACACCACGGGAGCCTGCCCGGGGCCGTCGCCGTAGGTGATCGCGATCGCCTGCCCGCCGGAGAAGATACGGGCCAGTCCCCGGGCGATCTGCATGCCGGCAAGGGTGACGATGAAGGCCTGGATGCCGAAGGTCGCGATCGCGACGCCCTGCACCACCCCGAAACCCAGCCCGATCGCCAGCACGATCAGCACCACCGGCACGACCCCGAAGCCGTTGTCCACCAACAGCGACGCCGACCCGACACTGGCCAGGCCGAGCACCGAACCGACGGAGAGATCGATTCCGCCGATCAGGATCACCAGGGTCATCCCGACGGCCAGGATGCCGATCTCCGAAATGGACCGGACCACGTTGAACAGGTTGCCGGAGTCGAGGAAGAGCACCTGGCCGTTCTTGGTCGGCGAGTACACCACCGCGGCGGCGAACACCAGGACGAGCCCGAACAGGCTCTGGAACTTGAACACCGTGGGCAGGAACTCGCGGCGCCGCCGTGTCACCGGCGCGCCGAGCGTCGCGGTCGGCGCCGGTCCGCTTGCTTGCCCGCTCATTCCGCACCTCCCACGACCAGGCCTTCGACGGCCCCTTCACCCATCGAGGCCGCCAGCAGGTCGGCCTCGGAAACCTTGCCGGTGTCCAGTTCGTACCTCCCTCGGCCGTCGCGCAGCACGATGACGCGGTGACACACCCCGACCAGTTCGGCCGGTTCCGACGAAGCCAGGAGCACTCCGACGCCCTGACTCGCCGCTTCCCCGAGCAACCGGTAGATCTCCGCCTTCGCACCGACATCGACACCTCGGGTCGGCTCGTCGAGCAGCAGGAGCCGAGGCTCGGTGAGCAGATTGCGACCGAGCACCACCTTCTGCTGGTTGCCGCCGGACAGCGACCCGACCGGATCGGCCAGCGAGGCGAGCTTCACGCCGAGCCGCTCGGTGGAAGCCCTGGCCGCCGACCGCTCCCGCCGCCGGGACACCAGGCCGAGCAGGGCGATTCTGTCCACAATGGACATCACGGTGTTGGCCAGCACGGAGTGCTCCAGCGCGAGCCCGGCGATCCGGCGGTCCTCCGGCACCAAGGCGATGCCCAGCCGCAGCGCCTGCCGCGGGCCGCGCGGCCGGATCTCCTTCCCGCCCAAGATGATCCGGCCCTGCCACGGCCCCTTGGCGCCGACGCCGTACAGCGTTTCCAACAGCTCCGTGCGGCCCGCGCCGAGCAGCCCGGCGAGCCCGACGATCTCGCCCCGCGCCACCCGCAGGCTGATCCCGGCCGGGTCCCGCCGGCCGGGGCGGGACCGGCGCACGGCGAGGTTTTCGATCCGCAGCAGGTCTTCTCCCGGCGGCCGGCCGCGGTCGGCGGCACGGAACATCAGATGCACCGGGCGGCCGACCATCGCCTCCGACGCCTGCGCGGCGGTCATCGAACGGGCGTCGAACTCGGCGACGACCTCGCCGTTGCGCAGCACGGTCGCCCGGTCGGCGACCTTGCCGATCTCCTCCATGCGGTGGGAGATGTAGACGATCCCGGATCCGCCCCGCCGCAGTCCGGCGATCACCGCGAACAGCCGGTCGACCTCGTGCGCCGAGAGCGCGGAGGTCGGCTCGTCCATGATCAGCACCCGGGCGTCCAGGGACAGCGCCTTGACGATGGTGACCAGTTGCTGCTCCCCGGTGCGCAACTGCTCGACCGGACGGCGCGGGTCGATCGCGACGCCGGTGCGGTCGAGCTGCGCGGCCGTCTCCCGCAGCATGCGGCGCCGGTCGACGGTGCCGAAGGCGGTCTTCGGCTCGCGCCCGAGGAACACGTTTTCCGCCACCGACAGCGCGGGCACCAGGTCGAGTTCCTGGTGGATCATGGCGATCCCGGCGCGCTGGGCGTCCGCGGGAGAAGTGAACCGCACCGGATCGCCACCGATCCGGATCTCGCCGCGATACCCGCCGACCTCGCCGGAGAGCACCTTCATCAGAGTGGACTTGCCGGCGCCGTTCTCCCCGAGCAGGGCGTGCACCTCCCCCGCCCGCACACTGAAGTCGGCGCCCGCGACGGCCCGCACCCCGCCGAAGGACTTGGTGACGCCGATCATCTCGACCAGCGGGGCGGCGGTGTCGGTCAAGAGGCGCCCACCGTCACCGTGCCGCGGATTCCGGATTCCGGACGAAGTTTCGACGACATTGTCCCTCCCCACCCCTCGTGTGGCGAGAAAACGATTACTGGGCGAAATTAGAGTGGTCTAAGCCACATGTCAACCCGCACGCGGGCGCACGGGTGGGCTACCCTGGGCGCATGACAGCCTCGCTGGAGGACGTGCTCGCCAAGGCCGGGCTCCGGGTCGGTGCCGCGGAATTCCTCGGCCTGGTCGAGGACGTCGCGAGCAGGCTGTCTCCGCAGGACCCGGACCCTTCGCACTACTTCTCGCCCCGGCAGCGCGCCGCGCTCACCGAAGCCGGGCTGGATCTCACTCCCCGCACCGGGCACGAACCCGACGCGCGCGCGAGGACGGTCGCCGCGCAGGCCGTGCTCACGGAGTCCGCGCTGTCGGCCGCCGAGGCCGCGCGTTTCCTGGGCATCGATCCGAGCCGGGTACGGCACAAGCTCGCCCATCGGCGGCTGACCGGCTGGAAGGAAGCCGGCGGCTGGCGGCTGCCCGCGTGGCAGTTCACCCCGGCCGGGCTACTGCCCGGACTGGAGATCGTGCTGTCCGTGCTCCCGGCGGACCAGCCGCCGCTCGTGGTGGCCTCGTTCATGACCACCCGCCAGGACGATCTGGTGTTGGGCGACGCTCCCGTGACGCCGCGCGAGTGGCTGCTCGCCGGCGGCACCCCCACGCCCGTGGCGGCACTTGCCGCGGTGCTGGGCACCCCGTTCTAGCCGCCTACCCCGCGAGGTCCCTTCCCCCCATGGCACGGCTCCCCCTGCCGCCCGCACGGGCCATTCTGAGCAGCGAGCTGCACCCTGGCCGGGACATCGTCGGCCTCGGCACGGAGACCAGGCTGGTGCGGATCTTCACGGCGCACGGCCCGCATCCCCAGTGGTGGAACACCTTCCGCCACACCGGACCGCTGCCGCACGGCCGCTTCGACCCGCACCGGCCCGGCAAGGGCGGCACGCCCGTCACCGATCCCGACAACGGCGTGCTCTACTTCGGACTCTCCGTGCGCACGAGCGTGGCCGAGGTGTTCCAGGGAACCTCCGTGGTCGACCGGAAGACGCGCGGCCCGCGGCTGCTCGTGGTCCGTCCTACCCGGACACTGCGTGTGCTGGACCTGGCCGGGCTGTGGCCGACACGGGTCGGCGCCTCCCAGGAGATCTCCAGCGGGCCGAAGAAGATCACGCAGGCGTGGGCCCGCGCGATCCGCGCCACCTTCGCCGAGCTGGACGGCCTGCTCTACAGGTCCTCAATGGACGGTGGCGGGCCGGCGGTGTGCCTGTGGGACCCGCCGGCCGGCGCCGCGCTCCCGCTCGCGCCGGACGTGTTGCTGCCGCTGGACCACCCCGGGCTCGACATCCCGCTGGGCCGCGTCTGCGAAGAGTTGAACTACGTCCTGCTCGACTGAGCAGGACGTGGTTCACCGCCTCACGAAAGGTGCCGCTGCCACCAGTCCAGGACGGCTTCGAAACGCTGGATCCGGTGACGCGGCCTCCCCGAGCGGCTCAGCTCGTGCCCCTCACCGGGAAAGAGCAGCATTTCCACCGGCGCGCCGGCCCGCTTGAGCGCCACGAACATCCGCTGCGCCTGTTCCAGCGGGCACCGCCAGTCGTGCTCGGAATGCATGACCAGGAACGGAATGGTGATGTCCTCGGCGTAGGTCAGCGGGCTGCGGTCCAGCTGGGTCGCCAGATCTCCGCCGATGTAGCCGTCGACGAACATCCAGCCGATGTCCGAGCTGCCGACCATCGAGTCCCAGGCGTTGACCGCCCGCTCGCTCCACGCCCCCCGGAAGCGTTCGCCGTGGTGGGCGGCCAGCCAGCTCGTCGTGGTCCCGCCGTAGGAGCCGCCCATCACGCCCACCCGCGAGGAGTCGAGACCGGGGCGGGTCAGCGCGGAATCCAGCAGCGCCAGCAGATCGTCGACGTCGACCGTGCCGAACCCGCGCACGATCGCGCGACCGTGGCGCTGGCCGTACCCGAAGGAGCCCCGCGGGTTGCCCATCACCACGGCGTATCCGGCCCCGGCGTAGACCTGGGCCTCGTCGAACAGTCCGCGGTCGTAGGCCGCGAACGGGCCGCCGTGGATGACGAGCAGGACCGGGTGCGGCCCCTCCCCCTCGGGGCGCACGAGCCAGCCGTGCACCGGGTAGCCGTCGGGCGCGGTCGCCGAAAGCTCCTCGGCGGGCCGGATTCCCTTGTCCTGCAAGGGTTTCGACCAGCTCGTCACCACGCGTTCGACACCGTCCGCGAGCACCACGACCTCGCCCGCGCTCTCCGGGGTGGCCACGACGGCGGCGACCCGATCACCGTCCACAGTGAACTCCCGCACGGCCGCTCCCGCACCGAGCAGCGACGGCAGCTTCTCCAGCGGCGCGGCGTCGGCGTCCAGCGGCACGCCCCGCAGCTCCACGCTTCCCCGGTCCGCGACCGCGACGAGAAGTTGGTCGCCGTGACGGGCGGGTGCCCCCGCGGTGGCGACGCAGGCGACCGTTTCGGCGTCGGTCAGGCGCCGCGGCGCGGCCGGCTCGCCGCCGTCGGGCAGCACGGCCGACCACAGCCCCGGGTTGCAGGCCGGCTGCCAGGGCGCGTCGAAGGCGGCGCCGATGTACCAGAGCGCACCGTCCGGCCCGGTCACCGGCTTTGCCGCGTCGCCGGCGGTCCGCACCACGAGCACCGGTTCACCGCCGGAGGCCGGGACGGCGTAGATGTCGGTCTGCCGGGTTTCGGTCGCTCCCCAATCCCGCGGAGCGACGAGGAGCACCGTCTCGCCATCCTGGGTCCACGCCGGATCCGACACGTCGACGCGGTCGTCGGTCAGCGGCTCGGGTTCGGACGGCTCCGCCGCCTGGGCGTCCACCACGAACAGGCGCGGCCGGCGGTCACCGAGGAACCCGACATCGTCGATCCGGTAGTCGAAGCGGGTGATCGGCCGCGGCGCCTCCTCGTCGGCGTCGAACTTGCGGCCGTCGGGGCCGGGCACGCCGTAGCGGCCGGGGTCGGCGACCCGTGCGGTGAAGGCGATCCGACGCGAGTCCGGCGCCCACACCGGGGTGCCGGCGCCGAGCGGAAGGTCCGTGATCCGACGTGCGTCGCCGCCGTCGGTGGGCATCACGTGCAGTTGAGGCCGGTCCTTCTCACCCGTTGCGCGCAGGAACGCGACCCACCGGCCGTCGGGTGAGATCACCGGCGCGGAGTCGCGGTCGCCGTGCGTCCACCGCCGCACCCGGGCATCCGGGTCCACCTGCCACAGCGTCGCGCGGTAGGAGTTTCCGTCGGGATCGGGCTGGGACAGCGCGGTCAGCAGCAGATCGCCGCGCAGGGCCGGTTTTCCCGGAACGGCCAGCAGTTCAAGATCGGCAGGGCGCATGCAGCGACCGTACCGCCCGACACGGGTTTCCGAGCACGGGATATGTCCACCCCGCCCGCCTCACGACTGGACGGACGCCTTCGCGGCCGTGTCGCGCTTGGCCTTGAGCAGGCTCAGCACCGTCGTGCCGGCGAGGACGACGACGATCACACCGAGCGAAACCCAGTTGTTGATGTCGAGCGCGTCCGGCACCACGTGGTACTCGTGCAACGCGTGCAGGATCAGCTTGGCGCCGATGAAACCGAGGATGATCGCGAGGCCGTAGGACAGGTAGACCAGCTTGTTCACCAGCCCGCCCAGCAGGAAGTAGAGCTGCCGCAACCCCATCAGCGCGAAGGCGTTGGCGGTGAACACCAGGAACGCCTGCTGGGTGATCCCGAAGATCGCCGGAATCGAGTCGACCGCGAACAGCAGGTCCGCGCTGCCGATCGCGACGATGACCAGCAGCAGCGGCGTGATGCGCCGCCGGCCCGCGCTCTTGATCAGCATCTTGTGCCCGTGGTACTCGTCGGTGACCGGATAGATCCGGCGCACGAAGCGCGTGACCACGTTCTCGTGGTACTCCGCCGGCTCGTCCTGCCCGCGCAGCATGCTGATCGCGGTCCACAGCAACGCACCGCCGAAGAGGAAGAACACCCACACGAACTGGGCGATCAACGCCGCACCGATCGCGATGAAGACGCTGCGCATGACCAGCGCCAGCAGGATGCCGATGAGCAGCACGCGGTGCTGGTGGATCACCGGGACCTTGAACGACGCCATGATCACCATGAAGATGAACAGGTTGTCCACCGACAGCGAGTACTCGGTGATGTAGCCGGTGAAGAACTCGACGCCATAATGGTGACCCGCGAAGAGCCACACGCCGGCCCCGAACACCACCGCACACGTGATATAGAAGATCACCCAGCGCGCCGCCTCGCCGGTGGTGATCTGGTGCGGTTTGCGGTCGACGATCGCCAGGTCCACGGCGATCAGGGCGAGCAGGCCCGCGACGGTGGTGGCCCACAACCACAAGGGGACATTCATCAACGCTTCCTCCGGTTAGCGCGCATGGCGGCTAGCCGGAGGTCTCTTCCGCCGGTTTCCACCGACCGGGGTGCCGGGTGTCCCGCAGGACCGCCGTGCTGACGACACCGCCGCGAAGGAATACTCCCCTCCAAGGTCTTTGGTCCATCATTCCGTATTCGCGGCGATCAGGCCAGCTTAGGTAAGGCTTATCACTCACAGGGCCGATGCGAACTCTCAGGAAAGCTCACATACGGTCATGGTGTGCCTCGAATCCCGTTCCCGCACACCCGGCGCGGACGCTGGCTGACCCTGGCGGCCGTCGTGGTGATCCTCGCCGCGGTCGGCCTGGTCTGGTCGCGCTCGGGCGGCGACAGCGCGCCGGTGGCCACCCAGGACCGGTTCATCGACGTGCCGGCCGCGCCCGGCTCGGCCGAGAAGGTCCGGCTGGACACCACGCTCTACCTTCCGAGTCGGACCCCCGCGCCGTCGATCCTGCTCGCGCACGGCTTCGGCGAGGACAAGACGAGCGTGGCCGGGGACGCGCAGGAACTGGCGCGCGACGGGTTCGTCGTCCTGACCTACTCCGCCCGCGGATTCGGGCACAGCACCGGCCAGATCTCGCTCAACGACCCGAATTACGAGGTCGCCGACGCGTCCCGGCTGCTGGACTACCTCGCGACCCTGCCGCAGGTGATCAAGGACGGGCCGAACGATCCGCGCGTCGGCGTGACCGGCGCGTCCTACGGCGGAGCGCTCTCGCTGCTGCTCGCCGGCGAGGACAAGCGCGTCGACGCCATCGCCCCCATCATCACCTACAACGATCTGGCGCAGAGCCTCATCCCGAACGGGGTGTTCAAGAAGTCCTGGGCCGCGCTGCTGTTCTCCGCGGGTACGTCCGCCGGTTCGGGCGCCGCCGGATTGTCCGCCCAGGCACCGGAACCGGGCCAGGAAACGACGGACACCGGCACCGGCGGCACGGGGGGCACCACGGGCGGTGGCGCCGACAGTGGTTCAACGGGTGGTTCAACGGGTGGTTCAACGGGTGGCTCGACAGCAGGCGGGACAGGGGCAGCGGGCACGGCGGGCGGCGCCGGATCGCCACAGGCCCCCCAGCCCGCCGCGGGAAACGGCACGCTGTGCGGCCGGTTCAGCGCGCAGATCTGCCAGGCCTACACCGAACTCGCCACCACCGGCACGCCCACCCCGGCCACGCTCGACCTGCTGCACCGGATCTCGCCCGACTCCGTCACCCGGAACATCAAGGTGCCGACCCTGCTGGTGCAGGGTGAGACCGACACCCTCTTCGGGCTGGACCAGGCGCAGGCCAACGCCGCGCAGATCACCGCGGCCGGCGGGAAGGTCCAGCAGATCTTCTACGCCGGCGGCCATGACGGCGGCTCGCCCGGACCCCAACTGCGCGCCAAGATCGACGACTGGCTGCACTTCCAGCTCACCGGCCAGGGCAGCGACCCGGTCACCGGTCTTCCCTACGACGTCCAGGGCACGCTGCGCGCCTCGGGCACGCCCTCGGTGCGGATCGTCGAAGCCGCCAGTGACGTCCCACAGCGGCAAACCCTGCCGTTGAGCGGAAACGAGCAGACCATCGTCAACCCGCCGGGCGGCGTGCCCAGCTCGATCAGCGGCATCCCCGGGCTCAACGGGCTGGCCGGCTCGTCCCGGGTGACCGGTCTGTTCGGCGTCGATCCACCGGGGCAGACCGCACGTTTCACCTCGGCCCCGCTGGATTCCCAGCTCCTGGTGGCCGGATCCCCCACCGTCCGACTGCGCGTGTCCGGCGCGCCCGGCACGCAGGCCGTGCTGTTCGTCAAGCTCTACGACGTCGGCCCCGACCACTCGCTGACCTTGCCGGCGAACCAGGTCATGCCGATCCGGGTGACACTGCCCGCGAACGGCGGCCCGGTCGAGGTGCCGGTGACGCTGGCCGGGATCGTGCAGCCGATCGAATCGGGACACCAGGTGCAGATCGCGGTCAGCACCACCGATCAGTCGTACGCGACTCCGGTCACCCCCGCCGCCTACCGGGTCGCCCTCGACGGCGGCGTGAGCATCCCGACCATGCCGGGTCGCGCGATCGGCGCCGGCTGGCCGGTCGGCGACCTGGTGGGCATCGCGGCCACCCTGGCCGTGGCGGTCGCGGCAGCGGTGATCGCGGCCGCGCGCCGGCGCCGGGCACACCACATCGACGACGACCTGGCCGCCGTGCCGCTGGTGATCGACGGGCTCACCAAGTCCTACCCGGGCGGGCTCACCGCCGTGAAGGACCTGTCCTTCCGGGTCGAGCCGGGTCAGGTGCTGGGCCTGCTCGGCCCCAACGGCGCCGGCAAGACCACCACGCTGCGCATGCTGATGGGCCTGATCACCCCGACGGCCGGGGAGATCCGGGTGTTCGGGCACCGGATCTCGCCGGGCGCGCCGGTGCTGTCCCGGATCGGGTCGTTCGTCGAGGGCTCCGGCTTCCTGCCGCACCTCACCGGAACGCAGAACCTCAGGCTGTACTGGGACGCGACCGGACGACCCGCCGAGCGAGCGCATTTCACCGAGGCGCTGGAGATCGCCGGGCTCGGCGACGCGGTGGACCGCAAGGTGCGCACCTACAGCCAGGGCATGCGGCAGCGGCTGGCCATCGCGCAGGCGATGCTCGGCCTGCCGGAGCTGCTCGTGCTCGACGAACCGACCAACGGGCTCGACCCGCCCCAGATCCACCAGATGCGCGAGGTGCTGCGGCGGTACGCGGCCACCGGACGCACGGTGCTGGTGTCCAGCCACCTGCTCGCCGAGGTCGAGCAGACGTGCACGCACGTGGTCGTCATGCACCGGGGCGCGTTGGTCGCTGCCGGCGAGGTCGGCGACATCGCGGCCGCGGGCGGCGAGGCGAGCTTCCGGGTGGACAGCCCGGACACCGCCGCGGACACCCTGCGCGCTCAGCCAGGCGTGTCCCAAGTGGATGTCGATGGCGACGTGGTGCACGCCGACCTCGACGGACTGCCCCGGGCCGAGGCCGTCGCGGCGCTGGTACGCGCCGGGGTCGCGGTCGAGCAGGCCGGGCCGAGGCGGCGCCTGGAAGACGCGTTCCTGCGGCTGGTCGAGGAGGAGACGGGCGCATGAGTAAGGCTGCGGACCAGGCCGCGAACGCGGCGATCGACACCGGTGTGCACACCGACCCCGCGGCGCTCGACGAGCTGAGCGACGCGGCGGAGCACGAGCCGGCGCAGGTGGGTCCGGACGGTGGCGTGCTCGGCTACCGGCCGGGCCGGACGCTGCGACTCGGCGTGGAGCTGCGCCGCCAGCTCCACCGCCGGCGGACCCAGTTGCTGCTGGGGTTCGTGGTGGTGCTGCCGTTCATCCTCGTGCTGGCGTTCCAGATCGGTCAGTCGAGCCCGAACCGCCGCTCCGGCGGGTTCGTCGATCTGGCCACCGCGAGCGCGCCGAACTTCGTGGTGCTGGCGCTGTTCGTGGCGGGCGGCTTCCTGCTGCCCACCATCGTGGCGCTGTTCTTCGGCGACACGATCGCGAGCGAGTCGTCCTGGTCGAGCCTGAAGTACCTGCTGGCGATCCCGGTGCCGCGACACCGGGTGCTCCGGCAGAAGGCCGTCGCGTCCGGTCTGCTGTCGCTGCTCGCCCTGATCCTGCTGCCGGTGGTCTCGCTCGTGGTGGGCCTGATCTGGTACGGCTCCGGCGACGCGATCAGCCCGACCGGCGACGCGATCCCGTTCGGGCAGAGCCTGATCGCGATCGGGATGTCGACCGTGTACATCGTGCTCCAGCTGGCCTGGGTCGCGGGACTGGGCCTGCTGCTGAGCGTCCTGACCGACGCGCCGCTCGGCGCCGTCGGCGGCACGGTCCTGGTGGCGATCCTGTCGCAGATCCTCGACCAGATCACCGCGCTCGGCACGCTGCGCGACTACCTGCCGACGCACTACTCGTACGCCTGGATGGACCTCATCGCGACCGACGTCGACTGGACGAACATGGCCGCGGGCATCCTCTCGGCCGTCGTCTACGGCACCGTGTTCTTCCTGCTCGCGGCCCGCCGGTTCGCGACCAAGGACATCACCAGCTGAAACGGAACGGCCGTACACTGCTGATGTGACACAGAACACATCAGTCATCGAGTCGTCCCATCCGCCCGAGATGGTGTTGAAGGTGGTGAACCCGGTGATGCGCTTCTTGCTGCGCACCCCGGTCGGCCGCCGGATGCACAGCATGCTGGTCCTCGGCTTCACCGGCCGCAAGACCGGGCACCACTACGAGATCCCGCTCGGCGCCCACCGGTCGGGGGGTGAGTTGTACGTGCTGACGGGCGCCAGATGGCAGCACAACTTCGCGGACGCCCGCGACGTCGAGGTGACGCTCGACGGGCAGACCTCTTCGATGCGCGCGGTCGGGTTGCGCGAGCCCGCGCGCATCGGGGAGATCTACGCCCGCCGGATCGCCGAACTCGGCCTGAAGGGCGCGGAACGACAGATCGGGATCAAGATCAATGTTCCCCGCCAGCCGACCGCCGCCGAGGTCGCCGACGCGGTTCCGCGGGAGCACCTGGCGGCGATCCGGCTGGAGCCGCGTCCCTGACCGGTGCCGCGTCGTGCCGGGATCCGCCTTGAACCCGGGCCCGCACCCAGTTCCGTCCCCATCGAGGAGGCACACCATGCCTCGTCCGGTCCATTTCGAGGTCCACGCGACCGATCCCGAGCGGGCCATCACCTTCTACGTCACGGTCTTCGAGTGGTGCTTCGAACGCTGGGGAGAGAACCCCTACTGGCTGATCAGCACCGGCGACGGACCGGGCATCGACGGCGGCCTGGTGCCCCGCAACGGCCCACCGCCCCCGGACGGAGCACCGGTGAACGCCTTCGCCGTCACGCTCGACGTGACGGACCTGGACCGCATCACCCGGCGCGTCGAACAGGCCGGTGGCGGAGTCGTGACGCCGCGGAGCCCGATCCCGGGAGTCGGCTGGCACGCCTACTGCAAGGACACCGAGGGCAACATCTTCGGTGTCCTGGAAAGCGATTTGACCGCCGCGTAGCGAAAGGTCGTCACGCAGCGCGTGCGCTCGCCGGCGGCCGAGTCCTCCCCTCCGGTCGCCGTGTCCTCCCCTCCGGTGGCCGTGTCCTCCCTTCCGGTCAGCGAGTTCGCTTGCGGTCGGCGAGTTCCGCGGTCGCGACGCCGAACTCCCCGCGGAGCCCAGGCGACG
>Ga0310811_10002424_pt1 | contig 23343 bp, 12 predicted proteins | sample YCmetagenome_FD_207642 | JGI IMG/M metagenome (GOLD analysis project Ga0310811, IMG submission 207642) | Soil microbial communities from experimental microcosm in Duke University, North Carolina, United States - YC | ecosystem: Engineered > Artificial ecosystem > Soil microcosm > Unclassified ... | reverse complement strand
CCCACGTCGCACGGTGATGCGGAGATCATTCTCCGCGACGGCACGCGTCTCGCCGCTACGCGCACGTGGCGCGACCGCCTGCACCGCGTCTTGACGCAATCCCGCTCGGTGTGAGCTCTCAGATCATCGCTCCCAGCCTGTTCGTCTCCCTTGGCGGGGCGCACCCGGGCTGCGAGGCCGCCACGAGTATCCGGGTGGTTTCACGCGAACGGCGAATCCGGCCACTGAATCGCGTGGGCCGCGCGGCGGGTTTTCGCGGCATCCAGATGCAGAAAGAATGTGCCCACTCCGGAGGCGCCCTGCATGAACCCCGTCTGCGCGACTATCACGTCGGGCTGTATGCGGTTCTCCGCTTGAATCCACTTCATGCCGCGGGAATGCGGCGGCCGTTGCATCTCTGCCACCGTCGCGCGAAGCAGGGTGTCGTTCCTCACGCGGCTGACCATCTCCGCATACGCAGGATCCGGCATGAGGCGGTTCAAGGTCAGGAAGTATTCACCGACGCCGGCATTTCCGCAGCACTGGCTGATGTTGTTCCAGAAACCGGGGGTCCGCTGCTCGGGGATTCCGCTCGCCGTTATGGCGCGTGCGGCGCGCTGGATCGACGTCAGCCAGCGTTTGTCGCCGGTGGTGCGGGCGAGCTCGTAAAACAGCCGTGACGTTCCGGCAGGTCCGTGACACCAACTCAGGTAGTAGAGATCTTCACCCCCCGGTTCGTGGTGGAACACCTTGAGACCGTCCTGCTCGGTATTCGCGACGGCTTCCAGGTACTTTGCGCCTGCGACTGCGGCGTCGACGAATGCCCGATCTCCGGTCGCGCGATGCAATGCCGCGAGGAAATACGCGACTCCTGCGGTGCCATGCGAGAAATTCGGATAGAGCCGCGCGCCATCCGGCTCCATCGCCCACTTCAGTCCTCCGTTCGCGGGCCGGCCGACTTCGACGAGGCGGCGGCCAGCCGCGACTGCGAGTGCGCGGTTCTGCGTCTCCTTGATCCGGCGATCAGCCCACAGGAGCAGGAGACCAATTCCCGCACTGCCGCTGATGATGTCGTTGGTCGCGCTCTCGCCGCTCCAGGCGACGCCGCTCCCCACCCGCCGAGCATTGGCGTGGATCGACGCGATCGCGCGAGCAGCGGCGTCCCGGAACCGGCCATCGCCGCTCGCGCGATGGGTTTCTTCGAGAACGAATGCCGCGCCGCCCAGACCTGTGTAGAGGCCGCAGTCTGCCGCTGTGTCCATGGCGGGCAACTGCGCGATGATTTCGCGTGCTCCGGCCTTTGCCTCATCCAGCCACACGCGGTCGTGCGTCGCGTGATACAGCTCCAGGTGAAAGAGGACCACGCCGGGTATTCCGTTATAGAGATCCCGGCCGACGCTTGCCGGCTGACCCGGATCCGCGGGCCACGTGATACCCGTTGCCGTCTCGCGACGCGCCGCGCGTACCCACCTGGCCGCTGCGAATGCTACGTCCAGATCCGACGCAGTCAGTGCCGACGTACGCGTCCGATAGCTGCCGTCCAACGGGGTGAAAGGAAGAAAGGCCGCCGTCATCGCTCCGAGCGTGGTACCGAGCATCTCGCGCCGCGAAACCCTGCACGCGTGGTGTAAGCCTGCGCGCGATGGCTCGTGATGTCGTCTCATGCCGGGAACTTTAGCAGGATCCGATGGCTCAGCCGCTCCGCAGTCCATTGGCCCACGTCGCCTTTGGCCGAGAGCCGAGCTTAGAGCGACCGCATCGCCACCATCGGCTGTACGAAGTGTCGTGCTGCAGGCGTGGTGGCAGCCCGAGCGAGCCGCCGAACTCCTCGCTCGGAGCGGAATTGGCGGACCGGTGGTACCTGTCGGAGAACTACTGCGCGCCGAGTAGCCGGCCGGCGGCGCCTCGCTCGCGTGTCCGACCTCCAGGCCGTCGCACGCTCACGACCGCGGCAATCGACGCCGCGGCGGATGCCACGACCAGCGATCCGGGCAGCCGGGAGTAGGGCTGACCAAAAAAAGCCAGTTTCGAAAAAGCGGCTGGGACGAGCAGTGCGGCCGCCGTGATCCACGAGACGTGCAGCGCGAGGACCGGCGCGAGCGCACGCGCGGCGGCGCGGCGAGCGGATGTCCAGTAAAGCAGCGCGATGGCAAGGACGCCCGCCGGCAGGACATGGCACATTAGGAAAGCCGTTCGAAAGCTCGCTTCCGTGAGTCGAAACGTGGTCGCGCCCAACAGCGCCACCGTCGTGAAAGCGAACCGACTGGCAATAAACATCGCAATCAGAACCGCGCACCCGTAAGCGATCCCACGTCCCGTGGCAGAAAGCGCACCTCCGGGCCGCCGTTGGACCGCACTGAAAACCGTCAACGGCACCACTCCGCCCGCGAAAAAGAGTTCCGGGATCAGGGCCTCCCAACCGACGCCTCGGTAGAAAATCAGTGGCGCAGCCAATCCGAATAGCGTCGCTGCGACCGAGAACCCCACGAACGAGCCGCGGACACGCGTCGATGGAATCTTCTCCTCCACGAGAAACGGCACCCGCGGCGCAACGAATGGCACGCCGAAGGCGACGACGATGAGTCCCATTCCCGAGAGAACGGTCAGCGGCGTCGGTGCGGCGGGGACAACCTGGCCGGCCAGCCACAACAAGAGACCCAGCGTCGGCACTTGGATCGCCAGCAGAGCGTTGCCGTCGCGGACGTTCAGGTTTCGGCTTCGACCGATGACCAGAGCAGTGCCGACCAGGATGACCGCAATCGGAACGGCAACAGGCAAGTCATTGGTACCGGCCACAGGCGTGAGGATCAGTCCGATGAGGAAGACCTCGAGCGCGACGCCCACAAACAGCGACACGCTGCGCAGCGTCGCAACCCGCAGCCGCGGGATCGCCCACGCGAGCAATACCATCGCATAGCAAAGCAAGCTGGCAATGACGAAGGAAGGGGCGGATCCGTTCATCGTCCAGCCCGACGTCGCCGCAAATGTGAAACCGCATAACGCCCCGGCAACCGCGAGGATCTGTACCCACCGCAGGCGCGGGGCCGCGGCCCCCACCTGGACTTCGGCTACCGCTTGGCGCTCGACCGTCGTCGCCGATGTGACCGCGTGCCGCTGAATCTCCTGCACGCCGGAAACAGCGGTTACCTCGAGCGGACGTCCGATCGGAATAGACGCTGCGGTCAATCCCTGCACAAACGCGCGCGCCAGCTCGCTGCACGACTGAAACCGCTGCGCCGGATCCTTCTCGAGGCCGCGCATCAGCGCCGCCGCCGCCGCAACGGGCACGTGCGGCGCGACCTCCGTCAGCGGCCGCGCCGGCTTCGCGTTCTTCTCCATCGCCAGCGCCAGCGCATTGTCCGCCGTGTGCGGCAGCGTTCCCGCCAGCGCTTCATACGCCACGCACGCGAGTGAATACTGATCGAATCCGGGGCCTGGCGTCCCGAACCATGTTTCCGGCGGCATGTACTTCGGCGAGCCCAGGTGCTCTCCCGTATGGGTGTGCACCATCATCTCGCCCTCCAGCGCTTTCGCGATCCCGAAGTCCGCGAGAAACGGCTCGCCGTTCGGGCCGGCGCGATCGAACAGGATGTTGCCCGGCTTCACGTCGCGGTGCAGCACGTGGTGTTCGTGGACGAGATCGAGGGCTTCGCCGATGTCGCCGAGCCAACTGGCGACCTCCTCCGGCGATTGGACGCCGCCCGAGGCGGCGATGCGCTGTCCGAGATCGCCACCACCCATATAGGCCATCGCGATGAACGGCGTCGTGTCGTCGCTGTCAACGGTACCCACGTCGAGCGCGGTGACGATGTGGGGATGCTGCAGGCCGATGATCTGACGGGCCTCGTTCACGAACCGCGCCCGCGCATCGTCGGACCGCAGCGCGTCGGGGACCTTGATGACGACGCGGCGGTCGAAGGCGCGCTCGTCGACCGCGACGTAGGTCGTGCCCATCCCGCCGCGCGCGAGAAGCCGCTCGATCCGATAGCGCCCCGCGATGGTCATGCCGCGCAGGTCCCGCTCCATCTCCCGCTCCTCTACTCCTGCAACGCGCAGGGCCGCTAATCAGACGGAAACCTTCACTGGCGGACCGGCTGGCGTGGCGACGGCGCGACGCGCTGACGCCCGCGCGCTAACCAGGGCGCAAATCGACGCCGCGGCGGAGGCCGCGAGCAGATACCCTGGCGTTCGCTGTGTCGTCTCGCCATTGCTCAGAAGACCGCCGAGCACTCCGCCAAAAACGGCCGGAAGGATCAGAGCGGACGAGCCAATCCACGACAGGTGTAAAGCCGCCAGGGGCGCCATCGGATGCCACATGCGGGTTCGCCGCAATCTGAAGTAGATCGTCCCCAGTGCAACGACGGCGGACGGCAGCGCGCTGAAAACGATGAGGCCTGCCCGCAAGTATTGTTCCGGCACATGAAATATCGCCACACCGAAAAGGAAATACGTCAGAAAGCCGAAGGTCCCGCCAACGAGAGCCGCGATCAGTACCGCGCAGCCGTAGGCGGCCCCGCGCAACGACGCAGAGAGCGCAGTCCGCGTGCGCTGTTGCAAAATGCCGAAGATGGTCAACGGCATCACTCCCGCCGCATAAAAAAGCTCACCGGAGACGCTGCGTGAGGGGGAGATTAATGGCGCCGTCAGTCCCAGGAGCGTGGCCGCCACAGAGAACCAGACGAAGCGTCTATTCAGCGGTGCGGCAGGAATCGGCAAATCAGCGAGAAATGGCGTTCGAGGCGCCACGAACAGCACACCGAGCGCGACGGCGACGAGACCGACTCCGCAGAGAATCGCAGGCCTCAAGTGGGAAGGCTCGAGCCGGCCGGCAAGCCATAAACAGAGCCCGAGCATCGGCACCTGAATCGCCAGCAGCGCATTGCTGTCGCGAACGCTTCGGTTGCGAATTCGGCCGATGACGAAAGCGCCGCCGGTGAGGACTACCGCGATCGGAAGCGCGATCGGCAGACGATTCGGGTCTTTTGCGGGTCCGAGTCTCACCACGTCGAGGCCGCCACGCGCGTCATACGGAATCAGGCCGAGGAGGACGACTCCCAGGACCGCGGCGACGAAAAGTGAGAGGCTGCGAAGCGTCGCGACCCGAAGGCTCCGGGTCGCCCATGCGCCGGACACCGTGGCATAGCAAATCGGAATCCCGATGACGTATGCGATGCCGAAGCCATCCATCACCGCGCCGGCTGCGGCGGCGAGCACAATGGCGCATATCGCTCCGGCGGTTGCCAGGATCGGTATCCACTGCAGGCGCGCCGACGGGAGCCGCACCTGCAGGTCAGAGAGGGGTGGACGCTCGACCGTTGCGGTCTGCACCGCTCCGATGGCTTGGCGCTGAAGCGGCTCCTGCACGCCGACAACGGTTCCGGTCGGACGACTGGCGGGAATCGACGGCGCCGTCAATCCCGCCGCAAACGTCCGCGCCAGCTCGCTGCACGACTGAAAACGCTGCGCCGGATCCTTCTCCAGGCCGCGCATCAACGCCGCCGCGGCGGCGGCGGGCACGTGCGGGGCCACATCGGTCAACGGGCGCGCTGGCTTCGCGTTCTTCTCCATCGCCAGCGCCAGCGCGTTATCCGCAGTGTGCGGGAGCGTCCCTGCCAGCGCTTCGTACGCGACGCACGCGAGCGAGTACTGATCGAAGGCCGGTCCTGGTGTTCCGAACCACGTCTCCGGTGGCATGTACTTCGGCGAGCCCAGGTGCTCTCCCGTGTGGGTGTGCACCATCATCTCGCCTTCGAGCGCTTTCGCGATCCCGAAGTCCGCGAGAAACGGTTCCGCATTCGGTCCGGCACGATCGAACAGAATGTTGCCCGGCTTCACGTCGCGGTGCAGTACGTGATGCTCGTGGACGAAGTCGAGCGCACCGGCAATATAGAGAAGCCAGCCCGCCACTTCCTCGGGCGACTGCACGCCGCCCGAGGCGGCAATGCGCTGCCCGAGATCGCCGCCGCCCATATACGCCATCGTGATGAACGGCGTCGTATCGTCGTTGTCGACGGTGCCGACGTCGAGCGCAGTGACGATGTGCGGATGCTGCAGGCCGATGATCTGGCGCGCCTCGTTCACGAATCGAGCACGCGCATCATCGGACCGCAGCGCGTCGGGGACCTTGATGACGACGCGGCGCTCGAAGGCGCGCTCGTCGACCGCGACGTAGGTCGTCCCCATGCCGCCGCGCGCGAGGAGCCGCTCGATACGGTAGCGGCCCGCAATCGTCATCCCCCTGAGGTCCCGCTCCATCAATGATCCCTTTTAATCGCTGGCTCGGGGCCGCAGCCTATCACCCGGCGGCAGCCACGCCACGGCTCTCAGTTCGATGAGCGACGGCGGTGACGCGGCTGATCGCAAATGCCGCCAGGCTGGCGCCCGCGATCGGAATCGCCGCCGCCACGAACAGCAGTTCGGGTCCATACGACAGCAGCATGCCGATGATCAGCGAGCCAACCATAGAGCCCATCCGGCCAATTCCGAGCGTCCAGCCCACACCGGTCGATCGAATCGCCGTTGGATAATAAATAGCAGCGAGAGCACTCGCCGCACTCTCGCCGGCCACAACACAGAATCCTGCGGAGAAAACCAGGAGCGCCGACGCGAACGTCGAATGCGCTGTGTAGCCGATCGCCGCGGCCGAGACCGCGCCCCCGAGATACATCAAACCCAACGCCCCGAACGATCTGCGATCGATCAGAGGCCCGAGCGCCAGGGCTCCGGCGACACCGCCGACGGAGAGGAGCCCCAGGATGAGCGCCACCGAGGCCGACGCGGACAGGCTGTTCGGGAGCACTAACGTAAGGGAGCTCGACAGCACGGACAGGCCCATCGAACCTGCGAAGAAGATCGCGCAGAAGAACAGCGTCACAGCCGCGCGTCCGGCGCTGAACAGCTGCCCGATCGGCGTTCCCGGGAACCGAACGTCACCTGCGCTCAACGACGCGGTGTACGACGCGGGCGCGTCGGGCGCGATCCGCCGCACGATTTCCCGCACCGCGTTATCCGCCGTGCCGCGGAGCGCGAGGAACCGTACCGATTCAGGAAGGCTGACACCCAGAACCGGCACCAGCACCAACGCCAGCACGCCACCGACCAGGAACACGGGGGGCCAACCAAACATCCTGACCAACGATGCTGCGATTACGCCGCCCAACGCGGCACCTGCCGAGAATCCGCAGAACATCGCCATCACGATCGTCGCCCGACGGCGGCGAGGACTGAACTCCGCAGTGAGCGAGATCGCGCTCGGCATCGCGCCGCCGAGTCCCAGGCCCGTCAGAAACCGCAGCGCGACCAGGATGCTCCCGCTTCGCGCGGCGACCGTCGCCAGCGTGCAGACGCCAAAGGCAATCGTGCTGATCAGAATGACGCGCTTCCGGCCCAGCCGATCGGCAAGCGAGCCAAGCAGCAGCGCGCCCAACATCAGGCCGACCTGCCCTGCGATGAAGACATCCCTGAGGGCGGCGTGCTCGAGGCCGAGATCGCGCGAGATGGCTGGCACGACGGAAGCGAACGCCTGCGTGTCGTAGCCGACGACGAACAACAGCGCCCCACACAGCAGCAGCACGCGCGCCTGCAATGGACCCACGGGCCGCGCATCGATGAAGTCTTCGACGTCGAAGGTCGCCCCGTCCGGAGGAGCGGATCGGTCGTCCGGGCGTTTTGCGATGGGCGCGGCGCCTGCAGGCGCAATTGGCGGAGGCGGGGCTGCGAATTCCACGGGCGGTACGGAGCGTGCCTGATTCCCCGGTGCACTCAATCCAGCCGCAAACGTCCGCGCCAGCTCTCTGCACGACTGAAAACGCTGCGCCGGATCCTTCTCCAGGCCGCGCATCAGCGCCGCCGCGGCGGCCGCGGGCACGTGCGCCGCGACCTCCGTCAGCGGACGTGCGGGCTTCGCGTTCTTCTCCATCGCGAGGGCCAGCGCGTTGTCGGCCGTGTGCGGCAAGGTTCCTGACAACGCTTCGTACGCCACGCACGCGAGCGAGTACTGATCGAACGCCGGTCCTGGTGTTCCGAACCAGGTCTCCGGCGGCATGTACTTGGGCGAGCCGAGGTGTTCCCCTGTGTGGGTGTGCACCATCATCTCGCCTTCGAGCGCCTTTGCAATTCCAAAGTCCGCGAGGAACGGCTCCGCATTCGGGCCCGGACGATCGAACAGAATGTTGCCTGGCTTCACGTCGCGGTGCAGCACGTGATGCTCGTGGACGACATCGAGCGCGTCGGCGATGTCCGTGAGCCAGCTCGCGACTTCCTCGGGCGACTGCACGCCGCCCGATGCCGCGATGCGCTGACCGAGATCGCCGCCAGCCTTGTACGCCATCGCGATGAACGGCGTCGTGTCGTCGCTGTCGACGGTCCCGACATCGAGCGCGGTGACGATGTGCGGGTGCTCGAGGCCGACGATCTGGCGCGCTTCGTTCACGAACCGCGCCCGTGCATCGTCTGATCGCAGCGCGTCGGGGACCTTGATGACGACCCGCCGTTCGAAGGCGCGCTCGTCGACGGCGATGTAGGTCGTGCCCATCCCGCCGCGCGCGAGGAGCCGCTCGATACGGTAACGGCCCGCGATCGTCATCCCCCTGAGGTCCCGTTCCATCAATGATCCCTTCTACTCGCTGCCTCGCGGCGGCAGCGTATCACCGGCCATGTCGAAGATCTGCAGATGATCGACGAGCGCGCGTGTCCGCGCGGCGCGGGCGGCATCGCCGATTTCGTCGAACTTCGCGGCGATTCCTTCGATGAATTCCGGCGGCAGATTCCTGAACCGCAGGCGGACGCGGACCGGAGTGCTGTCGGCCACCTCCTCCGGCAACGCAATACGGAGCGAACGGATTTCACCAGGCTGCAAGGGCGGTTCGCGATCCGTGAATCCAGCCCGATTGGCGGCCTCTCCCTTCAGGACCGTCGTTGCCTCGTTCTGCAGTACCACCTCGCGTCCGCCGACCTCGTCGAACAGGACCGCCTGAAAATTTCGAAGTCCCGGCTGCTGCTTGTCCAGCGAGTCCGATGATCCCAGCGGCAGCCCGTCAGTGCGGCCTCCGACGATCACGCGAAACCCATCGGCGAACTGCGGACGCGGGTCGGCGACGGCGACCTCGATCCACATCTCGCGCGCAAACGCGAAGCCGGTCGGCAGCTGATGGCCGGACGCCAGATTCATCACGTCGACCTGCAGGTCGCTGCCACTGAGGCCGGAGATGCGGATGGCCGCCGCGATCCGGTGAAGGCTCTGCACCCGCGCGATGGTTTCACGCTGGATGGCAGAATCGCCGGTTGCGCCTGCTGAATCGGCCGCGAACGGCAGGGCGGATTCAAGGTGATAGTCGACGCCGGTGAACGTGTGGCGCCGCTGCCGCCGCTCCGGCAGCGGCCCGTCGACGCGCCCGGCCGGATCGGCCGCGAGCCGATCGGAGGCTGGCAGGGTCAGCGCCTGCAATGCAGCCGTAACTTTCTCGAGCCTTCCCGCCAGCGGCTCGCTGTTTCCGGTCGCATCGCGTTGCGCCAGTTGCGCAGCCAGACTCGCAACGCCGGTGAGATCCTGGCCATGACAATCGAGACAGCCAAGCCCCTGCTGTTTCCAGTTCAGGCCGCCGATCGTGCTGCCCGCCTCCCACTCGCGGAATGTGTCCTGGAGGGTCAGCGTTTTCTCGCCTCCTGGCAGATCGACTGCCACGGTGTGGCACGTCGCACAGAATTCGCTCTGCCGCGTCGAATCGCGCGCTTGCACGTAGAAGTCGCGCCCCTCGCTCCGATGACCGGCGTTCCCCACCGGCGGCGGATCGCCCGCGCGTTGGCCGAAAGACCCGAACATCGTCTTCAGGCCGGGCGCCCAGGAGACGTTCTCGATGTTCTTGAACTGCACGCCGTTGTGGTCCGGCTTCGCGGTGAGATCGACCACGAGATGACACGCGACGCACGACACTCCGAACGCGCTCGCCGACGCGCGCTCCGGAAGCGCCGCGCTCGGGTCTTCCTGCGATCGCGCGGATCCCAACCGGCTGGTCGGGGCGTGGCACCGCACGCACAGATCCCCGACCTCAGGCGTCGCCTTACCGTCGGCGCGATCGCGCTGCTCCTTGATCAGCACGAGCCGATTCTGCAGCTCGGTGACCGGGCTGCTCATCGCGATCGCGTGCATCGATCCCAGCCACTCCTGGTATTGCTGCTGGTGGCACGACGCGCACGTAGCGGGATCCTGAAAGTCCTTCGGTCCGGGCGGCATGACATGCCAGCGCAGGTCCGTGGCATCGACAATGTGAACGAACAGGGCCGCAACGAACAGGCAGGACACGGGAATGTGCACGAGCAGCCACACCCGAAGCGTGCGATGGAGCCGCTGCTGCCGCTCGAGCCGGTGAACGAGATCAACGCGTGTCGCGAGGAGCGTCCGCGTGGCCTCCCACGACGCACGCTCCCCGGCATCCACGGCTGGTTCTTCTGCGAGCGTCCCGGCGAGCGCCGACCCAACGGCCGCTTTGAACGCTGCGGATCTGCCGGCGGCGGACTCCTCGATGCGCGCCGTCGTGTCCTTGATTGCACGTTCGGTGTCTTTCGACGCCAGGTTCCCGCTCTGAGCCGGCACGCGCGGAGGAAGCCACACATAAATACCCAGGCCCCCGATGCCGGCTGCGACAGCCACCACCAGGAAGACGAGTGCCCAGGTTCCCCACCCGCCGTCCAGGTGAAAGCCCGAATGGACGAGCGCGAGCCAGACAGCCAGTACCGAAATCCAGACGTGGATCGCAAGCCAGGTGGTCAGCTTGCCAGGCGTAACTTCCTGGCCCGCGCGCTTCCGCCACGAATACAGAAGGGCAAGCAGAATGGCCAGCCCGGCGCCCGTTCCCAGGAGATACCCGATTGACGTGTAGCCCCGGTGCGGCAGATCCGCGGCCGCATAGATTACGTAACTGAGGACCGCCGTCGCGCCGGCGATCGCGAGGAGGGGCCATTGGGATCCAGCCAATCCACGACCCGGTGCCGCCTGTGTCACGACACTTCCTGCACGCCGGCAAAGAAGGTCCGCGGGTCGACGCGCATCGCCGCGCCCACAGGACATGACCGCACGCAGGCGGGACCATCGTCGTAGCCGACGCAGAGATCGCATTTGACGGCAATCTGCTCGCGCTCCGATTGGGTCTTCGGCGCGAGGCCGAAGCGTTCGACGAGCACAGCGGGCAGCATCCGGGCGAGGAGGCCCGGAGCGTCACGGCTGACCATTTTGATGTTCCCGTAAGGACAACGCTCCGCGCACGCGCCGCACCCGATGCAGCTCTCATCGACGATGCGAATTTCACCGGAGGGTTCGCGGACGATCCCGTCGACCGCGCACAGGAGGCATACCGGATCGTTGCAGTGGTAGCAGGACGCCGGGACCAGGTAGCGGTCGACCTGTATGCCCACGCGTTCGAGACGGCTGTGTCCGTGGCGGCGCGCACACGCGCTCACGCAGTTGTCGCAGTCGACGCAGACAGCCGTATCGATCACCATGAGCGCCGTCGCCTGCATCTGCGCGGCGGCGGCCACGGGACGCGCGGCTGCGGTGGCGGTCGCGGTCGAACGCTGGACCGCATCGACGGCCTGAGCCAATGACGGATAGCGCCGCGCCAGCCCGTCCAATGTCGCGCGTTTCACCCAGAGCACCTCGGCCTGCGTCGCCGCGTCGTACCGCACGAGAGAGCCTCGCGTATCGAGCTCGTGGCCGAAGATCCCGAAAATCTCTCCCTCCTTGAGGTAATTGGAGACAATCTGCGCGCCGCGATCGAGCCTGATCTCAGAAACGAATCCGCGTCTCACGAAAAACACCGCGTCCTCGACGTCCGACTGGCGCGCGATGACGTCGCCAGCCGCATACCGTTCGGCCGCCAGGTGCGCCATCAATTCCGTGAGCGCGACGTCGTCCACTCCGGCAAGCGGACCGCCCTTCTTTTTCAAGTGCATTTCGACGGACCGCGACACATACAGTCGATTGACGGCGTCGCGGAACGGCGGCGATGCCTGCATCGCGGCCTTCAGCGCGTACTTCGTCAGTCCGACAGCCGTCGCGGGTTCGGCCCCGATTGCCGTGACGTCGCACGGCTGATCCGAGAGCACGGAAACCTCGCAGACGGTTTGCCCCGGCGTCAGTACGACCATCCGCTGGAAGGCGTGCGCGAGCGCCATGCCGATTTCCAGTCGCCCGTCGAGCAGCACCCACAACGCGTCCGCGAACTCCCCTTCCCGGACAAGCCGTTCCCCGGCCTCGAGGCGCCGCAGGCGCGACTTGGCCAGAAGATGCTGACGGTCGTGGGACGACAGCGCGCCAAGCAGCGGATGCGTCGAGAAGACATTCGACAACTCGCCCAGCGTCCATGGAGACGGCGTCGCCTCGTGCCCCACCTGCAGGAGCAGGCGACGATCCGGATCCGGATGCAGCTTCAGCTTGTTCCAGAGCACCAGCTTGCTGCGGTGGATGTCGGCGGGACAGACGGGCACACAGGCGTGGCACTGCGTGCAATCAGCCGCGAATTTCGCGACGAGATCTGAAAGGGGATGACCGCCTGCGGCCGCGTTGAGCGCGCCAATCGTGACGACACTCGCATCCGGCAGCGGACACGCCCGCATGCATTCGTGACATCCGATACACGCGTCGAGCTCCTGCTCCACGAACCGGTGCAGGTCTGATTCGAACGGCGCGGCTCTGGCCCAGTCGATCCGGAAAGTCGTCGGGGCCTGCGGCGCAATCCGTTCGAGCCCGAGATCGAGAGGTGACGTATCCGCGCCGGACACGACCGTCGTGTCTGTGTGAAAGACGACGTTCACCTGACCCATGGCGATGACGTCGCCGTCGTTCAGCCGTACCGGCGCGTCTGACACCGGCGTGTCGCCTATCCGGGTGCCGTAGGTACTCTTCAGGTCGCGAATCGTGGCCCCATCCGGCGTCACCGCGATTTCGCAATGCGCCCGCGAGACGGTCGGCAGCGCGTACGTAGCGGCACACCGCGCTGCGTCGCTGCCGAGAACGAATGGACCTGCTCCCTTCAGTGAGATTGGAGAGATTTCGTTACCGTCCGGCGCGACCCAGGCGATCCGCGCGCCCGATATGATGCGGCGCGCGCGGTGGTCGGCGGCGCTGGATTGAAATCGCAGAAAAACCGAATCTGCGAGTTGTATTTGCGCGCCGTCCTGAAGAACCCGTTCCTCTTCCGGAGCGAGCCTCGTGCCTGCGACGAGCACACCGTGGCGGCTGCGCTCGTCGGCGATCCGCCACGCGCCTTCACTGAACCTGAGGCGTGCATGGTGGGCAGAGACGTTGGCCGCACCAATGGTGATGTCGTTGTCCGGCGCCCGCCCGATCCGAATCTCATCACCCTGCAATCGCCATGTTTTCCCGATGTTCTCCCACGCAAGCGAGCCACGGTCGACGACGCGTTCCGTCGCGCGATCCTCGCCGCCCAACGCCGCCGGCGCATAGCGCTGTACGTCGATGCCCGGCTCGTCTTCCTGAAACCGGAATACATTGCGGCCAATCCGGAGACGCGTCCCTTTACGCAGCGGGGCCGCCGTTCCCGGCGCAATACGCTCATCCTGCTCGGCGACACCGTTGACGCTGCCAAGGTCGACGATCGTCCAGCCGGCACTTCCCTTCTCGAAGCGCGCGTGCGTCCGCGAAAGCAGCGGATCGGCGAGGCGGATATCCGCTTCGCTGCCCCGGCCGATGACGCTGCCCGACGACAGCCTCAGCGCGCGTCCCGCAAGCGGCCCTTCGATGCCGACGAGGAAGGCCGCCACGCTCTCGTCCAGCCGCGGGGCATCAGGCCGCGTCGACGCAGGATCGGCGGCGTCGCGCGATTCGGTGACGAACCGCAGCGTGGCTCGCGGGCCCAGGCGGATCACGTCATTCGCATCGAGTGCGCGCGGGACGGTGACCGGCGCGTCGCCTACGAACGTCCCGGTCTCGGATGCGAAGTCGACGATGAAGTATGTGTTGCCCTGAAGAAGGATCTGGGCGTGAAACGGAGATACTCCTGCGTCGCGCACCACCACGTCGTTGTCCGGAGACGAGCCCACCTGCGTAACGGCTCGCCCGAGCGGATACCGTGCGACGCCGAGGAGCCAGGCGTCCGGCGATGAGGATGCCGCCGGCGCAGCGGCTCGGTCGGCCGACGTGCGAAACCGGACGTGAAATTTCAGATCGCCAACCGACACGGCATCGTGATCGGCGAGTTGCACCGGTGAGGCGAGCGGGCTGCCGTTGTGGCGGATGTCGCCGGCACGGCTGCCCGTGCGCGACAGCAGCCACACGCGCCCTTCACGCCGCACAATCGCGACCGCATCATGAAGAGAAGGATCGCCCGGTCGCAGGTCGCAATCCTCGCCGCGCCCGATGCGGATCGTGCCCGTCTTCGGCGAAAAGGTGCGTCCGGAGAGATGGAGCGTGATCTCGGGACCGCTCTCCACCGACGCGGCAGGCGTGGACCGTGCGGGCCCGAACGCCATCTGCCACTGTGTCGCTGTGCCGATCTTTGCCGCTTCGCTCGGAGGAATCGGCCCGCGCGGCACGACGGTGGTCTGATCGAGACGACGTACTCCCGGCTGACGCCGCTGCATCTCGACCCACGACATCAAATCGAAGGAGGGATCGAAGAGTCGATCCGATATGGCCGATACATCGCCAGCCGCGTCCGGCAGGTTCATGAGCTGGCGAATGGCCATCCCTTCGCGACGATCGCCGAGCAGGACGGCAGCGACGATGTGACCATCGCGCAGATAGGCGCGCTTGTGGATCGGACGTCCGCGGTCGCGATACTCGGATCGAATGATCTGCAGCGACGCCGTGTCGCGCGGCATCTCGCCGATGTATCCGAGATCGAAGTCCCACGCGCGTGTCGCGACGTACAAGGCGCCCGGCCGGTAGTAGGCGGCGCCGTCGATCGCGCTCCGGCCCGCCATGTTCAATCCGGCGACCTGCCCCTGCTTGCGCGCGGGCTGCCAGAGACCGGACGGGTTCCGGAACGGCAGACTATCGTCGCGCACGACGGCGACATCCCCGGCCGCGTAGACGTCCTCGAGCGCCGGGACGCGCATCGCGGGGTTCGCGACGATGTACCCGCGCTCCATTTCGATGCCGGCGTCCGCGACGCATTCCGTCGCCGGCTCGTTCCCCACGGCCGCAATCACCAGGTCACACGGGAACACGCGCCCGTCCGAGAGCACGACTTCGCGTACACGGCCGTCGCGTCCACGGCACGCCGTCGGTTCCATCGGGCGGCCGCCGCCGAGCACAAGCTGGACGCCGTCGGCCTCCATGCGCTGCTGCACGATCTCGGCGGACCGTCTGTCGAGCACACGCTCCAGAACGTAGGCATGCCGGTGCAGCAGCGTCACACGCACATTTCGTGCGACGAGTCCTTGCGCCGCTTCCAGACCGAGGATGCCCCCGCCGATCACGACCGCCGATCGTGTCGAGGGGAGGCTCTGGAGCAGGCGTTTCGTGTCCGCGAGCGTGCGCAGGGGCTGTACGCCGGCGAGTTGCTCTCCTTCGAGGCCGAGCGATCGCGCGCGCGCGCCGGTGGCGACGAGGAGCCGGTCGTACTGCACCGCACGGCCGTCGTCCAGGACCACCTGTTTCGCTGCGGGAACGATACGGGACACTCGAGTGTGCACGCGCTCGAGCGCGAGCCGCTGCCAGCCGTCGGGCGGCAGTGCCCACAGCTCGGCGTCCGTGACTTGTCCCTGCAGATAATTCGTCAGCGCCGCGCGGTAGTAGTAAGGGGAGCCGTCTTCGGAGATGACAACGATGCGATCGTTCGGGCGCCGGCCGCGGATCACTTCCGCGGCGCTCATCCCGGCAACGCCGTCCCCGAGGATCACGTGAATCATGGGCGGGGGCGCAGGTCTGGTCGTTTGGGGACGCGTCAGTCAGCCAGCCCCGGCGGGCTGACACGCGCGGCGATTATAGCTGGAGGATGCGAGGCGTTTGTCCTTTCTTTATCAATGGGGCCAGCGACTGATTTCTTTCACCGCCACGCCATTCGGACGGGCCGATCCATCGGATGCCGGCCGGGAGGCGGCTCTGGAACGTGGATCCCCGGGTGCACGGTCGGCAACTGCGTGTATCATCACAGCCCGTCGAATTGATGCGACCCGCTGCCCGGAAATCCATCGCGCTTGCGGCTTTCATCCTGCTGATACTGAGCCTGCTGGTGACCCTCGTTCGGCCTCGGGTTCCTGGCAGTCACGCGAGCCGCGCCGAGCTGATGAGCATCCCAATTCAGATCGTCCTGGCGATTCTCGCGTTCCGCCAGTATCGACAATGAATGCTCTGGACACGAGCGACAGTGAAAATGCGACCGCAACGGCGCGAACGCCGTGAAGCAACCGAGCGACGCGGTCGATGCGAGCGGGCGAAACCGCGAGCGAGACCGCGGGTTGGGGAACTGGCCGTCTCAGGAATTCCGCGTTCGACCGCGCCAGAACTTTCGCGCATGCGCCGCGACAAGGCCTGAGCCCAGCAGCAGAATCGTCGTGGGTTCTGGCGTCGGGACGACATCGTAGAACACGCTCGACACCGACCATCCGTTTGCTGATGGCGTCAGAAACACCCGCGCGGTCCCCGCACCGGTGAATCCGACGGTGGAGAACGCCCCAGCCTGGCCGCTCGGCAGATCGAGCGATCCCGTGAGCGTGAAAGGCGCGTCCACCGCTTCTGTGTCGAGCCCTCCTGACAGGCTCGCGGGTGGTAGCCGGACAGAGCCGGCGAGCGCCAGGGTCGCGTTCGCGGAGTCGTACTGCACGCCATGAACGACCGCGCTGGCATCGATTTCAGAGCCGGTCCAGTTGGCTGCGAGACTGAGAATCGATCCAGGTGCGCACCCGGTAAAGCATTCCGCGGCGTCAAACCTGCCCCCGCGCGCGGCATCCAACCCGCCCGACAGGAAGAAGTCGACCGAAGGCGGACGGCCGCTCACCAGTTGGAAATTCCCGACGCCGGAGCTCTCGTAGTCGACGTCTCCGCTCGTCAGCGTGAACGGATCCGCGCGGGCGATTCCCTGTCGCCCACCCACAATCAGGACAACGAGCGTCACGGATCGGGCAACGTTCTTCACAGCCGACCTCCTCGCTCGCGGCCGGGTGCAAGTCGAATACCCGCCTGTTGGCAGCCTTGCGGTGGTGTTCCTCGTCATCCCTGTAGTGTTCGGGTCGACTTCCCTACACTTCTGCCGCGGTCCGCAATGCCTGATCCAGATCAGCCCGGAGGTCCTCGACAGCCTCGATGCCGACGCTCAACCGCAGAAGCGAGGGCGGCAGGTGCTCCTGTCCCGGGACACTTGCGCGGCGCTCGATCGTGGACTCCACCGCGCCCAGGCTTGTGGCGTGTTGAATCAGACGGAGCCTCGCACAGACCGCGTCGGCAGCGGCAGCGCCTCCTCGGACGTCGAACGAAATGATCGTGCCGAACCCTTTCAGCTGGCGGCGGGCCGCGTCGTGCGTCGGATGGCTCGCCAAGCCCGGGTAGCGAGTGATCAGCACGTCCGGATGACTTGCCAGGTGCTCAGCGAGGACCATGGCGTTTCGCTGCGCGCGCTCCAGGCGCACGGCCAGCGTCCGCGCGCCGCGTACGGCGAGAAACGTCTCCAGCGTGCCCGGTGTTGCGCCTGCCAATTCCCGCGCCTGCCGTAACGCGGCCAGCAGCGCCGAGTCGCGGACCGTCACGACACCGCCGAGCAGGTCCGAGTGTCCGCCGATGAACTTCGTCACTGACTGCACTGATACATCGGCGCCAAGAACCAGCGGACGCTGGTTCAAGGGGGTCGCAAAAGTGTTATCCACGCCGAGGATGGCGCCGGGCTTGCGCGGCGATGCGCAGATCTGTTCGAGCTCCGCTACGACGAGCAGCGGGTTGGACGGTGACTCCAACCAGATCAGATCTGAATCGCCGCAGGCCTGAATCCAGGCCGCTGTATCCGCCGCCTCGATTCGACGTACGCTCCACCGCTCTCGCTGTTGCCCCGCATTCGCGAAGCCCGCCACGCCCTGGTAACAATCATCGGGCAACGCCACCTTCGCGCCGGCAGGCAGCTGTTCGAAAACCGCTGCGATTCCCGCCATGCCCGATGCAAACGCCACCGACGAACCCCCCTCGAGCCCGCCGACGATCTCCTCCAGCGCGTCCCAACCCGGCGTACCGTCGCCACGCGAATACGCGCGCTGCCCACCGAGCACAAAGTTCGAGGCCGGCCACGGTGGAATGTTGAGCGGCGAACCTGCCTTTCGATCTCGTCCCGCCGAGACCAGCCACGATTCGATCGAACCCACGATATCGGCCTGCGAGCCCGTTGAATTCCTCGCGTCCATTGGCCCAGTGTAGCCCTCCTTGTCGGGCAGCTCACCGACTCGATCGTTGCTGGGAACGGCCGTGCCACGTCGCCGTTCCGACTATCGATCCGCATTCGATTTCCAGGGGGCCTCGCAGTCGCTGTTCAACAACCGGCGAAACGACCGCAATCTCTGACGAGGTGAGGAGAAGGCGTGAGTCACTCCTCGGGATCGTCGAGGCCATCATCCTGATCCCCGTGAGACGACGAGCTCAGAATCTAACCTCGCGGGCGAGGAGCAACGCCAGCTCACCCGCGCCGAGTGAGCGCAGCGAACGAGCGAACGGAGCGAGGCGGCGACGCGCCGACTGAATGAGACTGTCGGGGGCGTCCGAGGGGCGAAGCCCCTCGGATAATTCGGGTCACAGCGGCGTACAACCGCCCGGTACTAGCAGTTGTGCGATGGCGCGGCGTGGACGAGTTGTGGCGTCGGCCATCTGTCCCGGCGGACGTGCAAAGGTGATCGCCAGGCGATTGAAGACGCCGTACCGAGCTACCGAGCGGGCAACGACTGGAGGGTCAGCGACCGCGCCAGGTGCTCCCCCAGCGCTTGCCACCGCGCCTTGACCATTCGCATCAACTCCTCGAAGCGCGCATCGGATCGGAGGTTGGCTAAGAACGGGTCGCGCGTCGAGAGAATCGGGTAATTGATGAAGCCGAGCGCAACCGCTGTTCGGAGCCACCGAACTGCGTCGTCGTTGCGCCCGATGAGCGAGTAGCCATCCGCGAGGAACAGCGCAAGATACTCCGTCCAGGACGCAGCTCGCTCCAATTGCGGCGTGACGTATCGAATGGCACTTTCGGCATCTCCTTGGAGGGCTCGGCTGAGGAAGAGGCTCACCGAGCCATAGGAGGTGTCGGGCAACGCCGACCCCTCCGCCTCGAAGACGGCGATCGCCTCCTCGCGCTCATTGGCGAGCGCCAGGTAATACGCCGCGTAGACTCTGGCCGGATTCCCCCGATCCGTGAGCTGGAATATGCGTCGCGCGGCATCTACGGCCTCGTCCAGCCGCCCGGCGGTGAAATGCCGCCACGCCCACTGCGCCCAATTAAGGGGATGAAGCGGATCCACGCGCAGCGACGCCTCGTATACGGGCCGTGCCGACTCGGTGTGTTCCTGACCTGCGCTGAGGTAATGACGAATCAACTCGTTCAGAACCATGGCATCGCCCGGCTTCTGCTCGCGTGCGGCTTGAAGATCTCGAATCGCACTCTCGATGTCGCCGCGTTTCGACGCCACCAGTCCGCGAAGGAAGATGCCGACATAATTCTGAGAATCCTGCTCGAGTGCCCTGGCGGCGTATGCGGCGGCTTCGTCCAGGTACCGGCCCTCGGGGCGAATCGAAAAGTTGAGGTAGTACCACGAGACCATCCCCCTGGTGGCGAGCAGCAGGGAGTTCTCGCCAATGAGCGATAACCCGGCGTCCACGAGTTTCTGCGCCCGGTCCAACCCGTCCGCTGTGAAGCGATACACTTCGTGGCGCGCGCGCATGTAGCAGTCATACGCCGCCGCGTTGTCAATCGGCCGCTTGGCGATGCCCCGCGCTTCGGCGTCCGTCAGCTGTAGCTGCAGTGCGTTCGCAATCTTCCGCGAAATCTCCTCCTGGATCGCGAACACGTCCTCGATGCTGCCTGAGTATTTCTCGGCCCACACGTGCGAATCGTTCTCGGCGTCGATGAGCTGTGCGGTAACGCGCAGGCTCGTTCCAGCCCGGCGGACGCTGCCTTCGAGCACGTAGCGAACCTGCAATTCTCGGGCGATGCCTCGAAGGTCCTTGTTCGTGCCCTTGAAGTGCATCGCGGAGGTCCGGGAGATCACGCGTAGCGCGCGAATCACTGACAGGTCGGCGATGACTTCTTCCGTCAAACCGTCGGCGAAGAACTCGTTATCCGGATCGGGGCTCAGATTGTCGAAGGGCAGGACGGCGATCGAGCGTGAGGCATCGGCCAATGCTTTCGTGTCGATCGCAGGCGAAAGCGGTGCGACGTTGGCGTCGCCGGAGATGTCGAGGCCCGCTTTGCGCAGTCCCTCGATCAATCGTTCGACGAGCTCCGGCGGGTACCACTTCGCAAACTCCTCGCGGGCGATCTGGGGGAAGTCGGGCTTGAGGGCCAGCACTTCCCTTACGCTCTCTTCGGCCGCCGCGCGTTCTCCCAGCTGGCCGCACACGGCCGCGAGCAGTGACTGTGAGAAGAACTGCCCCGGCATCTCGGCCTTGAGGATGAAGGTGCGCGCTGTCACGTAGTCGGCCTTGCGATAAGCGTCGAGGAATGGAAGCGCCCAGTACCACGCCGGGTGATGCGGATTGAGATGCCGCGCTTTCTCCGCCAGCTCGCCGCCCCGCTTCCACTCGCCGGCAAATGCCAGCAAGTGGCCCAAGTACTCCATGCTGGACCCATCCATCGGGTTGAGCACGAGGGCTCGCTCGGCCGCGTTTCGGAAGGCATCGAAGTCCTTGCGGAAGAACAGCGCCTGCGCCATCGCGAGCTGCGCGTAATGACTGGAAGGCGCGGCCGCCACCGCCTGCCGGGCGGCCTGCAGTGCACGTCCGAGCGGATCGGGCGCGGCGTTGAACCCGAAGCGATGTTCCTCCCCGTACAACATCGACAGCATCGCCCATATCTCAGCATTGCCTGGCGCCTGTCGGACCGCCCGCTCCAGAGCGGACCGCGCGGCCGCATGCTCTGCGGGAACGACGCGCTCGTAATAGCCAAAGCTGCGCAGCAGCGCCTCATAGGGAGTCAGCTGGTCGAGCGGCTTGAGACGAACCGCCTCGCTCATGCTGTGCGGCAGGACGCCATACCAGTCGGCAACAGTCGACACGATGCGAGGCACCAGGTCGTCTTGCAGCGCGAAAATCGCCTCGGGGCTGAAGGGGCGGTCGTACGTCTCGGCCCAGAGATGCGCGCCGGTCGTCGCATCCACGAGCTGCACCGCGACGCGCAGCGTCGTGCCGGCCTGGCGCAGGCTCCCCTCCATCACGTAGCGGGCGCCAAGCTCGCTGCCCACCGTGCGAATGTCCACGGCTTCGCCGCTGAAACGCCCCGCGGAGCTGCGCGAGACGACCCGGAGATGGGAGAACCGCATGAGGCCCATGACGATGTCCTCGCCGAGGCCGTCGGCCAGCGCTTCGAGGTCGGCGTGCGCGCCACGGTGCTTGAACGGCAACACCGCTACCCAGAACCCTTCGTCCGGACGACTGGCTCCGGATGGTGTCACCCCGGCCGATGGTTGAGTCGAAGACACTGAGCCGGTAAGGCTCTTCAGCTCCTGACGGAGGTCGTCGACTTCGATCGCCAGGTCCTTGATGGACTGGTAGCGTCTGGCCGGATCCTTCGCCAGACACCGCCCTATCACACGCTGCAGCGCGTCGGGCGCGACTCGGGTGACGTCCTTCACCTGCGGCGTCGGTCCGTACACGATCTTGTGCAATGAATCGAGCGTGTCCTTGCCCTCGAACGCCATCTGTCCGGTCGTCGCCTCGAACAGCAGACAGCCGAACGAGAAGATGTCCGATCGGTGATCGATATCGTGCACGCGCCCCGTGGCCTGCTCGGGCGACATGTACCCGATCGTCCCGAGCACCATGCCTGGCGTCGATGGCTGCACCGTTCCAATCGTTCTGTCCAATTCTGCGTGATCGATGCCCAGCGGCCCTCGCGATTCGACCAGCTTCGCCAGGCCGAAATCGAGAATCTTGGCGTAGCCGTCACCCGTGATCATGACGTTGTCGGGCTTGAGATCGCGGTGCACGATACCGGCGTGATGCGCCTTGGCGAGGCCTTCCGCCACCTGCGCGAGGTAGCCGACGAGCGCCACGAGCGGCTCTCCGGAGTGATGGATTTTTTCACGGAGCGTCACGCCGTCGACGTACTCCATCGCGATGAAGGGCGTGCCCTCGCTGTCGCCGATCTCGTAGATGTGCGCGATGTTGGGATGATTGAGCGCCGCGGCCGCTTTTGCCTCACGGACGAAGCGCTCCATCCGATCAGAGTTGCTCGCGACGTCGGCGGGCAGGACCTTCAGGGCCACTTTCCGATCGAGCTTGGTATCCTGGGCCAGATACACGGCGCCCATGCCGCCGGCGCCGAGCAGGGCGGTGATCCTGTAGTGTTTGAGCGTGCGGTCAATCATATAAGGCGCATGGGCTCAAGACGGTTTGGAATCTGACTGTCGCAGATCAGCAGTCCACACCACTGAACGGCTCAAGCCCCGCTCAGGCCGCAACTACTCTAATGCGCACGGCTCGTCGTGAACGAGCTTTGTTTCTGATCACGGTCTCGACGTTGCTGTGCCCAGAGAACGCACGGCGGAGCAATGGGCCGCCGTCCGATTCGTGCGCGCGTTAAAAGGGGAAACCGGCGCGACCTCTCGCTGCAAGTATCGGTGGTCGCGGGTGCGTGCAACCAGCGGTACTTGCAGCTATGGAGAGGGGCGGCGTGAGGTGCGGACAAGCGCCTCGCCTCAGGCTTTGAATTTCAACTTGAGCCAGTCTTGACCGGCGCTATCGACGGCACAGCCCGCAGTCTCCAACCGGGGTGCGAGCTCCGACAGACCCGCGGCGCCATCGCCAAGGTGAACGATATGGAGGCCGGCGGCATCGCTGAAGGGCCGGATTGGTCCTACCTGCACAAGAATCGTGACGTCCGGGTGGCTGCCGAACGCGCGGCCCGCCTCGAAGAGCACGTCGGGACGGGGCTGGCCAGTTAGGTTCTTCTCATAGCTCGGGTAAGAGGTTTTTCTAAATTTCGTCTTCAGGCGAGCTTCGTCGTCCGGCGTGAGCACGACGACCACTGCCGCGACGGCCTTGAACATCGCGCGCACCGCTTCAAGTGTGCCGGGCGCATCCTTCTTTGTCGCCTTGACGCCATGGGAAACTCAAGCGGGTTGAGCTTCAGCGCGCGGAGAAACGCAAACATCGAGTCCCGCACGTCGATGTTCCGCCTACGCCCCGATCAGCGGCGAGTGAGCGCCGCGAATGAGCCAGGCGAACGGAGCGAG
>Ga0310811_10002423_pt1 | contig 23346 bp, 20 predicted proteins | sample YCmetagenome_FD_207642 | JGI IMG/M metagenome (GOLD analysis project Ga0310811, IMG submission 207642) | Soil microbial communities from experimental microcosm in Duke University, North Carolina, United States - YC | ecosystem: Engineered > Artificial ecosystem > Soil microcosm > Unclassified ... | reverse complement strand
GTCAACAAGACGATGGAGTCCTTCACCCTCGGCGAGCTTTACACCCAGCTCAAGATCGAGCCGGCCGCGCTGCCCAATCGGCCACGGCCGGTGCATTTCGGCGGCCCCGTCGCGCCCGGCCAAGGCTTTGTCCTGCACAGCACGGACTATCGCGAGGAAGAGACGCTGGGCATCGGCGAGGACTTCGCCCTGACCGCGACCCTCGACATTCTGCGCGCCACGGCCGAGGGCAAGGGGCCGCGCCAATCCCTGGTGGCGCTAGGCTATGCGGGCTGGGGGCCGGGCCAGCTTGACGCCGAGATCCAGGCCAATGGCTGGCTGCTGGTCGGGGCCGACGCCGGCTTGATGTTCGACACCGATGACGACAGCAAATGGCAGCGCGCCCTGGCCAAGCTCGGGATCAGCCCGGCAATGCTCTCGGGCGAGGCCGGCCGCGCCTGAGTTTCGTCCCTCGGTTTCATTTCGCCGGTGCGGGCGCTTTGGCGGGCGCGGCCGGAGCATCGAACTTGGCGGCCGAGACACAATCGCCCGGGCTGTCCTTCTCCGGCCCAACCCCAGCCATGGTGACTTTCTGGGTGTGAAGCACGACCAGGAAGCCGCCCTGTTTGGTACAGGCCGCCCGCGCTTCCTCCAGGGTCATCTGGTGCTCGCATCCCGCCAGCAGCGGCGCCCCAAGCGCCATCATCACGACAAGCCCGCGCTTCACCATTGCTGATCTCCCCGATGGCGCTTTGCGCGTGCCCGACTGATGTGATCCGGTTTAATGCCTGGCGCTGGCGATGACCAGATTGGCGCGCTCCATGCCGTCTCTGGCCGCGTCATGTTCGCAGTCAAAGCCTTCCAGGATCGGATATTGGACCTGCGGATACTTGTGGTCCATCTCCTCGCAAATCAGATGCGCGGCGACATGGATGCGCCGGCCCAGCTCGTCCGCGTCCGGATCCCTGGTCAGATTGAGGTCGTTATAAGGTACCTCCATCGAGGCCGAGACGATGAAAGCTTCGCCCAGGCGGGAATTGGTCAAGACCACACGGTAGTTCCTGGACGCCTTGGCTGAGATGATGACCTGCTCCAGGGTCGGATTCCATTTTGCGGTCGCCTGTTGGGCAAACGCCGGTCCGCTCGCCGACGCCAGCGCGGTGGACACGATAATGGCTGCAAGCAAAAGCTGGTAACGCGTCTTCATGCCGAACTCCTTTTCTTGAGAGACAGCCCGATTGTGATTTCGGCGATCAGCCCCTGCTAAAAAGCCCGTCTGCGCACCCCTATTATAATAGTAGGTGCTGCGTGGCGCGATATGTATCCGCCGGCCGGCGCCTATTGCAGCTTGCGGCCCATTGGCAGGAATTCCGGGCACTTAGCAGTGAAGCTGGCGATGCGCCGCTGCCGCGACTCACCCCTCATGTCATGGCCGGCCTCCAAGCCGGCCATCCATGGCTCCGTACCAGATGGGCGGTCGGGCCGTGAAATTTACCCTCCGACCGCGCTTCGCGCGGTTCGGGGGGCCATGACAAGTTGGATTACTGGGCTTCCAAGGCGGCGACGGGCAAGGGCTTTGGACACGCACATGAATGGCTCCGTCCTTCACCAGCGCGGTGCATTTGCCGGCGGTAGCGATCCCAGCGGCATCAAGCGCGAAGGGTCGACCTTAACGAAGCTTTCACAAATGGAGCGCGCCGTTAATTTTCTGGAATGACGGGAACCCAAGCAAATATGGCTCGATGGGATGTCTTATGCTACTCCCGAGCCATGGACTGGGATATTTCTCGAAATCGCAAAGGCTCGCGCGGGCGGCCGCTGGTCGCCGTCATCTGCGCGGCTGCGGCCCTCACCGCCTGCAAAAAGGTGGAAGCCCAGCGCGCCTTGCCGGAAGCCTCGGTCTTGGTCGTCGGCTACACCTCCTATGTTCCCGTAGGGCAACTCACCGGACAGACGGTGCCGCATGAAATGGTGGACGTCCGCCCCCAGGTGAACGGCCGTCTCGACACAAAGCTCTTTTCCGATGGGACCCAGGTCACAGCCGGGCAGGCGCTTTTTGAGATTGATCCGGCTCCGTACCGGGCCGCCTATGACAGCGCGCAGGCGGCCCTGGACAGCGCGCAGGCCAATCTGGATCTGGCGCAGGCCAGGGCCACGCGTTCCGCCGATTTGCTGAAGCAGTCCGCCATCAGCAAACAGGACTATGACGTCGCGGAAGCGGCACTCAAACAGGCCAGGACCACCGTGGTTCAGCAGACCGCCAACCTGGCGAATGCCCAGTTCAGTTTGAACAACACGACGATCCGGGCGCCGATTTCCGGTTACATCGGAAGATCGATGGCCCCGGGAGAGCTGGTAACGGCTTATCAGGGCAGCCCCCTTGCCACGATACAGGGGCTCAACCCGATCTATGTCGATGTTCTGGTCTCGAGCGCAAAGTACGCCGAGCTGAGGCGGGTCGCGGAAGTCAGGCAGAATGGGAAAAGAAGTAACGAGCTCGGCCAGGTGAAGCTGTTACCGGATGACGGGACGGCCTATCCCTTCGAAGGCAGGCTGGAGCTCAACAATGTCGCGTTCGACAGAAACTCCGGAAAAGTCGTTTTGCGCGGCATCTTCGTAAATCCGAAAATGCAGGTCCCGCCGGGAATGCCGGTTCACCTCCAATATGACGACCTGAAACGGGACCATGTCATTCTGCTGCCCCAAAGCGCCGTGGTCCATGACAAGGACGGCGCGGCATCGGTTCTTGTCGTTGACTCTCACGACGTCACGCAGAAGCGCCTGGTCGAAATCGATGGGCAGGTGGGAAGCCGCGACTCCGTCAAAAGCGGTCTCGCCGCAGGCGACAAGGTGGTGCTCAATCCATCCCCGTCTCTCGGACCCAAGGTGCTTGTGCACGTGAAGCTTCTGCAGGACGCAGCTTCCTAGGCCGCTGGCACTTCGGCGGGGCAGCGAAGCCCGCGAATGTGGTGAGAATATTGTGTTCCGATATCTTATGTAGATTTGTATTGGTGATCAGCTAGATTATTTCACTGGATCGTTATCCCGATTTTTCGAGCCCGCGCCGGCACAGAACAGGTTCGATGCTCAAATACCTTCCCTTGGTGTGGGCGGCGCTGGAGCGGCGGACGCTGCGCACGATTCTGACCCTGTTGTCTGTCACCGTGGCCTTCACTCTGTTCGGGACCATGATGGGCACCGACGCCGCCTTCAGGCGGGCGGAGGATGTCATCAATCGTCGCGTGGTGCTGGTCGGGGCACGGTTCGGCGACAATCTTACCGACGGGATGGGCCAGCAGATCGCCGCCATGCCAAATGTCGCCGCCGTGTCAGCCGGCGGCAATGTGTTCGGCTATTACCGCAATCCCAAGACCCACGCCTATGTGATGATGGTGGACAGTGCCGCGGGCTGGCCCAATGTGCCGCTCTCGAAAGCCCAGTGGGCGCAGTGGCAGGCCCGGCGCGACGGGGTTTTCCTCAGCCACTTGCGCGCCACCCAATGGGGCCTGAAGAAGGGCGACATTTTCAACATCGTTTCGGCCAGCGTACCGCGCGCCGATGGCGAGCACGCCTGGCGGTTCGAGGTCCTGGACGTGCTGGACGACACACCCTATTGGCCGGGCGGCTTCAGCTTCGGCAGTTACCAATATTACAGATACTCGCGGTCGCCCGCGGACCAGGCTAAGGCGGGCTGGTTCCAGGCGGTGGTGAAAGATTCGGCGCGCGCCGACAACACCGCCGTTGCCATCGACGCGCGCTTCGCAGACTCCGCCATTCCCACGCGCAGTGAACCCGAGGTCATGACGCGCAGCGACGCGGCCACCGCGGCCGTCAATGTCGCAGCCGTGACGCGGCGCGTGGCCCTGGTGGGCCTTTTCATGATTCTTCTCCTCACCGCCCATGGCACGGCCCAGTCGGTGCGCGAGCGGTTGAGCGAATTCGCCGTGCTGAAGACGGTGGGCTATTCCGACGCGGGCGTTACCGCCCTTGTGTTCGTCGAGGCCCTGGCGCCCGCCCTCTTGGGAGCGGCTCTGGGGCTGATCGCTGCGGCTCTGCTGAGCGAGCGTATTCCCGCACTTCTTCCTGGCCTGGGCCTGCCCGAGCCTTATCTTTCACCCGCCGTGATCGGTGAGGCGCTGGCCGCCGTCATCCTGCTGGCGCTGTTGAGCGTGGTGTTGCCGGCACGAAAGCTTAAGCGGCTGGACGTGGCCGCGATCCTGGCGGGGCGGGCATGATCTTCCTGCGCAGCTGCCTGGCCGCCGCCTGGCTCAATCTGATGAGCCTCAAAAAACGCCTCTGGGCGTCACTGGTGGTCGTGGTGGGCGTGGCCTGTGTCGTGGCCGTTCTGCTCTCCATGCTGTCCGTGACGTCGAGCCTGCGCCACGCGTGGCAGCGCGCGGGCAGTCCCGACCGCGCCATCATCCTGCCTACCGGTTCGCAGGGCGAAGGCGATGGGGCGATCAGTCCAGCGCAAGCGGCGATCATCAAGGACGCCCCCGGCATCGCACGCGACGCCAAGGGCAGGGCCATCGCCGATCCCGAAATCCTGATGGGCCTGGATGTGCGGCGCCACGACACCGGAGGATATGGCTATATCCTGATGCGCAGTTTCGGGCCGACCGCGATGGCCCTCCGGCCGGAATTCCGCATCGTCGCCGGCCGCATGTATCGTCCCGGCAAGCGTGAGATGGTCGTCGGCGCTGAAGCTCCGGGACAATTTCAGAATGTGGGCCTGGGCGACAAAGTAGAAATGCCAGACGGACCGTGGCCGGTGGTGGGTGTGTTCCGAACCAATGATGATGTGGTGCAGTCCGAGTTGGTCGCCGATACTGACATGCTCAGGGCCGTCATGCGTCACCCCGCCTATAGTTCGGTGATCGTGCGGCTGGCAGGGGCGGATGGTCTGGCGGTGCTGAAGCGGGCGATCACCACCAACCCGGCGCTGCAGGTGACGGCGGAGCGGCAATCGGATTATTACAATCGCCGCTCGGCAGAGTTTTCCGACATGAATGACAAACTCTCCTATGGCGTCAGCTTGCTTCTCGGACTTGGCGCCCTTCTGGCCGCGGTGAACATTCTCTATTCTGCGGTGGCGATACGGCGGGTCGAGATCGCAACCTTGCGTGCGCTGGGTTTTGGCGCTTTTCCGGTGGCGTTCGCGGTCGCTGTCGAGGGTTTGCTGCTGTCGCTGACGGGCGGGGTGATCGGCGCCGCGATAGCGTATCACCTTTTCGACGGCGTACAGGACATCTGGTACAACAACGCCTTTCGGCTCGCCGTCTCGCCGGCGTTGATAGCGCTCGGTCTTGTCTGGGCCTTGCTCATTGGACTTCTGGGGGGTGTCTTGCCCGCCATCCATGCCGCGCGCTTTCCTATTGCGGAAGGTTTGCGCGCCACTTGAGCGCGGGCAGTCCTCCCTTCCCAGGAAAGAGTGACTACTGCCCCTTCTTGGCCGCAGAGGCGACGCGGCCTACATCGATGCGGCTTGGATGAACTTCTGCCGGTATGGCCAATGGCTCGGCGCCGGGCTTGTGTGCGTGGCAGTAATCCTCGCCATCAACGTCTGATACGGCGTTGTTCGCGTAAAGCCTTGCGCGGCACTCCTGGAACCCAAAATGCTGATGTGAAAGCCGTCGAGACTGAAGGGGATGCCCTGTTCCGTGACATCCGATGGTCTGCCGTAGCTGTTGAAGACGTCGCCGCGATCCAGATACATCACATTGCCGAACTGGCGCGCATAGGCGGCAAGATCGCTGTTGGCCCGTAATGCGTCTGCATCGTAGGTGTGGCCGTATCTGTCGATCCGGAATGTCGCGCCAAGCAGGAGGCTGGCCTCATATTTGTTGCGAATATCGACATCAAAAGACCTTGGCGACGGCATGATCACCACCAGCCTGGAATGTTTGGCTGCGAACATGATCAGATCATGCACGGATTGCATCTTGCCTTCGTCCAGGACATTGCCCCATTGGCCGGCCAGGACGACAAAGTCATATGAGCCGATGTTTTTTTGCACAAAGTCGCGATTTAGCTGGCATTGATCAAACGCCCTGCTGGCCGGATCACCTGTGAATCCGCGGCCCAGACTTGGGTAGCACCAGTTCGTGGTGATCGAATTGATCTTGACGTGGTTCGCGGCGCCGATGGCATTCCAGAAGGGATCGTACTGCGCGGCATAGGAGTCTCCGAACAGGAGGCCGCGCGTAACCGCCGACCGCGAGCCCAGCCAGCAGCGAAGACCGTCCTCGCCAACGGCGAGATTGCTCATCGTATCCACGCTGTAGAGGCACCATCCGTTGGCGATCGTCGGCATGTCGAGCGATACGAGCTGCGCTTTCGCGCGCCTGTCCAGCCGGAAGGGCGCGCCATGGGAGGCATATACGGCAACAGCCAGAAGGAAAACCCAGGCGGATGTGATGGCGACGCCCCTGAAGCTTTTGTCGATCCGCAACTGCCGCCAGACGGCGATCAATCTGGCTGGCTGTTCGACATATCTGTACGACGCCCAGCCCAGCAGAATCGAAAGAAGGACTGCGGCTGCCTCCACCGCGGGGTCCGGCTTCCCGTAATAGTTCGCTGCGACGACCAGGGGCCAATGCCACAGATAGACCGAGTAGGAGATGCGGCCCAGGAACTGGAAAACCGGATTGTTCAGGATCACCAGGTCCACGCGCCCGGCCGCGATGACGGCCGCCGTACCCAGCACGGGAAGCAGCGCCAGCCATCCCGGCCATATGTCATTGCGGCGGAGCCATGCGACGGAAAATACGAGCAGTAACAGGCCGCCAATCGCGATACATGTCCTGGCGCGCGGGCCTGCCTTGAGCGGATAGAGGCAGACCAGGCCGCCCGCCATCAACTCCCATGCCCGCATTGGCAGAAAGTAGAAGGCGGCAGTCGGCCATTTGAGCGAGCCGATGATGCAGACAAGGAGGGACACGGCAGTGGCTGCCAGAACCAGGAGCCGCTGAGCGGATCGCGAGCGCAGCTTCAGGACGACCGCCAGAAACAGGGGATAGAGCAGGTAGAATTGCGCCTCGACCGACAGCGACCAGGTGTGCAGAAGCCATTTCGTTCGCGATTCCGGATCGAAATATCCCGCCTCGCTCCAGTAGAAGATGTTCGACACGAAGGCGATGGAGCCCGCGACATGCTTTCCGAGAAGCCGGTATTCGTCCGGCGGCAGGATGATGTAGCCGAGGGCAATCAGGAAAAGACAAAGCACGGTCAGCGCGGGAACAATCCTGCGTACGCGATCCATGTAGAACTGCCGGATGGAAAAGCGGCCTTGTTCGAATCGCCCGACGATTATCCCAGTCATCAGGAAGCCGGAAATGACGAAGAAGATGTCGACTCCGACGAAGCCGCCGCCAAAGCCTCGCGCGCCGAAATGAAACAGCACGACACCGGCCACGGCCACCGCACGCAGGCCGTTGATGTCGCTTCTGAACCGCACCTGAACCGTCCCCGGGAGATTTATTATTGAGCGTTCTTGACGACCAAGTTACCTGGGGCGAGCCGCAATGAAACGCAGGCCATCAAGTCATGGTTAGGGCGTTATCAGAGCGATGGAGAAGCCATCAAAGCAAGGCGGATTCTCAACGCGCCTGCAGAGACTGCGACCGCTACCTAGAACGAATCGCAGTTGCGGCGGCCACCGGTGTTGTCCCGACGGGTTGTTCCAGCCGTGATATTACAGCTTGCAAAACGATTGGCCGGACGCGACCAGTCCTGACGAGAGGCTATTGGCCCTTCTTGGCCGCCGAGGCAAACCGCACGGCTTCCTCGGCGGCGTCGAGCAGGGCCTTGGCCTTGTTGATCGTCTCCTGATACTCGGCCTCGGGCTGGCTGTCGGCGACCACGCCGCCGCCCGCCTGCACATACATGATGCCGTCCTTCACCAGCGCGGTGCGTAGCACAATGCAGGTGTCCATCGAGCCGTCAGCGGCGAAATAGCCGACGGCGCCGGCATAGGCCGCGCCGCGCTTCTCCTTCTCGAACTCGTCGATGATCTCCATGGCGCGGATCTTGGGCGCGCCCGTCAAGGTGCCGGCGGGCAGGCCCGCGGCCAGCGCATCCACAGCGTCCAGCCCCTCGCGAATCTCGCCTTCGACGTTGGAGACCAGATGCATCACATGGCTGTAGCGCTCGATGAAGAAGCTGTCGGTGACGGTGACCGCGCCGGTCTTGGCGACGCGGCCCACATCGTTCCGCCCCAAGTCCACTAGCATCAGATGCTCGGCCCGCTCCTTGGGATCGGCCATCAGGTCTTCGGCCAGCGCCTTGTCTTCTTCCGGCGTCTTGCCTCTCCAGCGCGTGCCGGCGATGGGACGGATGGTGACCTTGCCGTCGCGCAACCGCACCAGCACTTCGGGACTGGAGCCGACGATCTGGAAGCCGGGCATGGCGAGATAATAAAGGTATGGCGAGGGGTTCAGCCGCCTGAGCGCCCGGTAGAGCGAGAAAGGCGGCAGGCCAAAGGGCCGGCGGAAGCGCTGGCTGGGCACCACCTGAAAGACATCGCCGGCCATGATGTATTCCTTGGCGCGGGCGACCACGTCGAAATACTCCGCCTTGGTCATGTTGGACTCGACCGGCACGCCCGTCGGCAGGTCCGCGGGCACTTCCGCGGAGGGCGGGGCAGGGCGCTCCAGCGCCGCCACCGCTTCGTTCAGCCGCTCGGTGGCGCGGGCGTAGGCCGCCTTCGCATCCACGGTTTTATCGGGCCAAACGGGCGTGATCAGGATGATCTCATCGCGCACGCTGTCGAAGATGGCGGTGATGGTGGGGCGCAGCAGGATGGCGTCGGGCAGGCCCAAGGTGTCCGGCGGCGGATTGGGCAGGTTCTCCACCTGGCGCGCCATGTCATAGCCCAGATAGCCGAACAAGCCCGTGGCCATGGGCGGCAGCCCGGCCGGAATCTCGGCCTGGATCTCGCGCGTCAGGGCGCGCAGACTTTCCAGCGGCCTGGCCGCCTCGGCCATAAAACCTTCAATGTCGTTGCGGGCATTGCGGTTGATCTCGGCGCGGCCCCCCCGGCAGCGCCAGATCAGGTCGGGCTTGAGGCCAATGATGGAATAACGTCCCCGCGTCTCCCCGCCCTGGACGCTTTCAAACAGGAACGCATTCTCCGTTCCTTCGCCAAGCTTCAAGAAGGCAGAGACCGGGGTCTCCATGTCGGCGACCAGGCGGGTATAGAGAAGCTGCGGGGCTCGGCGCGTATAGCCGGCCGCGAAGCCGTCGAACGGGGGCTGGATCATCGGCTGTCTGCCAGCGCACTCACTGGTTCTCGGTCATCTGGGTGACCAGCTTCTGATTGACCTTCACGCCCTGGCGCACCCGCGCGGCGTTGGACAGATCGATCGAGAAATCCTGGGCCATGGCCTGGGAAAGACGCTGCGCGCCAACCTGGAAGCCGGGATCACGCGGATTCTGCGGCGGGTGGCTGATGCCGGTGATCCTGGCGATCATGAAATTGCCGGCCGCGCCTTGCGGGGCGTATTCCACGCCGCCGGCGGGCGCCGCGAACAGCCGTTGCACCACCATGGAATTGAACTGGTCGTCATTGGTGTCGCGGCCCAGCGCGGGGCTGTGCTGAATCTGAACCTTCAGATCCTTGGCAATGCCGTCCAGCGACTTCTCCTTGGCCGCGCGCTGGGAAAGCTCGCGCGCCTTGTTGGCCAGAAGGCCGGCGCGCTGCTCATTGGTCCAGTCGGCAACGACCTGCGCCCGCACCTGGTCCAGCGGCTTCAGCTTGGGCGGGGTCACCCCGTTTACATGCACGGCGAAATAGGCGCCCGCCTTGGTGGCGAAGGGATCGGTGTCCTCGCCCACTTCCGCCTTGAACAGAGCCGGCAGGAATTCCGGATCGGCCGGCACCTCGGCCGCGGTTCCGTCCGGCTTCTTGCCGGTCGTATCGGTGGCCGAGACATGGGCCAGCTTCATGCCCGCCTTCTGCGCCGCTTCTTTGAGGTTGGCGCCACTGGACTTGGCGTCGGTGAAGGCATTGACCACGTCCACCAGCTTGTTGGCCGCCAGCTGCTGCTGAAGGTTCTTGCGGATGTCTGCCTTCACATCGGCCAGGGTCTTGTTGGAGCCGGGGGTGATCTTGGTCACCCGCATCAGGGCCCAGCCGCCAAAGCTGCTCTTGAGCGGCTGGCTCACCTCGTTCACGGGCAGCGCGAAGACCGCCTTGGCGCGGTCGGCATCCGGCATGTCGGTTTCGGTCAGGGTGCCCAGCGAGAGCTGGTCCGGCTTGAGGCCGCGGCGCGAGGCCAGGTCCTCGAAGCTCATGCCCTTTGTCAGCTGCGCGCGGGCATCGGTGGCTTCCTTCTCGGTCTTGAACTCGATCTGCTGCACGTCCCGCTTTTCCGGCACCACATAGGTGGTCTTGTGCGCGTCATATTCCTGCTGAATCTGGGCGTCGGTGACGGTGACCTGGCTGGCCACGTCGGCAGGCTGGATCACCGCATAGTCGGCGTCGCGATATTCCGGCGTGGAATATTTGTCGGCATGGCTCTTGAGGAAGTTGTTCAGGGTGGTGTCGCTGGGCGTGGGCAGATTGCCCGCCATCTCCGGCGTCAGCACGATGTAATCGGCGGCGCGCTTTTCGCCGATATACTGGAACAGCGCCTGGGCATAGGTCTGGGGCACCACGAAATTGCCTTCCACGGCCTGGGTGAGCTGGTCGCGCGTCAGCTCATGGCGCACTTCGTCCAGGAACATGTCCTCGGTGTAGCCGGCCTGGTTGATGGCCTGCAGGAAGGTCGGCCGGTCGAAGGTGCCCAGCGCGCCGCGGAAGGGCGACATGGCGCGCACATACTGCGCCACCGCCGTGTCAGAGGTGGTCAGGCCCAGGCGGGCGGCTTCATTGTCGATCGCGACCGAGCCCACCATCTGCTGCAAGGCAATCTGGGGCAGGCCCATCTTCTGGGCCATGTCAGGAGTGATCTCCATGCCCATGCGCTGGCCCTGGTTGCGGATGAAATTCTTGTAGCTGCGCTGGAATTCCTGGGCGCCGATGTCGGTGCCCCCGACCGAGGCCACCGCTGTGGTGGACGAGCCGGTGAAGACGTCGGCAATGCCCCAGACGAGAAAGCTCAAGGTCAGGCCGCCCATCAGAAGCGTGGCGACCCAGGACTTGGAGAGGGCGTGCATCCATTGAATCATGACGGCGAATCCGTGACTTAAAGCGTGACTGGGGAAGGCGGCGGATGATAGGGAGGGGGACCCCTCCCGGCAAGCGAAGCTTTGGCGGGGTTTTGCCGCCGAAAGCGGCCCAATACAAGGATTTATCCATGCGTCCGTTGGTGGCGGGAAACTGGAAGATGAACGGCCTCTCCGCCAGCCTGGCCGAACTCGGCAAGCTGGAGGAGGCGCTGGCGGCCAAGGCGCCCTCTTGCGAGGTGCTGGTCTGCCCGCCCTTCACGCTCATTGCCCAGGCGGCCTCAAGCGTGAAGGGCGCGATTGCCCTGGGCGGCCAGGATTGCCACGCCAAACCCAGCGGCGCCTTCACCGGCGATGTCTCGGCCGAGATGCTGAAGGACGCCGGCGCCTCCTATGTGATCGTGGGTCATAGCGAGCGGCGCCACTATCATGGCGAGCGCGACGTTGATGTGGCGGCCAAGGCTGAGGCCGCCTGGCGCGCCGGGCTCACCGCCATCATCTGCGTCGGGGAAACCGAAGGTCAGCGCGAAGCCAACGAACACAATCATGTCTGCGCCGGCCAGATCGACGGCAGCGTGCCGCTGGCGGCCACCGCGGCCAACACCGTGATCGCCTATGAGCCGGTCTGGGCGATCGGCACCGGCAAGACGCCCACAGCCGAAGACATCGTGGCGATGCATGCCCATATCCGCGGCTGTCTGGTAGCGCGGCTGGGCGAAGGCGCGCGCCAGTTGCGTATCCTCTATGGCGGCTCGGTTAAAGCGGACAATGCCGCCGAACTCCTTAACCTCGCGGAAGTCAACGGCGCACTTGTCGGCGGCGCCAGTTTAAAAGCGGAGGAATTTCAGCGCATTGTCCGTAGCGTGAACGGTGCTTAACCACCTCGGTCTATACATTCTTAAGACGCAAGCCCGCATTCTCAGCGCATAAGAACTAGAAAAGTTCGGTGGGTAATGGGCAAGCTGTCTTTCGACAGTTGTGACGTGGTGATCTACGACCCCGTGCCGTCCAATCGGGCGGCGACGCGGGCGGCGCTTTACGCTTTGGGTTTCCGCCGCACCGAAACGGTTTCCACCATCGAGGCGTTCGTCGAGTCGGTGCAGAAGGCGCCGCCGGATATTGCCTTGTGCGAGGCGCAGGGCGGCGCCGAGGATCTGTGCAACACCATCCAGCAACTGCGCCAGGGCGCGGCCGGCCACAATCCCTTCATCGTGATCATCGTCACGGCCTGGGAAAAGAACAACCAGATGATCAACCGCGTGATTTCCAGCGGCGCCGATGATCTGTTACTACGCCCTTTCTCCACCGCGCTGCTGGGCCAGCGCATCGAAGGCCATGTCGAGCGGCGCAAGGGCTTTGTCATCACCACTGACTATGTCGGCCCCGACCGCCGCAAGGATTCGGCCCGCACGCCTAATATCGAGATGTTCGAGCCGCCCAATTCGCTGAAGATGAAGGCGAAGGAGCGGCTGACCGGCGATATCATCGCCAAGCGGCTGGACTTGGAATTGCGGGACGCGCGCGAGAAGCTGACGACCGAAAAGCTGCGGCGCGATTCCTTCCAGGTCTGCGTCTTGTGGCGGCTGGTGCAGGAAAGCCCGGTGACCGCGGGCCAGATGCCGCACGATCTGCCCCGGCTGATGACGCTGGCCAAATCCATCGCCGCCCGCAGCAAGGAAACCGAATTCGAGTCCGCCATAGAATGGTGCCAGAATGTGGGCGCCGCGGCGGAAGGGCTGGCGGCGGGCGTGGACCGCAACGCCGCGATGCATCTGTTGGGTCACGCGGCGCTGTCGCTGCACCAGGTCTTTTATCCGGAGAAGACCGCGGCCGATCAGTTGACCGAGATCGACGCCACCGTGGCGCTTATTAAGGCGCGCGGGATGACGGAAGCCGCACTGGCCTGCTGACAAGGTCGTCGGCCCAGATTGACCGCATCCCGGGATAGCATAGGCTCGCCGCTGCAACGATGCGGGGGCGCGTGCGATGGCCTTGGCCCAAGACACTGTCGGAATAGCCGAACCCGTCAAAGCTCTTGCCGGCCGCCATATCCTGGCGGCCACCATCGGCAATGCGCTCGAATTCTATGACTTCATCACCTACAGCTTCTTCGCCATTCAGATTGGGCATGCCTTCTTTCCGGCAAAGGGCGCTTTTGCCAGCCTGATGCTGTCGCTCGCCACCTTCGGCGTGGGCTTCGCGACGCGCCCGATCGGTGCGGTGGTGATCGGCACCTATGCCGACAAGGTGGGACGGCGCGCCGCCATGATGCTGAGCTTCATCATGATGGGCACGGCCATCATCGGCATGGCGCTGATCCCCAGCTATGCCAGCATCGGCATCGCGGCACCCATCCTGGCGGTCGTGGCGCGCATGGTCATGGGATTTTCGCTGGGCGGCAATGTCGGCGCCAATACTGCCTATCTGATGGAGGCGGCACCGCCCGAGCGGCGCGGTCTTGCCGTGTCCTGGCAAGGCGTCAGCCAGTGCATCGCCGCCACCATTGGCGCAGGCGTCGGCATGGTCCTCTCCGCCATGATGTCGCCCCAGGCGCTGGACGCCTATGGCTGGCGCATCGCCTTTCTTCTGGGCGCGGTGACTTTGCCCTTCGGCTTGTTCCTGCGGCGGACCATGCCGGAAACGCTGCATCAGCCGGAAGACATCGGACCTTCGGCACCCGAAGGCACCGACCTGCAACTGGCGCGCGCCAGTGTCCGCATCTTCTGGATCGGCCTGGTCGTCCTGGCCGCTGGGACCATTAACACCTATGTCACCGACTACATCACGACCTATGCCCAGAACACGCTGCACATGCCGGCGGATGTGTCCTTTTTTGCGGGTGTGCTCGCCAATGCCGTCGGCGCTGTCGGCGTGATTGTCGGTGCGGTCTGGTCGGACCGCGCCGGGCGCCGGCCGGTGATGATCTGGTCGAACCTGGTCTGTATTCTGATCACTTATCCGGTGTTCTGGTGGATCGTCGCCGCGCGGGCCTCCGCGCCCCTGCTGGTCGGCATCTCCGTGTTCGGCTTCATCAGCAATGTCTGGCAGGGGGCTTTTTATGTCGCCTTGATCGAGCTTTTGCCCAAGCGCATCCGGGGACGGTCCTTCGCCATCGTCTATGCCTGTTCGATCGCCGCCTTCGGCGGCACCACGCAGCTGGTGATCACCTGGCTGCTGCACAGCACCGGCAATGCCCTGGCACCGACCTGGTATCTGATCGGCAGCGCGGCAATCGCCCAGGTCGCGATCGTCCTGATGCCCGAAAGCGCGCCGGTCGTCGTTGCGCCGCGCGCTCCCTAAACCAGCGCCAGATCCGCCGGCTGCGATGCCGGGAAAATCTGCGCCAGCTGCGTCTGCGACAGGGAATAGCCCTTGCGCAGCAGTCCGCCGATCAGGCTGCGATAGTCGGTCAGGACCGGCCAGTCGCGGTCCTGGAACAGGTTGCCTTCCGTCACCGCCACCTGCGGCCCCGCCATGCGGCCGCCCTGCACCGGACCGCCCAGCACCCAATAACTGCTGCCATGGCCGTGATCGGTGCCGCGATTGCCGTTTTCGCGGAAGGTGCGGCCAAACTCGCTGACCACCACCACCAGCGTGTCCTTCCAGGCCGGGCCGAGCGATGTCTTCATCGCCGCCAGCCCGCGGCCCAGCTCGCCGATGCGATTGGCGAGATAGCCCTCCGCGCCGCCCTGGTTCACATGCGTGTCCCAGCCGCCGACATCGACAAAGCCCAGATTGAACTTGTCCTGCATCAGAAGGCCGATGCGCTGGGCCGCCTGCTCGAAGCCGCGGGTGGTGACGGCATTGCGGTTGGCGGCCATCATCTCGCCGGAGATGGTGTCATAGACCTGGTTTTGCACGGCAAAGCCTTCCGTCACGGCGGGCGCCAGGTCCTGGCCCTGATACATGGCCTGGATCAGCTCGGCATTGCGGGCGGCGACGCCGGGCTTGCCGGCGAAATTCAGCGCGATGTTGGGCACGGGACTGCCACCGCGGAAGGTCAACGGCAGCTGGGTGGTGAAGGAGATGGGTTTGGTGCCTGACAGCACCTGCGCCGTGCGGCTCATGAAGCCGGATTGATAGTTGCGGCTGCCGCCAACGGGCTGGCCCAGCTCGATCGTGTCCTGGGTCTCGAAATGCGAGCGCGAGGTGTCGTCGGTGCCGGTGAAGGGGATGAAGGCGATCTCCTTGCTCTGCCACAGGGGATAGATCGAATCCTTCAGCGCGGGATGAAGGCCCCAGTCGCCGTCCAGCGGCAGGGTCGCATCCTTGGCCACGGCGAGATTGGGCCGCGAGGCATAATAGAAGTCGCTGGACACCGGCACGGTGATATTGGCGGCGTCATAGGCGCCGCGCAGGAACACTACCAGCAGGCGCGGGCCGGTGACCGGCGCGGCATAGAGCGTGCCTGCGGTGAAGAAGGGGGCTGCTAAGGCTGATTTCAGGAGGTCGCGGCGTTTCATGGTCACCTCCGCATGAATTCGGGGGAGGACAGAAGTAACGCGTTGCGGTCCGCCGGGGTGTTGCCTTGGGCCACAGCGTTCTTCGTGGCGGCCGACAGCGCTGGTGTCAGCGCCGCATAATAGGCGGTTTCCTGCAGTACCGGCACCGGCCCACCGCCGCCGGGCCCCGGCTGGGTGATGAGCTGCAGACTGGCTTCCGGGTTCTTCTGGAAGTTGGCGCGGAGATTGGCCAGCATCTCGGGATCAATCGGCTTGAACAGGTTTGCGGCGCCGCCGCCAATCTGCTGGGCGATCTCGAAGCGGGTGGTCATCTCGCCCGGTCCCGACCAGCTCGCTGCGGTGAGCGGATAACCGTCCGGCGTTTCATGGCCGTAAAGCGGCTCGCCCATCCGGTTCAGCCAGGCGATCAGGGGCAGGGGATTGGAAATCACCCGGTCGCCGTAGAGCGCCCGCACCGCTGAGACGGCATAGTGCATCGGGTCCTTGAACTTTTTGCCCAGCGACTGGTTGAACTCGCTGTTGTCGAACAGGGTCTTCAGCACATCCGCAATGTCGCCGTCGGTGCGTTTCCAGGTGGCGGCCATCGCGGTCACCAGCTGGTCGGAGGGCGCATCGCAGCAGAAATATTGCGCCAGCTGGCGGGAGACAAAGCGCGCCGTGGCCGGCTCGCGGCTCAATATGTCGATGGCCTGGTTCACTTCGGCCAGCCCGTCACCCTTGATGGTATGGCCCAGGAAATGCTTCTCGCCATAATCGTGGCGGCGGGGCACGAACTCGAACAACCCGCCCTTGCCGACATCGGTGCGATAATCGGCGCGGGCCAGGGCGGCGAAGCGGCGCGGCTGTCCGCTGAGATTGACGCCGACGCCGGTCAGGATGCGCGCCAGCTCCTGCACGTCGGCCTGGCTATACCCTCCGCCCACGCCCATGGTGTGCAGCTCCATGATCTCGCGGGCATAATTCTCGTTGATCTTGTCGGCGGCGTTCTGCTGGTTGTCCAGATACTGGATCATGGCGGGATGAAAGGCCGTCGCCGCCAGCAGGTCGCGGAATTTACCCAGGGCGTGGGGCCGGATCGCCGTTTCCTCATAGTCACCGACCAGGGCGGCGACCTCGCGCTTCCTGGCATAGACATTGAAGTGATTGACCCAGAACCAGGTGAGCTGCTCCTTGAGCTGGTTCTTGGAATAAAGGTCGCGCAGCAGCGAGCGGGCCTGGGCCTGGACCGCCAGCGACACCAGCTTCTGGCGGTAGGGCTTGATTAGGTCCTTGAGGTCGGCCTTGTTATCGGCGCCCGCCTGGCTCTTGCGCGCATCGCGCAGGGCGAGCTGCATCTCGCGGGTTTCGACGGCGATCTGTTCCAGCGGCTTTTGCGAGATCTCCATGCCCGCGATCATCGCCTGGACCTGGGGCGGCAGGCCGTCATCGGCGCCAGAGTGAGTATCAGGATGAAGCTGGGTTCGCAGCCAGGCTTCGCGCGAAAGACCGCCCATCGTGTCGCCTTGCGCGGTCTCGCCCCAGGACAGGCGATTGACCAGGGCGAGATCGGCCGCCGACGCAGATGGCGCGGCGGATGCGGCAGGGCTGAAAGCGAGGGGAACCAGAACGGCCAATAGGGCGGAGCGCGGCAGCATGTTCGGCCTCCATGCCGGATTGGCCCCTCCGGCAGGGAGAGTTTCCCCGATTCCGGGCCGATTTTCGCGTGAAATCGCGGACATTTACCCCCGATTCCCCGGAACTTCCCAAAAGGGGCCCAATGCTTTAAAGACCCGGCCCGGAAGCGTGGGTGTGAGCCCCAAGCGACCCTTAAAAACCAGCGGACTTGTTCAACCATGCAGACGCTCTTGCTTGTCGCCGAACTGATCATCGCCGTGGCGCTGATCGGCTTTGTTCTGTTGCAGCGCTCGGAAGGCGGTGGCCTGGGCATGGGCAGCTCTTCCAGCATGGGCGGCCTGTTCACCCCCCGCGGCGCGGCCGACACCCTGACCCGCACCACCGCGATTCTCGCCTTCCTGTTCTTCCTGACCTGCATCGGGCTGAACCTGCTCGCCCTCAATGGCCGCAACGAGACCTCCATTCTGGAGACGGCGCCCCAGGGACCGGCCCTGAATTTGTCCAAGCCCGCGCCGGCGCCCGCGCCGCTGCCGATTGGGCCGTCGGTGCCGAAGCCCCAATAAAGACGCTTTGTGTGGGGTGCGTGACGGCCTCGCGACTCACCAGCATCTGCGCCGGAACTGCACAACGCGCATAGCTGTTAGCGCGTAAAAATTTTTCCATTTTTGCGCTTGAGTGCGCCGCCGTGTTTCGACATGTTGGCCTCCCATGGCCCGGTTAATCTTCATCACCGGCGGCGTGGTCTCTTCCTTGGGAAAAGGTCTGGCGTCCGCCGCTCTCGGCGCGTTGCTTCAAGCGCGCGGTTACAAAGTCCGCCTCCGCAAATTGGACCCCTATCTGAACGTCGACCCCGGCACGATGTCGCCGTCGCAGCATGGCGAGGTCTATGTCACCGATGACGGGGCGGAGACCGATCTCGATCTGGGACACTATGAACGCTTCACCGGCGTGTCGGCGAGGAAGTCCGACAACATCACCTCCGGGCGCATCTATTCCCAGGTGATCGAGAAAGAGCGCAAGGGCGGCTATCTGGGCCGTACCGTGCAGGTGATTCCGCACGTCACCGACATGATCAAGGAATTCGTGCTGGCCGACACCGACGGGCTGGATTTCCTTTTGGTGGAGATCGGCGGCACGGTGGGCGACATCGAGGGCCTGCCCTTCTTCGAGGCCATCCGCCAGCTGCACAACGATCTGGGCCGCGGCCAGACCGCCTTCATCCATTTGACCCTGGTGCCCTTCATCGAGGCGGCGGGCGAGCTCAAGACCAAGCCCACTCAGCACTCGGTCAAGGAGCTGCGTGCCATCGGCATCCAGCCGGATATCCTGCTCTGCCGCACCTCGCACCCCATTCCGGACGACGACCGGCGCAAGATCGGGCTTTTTTGTAATTTGGCCGCTGAGCGGGTGATCCCGGCCATGGACCTGGACACCATTTATCGGGTGCCGCTGGCCTATCACGAGGTCGGGCTGGACACGCAGCTGTTGAAAGTCTTCGGCATCGACAATGCGCCGCTGCCCGACCTGTCGCGCTGGCAGAAGGTGGTCGAGCGGGTGAAGAACCCCGAAGGCGAGGTGCGCATCGCTGTGGTCGGCAAGTACATGCAGGTCAAGGACAGCTACAAATCGCTGTCCGAGGCGCTGACCCATGGCGGCCTGGCCAACAATGTCAAAGTCCATATGGACTGGATCGACAGCGAAGTGTTCGAGCGGGAAGACGCCGCCGTCTTCCTGGAAGATGTGGACGGCATCCTGGTGCCCGGCGGCTTCGGCGAGCGCGGCACCGAGGGCAAGATCGGCGCGGTGAAATTCGCGCGCGAGCGCAATGTGCCTTTCTTCGGCATCTGCTACGGCCTGCACATGGCGGTGATCGAGGCGGCACGCGACCTGGCGGGCCTGGAAGGCGCCGGCACCAGCGAGATCGGCAAGCCCGCGCATGCCGTCATTGGCCTGATGACCGAATGGGTAAAGGGCAACCAGGTGGAAACCCGCGCCGCCGATGGCGATCTGGGCGGCACCATGCGGCTGGGCGCCTATCCCGCCACCCTAACGCCGGGCTCGCGCGTGGCCGACGTCTACGGCGCGACCGAGATCAGCGAACGCCATCGCCACCGCTATGAAGTCAACACCAATTACGCCAACCAGCTTGCCCAGCATGGCATGATGGTGTCGGGCTGGTCGCCGGACGGCAGGCTGCCTGAGATCATGGAGATCCCGGACCATCCCTGGTTCATCGGGGTGCAATTTCATCCCGAGCTGAAATCCCGGCCGCTGGATCCGCATCCGCTGTTCACCAGCTTCATCGCGGCTGCGGTGCAGAAGAGCCGGTTGGTGTAGGTTCTTCTCGGCGCTATCGCTGCAGGCCGGAAGGCCGGTTCGCAGAGCCGGGTTGCAGCGGTTCAGGCGCGCGCCGCGGCCAGCGCGATCCCGCCCATGATGGCAGCCAGCAGGACGCCACTGCGGACCTGATGGCTCTGTGCGGGCCGGCCGTGGCAGGCATTGGCGAAGTGCTCACAATTCCAGTGCAGGAAATTGTAGCGCGTGCCGAACATCGAATAGGCGTTGTAGAGAACGGTCCTGGGCGGAAGATTGCTCGGATAGAATGACCGGTAGGAGCGGCCCTTGACGAAATGGGTCCAGAGTTGCTCGCCGGGCCCACCGGTTTCGCCGGAATTCGCGACCACCATCGGAAAGCCGTCCATCCCGATCTTGTCCGTCACCAGTGCAAAATGATGCGCAAGTTTGAACAAGCCCTTCATCTGCACGGTGACAACCGTGCCCGGAATGAGATGCAGCGGCGGAACAGAAGTGTTGTTCATCGAAGAACCTCACGCGACCGGCAAAAGGGCGCGCTCCATAGCACCCCGTCATACAAGCGTCATTCAAATTCTTGGGACTGTCACAATTGCCCGCGCCCGGCTTGTCAGATGGCGGGCCCGCGGAAATGGCGTGCATCGCCCGGCGGCGGACCTTAACGGTTCCCTAACGGCAGCCCTTGGCGCGGCAGGGAATTGGTAAGGCGCCCCACTTATAAGATGAGCGATGGGCCGCTCTCTCTCGCTTTTCCTGATGCGCGCCACCGGCATCGTGCTGGCCGGAATGCTGCTCTTTGCCCTGTTCGGCCATGCCCACGCGCAACAGAGCAGCCAGGACGACAATTACGGCCTTAAGCGCTTTCCCGGCGACAATTACGACAGTGTGCCGCCCGGCGCCGGCATCCCGCCGCCGCGTCCGTCGCAAGGCTATGCCCCCGTGCCCGGCGCCAGCATCGGACCGAACGGTACCTATTCCACCTTGAACGGCGCGCCCCAGAGCGTACCTCAGGCTGCTCCGGCCCCGCTGCCGCAAGCTGCCGCAGCAGAGGGCTATCAGCCGGTGCCGCAGCAGCGCATGGCGCCGCTGCAGCAGCCGCAGAGATTGCAGCCGCCCCAGAGTGTTTCGCAGCAGCAGGCTCCGGTGCAGCCGGCAGCGCCGGCCTATGGCTACCGCCCGCTGCCCCAGCAGGCGCAGCAGCCGCAGATGCCCACCGAGCCTTACGGCTATCGCTTCTCGCCGCCCACGCAGAGCGGCGTACAAGCCGGCCCGCAACTGGCGAATGCGGCGCCATATCAGCCCGCTTCATCCGCCACATCCGACTATGTGCTGGGCCCTGGCGACAAGCTCCGGCTCACCGTCTATGGCGAGACCGATCTTTCCGGCGAGTTCACCGTTGACGGTTCGGGCTATGCGCGCCTGCCGCTGATCGGCCAGACCCGCGCCGCCGGCTATACCGCGCGCCAGCTCGAGCAGGTGGTCGCCAACACTTTGGCGCGGGGCTATATGAAATCGCCGCGCGTGTCGGTGGATATCTCCACCTACCGGCCCTTCTATGTCATCGGCGCCGTCAACCGGCCGGGACAATATCCCTTCGTCGAGCACATGAATGCGATGAACGCCATCGCCCTGGCCGGCGGCTTCAATCAATCCGCGGTGGAGAGCGTGATCTTCGTGCGCCGCGAAGGCAGCGCCAGGGAAGAGGAAGTGCCGGTGGACCAGACCACGCTGATCTATCCGGGCGACGTGGTCAAAGTGCACACCACCTTCTTCGCCGACGTTACCAACTGGCTGTCGCCCTTCTCGGGCGTGGCCGGGGCGGCCGCGACGGCGGCGATCATTCAGTAATCCCTCATGTCATGGCCGGCCTCAGAGCCGGCTATCCATTGTGCCGCTTGCAAGATGGATGGCCGGGTCGTGAAGTTTACCCTCCGACCGCGCTTCGCGCGGTTCGGGGGGCCCGGCCATGACAAGTGGGTGGGATAGCTTTAAAACAGCGCCATGAGCCAAACCCCTGTCCTCAAACCTCATGCGGTGGTCAAGCTCGGCCATACCGAGGTCGGCAACGCCAAAAAGCTCAGCATCATCGCCGGGCCCTGCCAGCTGGAGAGCCGCGCCCACGCCTTCGATATGGCGGGCGCCCTGAAGGAAGCCTGCGACAAATACGGGGTCGGGCTCATCTACAAGACCAGCTTCGACAAGGCCAACCGCACCAGCGCCGCCACGGCGCGGGGCGTGGGGCTGGAAGTGGCGCTCCCGATCTTCGCCGATATCCGCAAGAATTTTGGCGTCGCCGTCCTGACCGACGTGCATGAGCGCGACCAGTGCGCTGCCGTGGCGCAGGCGGTAGACGTGCTGCAAATCCCGGCCTTCCTGTCGCGCCAGACGGACCTGTTGGTCGCCGCCGCCCATACCGGCAAATGCGTGAATGTGAAGAAGGGCCAGTTCCTCTCGCCCTGGGACATGAAGAATGTGATCGCCAAGATCACCGGTGCCGGCAATGCCAATGTGCTGGTGACCGAGCGCGGCGTCTCCTTCGGCTACAACACTTTGGTCAGCGACATGCGGGCGCTACCGATCATGGCCGGCTTCGGTGCGCCGGTGGTGTTCGACGCCACCCATTCGGTGCAGCAGCCGGGCGGGCAGGGCGACCGCTCCGGCGGCGATCGCACCATGGTGCCGTATCTGGCGCGCGCCGCGGTGGCGGTTGGTGTCGCCGCGGTGTTCATGGAAGTGCACCAGGACCCCGACCATGCGCCATCCGACGGGCCCAACATGGTCAAGCTGAAGGACTTTCCGGCGCTGCTGGCGCAGCTGGTCGAGATCGATGCGGTGGTGAAGCGCGCATAGCTTTTCTTGTCATGGCCCGCGAATGCGGGCCATCCAGTTGAAATCCAGCTCCCTCGTCGAAAGCAGAGACGGTGTCGTCTGGATGGCCCACACTCGGTGGGCCATGACAGTTATGCTAACCGTTGACCATCCAAGCCTGCACAATCCCGATAATCGCCAGCACCACCAGGATCAGGGTGGAGAAGATGGTCGGTGCGAAGCCCGGGAAGCGCTCGCGGGACGAGCCATAGACGAAGAAATAGATGATGCGGCCAGTGCACCAGACCAGACCAATGATGGGCGGCACCCAGCCCTGGAAATAGATCGCCGCCAGCCACAGCGACGGCACGAAGATCACGAACTGCTCGACCGTGTTGCCCTGGATGCGCAGCGCCCGCTCCAGCCGTGGATTCCCGCTCATGGCCGGGGCGTCTATGCCCGTGGCCCGGCGGTTGCGGGCGACATTGATGGCAAAGAAAACCGAGATCAGCACCGCCAGAACGGTGACGGCGGCAGTCAGCAGCATGGCGGGTGCGGAAAGTGTCATGATTTCCCCCAAAATGGCGGTGGCCCTGTCTCCCAGCCTTGATGGGGGCGGCCCGCGCCTCTAGAACCCGGACCAAGCTTACGGAGTTCCCGCCATGACCGCCATCCTCGACATCACCGGCCGCGAGATCCTGGATTCCCGGGGCAATCCCACCGTGGAAGTGGATGTGCGGTTGGAGGACGGCAGCTTCGGCCGGGCCGCGGTGCCGTCAGGCGCCTCGACCGGCGCCCATGAGGCGGTGGAGCTGCGCGACGGCGGCAAGCGCTATGGCGGCAAGGGCGTCCAAAAGGCGGTCGCCGCCGTCAATTGCGAGCTCTTCGATGCGCTGTGCGGCCTGGACGCGGAAGACCAGGTCAAGATCGACCGGACGATGATCCAACTGGACGGCACGCCCAACAAGGCGCGGCTGGGCGCCAACGCCATCCTGGGCGTGAG